>Ga0302324_100022562_pt1 | contig 12226 bp, 14 predicted proteins | sample Palsa_T0_1_FD_201949 | JGI IMG/M metagenome (GOLD analysis project Ga0302324, IMG submission 201949) | Peat permafrost microbial communities from Stordalen Mire near Abisko, Sweden - Palsa_T0_1 | ecosystem: Environmental > Terrestrial > Soil > Palsa > Peat permafrost | place: Sweden: Abisko...
GTGGCTTGCGCTGCGGATCCTGCCAAACTTCCGGTCGACCAGAGTGGGTACGCCACGATGATGAGCCACAGCACCTTGTAGAAGATCTCCAGCAGCAGGATGGGCAGCATTTTCAAGGGCCGGATGAATCCCAATCCAGCCAGCGTTGCGAACGCCGTCCACACGCTCCAGGCGACGGCATCCGTCGGGTCCCACGGCCCTTGGTGGGTGAGGATCGCGGTCCAGGTGACCTTACCCAGGACGAAAAACATCAGGATGTAGAGCAGCCGCAGCAGGTAAATATTGATCCTGCGCACACCCTCGTAGCGCTCGCTGCGTTGAAAAATGGCCTTGATTGCCTTGGCGATCATGAAATTGTCCCTCAAGCCCCGGCGGCTGCCGGCCTGCGCAGTCGGTAGTGCACCGAATATACGATTGCCGACACGGCGACGATGACGAATGCTCCCACGAGTTCTTGCCAGCTCAGAGTGGTCAGCATCCAGATGATGATCAGCGACGCTGCGAGCGGGACCAGCCATCCGCCAGGCGCGCGGAACGGCTCGCCGTCCATGGCGACGTTGCGCGCGCGCAGTCGCAGCAGCCCGAGACAGCAGATGAGATACAGCACCAATGTCCCCGAACTGGCCACGATCACCAGCTGCCGGAACGATCCGGTGCAAGCTAACAGAGCGCATAGAAGCGTATAGCTCAGAATGGCGACGACCGGCGTCTTGAAGCGCCCGTGTACGGCGGCGAAAACCCGTGGCAGCTGGTCCTGCTCGGCGAGCGCGTACAAGATGCGCGGCGAGCTCATCACGTCGGATGCCAGAAAGCCGCCCACCGAGAGCACGATGGCGGCGACGACGATCCGGCCGCCCCACGACCCCAATAGCGCCGTGCCGAGGGCGACCAGCGGTGATTTTGCCGCCGCCAGATCGGCGCCGAGCACCCCTTGAGCCGCCAGCTGCAGGCCAATGTAGAGGAATGCAACCGAGGTCAGCGCCAGCACGATGGCGCGCGGCACGGTGCGCGCGGGATTGATGACCTCGCCGCTCGCGGTCAGGGCGCCCTCCGTCCCCATGAACGCAAAGAACACGAGTACGCAGGCCTCGCCGATTTTCGGCGTCGGCGGAGTACCCACCCAGAGCAGATTCGCCGTATGAATGGAATGCAGACCCAGAATTGCCAGGGCCACGAGCGGCAGCAATTTCACCACGCAAAGCAGGCCAGATAGCCACGAACCGTGCTGCGCTCCCCGCACGTTGACCGCGGCGAGGGCGCCATAGACGCAAACGAGAATGACGATCCGCGCGACCGGGCCGCCGATGGACGGCTCCGCCGCCGCCAATGTGTCGACCAGCAAGTTCGCGACCGCAGCACTCGACACGGCGGAACTTGCGGCCCAAATGAGCGTGCCGGCGATTCCCCCGATGACCGGACCAAAGGCCGCATGCGCGTACGCATACAGGCCGCCGGCGCCCGCAACCCGGCTTCCGACCTCGGCGAAGCACAGGCCGACGAGCAGCATCAGGACCGCAACGATCAGGTAGGCAAGTATTGCCGCAGGCCCGAGCAACTCCGCCGCGAGCCCGGGCAAACCGAAGATCCCCGACCCGACGATCTGATTAATGGCCAGTAATGTCAGGCCACCGACCCCAATCACCCGACGCAGCGAGACAGTTGCCGGGCGCACTCTGGCGGCGGCTACTTGGTGGCCGGTTTCGCGGTCGGCGGATTGTCCTGCGGATCCTGGGTGACGATTCCCATCGGCGTGACCGATTCAAGAGTCGGAATCGGCGCCGGACCGGATTGCGCATGGGCATCAAAAAAAGCAACACCCAGGACGCAGCCACACAGCATCAATTTGGACGCACGCACGATTATCCCCTCGGACCTTTGGAATGCCCAAATGCTAGCGCAATACGCCTTGTGATGCATGCCCGGCTTTCGCCTCCCGTGTGTGCTGATATTGGCGTATTGCAACTGGCCTCGACTCCAATGACCGATATCTACAGCTCCACTCAGTCGCCGTGTGTACGAAATTGCTGCCTGGATGATGACCTCATCTGCCTCGGCTGCTATCGGACCTTGGAAGAGATCAAGGAATGGGGGCTGGCCGGCAGCGAGCGGCGCCGTGTCATTCTGCAATCTGCCGAACGGCGCAGACAGGCATCAGTCAGCGCAAATTGGCCTCACGCTTAGCGCCGCTTGAGTGTCCGACCGGCTGATTGTCCTACAAGACCACGCACTTACACCGTTCCCGGCGTCAGCCCTTTGTCTCTACTTATGTTAATTCGCGCTTCAATTGAACCGCCGTTTGATATCGAGAGTACGCGTGGAATCCCAGCAACGACATCCTGAGCATGGGCGCGAGCCCCGTGATTGGCGAGATTTTTGCCGGCCAGAATGACGTTGTCTTTCAATTCAGTGATTCTGGCCCGCGATGTTTATCAGAACGTCATCGTAGTTTTTCGCCCCGCCGACGATTCCCTGCTCGAATCTTAAATTCCATCGCGTGCGCCAAATGAGCGCCCGCAGCGCAGTGTCGGCAGCAGCCGCCGCGTCTGCAATCTCATCGGCCTTCTGTTGGTTTATCGCCCATACTTCGCCGGTCTTGTCGGGGCTCGTTGACGCGTAGCGAGTATGCAGCGAGTCAACGCGCTCGCAGGCGGCAGCAAACCGATCCCTCGCTGCTGCCTGCAGATCGTAGTTATGAGCCAGACGCGCATACATGCGCGCGTCCTCAACGGGCAAGCGGATAATCAGCCCGGCATCCCTCGCGGTGACCCACACCGCGTCTGAAGGCGCGAAGTACTTGGATTTTATATTCGCGTCCATGCCGTTTGCACCGAGCGTTCCGGGTATGCATGGCATTGGCGGCAACGCGATCGTGGTTTGACCACTTCCCGAGATCGACGCGGTCGCCGCAAGCAGCACTCGAAACCACGCCGATTGCGACTCGATCCCAAGATCGAGCGCCAGGATATCGCGATTGCGCTTCGCCTCCTCGAGCAGGTCGTGCTGCAGCTGGTGACGTTGGTGCAAGTGATGCAGCCCCTCAACGCACTGCTCAAGACCGATCGCAATCAGCAGGCCGATCGTGATGGTCACAATATGGATGAAGAACCCCCGCCACGTTTGGATGGAGGCGTGCGGAGCGTGGACGTCAAGCATGGGTACTGAAGTTCTCCATAAGGAAGTGCTTCTTTTCCCCTAGCCTACCTCAAGAGGCTTTCTCGCGCGCTCAGTCAGGCTGAGAGCCACACGTTGAACTGCGGGCAAATTGGACCATAGGCTCGCCTGCGGTAGAAACACGAACTCTTTGCCCAACTTGTTCGGATCACGTAAGCGCACGGTAATTCTATGGATGCCGTTGCTGGTCGAAACCTCAGCCACGGAAATGTTGGAAAATGCGATGCTTTGCTCGACCCGTCCGCGGCGAACCTGCAGATGATCCCCATGATCCACCACGTCGTCGGCAGCACGTAGGATCTGGGTTCTGCGCAGAAAGTACAGCCAAAAGCCGCTGAGAATGGCTACTGCGCCCAAATGCGGCATTGGATCTCGCAGCAAGCTGCCATCCAATGCCGAGGGCGCAATTACAAACGCGATCAACGCGGCGCCGCTCAGCCACATCCCGCGCTTGAACAAGGCTGTGTGTTTGAACGCCATCCGGAAGCCACCGCTTCCAGCGAGATTTAAGCTAGGCTGAGAGTTCATCAACCATCGAGATGATGGCCAATAGCACCGGCCCGCCCACCCTGAGGCGGCAGCCTTCAATGTCCTGGCGGCTAAAAGACCTCTCTGCGGTCCTGCCTTTCACGGCGATCTCGATTTTCGAGCCGGTTGGAATATGGTCCGCGGAGTCAATGTCAACGAAGGCGACGGTGCCGAAAAGCCCATGCGGCACCAATCGGCTCTTAATTTCATGCCTGATCTTGCGCAGACCGGTATCGAATTCCTCTCTCTCTTCTGCTTCTTCCATGGGAGCCTCGCCTCTGACGGATACAGCCGTATGGTACGCGCTCGCGGCCATTCCAGTGACGCCGATCGGGTGATAAGGTGACACAATTCTGCGGATGCCAATCAAGGGCTTACGAATGAAAGGACGAGTGGCGCTGGTCACCGGCGGCGGCCGGGGCATTGGGCGCGAAACCGCATTGCTGCTGTCGGCTGCGGGAGCGCGCGTGATGGTCGCGGCGCGCACCGCGACGGAACTGGCGGCCGTCGGCCTCGAATACGTCGCGGCCGATCTCGGCAGCGCCGAGGGTTGCGCCCTGGCCGTTGCCGAGACCGAGAGACGACTCGGGCCCATCGACCTGCTGGTCGTCAACCATGGCATTGGCTCGGCTCACGAGCGGCTGGTATGGGAGCAGGATCCCGAGGTGTGGCGCGAGACCATGCGCATCAATCTCGACGCTCCGTTCGAACTCGCGCGGCTGACAGTAGGCGGCATGTGCAAGCGCGGCTTCGGCCGGGTGGTGTTCACCAGTTCAACCGCCGGCGAGAAGGCGGAACGATCCGGCAGCGCATATACCGCTTCCAAGCACGGTGTCATTGGGCTCGCGCGCGCGGTCGCCCAGGACGCCGGGCCCTTCGGCGTCACCTCCAACGCGGTGCTGCCCGGCTGGGTGCGCACAGCAATGGCCGAGCGCTCCGCGAAGACCGAGGCGCAGCGCCGCGGCGTCAGCGTCGAACGGGTGTGGGAAGAGCGCGCCGCAATCTACCCGCAGAAGCGGGTGCTCGAGCCGCGCGAGGTCGCGGAGGTGATCGCGTTTCTGTGCAGCGATGCGGCCGGGGGCGTGAACGGCGAGGCAATTACCGTGGCCCTGGGAGGTATTTGGTAGGAGCTCCGATGGAACCCGGTCCGGTTTAGAAATCGCAAAGCCGAACGAGCGCCGAATCGCCGGTCAGATTGTTCGTGATCGCGATCGGGCACACGATTCCCGTCTGGCTGGAGGGGGCGAAATTCCAAGCTGCCAGGTAATTTGCGGGAACGTTCGATATCGCACTGGACCACAGCAGCGCATCCGGTGACGCGATGGGTTGAAAGGCTATCACATACTCGGCGTCGACTCCGGACGCCGACGTATAGGCGCCGCCCAGCAGCAGCGTGAACACGGACCCGTACTGGGTCGCGCCAAAATGCGCGTTGAGTAGCAAGGGGCCTGAAGCTCCCGCGATGGTCTGCAGGTTGAAACTGCCGATCGTGGCGCCTGTGAGCAGTTGATTCTGATTGATGATCGGATTGTAATTTTGATGATAAAACAGCGACTTTGAAGCTTGGTCCACGGTCGGAGCCACGACCAGGGGCGCCGATAACAGTATCGACCACCTTTGGTGCAGGCTGGTGCCCAAGTCCGACAAGCCCAACAGCCGGTTCTGTGGTTGTGGGTCGCCGATCAGTCCCGGCACATGCAGCAGAATCAGGTTGGTCGACAACCCCGACATGCTCGGCGTGACCACCACCGGGCTGGCGCCACTCTGGCCGGTGAAAGTAAAAATTGAGCGCACTTGCAACTTATTGGTCGCCGCATCGATTACGACGCAGAACAGGTAGCCATTGCCATTCGCCGTATTCTGCGCGATGGCATATAGGACGTTGGGGGCGCCCGACGAGGGTGAGACAAGTTGCAGACTGCCACCGGTTACCGGATCGAGCAGTACCAGCGTGCCGAGGCTAGTCCATGTCGGCATATCGACCAGCGTCAGTACGCCGTTCTGCTGAGAAACAATGCCATAGGTCTCGGAGATCGGCGTCAGTCCAAAATTCAAGGCATTGCCGAGCAACGCCAGCTTCTTGATGACTGCGCCCGCCGAACTGTAGTGCACGAGGTATTGCGAGTCGCCAGCCGCGATCGTGCCGTTGGCGAAGTTCACCGGAACCTGCCCATCCGATGACGACGGCGCATTGAGATTATAGGAATTCGCAACGCCCGCGCTGCCCCAGATCGGTGTCAGCGTCGTCGCATCGATCATCTTCAAGGTTCCCCGAGCTGTGCCCGTGGCGTTGTCAGTCTGGAATAGGCAGGTCAATGTAGCGCCGTTACCCGAGCACCCTTGCTTCTGCAGGACGCCGAGTGTGGCGTTGCTTGTCATCGTGGTCACTGCCGCGATTACCGGCTGATAGGTCACACCGGTGGCCTCGACAGTGCAGTGGAAAATGGGACAGCCCGCCGGGGCAAGGGACTCTGCTTCGCAACAGGTGGCCAACAGCATCGAGAGGCAAAGCGCATGTGGCATGAAACCAAGCTGCATAGGGGAATTCTAAAGAGGCCGGAGCTTTGGCGGGAGCGCGGGCACGGGAATATGTTACACGTACTCCATGCGCTGACCCGAAATGTCCTCTTTGTCTGACAAGGGGATCCCGCCTTCGGGAAGCCTCAACCCCAACCGGACGGCGCAAACTTTACGCGACTTGAGTTACTCATTCCCATTTCTCAACTACTAAGAAGGGCCGTCCATGGAAAACTCTGTAACCAGCAATAACTATGCGAAGACCGGTCAGGCATTGGCTGATAAGGCCGCTGACAAGGCAAAGGACGCTGCCAACACTCTTTCCGGGAAAGTGCAATCCCTGGGCAAGCAAGGCCTGGATGCGGTCACCGACGCAGTTAGCCAGGCGCGTGACGTTGCCACGGATGCCTCCGACTCGATCGTCGCTTACACCAAGAAGAATCCAGTCACGGCACTAGCCATCGCAGCGGCATCCGGTGCCCTGCTGTATGCGGCGATCAGAGCGTTGATACCGTCGCGCGAGTGAAGCGTGGTTCCGATGTATGGCGTTCATTGCTTGGGTCGTATTGGGGCTGATTGCCGGCTACATCGCAAGTAAAGTCGCGAACAAAGTCGGCGAAGGCCTATTACCTGACATGGTTCTAGGCATCGTCGGCTCTGTCATCGGCGGCTATATATTTCAAACCTTCGGCATGCCCGGCGTCAGCGGCATCAATCTCTACAGCCTGTTGGTGGCCGTGGTCGGCGCAGTACTGCTTCTCATGCTCTATCACGCCCTGATTCGACGTGGTCCGCGCGCTTAGCTCAAACGTGCCCATATGGACAATTGTCGGGACGATTGCTGCAACAGTGGTTGTTGTCGTAATCGTCATCAATTTTCGCACGCCCGAAAATGAGATTCAGCACCAGGTACACCACCTTTACAGCACTGTCGACCCGCAGTTCGAGCGCGAAATGGGCACACTACTCGGGCCGGCAATCCTATCGGGTAATCGGATCACCGCCCTGCAGAATGGGGACGAAATCTTCCCCGCGATGCTCAAGGCCATCCGTGCGGCCGAGCACAGCATCGACTTTGAAACCTATATCTATTGGTCCGGCCATATAGGCGAACAGTTTGCCCAGGCACTGATGGAACGCGTCCGAGCCGGTGTCAAGGTGCATCTCATGCTCGACTGGCTTGGCAGTGAGAAAATAACACCGCAACTCTTGGCGCAGATGCGCGGCGCCGGAGTGGAGGTTGAGCGATATCACGCGCTGCATTGGTATAGTTTGGGAAAGTTGAACAACCGCACGCATCGCAAGGTGCTCATTGTCGACGGCAAAGTCGGCTTCACCGGCGGCGTCGGCATCGCCGATGAGTGGAGCGGGCATGCCCAGGATCCAAATCATTGGCGCGACACGCATTTTGAGATCGAGGGGCCCGTCGTTGCGCAATTCCAAGCCGCTTTCCTGGACAACTGGGTAAAGGCCACCGGGCGCGTGCTCAACGGAGAAGACTACTTCCCCGAGCTGGTGTCAGTCGGGAATATGAAGATGCATATGTTCATGAGCTCCCCGGCCGGCGGCAGCGAAAGCATGCGATTGATGTATCTCATGGCGATTACGGCGGCGCAACAGTCGATCGATATCGAGGCCGCCTACTTTATTCCCGATACGCTGATGAGCCGCGAGCTCATCAAGGCTCGCCAGCGCGGCGTCCGCGTTCGGCTGCTGGTGCCGGACAAGCACATTGACTCTGAAACGGTGCGCATCGCAACCAAACGAGCATGGGGTCCGCTGCTCGACAGTGGCGTGGAGATTCATGAGTACGACCCCACCATGCTCCACTGCAAGATGCTGATTTTCGATCACTACATGGTATCGGTCGGGTCCACCAATTTCGATATGCGCTCGTTCGAACTGAACGATGAAGCCAGCCTCAACGTCTATGACGCAGGCTTCGCCGATCGCATGACACAGGTATTTGAGGAGGACTTAAAGGCCTCCACACCCTACGATTTTGCACGCTGGCAGCGGCGGCCCTGGCTGGAAAAAGCAGCCGAAGTCGCGCTGATTCCGATCAGGTCACAACTCTAGAGTCGGCCGCGCCGACCGTTCAAGATAAAGGCAACCACAATAACGGCGAGGATCAGCCCGATTGGGCCGATTCCCCATCCAGCGCCCATGCCCCAGTAAATCCCGCCGCCGCCTCCCAGCAAGATCAAGAGAAGAATGATGATCAGTATGGTATCCATGGAAATCCTTGTATTAGCGCTGTGCTTTAGCGCGCGATGCCGCTACTTGATACTGACAGCAAGTTCACCCTGCGTTGTCAGTGAACCGGCTTGATGCGTGTAGGACAATCCCGCCATCGCCGGGATCCAGTACTATCCGCTGGCGGCCGACACGGCCGATATGCTCAGAGCCGCTGTGCCCGACCCCGACCCGCAACCTGTTGCGACGCGCCCAACGGATGGACCGAGCCTGTTGCGCGCCCTCGGCCGCTGGGACTTGCTGGCCTTGGTCATCAACGGGATTGTCGGTGCCGGCATTTTCGGGCTTCCCGGCAAAGTGCACGCGTTGCTCGGCGTCTATGGCTTGGCCGCGATCGTGGTCTGTGCTGCAATCATCGCTCTGGTGGTTCTATGTTTCGCGGAAGTGTCCAGCCGATTCACGCAGACCGGCGGACCCTTTGTCTACGCGGGCGCGGCCTTCGGGCCGCTGCTCGGATTCCTGACCGGGTGGGTGATGTGGATCGCGCGTGTCACCGGCTGCTGCGCGATCTGCGCTCTATTGCTGCAGTATCTGGCGTATATCAGTCCGCCCATGAACCAAGGCGCTGGGCGCCTCTTGACCGTCACGGCGATTTTCGGCGGCTTGACCGTGATTCACGTGCAGGGAATACGGCGCGCCGCATCCTTCGGCAACCTGGTCACAATCGCCAAACTCGCCCCACTGTTCCTGTTTGTGGGAATCGGCCTGCTGCACATCGACTGGTCGCGCCTTCAGCACTCCCCTGCCCCACTCAACACGAATTTCGCCGAAGCGGTTTTACTGCTCGCCTTCGCCTTCATGGGATGGGAAAACACCGTGGTCGCCGCGGGCGAGATGCGCGATCCGCAGCATGATCTGCCGCGCGCCTTGATAGCCGGCTTAGGCATCGTCGCCGTGCTGTACGGCTTGATTCAGTTGGTGTGCATCGGCACCTTGCCTGGACTCGCCACCTCGGAACGGCCGCTGGTGGATGCCGCCGGCCATTTTCTCGGACCTGCCGGCGCGCTGCTGATCACGCTGGGCGCGGCCGTATCCATGCTCGGCAACCTGAACGCCGCGATGCTCACGATCTCGCGTCTGCCCTACGCCATGGCATCCGCCGGGCAGCTGCCGCGCGCATTCGCCTCGATCCACCCGCGCTTCCGCACGCCTTACGTGGCGCTGATCTTTTCCGGCCTGATCATGCTCGGCCTTACGCTGAGCGGACAATTTGTCTATCTGTTGAAGGTGAGCACGATTGCGCGCTTGCTGGTGTTCGGCGTCACGTGCGTCGCGCTGCCGATCCTGCGGCGCAACTCCAATCTGGCGGCGGCGCGCTTCGTGCTTCCCGGCGGCCTTGCGATCCCCGCCGCGGCAGTCGCGCTAATCGCCTGGTTGCTCGCGAGTTCCTCGTTCGCGGCGACTCGCGATGTGGTGATTTTGACCGTGATCGGCGCGTTGCTCTACGCTATTGGGCGAAGGCATCAGCGGCAAAGCGTAGCCTGACCACCGGGCTGGAGTGTGAATGACCAACTTCGTGACGCATCTGGAATGCGCCAACTGCTTCGAAAGGTACGACGCCGATCTCGTGCATGGGCTATGCACCAAGTGCCAGCGGCCATTGTGGGTGCGCTATGACCTGGCTGCGGTTGGGCGCCAATTCACCAAGCTGCAGCTGGCGGACCGCGACAATACAATGTGGCGCTATCGCGAACTGCTGCCGGTCCGTGACGCAGCCGGTGTGATCACGCTCGGCGAGACGGTCACGCCGCTGCTGACGGCTCCGCGGCTCGCGGCCGCGCTTGGCCTGCGTGAACTGCTCGTCAAGGACGAAAGCCGGCTGCCCACGGGCAGCTTCAAGGCGCGCGGCATGGCGATGGCGATCTCGCGAGCGAACGAACTCGGCATTCGACGGGTCGCGGCGCCCACTGCAGGCAACGCCGGCGGCGCCATGGCCGCATACGCCGCGCGTGCCGGCATGGAGGCCTACGTATTCATGCCGCAGGACACATCGGCAATCAACGCAAAGGAGTGCTGGTTGGCGGGTGCCAAGACCTTTTACGTCAACGGGCTCATCAATGACTGCGGGCGCATCGTCGGTGAAGGGAAGGCCCACAAGCAGTGGTTCGATCTGTCGACGCTCAAGGAGCCTTATCGGATCGAAGGCAAGAAGACGATGGGATTGGAGCTGGCCGAACAACTCGACTGGGAGCTGCCCGATGTCATTCTCTATCCAACCGGTGGGGGCACCGGCCTGATCGGGATGTGGAAAGCATTTGCCGAGCTGGCGGCGCTCGGCTGGCTCAAATCTCCGCGCAAGCCGCGCATGATCTCCTGCCAGAGCGACGGTTGTGCACCAATCGCACGCGCATTCGAGCGCGGCGAGCGATTCGCGGCCAAGTTCGACAATGCCGCGACCATCGCAAGCGGCGTGCGCGTTCCGGTCGCGGTCGGCGACTTCATGATTCTCGATGCGGTGCGCGAGAGTGGCGGGTTGGCGGTCGCGGTCCCTGAGCAGAGAATCGCGCCTTGGATGAAAAAGGCGATCAGCCTCGAGGGCCTGTCGATCTGCCCCGAGACTGCCGTATGCCTCGGAGCGCTCGAGTCCGTGCTCGCCAGCGGCGCGGTGCGGCCCGACGAACGGATCGTGATCTTCAATACCGGCGCCGCGCAGAAGTATCCCGAAGCGGTCGACGAAGTGCTGCCGCTCATCGACATCCATCAGCCGATCGATTGGCAGCGAATCTAGGAGTGAAGCGGGACTGCGTGTGACGCGGCTTCCAGCATAACTCAGCGGCTCGATTCTAATGCCCTATCCGTTGGCTGGCGAACAGACTTTACGGCGTGCGCGTGTCATTGATGGAGGTTCACAACTGTCGACCCACCTGAGGTGAATCTATGCGCATTGTTAAGTCTCTAATGTTGGTGGCTGCTGCGGGAAGCTGCTTCGCGGCACTCTCCCCGGCAACAGCACAAGTCAGTGTCAATATCGGCCTCGCCCCTGCATGCCCTTACGGCTACTACGACGCAGCCCCCTATGGTTGCGCTCCTTCCGGTTACTACGGCCCAGAATGGTTCACTGGAGGCATCTTCATTGGCGCCGGACCATGGTTCCACGGTCCGGGCGGCTTTCGCGGTCAGGTCAATAACAGCTACCACCCAGACCATGGCTATCACGGTGCGGTGCCAAACCGCGGCGAAAGAGCAGAACCGGCGAAGCGTGTCGACGCCGCCCACTTCCAAGGAAATGAAGAGCGGGATGGACGCGGCCACGCGACCGAACCCCGACACTGATAAGCCGACGCGAGGGGCTCCAATCAGGAGCCCCAAGCTTGCTGCCGCATAAAATGCTCATCGCCGTTCGGCGACGCGGTTCCAGCCTTTAGATTTTCCTTGAGACAGATTACAGGGTAAAAGAATCGTCAACAGAACGAGGGGGTAGTCATGTCGACAGTTTCTTACGCGATTTGGGCATTTGCCGCAGGCGCGCTGATTCCTCTGATGGCGATCCTCAATGCCGGGCTGGCGCGCGCGGTAGGCGGGCCGGTTCAAGCCGCCGTTATCTTGTTCGCCATTGGATTGGTGAGTTCACTCCTGGTTGCCGCAACGGCAACGGCGCGCATTCCGGAGCTGCCAACCCTGGCTCGTATCCCCTTCGCCCAATTCGCTGGAGGCATCATCGTCGCCTTCTACGTGCTCAGCATCACGTTTCTTGCGCCACGATTTGGCGTCGGCAATGCGATTCTATTTGCTGTCACGGCGCAGCTCCTGTCTT
>Ga0302324_100022564_pt1 | contig 12226 bp, 8 predicted proteins | sample Palsa_T0_1_FD_201949 | JGI IMG/M metagenome (GOLD analysis project Ga0302324, IMG submission 201949) | Peat permafrost microbial communities from Stordalen Mire near Abisko, Sweden - Palsa_T0_1 | ecosystem: Environmental > Terrestrial > Soil > Palsa > Peat permafrost | place: Sweden: Abisko...
CAACAGCAAACGTCGCCATACAGCGAATGGAAAAGTCGCGAGATCACTGCGGCCGTAGATGAAGTTGTAGCGAGGGACCACTGGTCGTGGCAGAGGAGTATCCACCGTCGCTGCCGATCCACTTACTGCGTTGCCTAACCTTGATAGCCGGATCCGCGCCAGCTTGCGACTGCCCCCCACCGGGTTGTATTCCATATCCTCCGATACGAAGGTGCCCGACCCGCCTCGTCCTTCCACGAAGCCCTCCGCGAGTAAGTGGTCGTACGCCAATAAAACTACTGTTCTCGATATGCCGAGCTGTTCCGCCAAATCGCGCGTGGATGGAAGCCGCGAGCCGGGGCTGACGGCGCCGATGAGGACAGCCTGGCGTATACCGCTATAAACCTGCCGGAAAAGCGGCTCCCCGTTTCGTGATAGTGGTATCGCCAATTGCATAGAAAGTGGTTATTCGAAGGTACCATCAATGACTTTAGCCTGAACCTATGACGCACCTCAATGTATGAAGTGCGAATTCGATCTTTCGAGGAAATCCTTCGTGCGCTTACTTCACCTACTCTCGACTGTGCTGCTTGCATGCTGCAGCGTTGCTTCGGCGCAAACCGCGCCCGCTCCGGTGCCTGCTCCGTTTATTCCTCGCGACGGCGCACAGGACTTCGCTCCACTCCTTGGTAATTTCAACTTCCGCCTGCATTACATGGCGCATCCGCTTACGAGCACTCCGGGCTGGATAGACATGACGGGCCCGGGTGCCTGCTACGAGGTGTGGAAAGGCCGCGCGCAACTCGACACCATCGAGCTGGATAGTGCGAGCGGGGGCCACATCGAGGGACTGACTCTGCGTCTGTACGACCGCGAGTCACGCCAGTGGCGGCTCTATTGGGCCAATAGTCGAGTTGGCCGGCTCGACCCACCGCAGATTGGCTACTTTCGCGACGGTCGCGGTGATTTCTACACTACCGACACCATCAATAACAAAGCCACCCTCGTCCGCTTCGACTGGTCCCGCATGACATCGGGCACGCCGCACTTCGAGCAGGCTTTTTCCCCCGACGGTGCAAAGAGCTGGGAGGTGAATTGGATCGCGGACCAAACTCGAACGGGCGACGCAGTCTGGGGTCAGCCACAGCCCGGCCGTCCGAGCACGCCTCCTCCCGGCTCAGGCTCTCCAACGCAATCAACTGGCGCGGACGGCCAGCACGACTTCGATTTCGACTTCGGTACGTGGAGTATGCACATTCAGCGACTGGTTCATCCGCTCACTGGTTCGTCTGAGTGGACCGAGATGAATGGAACCACCGTCACGAACAAGATTTGGAACGGGCGCGCCAACCTCGCCACCGTCGAAGCCGATGGATCTGCCGGCCATCTTGAACTGCTCTCACTTCGCCTCTATGATCCGCGAGCGCATCAATGGAACATCAACTTCGCGACCAGTGATTCGGCTGTGCTCAGCGTTCCAGCAGTTGGCGGCTTTAGCAACGGCCGCGGCGACTTCTACGATAGCGAGCTCTTTCACGGCCGCAACATTCTCGTCCGCTTTTCCATCTGGCCAGTCTCATCCAGCGAGGTGCACTCCGAGCAGGCGTTCTCCGCTGATGGCGGCAGAACCTGGGAGACAAACTGGATTAACACCTATACCCATGTTGCTGATCATGGAGACAAGTAAATCGGAAACGCGAGAGTCCATATCGCTCCCTTGTGGAGACCGGCCGTGTCAATGGCCAAGGTGTCGTCTGTCTTAAGTCGAGGTTGTGACCATCGGGGTTGTGTAGCGCGGGTGCAGAAGGCGGCGAAACGGTCGTTCGAGCAAGAAGTAAACGGCGATCGCCACAAGAATGGACACCAGAACGGTCGCAACCGTGACCAGGGTAAGGTGCGGCGAGCGGCCAAACATGACCAGAGCCGTCACGATGAAGAAGCCGTGCAGTAAATAGAGGCTGTAGCTGGCTTCGCCAAGAAGGACAAGGGGTTTGGCGGCCAGTGGGCGGCTCCATGCCGGCTGAGTCGCGAAACCGAAGATCAGCAGGGCAAACGCCGGAGCCAGCAAACCCGAATGCATCATCGGGAATGGAATATATCGCTGGAAAAGAATGGCCGCCAGCACGAGCAGCGCGCCAACCACAATAGGCCAGTTTTGCGCGCGCTCACGAGAACGCAAAAACGCGACGCCGACACCCATGCCGAGCAGAAACTCAGGTAGCCGGACAATCGGGTTGAGCTTAATTACGCCTAGCCAGAAGAGTTGATTGTCGGCGGCCGTTGTGTGCATGACCCCATCGGGATGCAGCAGTACATAAGCGCCCGTGAAGATCAAAGTTGTAAGCCAGAAGCAAACCAGGCAGACACGCAATCGAGGCCACTCGAGCTTCTCAAGCCTGGGCAGAATAAAAGGAAACAGCAGATAAAAAAAGGCCTCGGCGGAGAGCGTCCAGGCGACGGGGTTCCAGGTGAGAAGGAGCTGCGGGAACCAGGCCTCGATGAGTAGAGGGTGGGCGATCAGGACGAACGCGCCGAGGTGGCGCTGCTGCGTCACCGGCCAGAAATGCATCAGCGTCCCGAGGCTGACCAGCAGCGAGAACAAGTAGACCGGATAAATGCGCGCGAAGCGGGCCTGCCAGAATTCACCTTTGGTGACGGAACGCCCGGCGTAGACATAGACGAGGATGAAGCCGGAGAGCACGAAGAAGAAGCTCACTCCGAGATAGCCGAGCAACGCAAAGTCGAGGTACGCAACCGAACCTCCAGTGTTGAGGCCGATCCCGTGCACATGGAAGAGCACAACCCAGAATGCGGCAAAGAACCGCAGAGAGGTAAGCGTTTGGATAGCTGGACGACGGGATGCTGAGTTTGACATGCGGCGGCTCCTAAAAGGGCACGGCTTCTGAGCTGGCCGAGAGCAGCGACGGTTAGACGCTTTCTCCGCTGCGTTTTCGACCCCGAGATTTACGGTTTTTTGAGAGCATTTTTTGCAATCTTTGCCGATAGATGCAAGAGATAAGACTAATTGGCGGAGGGATAGTCTACTGTGACCTGCTCTTCGACCAGCTTGCCTGCCAACAGGGAGATTAACAGGCATTTTTCCCAGCTGTGCGAAATCCCACCCGAACAAGAATCGCTAGACGCGTGCTTTTCTCGCGGATGTTTGGTCAAGTGGCGCCTATTGAAAAAGCGAACCATTCGATGCAAACAGGGAATTGTATGCGCCAAACAGGAAACCAGTGAAATCAGCGCGATACATTGTTCCGGATTCTCAACGTCGACACCGCAACCGCTATTTTCAATCCCAGATGGAATTCATGTCATCAGTGCACGAATGGCATCAGTGCGCAAAAACATCTCATAGATATAGATACAGATAGAGCTGCAACTTCGAAGATTCCCAAATTGGGTAATAACCGTTCAACGAACCAAAGACGCATGGACTTTCAACTCACCGCAGGTAGGATAGCCGGAGCAGAAAGTGTCGCGCTTCCAGCGTTCGTCCATCCCGTCGATTTCCCACCCACCTCAATTGGAGATTCATGCTGTCCTTGCGTAGATTCCTTCTGCCTGCAATAGCCCTCGGATTTTTCAGCCTCAATACTTCCACCGCCAGCGCAGAAGGTTCGCGTCGCGCAGATCTGCCTTCGCAGAATTCTCCCGCAAAATTCGCAATGACACCCGAGCAGCGCGCGCAAGCTGTACAGCGTGCGATAGCGCAAGTCGAGCAGTGGAAGCAGAAGACTGCCGCGACGCTTGCCGGGCAGAATAAATCGGCCCACGCGAAAACTTCGGCGCAAGCCATGCGGATCATTGCTGGCCAGCTCCCGCATCCTGGCGGATTGCCGCCGTCAGAAACGCAGCTCGCTCAGCCCGGTGGCGTCGTTGTCGACAACAACGGCAACGCCTATATCGCGGACGCCGCGCTCTGTCTCATTTTGAAAGTCACGCCCCAGGGTAAAGTGTCGGTCCTCGAAGGCAACGGTTCCGACGGCTACTCCGGCGACGGTGGCCCCGCGGCACACGCTGAATCTGGTTACGTCACCGGCATGGCACTCGACGGCCTGGGTAATCTCTACTTCGGCGACAACACGAACGCCGTCGTTCGCGAAATTAATTTAAGCAGCGGGATCATCAATCGCGTCGCTGGCACGCCGCATGTTCAGGGCAGCACTGGCGACGGTGGCCTCGCAACTTCCGCGACTCTATTTGTCATCTTCCAACTGGCCTTCGACAGCAGCCACAACCTCTACATTGCGGACGGCGGTGGCCAGGTACGCGAAGTGCTCGCATCCAGTGGCAACATCACGACCGTCGCTGGTTTGAACAATGGTCTCAACGAAGGTTGCGCGGGTGACCTCGACGGCTACGGGGACGGCTGCCCGGCCATCAACGCGTTCGTATATCCGCTCGGTATCGCCATCTCTGGCAACACGCTTTACGTCGGTAACGAGTTAAACGTCGTCCAGGCTGTCAATCTGACAACTGGAATCATCAATGTTTATGCGGGTCAAATCGGCCAACAGGGATATTCAGGCGACACTGGTCCAGCAACCTCCGCGACTTTAGGACAAGCAGCATCGATCACTTTGGACTCGACGGGAAATTTGTATTTTGCCGACGGCGAAGATTATGTCATCCGCGAAGTAAATACGTCGCAGGTCATCACGACGATTGCCGGCACCGGCCAATATGGCTTCAGTGGTGATGGCGGTCCTGCGGTCTCAGCAGCACTGGCGGTCGATGGTCTGTCGCAGATAAGCGCCGTCGGAACGCTCATGGTCATCGGCGACACCGGCAACAATCGTATCCGAGAGATCTCGAATTTTGCCAACGGCGGCAACATCACGACCGTCGCCGGTAACGGCTACTCGAATTACTACGGGGACGGCGGAGTTGCCACCAGCGGTGGCCTTGCAAATCCGGCTCAGACCGTCGAAGACGCGAACGGAAACTTGTTCATCGCCGACCAGTCCAACTTCGCCATCCGCAGAGTTGACGCCGTCACCGGCGTCATCACCACCATCGCTGGAACAGGGCTCAGCACATCTCAGGGAGGTGATGGGGGCCTCGCGACCGACGCAGCAGTTGAGCCGCAACAGCTGGCCATCGACAGCGTGGGCAACATTTACGAAGACGACGGTCTCACCGGGCTGATCCGCAAAATTGCCGCCAGCACGGGGATCATTTCCACCATCCCGACCACCGGCTTCCAGTTCTATACCTTCGGCGACATGGCCATCGACGCCGCAGGCGCGAATTTATACGTCCCGGCGGGCAACCAGGTTGAAGAAGTAAACCTGGCAAGCGGCAATGTCACGATCATCGCAAACACGAACAACACGCAGGGTTACAGCGGCGATGGCGGTCCAGCAGCAGCTGCCGAATTGAGTGAGCCAGCGGCAGTAGCACTCGACAACTTCGGCAACCTGTATGTCGCGGACTCGCAGAATTACGTCATCCGTGTCATCAACCTATCGAGCGGAAACATCAATACCTACGCGGGAATCGGCTCTGAAGGCTACACAGGCGACACCGGTCCCGCTCTCTCGGCGACCATGGGATACGTCTATTCGATCGCCACTGATGCGGCCGGTGACGTCTTTATCGCAGACAACTCCAACGCTGTTGTCCGTGAAGTCTCCGCCTCCAACCTCACAATCAACACTGTCGTCGGCAACGGGACCCAGGGCTACACCGGCAATTACCTCGCTCCGCTTAACACGGAATTGTCCCCGGATGGATTGCAGGTCGACAAGAACGGCAACCTCGTCATCTCTGATTTCGGCAACGAGCTCGTCTGGTTCTTGACCACGGTGCCGCAACCGGTGACCGACACGCTGGCCTCATCGGAAACAAATGTGCCGCCGGGAAGTACGGTCACGTTGACTGCCACTCTGACGGGTCCAAATTTCTTCGGCCAGTACCCGTCCGGGTCCGTCGCGTTCAAGGCTAACGGAACAACTCTGACTACAGTCGCGCTGAAGAATGGCGTCGCAACGCTCACCGCGTCCAGCAGTGGCCTGCCGGTTGGAACCTACTCCGTCACCGCTGTCTACGGCGGCGACAATACCTACGCCGCAGCCACTTCGTCAGCGCTCACCTTGACGGTGAAGTACGCATCAACGGTCACTGTCGCGGCGACACCCACCACACTTGTCGCAGGTGGATCTGTCACGCTGACAGGAACAGTGAAAGCCACGGCCGGTAGCGGAATTCCGACCGGAAACATAAAGTTTTACGCCAACAGCACGTTGGTTGGCGGCGCAGCTCTGGCCTCAGGCACGGGTAGCGTCACGTTGTCGACCACCGGATTTCCGCCGGGCACCTACAGCATCACGTCGGTGTATGGCGGCGATGCGAACTACGCTACATCCACATCCGCGCCAGTATCGGTGACAGTGACGCAAGCTGTTTCCGCAACGACGACAACGCTGTCGCTGACTCCCAGTACGGTCGCGGTAGGCGGCAACACAACGATCAAGGCTGTGGTGGTAAAGACGTCTGGCACCGGAACGCCCACCGGAACGGTCACGTTCTCCGCCAACGGCAGAACGCTGACGACCGTATCCCTGAGCGGAGGCGTCGCATCGTTCAACGCATCCACCGCGGGATATCCGATCGGGAGCTACAGCGTCACCGCGAAATATAACGGCGACGCAAACGATACTTCCTCCACTTCGAGCGCCGTAACGCTTCATATCGAAGCAGCCAGCCAGACGGTCCTGACGGTGACACCGAATCCTGTCACCTCAGGCAGCACGATCACGCTGATTGCAACCGTCAAGCCCGCATCAGGCAGCGGTACCCCAGCGGGTTCGGTGAGCTTCGTCGCAAACGGTCGCACGTTGACCACGGTGACTTTAAATGGCAGCGGCGTCGCAACGATCTCGGTGCCGACATCCGGCTATCCCGAGGGAACCTACTCGCTGACCGCAGTCTACGCAGGCGGCAGCACATACGCTGGATCTACCTCCGCTGCAGTCAACCTCGTTATCAACTGATCGCGGCAAAAAAGAGAGGCGTGTCCCTGAAGTTTCAGGAGCACGCCTCTATATTTTTTAGCAGGAGTACGCGAGCCGGCGCGATTGTTGAACGCTGACGATGTCGGTAATGGCGGCACTGTGGTCGTAGTCAAAGCGGTGGCGAAAGCCGAGCACCCCAGCGGTGGCCAAAGTTGCGTGGAGTGCGGAATGGACGGTCACGATATCGCAACCTGCAGTTTGAAACTCATCTCGCTCCCCCAGGTTTTATTTGGAACTGCGAAAGTAGAAATTCAAGGATGCTCCCGCGGCATTCCAGTTTCGCGGGTTGCAGTTATCGCAATCCTCTCGCCGGTAATACGCGTCCACCATCCACAGACTCTTGTATGGCAATTGGACTCCAGCGGTATACCACTCCTGATTCCAGGAATGGCTCGAACCATCGTAGAAGAACTCCACCGCGCCATAGGGAGTGAAGCGAAATTTACGGGCCAGAAAATCGCGTTCCAGGCTCGCCATGTTGCGATAGGTCGTCGAGTACACACCGTTCACCCATCGGAGTTCTACCCAGTTTCTGTCCCTTGCCAAATACAATTTGTGCACGCGGAAGTTGGCTGTTCCGTCGAAAGTGATGCGGTCTTCATGTTTAAGCTTTCCCTCTTGCACAGTGCGAAGAAACTCATAGCCGCCGCCGAAGAGTAAGTAGTGCTCTTTGTCCGGATCAATGTTTTTCGTATGTGGTCGAAGAATTGGCAAGAACTGAGAGCCGATCGCCCCCGCCGCGTACCACTGCTGGTAGGGATAGCCCACTCCCTGTTCCACTCCGGTGAAGGCGAGCGCGCGCCAGTCATGCGCCAATTGAACGTGGGCATCGAACTCGGGCCACACTTCATTCTCCGTGGTCTGCGATTGCGACTGCCCGCGGGCATGCGGACAAAAAATGATTGCGAGCGAAAGCAAAGCAATGCAGGCCTTCAATACGTCCATCCCGCATGCATCAAGATTCCATTCACCATCAGCAGGTTTGTCACAAGCCCAAGCCCGTTGCTGATGGCAATCGGTGGCTTCCTGTTCAACATTCCGTACACCAGCCACAGCAGGCTGGCGACGGAATAGATCGACCACGTAATCAGCGATAGGCCGGAAGCGTGTTCGCTGTGGGTGAAATACAGCTTAGTAATGGATGGAATCGTCGCGAACGGCGTGAGAATTCCCATGGCTAACATGAGTGGCTCGAAAACCCGAAGAGCCCGCAGATGCATCGGTGAGCCAGTTTTCAGTAGATATATGCTGATGTGCGCACCTCCGCTCTGATGGATTTACTGATCATCGCCAGGCTGTTCGCCACGCCTGGTTGATATGAATCAACACTTCGTCATCCGCGGCAGCAGCGAAAGTTGGTTGGATCCGTTGGTCCCATCCGGCGACCGTGAAGACATAATTCGCATCAGCTTCAGCGGCTGAACGCGCGGGCGACTCTGCCGTCGGTGACGCATGCGCGAGTACGTCTGCGGAGCAAATGAGAAGGCCGCCCACGGAAAGAGCTGCACCCTGCATGAAAGTTCTTCGGTCCATCTCCATATAACTTCTCCTCGCGAGCGTTAAACAGCGGCAATCTAAAACTGCATTTCGGCGAGCGGCGACAAGCTGAAGGCGTGCGTAGCTCCCCAGCGAAGCCTGGCGGCGGCCAGAATATCCGAAGCGGCCTCGCTCTGGCCTGCGTCGATCGCTACGTCATAAGTTTGTTCGAAAGCGCGCAGCGTCGAGCGATTTGCGAGATTGACGCTCGCGAGTTCCAAAGCTCGATCGGGATTGTCGCCGCTGCCGGCATAAAACTCAGCACCATGGTCCGCGAAGGCCAGCAAATGTTTGGCAAGAAGCGCCTCAAACCCGCGTGCAGCAGTTTCCAGATACGCGCCCCCTTCGAGAGTCTTGCCCTGCGCAATCATCACGTCCGCAAGTCGCCAATCCACTTCAGGATCACCGGACGAAAGTGCTGGCAGGAGCAGAGCCTCCGCATCGTCGAACCTCTCGTCCTCCAGATAAATTTCCGACAGGTGGACCCGCGCTTTGACGTAGTCCGGCACGTATGCAATCGCTTGCTCATACCACTTCGCCGCTCGATGTGGCTGCGGCTCGGCGACAAGCTCCCCCCACAACGCGCCGAGTTGAAAACACACCCACGCCAGGGCGAACGGGGAAACGTCTTGATAGTTAGTGAACGCTTGTTGATAGACGCGGTCTGCCTCATCGAACTCACGCAGATCCGCGAGCAGCGAGCCAAGCGGGACCAGATCCTCCAGGCGTCCGGACTTTGCGGCCAATCGCCCGCGCGCTTCCATCACGAAGTCGAGATTGTTTCCGCACGCCTGATCGATACTCAAAAGCAGGCGGTCGGCAGCTTCAGAATGTGCGCCCCAACTCTCGGTCTTCTGAAGAAGCGCTCGCGCGGGGGAGAAGTGATGCTCCGTCGACAAAACCTGCGCCCGGATCAACGTAACTCGCACCGCATCTGCATCGCTTCGAGCAAGGTGCTCGACCAATGCATCCAGTCGATCGAGCGCGGCGGCATCGCTCAGAAACTGCAGCGCCATCTGCTCCTGCTCGACGATATATTCCGCTACGCCCGGCCGTTCCGGAGATTGCAGGAGCCGGCTCCAACTTTGCTGACGGCTGCTCTCCAAATTCATCACAGCGATTTCGCCCGCCGTAGCGAGCGGCAAACTCATCTCGAGCACGGAAGAGTCGATCATTTGGCCGCACCGAAGCGCTTTGTCAGGCTCTCAAGACTTGTTTTCAGGAGCGTGGTCACGACCGTCTTCACGATGATGTCGGGTTGGCCGTCCGCCCAATACTGCACCTTCCATTCCACCGCGCTGCCGCTTCCTTTTGGACTGACGTTCAGAGTGCCAACGTAATCGGTGGCCTGAATGCCGCTGAGCATCGAATAACTGTAAGACCTTTGCGAGCTATCCATCGCGTCCAGGCGCTCGACGATGCGCTTGCCGTCGATTGTTTCCACGGTACGTATCTGTCCGACGCCTGTCCCCACCGTCGTGATGTTGGCGATCAAAGGCTGCCAGGCTCCGCCAAAATCCCCAATCAGCGCCCAGACTTTATCCGGTGAGGCAGCCAAGTCAACGCTCTCGACGGCCGTCTGTATCTGCGTATTCGGCGAAGCTAGATAGGGAAAAGTATTTGTCCCCGGCTTCGTCGCTTGCGTCGCTCCGCCTTGCAGAAACTCGCGATCGTTGTTCACCATCCAGGTCAGCATGATGTCGATGACGTTGGCGTTCACCGTGCGGCCTCCGCCTGTCTGGTACGGCTTGCCATGCAGAGTCGCCTTCTCGATCTCGAAATAGCTGGTGTCAGTGATGGGCTTCGACACGTCGAACAATATGAAATCGTCGAGATAGACGTTCACTGCTGCGTTCAAGTCGGCCGCAGTCCAGTCCGCTTTGCCATCGCGCATGTCCCAATTCGTCAAGCTGTCGATGAGGCGTTTTTGGAAGAGTGGCCGAAACTCCTCCGCCAGCGCAAACGGTGTCATCTGGTTCCACAGGTCGCGCACGTCGTCCGCATGTTCCATCGCCGGATTATTCAGGCGCATGTTGGTCTGCTCCGGCCGGCCTACCCAATCAAAGCGCGGCGGCTCGTGTCCAATCAGCCCTCGCGGCTGCGGTATCGCGCTGGTCTCCGCGATAACTCCGAAGAGGGAACCTTTCGCCGGATCGAGGACCTTCTGCGTATCAAACTCGATGACGATCGACAAAACGTTGTCATTCTGCAGCAGGTTGGGGAACTTCTTCAGAATCGCAACCAGCCACGCGAGATAAAAAGGATCCGAGCGCAAGCCGGCAAAGATTCGAAATGTCCCGTCTGGAGTCGACGCCCCTTTCTCATCGCCCACAACGAAGCTCAGTTCCTGCCCGCCGGGCAAAGTACAGGTGCCCCGTTGCGTTGGCTTCGAGCCGTCCGCTCCGCGCTCCAGCGCGCTGAACTTGCAGTTGAAGCGATACTCCTGATCGCCCGGCTTGAACTTCGCCGCTTCACCCAGGCCAGCGACTTCTATGCGCCGAACCACGATCGCGTGGTTGACCACATTGGAGAACATCGCGCTCACCCCAGCCGACGGAAACACATCCGCAATCAGCACCGTCCGGCCCGGGTTTTCCGGGCTGGTAAACGCGAACAAATCTGTCATGTCTATCGACGGATCGCCGATAGACCGAGGTCCATCTACGTGATCAGACATTCATACTCTCCCTTTTGTCGTGACGGTCTGTTCACTCTCACGGCTCTTTCGGTTGTTCTATCCATTTACCATGGCCCATGACCGCATTCGGTGGACCGCCGAACGGCGTAACTTGCCCTGGTTGTTCTGGTATCGATTTCAGATATTCGACCAGCGCCCAGCGCTCCTCGTCAGTCAGCAGCGGACCAATGACGCCGTTACCCAGGGGCGCATTCTCAAACGAATGGCCTTTGTTCGAACTCCCAATCAGGCTTGTATCGACAAGGTAGGTGCCAGACTTGCCGGACGTGTCGACGCCAACCTTGACCGGATCGAATTCCTTTCCCAGGTAGAACGTCTTGGAACGTTGCGCTGCCGGCAGAAGCATCTCGTAAAGATTAGGAACTGAGCCGTTGTGCATGAAAGGTGGCGTGGCCCATACGCCATCGCGTGGCGCCGCTTTGTAGTGCGGGACTGGCGAGGGACGCGGGACCGGAAGTTCGCGATAGCCGTGCATCTTCACAGCCTCCTCCGGGGTCTGCTCGATCTTCGATACCGCCACGTGAAAAATGCTTTCTTGCAACCCGTAGTACAGCTCGCCGCCCGGAACAAGCGGCTTGTCCTTGAGCGGTCCTGGAAGAAACGGAGCCAGCTGTGCAGTTTGCGCAAGCGGCCGGATGTCCTCGAACTGCATTGGATCCGTGCCGACATATTTTTGGGGCACGAGTCCAACCTCAAGGAAACGCTTGCCGTACTTGTTGGGCGCGGTCCATGTATATGGATACGAGTTGTGGCACTGCGTGCAATATTTGGCGAAGAGCACTTTTCCATGCGCCGCCTTCGGGCGATCAATCTTGCCAAACACTTCTTCCGGCCACTGGGGAGGCGCCAGATGAGTCAGCCAGCCTTCAATTTCTTCAAGGTTCTTCAAGCGAGAGTTTGAGTCGTAGAGGCCTTCCTGAGGCGACTTGGCGGTCAGGTTCATGGACAGGAAAAGCCCCATGGTTTCCACCAGGTTGCGATCGCTCGG
>Ga0302324_100022565_pt1 | contig 12225 bp, 14 predicted proteins | sample Palsa_T0_1_FD_201949 | JGI IMG/M metagenome (GOLD analysis project Ga0302324, IMG submission 201949) | Peat permafrost microbial communities from Stordalen Mire near Abisko, Sweden - Palsa_T0_1 | ecosystem: Environmental > Terrestrial > Soil > Palsa > Peat permafrost | place: Sweden: Abisko...
GGTGACGCGAGGAGCCAAAAAGGGCGAACGCCACGGGAGGGAGCAGCAGAGTATAGAGCCCCGTCACGACGGGCATACCCGCGATGCGCGCATAGCCCAGCACTTGCGCGACGTTGATGCAGGCGAGATTCAGTCCCGCCAGTGCGTCGCGCAGGCTCTGGTCACGGCGCAGCGGCCGCAATCCCTGAAATAGCGTTAGGTGCGGTAGCCTCACAATTCCCAATCGATCTCGGACGGGGCGCGCGCGGCCGGGTCGTATTGCAACAGCTCGCCGTTTCCGAGGGAGCGCCCGGTGAGCGCCAGGATGAAGGCCCAGTGGCTGACCAGCAGCGTGGTCGCACTGTCATCGCGCGCCGCCATTGTCGAGCGGAAGGTATTGGCGCGCGCGACCGTCAGCTCCACGGGCTCGAGCCCGCGATGCCACCATTGGCGCGGCAAGTGGTCGAAGTCGTGATGCGGGAACCTCTCGGCCAAGAGGTCGGGCGCGCTGCCCACATCGCAGCTGAATGCGGCGCGCTCGCGCACCTCGTGCATAATGACGACGCTCGCATCGTGGGTACGCAGGAACGGCTGCGCCGTCTGGAGTGCGCGGGTGTAGGGCGAGACGATGATGCGGGTGAGCGGGGTACCGGCCAGAGCGGATGCCGCGGCGCGCGCTTGCTCGACGCCGGTGGGCGTCAATTCCGGGTCCTCGATTCCCGGATCCGTGCGCGTTCGGTTGAAGTGCAGGTTGAAATAGCTTTGTCCGTGGCGGAGTAGAAACATGCGAAGTCCTGTCAATTCGAACGAGTCGGCGGCGAGCGCGGCAGCCGTTGCTGCGGCAGCCGTTGCTGCGACGGCCGACGCAGCTACGGCCGAGCCTCTGACCCCGTTCCACATCGCCTTGCAGGTGAGGGACATCGCCGAGGCCCGCGCCTTCTACAAGGATATCCTAGGATGTGGCGAGGGCCGCAGCGATATCGCGTGGGTGGATTTCAATCTGTACGGCCATCAGCTGGTCTGTCACCTGAATCCCGCGCTCGGGCGCGAGGGCTCGCTCGCGAATCATTTCAACCTCGTCGACGGCCACGGCGTTCCGGTGCCACATTGCGGCGTGGTCCTGCGGCCGGCTCAGTGGTCCGCACTCGCCGATAGGCTCCGAGGGCTCTTAGTCGCATTCATCATCGAGCCGAGCACGCGCTTCAAGGGCCAGGTGGGAGAGCAATCAACCATGTTCTTCCGCGATCCGAGCGGCAATGCCCTCGAGTTCAAAGCCTTTCGCGATCAGGGCCAGCTGTTCGCGACGGCCGCGCAGCCCGATCGCGTGGCGGGCCGCTAAGCCGGCGAGGTGGCGATCTCGTCCGAAACCATTCCGCGCTTCGGCACTGATGAGGTGCTCGAAGCGGCGCTCGAGCGATACGGTCTTGCGGGCAGTGCCGCGCCGCTGCCGAGCGAGCGCGACCAGAATTTTTTGATCGCGGATCCGCGCCGCGGGAAGTTCGTGCTCAAGATCGCGAATCGGGCGGACTCCACGGAGCTGCTCGACTTTCAGCATGAGGGGATGCGGCGGGTCGCGGCCGGGCGATGCGGCATCCGTGTGCCTCAGGTGGTGTCCTCGCTCGCGGGAGCTCAAGTCGAAATCCTCAAAAGCCGCGCCGGAGTGGAGCACCAGCTGCGCCTGCTCACCTGGATCGACGGCACGGTGCTCGCGGAGTGCACGCCGCGCGGCGGAGCGCTGCTCGAATCAATCGGCGCATCGCTGGCGCGAGTGGACCTCGCTCTTTCGGAGTTCGAGCATCCCGCCATGCACCGAGTGCTGCAGTGGGATCTGCGCCACGCCGGCATCGCGCGCGCGCACGCGGCGCTCTTGCCCGGCATATGGCGCGAGCGCGTGGAGACGGCGTTTGCGGGATGGGAGGCGCTCGATTGGTCGAGGCTGCGTCAGGGTGTGATTCACGGTGATGCCAACGATCACAACGTGCTGGCGGAGCGCGATCGCATGACGGGCTTGCTCGATTTCGGCGACATGGTGCATACCGCGGTGGTGTGCGATCTGGCCGTGGCTCTCGCATATGCCGTGCTCGGCGAGCGCGAACCCCTGGCGGCGGCCGGTGCGGTGATCCGCGGCTACCATCGGCACAATCCGCTTGCCATTGCCGAGCAGGAAGCGTTGCCTGCGCTGGTGCGCGTGCGGTTGGCCGCAAGCCTTTGCTACTCCGCGCACAACAAGATTCGCGACCCGGACGATGCATATCAAGTAGTGAGCGAGGCGGGGGTTCGAACGCTCATGGAGCGGCTCGATGCCTATCCGCTGGGTGCGGCGGAGGAAATGATTCGCGCGTCCTGCGGAGCTTGATCCGAGGCTTGCGAAACTCAGTCCGATCCCGAAGCCGAATCGCCGTCCTTGAGCTCGCCGGTGGCGCTCTGCACGTAATTCGCAAGACCCATCTTGTCGATGAGCCCGAGCTGCTCCTCGATGAAATCGATGTGCTCTTCCTCGCTCTTCTGGATGTGCACGAGAATCTCGCGAGTGACGAAGTCCTTGACCGACTCGCAATGCGCGATCGCCGCCTGATAGAGCGGATGCGCCGCCATTTCCCGCCTCAGGTCGCACTCGAGTATCTCGCGAACGCTCTCGCCGATGAACAGCTTGCCGAGATCTTGCAGATTCGGCAGGCCCTCCAGAAAGAGAATGCGCTTGACGAGGCGGTCGGCGTGGCGCATCTCGTCGATGGACTCGTCGTACTCGATCTTGCCGAGACGCTTCATGCCCCAGTTGTCGAGCATGCGTGCGTGCAGGAAGTATTGGTTGATCGAGGTGAGCTCGTTCTTGAGCCCCTGATTTAGAAAGTCCAAGACCTTGGCATCACCTTTCACTGCAGATCCTCGTACGGGGTTTCAATCAGCGGATTGTATGCTCTAAACGGCCCATGGTCGGGCAGTTTGGCGCTGCGATGAATCGAGGTGGCGATGGAAAGAGGCGCGGGGCGGGCCGGCGCTGCGATGACGGGCCGGCGCTGCAGGAAATCGAGGCCGGGGTCGGGTGAGGCGGGGACGGGCTCAGGCGGCGGCGAAGCCGGCGGACAGGCAGTTCGCCTCGTCGCGCTCGGCGAGGCAGTCTTTGAGTGTCGCGCGCGCCTCGGGGACGCACTTGCCGCAGCAGGTGCCGAGCCCTGTCTGACGGCTCAGTTCACGCACGCAGCTGACGCCACCGTTAACAGCGGAGCGGATATGGCGGTCTGAGACGGCTTTGCAGACACAAACGATCATGGGAGCTATTTGAACGCGAATGCGAATGATTGTCAATACCGTTGGTGTGTAAGCGAAAGGTGGTCTTTAAAGGTTGACAATGATTCCCTTATGGTTGACAATAATGAGCCGTAAGGTTGTCAAAATAGAGCGGTTGAGTTGACGAATTCCGAGGCAAACGTGGCAAATGACCAAGAGAATACGCGCTAGAGGCGAGGACGTTCGCAGATACATTTTAGAACATATTGAGAAGCATCCCCATGATCTAACCAAGGTTGCAGCAGAGCATTTTGGGATAACCAGGCAGGCGGTGAGCAAGCATCTACAGAGATTGTCGGCCGAACACGCAATTGTCGAGTCTGGGCAGACTAGAAATAGGACTTATAAGCTGGCCACCTTGGTGGAGTGGGACAGGGCGTATGAAATGTCTCCTGCTCTTGCGGAGGATCTGGTGTGGAGAGATGACGTCAGGCAAGTCATTGGAGATATGCCACACAACGTCCTTGCGATCTGGCAGTACGGTTTCACCGAGATATTCAACAATGCATTGGATCATTCGGCCGGCACTACTATCTATCTTGCAATTAGACGAAATGCCGTCGATACAGAAATGATCGTCAAAGACAACGGTGTAGGAATTTTCAAGAAGATACAAAGTGAATTGGGACTTCTGGATGAACGCCATGCGATTCTTGAATTAGCCAAGGGGAAACTCACGACAGATCCCAAGCGCCACACCGGTGAGGGCATATTTTTTTCCTCCAGGATGTTTGATCAATTCGATATTCTTTCAGGATCAGTCTTTTTCACCCATAAATTCCAGGATACCGAGGATTGGATTTTGGAGCGGGATAAGCTCGGCACCACTGGTACTTTCGTATGGATGAAATTGAATAATCACACGTCCGGAACCACGACTAAAATATTCGACCAATACACATCCGGCGACGAGTACGGATTTACCAAAACCGTAGTCCCGGTGAACTTGGCCAGGTATGGGAACGAGAACTTGATATCGCGTTCCCAGGCGAAGCGCTTATTGGCCCGTGTAGAGCTTTTTAAGAAAGTGCTATTCGACTTCAGTGAAGTACCCACCATCGGGCAGGCATTTGCCGATGAGATTTTCCGAGTATTTGCAACAAGCCATCCCGAGATTGACCTTGTCCCTATTCATACAAATTCGGAAGTGAAAAGAATGATTGACCGTGCGCGCTTTGGCGGCTCGCAAGGTTCTGAGAAGATAACCTCATGAGACGATCGATTCCGCTATGAAGCTGTATTCGTGGAACGTGAACGGTATTCGCGCCGTGCACAAGAAGGGGCATTTGCGGTCGTTTTTGGACGAGCACCAGCCGGATATCCTCTGCCTGCAGGAGACCAAGGCCGAGCGCGGGCAGATCGAGCTCGAGCTGCCACACTACCGGGAATACTGGCACTCGGCCGTCAAAAAGGGGTACTCCGGCACGGCCATATTCTCCAAGCACGAACCGCTGCGCGTGATCAACGGGTTTCCGCGGGGCTTTGCGCGGCGCTACAAATTCGCGGATGAGCTCAGGCGCGACAGCGCCGTCGAGGGACGGCTGATCACGGCCGAGTTCGATGATTTCTACGTGGTCACGGTATACACCCCCAATGCGAAGGACGATCTCAGCCGCTTGCGGCTGCGCCATAAGCATTGGGATCCGGCTTTCCTCGACTATTGCCGGCGACTGGAGCGCGAGAAACCGGTGATTTTCTGCGGCGACTTGAACGTCGCGCACACCGAGCTGGATCTCGCCAACCCGAAGCCCAATCGCGGCAAGAAAGGATTCACGACCGAGGAGCGTAGCGGCTTTCAGAACTTCATCGACGCCGGATTTGTCGATACCTTCCGCTTGTTCAAACAAGGCAACGGCCATTACTCCTGGTGGAGCAATTTCTCCAACGCCCGGGCGCGCAACGTCGGGTGGCGGATCGACTACTTTCTGGTGTCGGCGGCGCTGCGCGGCAAGGTGGCCGCCGCCGATATTCATCCGGAGGTGATGGGCAGCGATCATTGTCCGGTCAGTCTGCGGCTCGCCTGATGCGGTGGCACGGTAGACGGCTCGAGGCGGTGCTGTTCGATCTCGACGGCACGCTGCTCGACACGGCGGCCGACATTGCCGAGGCGCTCAATCGGACGCTGGCCGAACAGGGCCTGCCGCCGATAGCGCCGGGCGAAGTCAGAAGGATGATCGGCCGCGGCTCGCCCATGCTGATCGAGCGCGCTTGCGGTTCCCTCGGCCGTGTGCTCGACGAGGCAGCGAAAGCCGCGATGCTGGAGCGATTCTTTCATCACTATGGATATCTCGAAGAGTCCGGCGAATTCAAGGCGGAGCCCTATGCGGGTGCGGCCGAGTGCTTGCGCGCCCTGCATGAGGCCGGATTGCGCACTGCCGTGGTCACGAACAAGCACGAGCGATTCGCGACCGGACTGTTGAAGGCACTCGGCCTCTCGGGCTGGGTGGATCGCGTCGTGGGGGGCGATAGCTGCCCGCTGCGCAAGCCGGATCCTGCTCCTTTACTATTCGCCTGCGAGCAGCTCGGCGTGGCTCCGGCGCGCGCCCTCATGGTCGGCGACTCAACCAACGACGTGCAGGCGGCGCGCGGCGCGGGCATCCCGGTGATCTGCGTGCCCTATGGCTACAACGAGGGCCAGGATCCGCGACAGCTCCCCTGCGATGCCTTCATCGAGAGCCTCGCGGATCTCCCCGGCTTGCTCGGGGGAGCCGCACCGTGAGGCGCGTGGACAGGCAGCGCGGGCGGGCCCGCAACCCCGCTAATCAGGCCGCTTGCTTGGCGCGCGCGCCTCTGCGCATGAGGCCGAGCGCGAGCAGCGCCGAGCCGAGCATCAAGAACAGACTCACGGCATTCAGCACCGGGCTTGCGCCCTCGCGCATGCGGCCATACATGGTGACGGTCAATGGCGCGTCCGCTCCCACCAGCATGAGGGTGGTGTTGAAATCGGCGAACGACATGAGAAAGGAAATGGCGGCGGAGCCGATGAGAGCCGGCCGCAGATAGGGCAGCACGATGGTGCGCAATACGGCGGGCTTGCTTGCACCCAGATTCAAGGCGGCTTCCTCGAGCGTGCGGTCGAAGCGGCGCAAGCGTGCGCTGATGGTGAGTGTGGCGATGGTCGCGACGTACGAGAACTGACCGCACACGACGAGCGGCAGGCCCGGCCGAAGCACGTCCCAATCGAGTCCGAAAACGTCCTCCGCAAACTGTGCGACGCGGCTCGCGAACGCGAGTATCGAGATGCCGATGATGACCCCTGGAATGACCAAAGGGGCCAGCATGAGGATGGACAGCGCCTGCTTGCCGAAGAAGCGGCCGCGCTCGATGAGAAACGCGTTCGAGGTGCCGATCAGCACCGCAAGCAGCGTGACCCAGGCCGCCACGACGCAGCTCGTCCAGATGCTGCCGAGGATTTCGCTGTCGCCGAACAATCCGACGCGGCCTTTGCCTGCATTGCCGAGGAACCAGTCGAGCGTGAAGCCGTGCCAGGGAGGGGCGGGGTAGGGCGCGTCGTTGAAGGCGAATACTGCGACGACGATCAGGGGCAAAAACAGGAACGCGAAGAACGCGACCACATACAACGCCGTCGCGGCGCGCATCCACGGAGGCCGCGGAAGCGAGGGGATCATGTGCTTCGCATCACATCGCCGAATCGCTGACCGGCGAGCCTCAAGCCGAGCATCACCAGCGCAGTCGACAGCGCGAGCAACAGGAAGCCGAGCGCTGCGCCCTGCTCCCAGTTGAAGCGGGTGATGAATTGGTTATAGATCTGTTCGGTGAACCATTGCGAGCTCTTGCCGCCGAGGAGCACCGGTGTGAGGTAATTGCCGAGAGTCAGCATGAACACGACGATGCAGCCGGCCGTGATACCGGGCGCCGCGTGCGGGATCACGATGGTGCGCAGGACCGTGAAGCCGTCCGCGCCGAGATCGTACGCCGCCTCGATGAGGGCGTTGTCCAGGCTTTCCAGGCTGGACACGAGCGGGATCACCATGAAGAGCAGCGAGGTATATACCAGTCCCACCATGATGGTGGCGTCGTGGTAGAGGAGCTCGACGGGCGTCGCGGTGATGCCGAGCTTCACCAGGAGGGAAGGGAGCACGCCGGACTCTCGCAGGAGAATCATCCAGCCGAGCGTGCGCACGGTCTCGCTCACCCAGAACGGGATGAGGCACAGCATGAAGAGCAGCGAGCTTGCGCGTCCGCGCGCGAGCTTCGCGATGACCCAGGCGATGGGAAATGCCAGCACGAGGGTGAGAAACGTGGCGATGACCGACATCACGGCCGTGCGCACGAAGACATGCCAGTACAAGGGCTCGGTGAAGAACGTCCGGTACTGGGTGAGACTCGCGACGTAGTGGCGTGGGCCGATGCGCTCCCTGAACGAGAGCACCGCGAGATCGACGTGCGGCAGGATGATGAGCGCGCCGAGCCAGAGGAGGGCGGGCGCGAGCAACAGGCCCACGCTCAGCCGGCCGCGCCATCGGGGCTCGAGCACCGCCTCGCTCATGTCACGGGGCGCTCGCCGCCGCGGCGTCCGGACGCGCGACAAAGCAAACGGCCCGCTCGGGCGCGAAGCTGAAGAGCACCTTCTCAGAAGGCTTCAGGTCGGAAAAGCGGCCGGTCTGGGGGAGCGCGATGCGGAACTCGCGCCGCGTGCGCGCTTCCTTCAAGAGAACCGCGGAGTTTGCGCCGTCGAACAGCAAGCTCTCGACCTCGCCCGCGTGGGCCGGCTGCCCCGCCGGCAATTCCTCGGGCGTGCGCCCGAGACTCACCACTTCAGGCCGCACGAAGCCCTCGACTAAATCGCCGACGCGCAAAGTGCCCCGAGGCGCCGCGCGCACCGCCCAGCCGTCGGGCGTGGTCAATTCGACCAGGGTGGGATCCGCGGCCGTGACGCGGCCGACGATGCGATTGTTCGCTCCCACGAAGGATGCGACGAAGGGGGTTTGCGGGCGGTAGTACAGATCCTGCGGCGTGCCGAGCTGCTCGAAGCGCCCGCGGCTCATGACGCCGACGTGATCGGAGAGCACCAGGGCCTCGGATTGATCGTGGGTGATGTAGACGAACGTCGTACCGAAGGCGGCCTGCAGCTGCTTCAACTCGATTTTCATGTGCTCGCGCAGCTTCAAGTCGAGGGCGCCGAGAGGCTCGTCGAGCAGCAATAAAGTCGGCTCGAGCACGAGGCTGCGTGCGATGGCGACGCGCTGACGCTGGCCGCCCGAGAGCTCATCGACGCGCTTGGACGCCGCGCCGCCGAGGCCCACGCGCTCGAGCATGGCGTTGCTGCGCCGGACCCGCTCCGCGCGCGCGATGCCGCGGCGGGCGAGCCCGAAGGCCACATTCTCGCCCACCGACATCATGGGAAACAGGGCGAGTTGCTGAAAGACCATGTTGACCGGCCGGCGGTTGGGCGCGACCTCCCGCATGCTCGTACCGCCGATCAATATGTCGCCGCTGTCCGGGGCGATGAAGCCCGCGATCATGCGTAGAAGGGTCGTCTTGCCGCAACCCGAGGGGCCGAGAATGGAGAAAAAACTGCCGCGCGCGACGCTGAAGCAAAGCGTGTCGACCGCCGTATGATCCGCGAAGCGCTTGCAGACCGAGTCTGCGATCAGATCCGGCGCGCTCAATCGGCGGCCTTGATGCGGTCGAGCAGGCGCCCCTCGATCTCTTCGATCCCCGGCGGTATGGCGGGGTACCAGTGCACGTTCTTCAGTTGCGCCTCGGGGAAGGCCTGGCGGAACTGCTCCTTCAAGCGCGGGTCCACGTACGGTGCGGTGCCCTGGGCAGCCGAGAAGTTGCCGACCGATTTGATGACGCGTGCGGCGTTGTCGGGACGCATGGTGAAGTTGATCCAGGCGTAGGCGGCGTCCAGGTTGCGCGCGCGCGCGGGCAGGGCGAACGTGTCGAGCCAGCCGAGCGCACCCGAGCGCGGCACGATGTATTGAATGTCGGGGTTCTCACGGTTGAGGGTCCATCCGCCCGTGTCCCACATCGCCGCCGCCCACAGTTCGCCGGAGCGGATGCCGTTCAGGAGCTGATCCTTGTTGTCGTAGAAGAACTTGAAGTTGGGCTTGCAGGCGATCAGTGTCGAAGTCACCTGCTCCATGAGCGCCGTGTAAGCCTTCGGGTCGCCGTAGAGGGCGAACGGGTCCTTGCCCATCGCGAACGCGAACGCCATCAGGATGGGACGGCGCAGCCGGATGGAAGTCCTGCCCTTGAGATCGGGCCTGCAGAGGTCGGTGTAATCACTGACGGTGGCGTGCTTGACGTTGACGACCAGCCCGTCCGTTCCCCAGAGATAGGGCAGGGCGTAGAGCTTGCCGTCGAGGGTGGTGTTGCGTTTGACGATCTCGAGCAAGGCCGGTTGAAACTCCTCGAGTTTGACCCTCTTCAAGTCGATCGGCTTGTAGATCTCGAAATCACGCTGCACCGAGCTGATGCGGTCCTGGGAGGGTTGGACGAGATCGTAGCCGGCACCGCCGGTCGCGCGGAGTTTCGAGATCATCTCCTCGTTGTTGGAGAGAGTCACCTCGACCTCGATGCCGGTTTCCTTGGTGAAGGCGGCGACGAGGTCCGCCGGCACGTAATCGGCCCACGTGAGGATCCGCAACTTCTGGGCGTCTGCGTGGGCTTGGCCGAACGCGCACGCAAGCGCGAGGGCGATCCACAAGATTCGTCTCATCCATTTACCTCGGATGCGCGCAAGGTCTGCCGCCCGCTCCCTAACCGTGACCCAAAACCCTGATTTAGGGTAGCACAACGCCGCGCGAGGCGGCCCGGCTCCAACGATCGCATCCGCCGCGATTGGTATGATGCCAACGGGAGTATGCGCAAGGGGTTGACGATGAGACAGCTAGCGATCATTGCCGCGGGACTCATGCTCGGGGCGGGGGCGGCGGCGTTCGCCAAGGCGCCCTCGTCCGCCCGAGCGGGCGCGCCGCCCGCCGAACGGGCCGAGGCGCGGGAGATTTTCGAGCACATCGTGGGCATCGAGAGCTCGGTGGGCAAGGGCAACGTCCCGGCGGTCGCCAACTATCTGGCGGGACTATTCATCGCAGGCGGGTTTCCGGCCGCCGACGTACACGTTCTGCCGCTGGGCGAGACGGCGTCGCTGGTGGTCCGCTACCGGGGCAACGGCCGCGGAGGCCGGCCTATCGACCTCATCGCACACATGGACGTCGTAACGGCGAACCGCTCGGACTGGCAACGTGATCCCTATCGCCTCATCGAGGAAAATGGATACTTTTTCGGGCGCGGTACCTCCGACGTCAAGCAGGAAGTGGCGCTCCTCACCACCGTGTTTCTCGACCTCAAGGCGCGGGGCTATGTGCCCACGCGCGATCTCATCATTGCGTTCAGCGGCGATGAAGAGACGGAAATGGCGACGGCGCACGATCTCGTCACCACTCATCGAGATCTCGTCGACGCGGAGTTCGCGCTGAACGCCGACGGCGGGGGCGGCGTGCTCGCGGAGGCTACCGGCAAACCCGAGCTCTTCTACCTGCAGGGCGCGGAGAAAAGCTCCGTGACCTACACGCTGACGACCCGCAACGCCGGCGGCCACAGCTCCGCGCCCCGGCCCGACAACGCGATTTACGAGCTGGCCGATGCGCTGAAGGCCGTGCAGCGATTCCAGTTCCCGGTGCAGTGGAATGACTGGACGCTCGGCGATTTCAAGGCCGCCGGGACGCTCACTCCAGGCCCCCTGGGCGAAGCGATGACGCGCTTCGCGGCGAACCCGAAGGACGCGGACGCCGCGGACGATATCTCCAGAAATCCTGCTTTCGTCGGACGGCTGCGCACCACGTGCGTCGCGACCCGGCTGGCGGGCGGTCATGCCGACAACGCGCTGCCCCAATCGGCGGTCGCGACCGTCAATTGCCGGATCTTTCCGGGTAATTCCGCCGAGGACGTGCGGGGCGTCTTGCAGCAAGCGGTCGGCTCGGACGTCGAGGTCCGGCAGGCGGAGCAGGCGATCCTCTCGGATGCATCGCCCCTGCGTGCGGACGTCGTCGCCGCGGTGACGCGCGCGGTCGAGGCCGCGGATCCCGGCGCTCGCGTGGTGCCCACGCAGGCCTCATATGCAACGGATGGAGCGGTGTACCGGAGCGCGGGAATCGCGACCTACGGGTGCGGCGGGGTTTTTATAATGGACAGCGAGGAATTCGCGCACGGCTTGAACGAGCGTATCCGCGTCGGCGCCTTCTACGATGCGTTGACCTACTGGACCGTGCTGATCAAGAGTTTCGCGGGCGGGTAGCTCGGCGGGTGCCGCGGGGCGGGCGCGCCGGGACGGAGGGTGCGCCGGGACGGGGGCGGCGGGCTGCTAAGCCGGCGGGTGGATGGGGTCGATCCAGTACACTTCCTCGACGCGCTCCGCCGCCTCGATGTTGAGGTTCACCACCACCGATTCGTTGTCGCTGCGCACGAGTACGCACTCGAGCGGCGAGTCCTCGAGCGCATTGATTTCCTGGTGGGGCACATAGGGCGGCACGAAAATGAAATCGCCCGCCTGCGCCTCCGCGACGAACTCGAGGCGCTCGCCCCAGCGCATGCGCGCCGCGCCGCGCACGACGTAGATCACGCTTTCCAGCGCCCCATGATGATGCGCACCGGTCTTGGCGTTGGGGTGAATGAGCACCGTGCCCGCCCACAGCTTCTTCGAGCCGACGCGCCGGAAATCGATGGCCGCCGCCCGCCGCATCCCCGGGGTCTGCGGCGTGTTGGAGTCGAGCCGGTCGCTCTTGATGACTCGAACGCCGGCGGTGCGCCAGTCGGGCGGCGTCAAAAAGAAAATCCCCCGGAAACGATGAGCGCTGCCGGACTGAAGCTGATGTGCGAGGTGCGCTCGAAGCCGTCGGTGTCGCCGGTGAAGTGAGTCTTCACCTGCGACCAGCCGTACGAGGCGTGCAGGTGCCAGCGATCGGTGATCCGGTAGGTCACTCCCGCGGT
>Ga0302324_100022567_pt1 | contig 12225 bp, 11 predicted proteins | sample Palsa_T0_1_FD_201949 | JGI IMG/M metagenome (GOLD analysis project Ga0302324, IMG submission 201949) | Peat permafrost microbial communities from Stordalen Mire near Abisko, Sweden - Palsa_T0_1 | ecosystem: Environmental > Terrestrial > Soil > Palsa > Peat permafrost | place: Sweden: Abisko...
CCGGAGACGATCGCTCGCGCGTATGCTGAGCCGGCGGAAGGCTATCGGGTGAACTCCGTTCTTGGCAGTTACATCCACCTGCACTTTCTCTCCTGCCCTGGCTTCGCCGAGGGCTTCGTTCAAGAGTGCGCGCAATGGCGTGCCAGCAAAACAAAATGATTAAATCTCTGCTCTATCTACTCCTCTGTTCACTGCCCGCCGCGGCGCTCGCGGAAGCCGGCGCTTCGCTGCAGGGCACCGTGAAAGATCCGCAAGGCCGGCCTGTGCCCGGAACCACTCTCACGCTCTACTCACGTACCGGCGCAGCGGGTTGCGCCACCACCAGCGATTCCGGAGGCGCTTATCGATTCGAAGGATTGCCGCCGGACGATTACCTGTTGCGCGCCGAAGCGGCCGGCTTCGCGCAGTCACTCATCGAAAACATCCGGCTCAGCAGTGGCGCCGTTGAGATGCGCGTCGTGAATATGTCGATCGCGCAGGCGCACGAGCAGGTGGTGGTCACGGCATCCAGCACGCCGCAGGCGCCCGAACATGTCTCGAAAGCAGTCACCGTGATCGACCAGAGCGACGCCGATGCGCGCGACGCATCTTCTCTTTCCGATGCTGTTGCGCTCGCGCCGGGGGTACGCGTGCAGCAACTCGGCGGACCCGGCGCGTTCACCACCATCCAGATTCGCGGCCTCCGCACCGAAGATACGGCGGTGCTGGTGGATGGCCTGCGCTTGCGCGACGCATCCGCCACGCAGGCAGATGCTTCCGGGCTGATCGAAGATCTGCTGCTCACCGACGCGAGCAGTGTGGAAGTGATGCGCGGCTCAGGCAGTTCGCTCTATGGCACCAACGCGATTGGCGGCGTGATCAACGTGATTACCGATCAGGGCGGCGGGCGCACACGGGGCAGCGTACTGCTGGAAGGCGGTTCGCTCGGCACGTTCCGGGGACGCACGCAATTGGCGGGCGGGTTCCTCAGCGACCGCATTCAATACAGCCTGGGGCTGACGGACACCGACGTCACCAACGGTGTGGGCGGCGATGCGCCGTTCCGCGACCTCAGCACGCAGAGCAGCGTGACGTTTCATCTTTCGCCTTCCATCCGGCTGACGGCGCGTCTCTTCGGCGCGGACACTTTCAGCAAGGTTCTGGGCGAGCCGGATATTCTCGGATCGCCGACTGGCCTTGGCATCGTCAACGCGACGAGTGCCACCTTCACAGCCGCGCCGGATAACCCGGATTCCACCCGCGCCGCGCGCTTTGTCACCGCGGCCCTGATCCTGAACGGCGCGGCGTCACCGGCGCTCGATTATTCACTGAGCTACCAGCTGGTTTCGAATGGACGCCGCTATGGCGACGGACCCGCCGGCATTGGCTATCAGCCCACCAGCAGCACCCGCTCGCTTTACGACGGACGCATCCAGACCGTCGACGCGCAGGCTCATTACCGGCTGGGACGCTTCAATCTGCTGAGCGGCGGTTATGAGTTCGAACGCGAGAGCTATGCCAACGACAATACGCAACAGTACATTCCGGCCGCCGCTTCCGGCACCAACGTTACCCAACTAAGCCACTCGGTTTTCGTGCAGGATCAGGCGCAGTTCTTTGCCGAGCGTCTGCAGATATCCGGAGCATTTCGCGCGCAGTTCTTCACGCTCCAGACTCCTGTGTTCAGTCCGCTGGCATCGGCGCCGTATCAGGGAATTGCGTTTCCCTCGCCCACACCAGCGTATACGGGCGATGGCTCAGCCGCGTATTTCTTCAATAAGACAGGAACGAAGTTACGCGCGCATGTCGGCCGGGGTTATCGCGCGCCGTCGCTGTTTGAACGGTTCGGCGTGGGCTACGATCCGGTCTACGGTTATTCCGTTTACGGCGATCCGCGACTGAAACCGGAGCATTCCATGAGCGTGGACGCAGGCTTCGATCAAACCTTCCTGCATGGCCGCCTCAAGACGTCGGGCAGCTATTTCTATACGTGGCTGCAGGACGTAATTAACTTCGATACGTCCGGCCTGATCGACCCTGCGACCGATCCGTTCGGCCGCAACATCGGTTACCTGAATACCCGCGGAGGCATCTCGCGCGGCGTGGAACTGAGCGCCGCCTATGCGCCTACGCGGTCGCTGAACTTGACCGCCGCTTACACGTTTGTGAACGCCATCGAGCGCACGCCGATTATCGGCAATGTGCTGCAGACTTTACAGATTCCCCGCAATCAGTTTTCAGTGGCGGTCACGGAACAGGCGAGTTCGCGGCTGCTGCTTACCTTCGACACCATCGATTCCAGCAGCTATCTGGGGCCGATTTACGGCGACACTGTGACGCAGGTGTATCGCTTCGGCGGCCTGCACAAGGTCAACCTGGGGGCCAGCTATCGCATTCCGCTGAAGGAGTATCATGCCGTCCGCGTCTTCGTGCGCGCCAACAACATTTTCAATCAGACGTACTATGAGAACGGCTTCGCTACCGCCGGACGCACCGCGCTGGGCGGTTTGCAATACGAGTTCTGATTTATGAGACGCGCTGTTCCGATCCTGATTTTTGCGCTGTTCGCCGCGGGCGCCGATATTCCGCAGCGGATCGTGTCGCTCTCGCCCGATCTTACGGAGATTATCTATGGCGTGGGCGCGTTCCCGCGCGTGGTGGCGGTTTCGAACTACGATACGTATCCACCGGAAACGGCCAAGTTGCCACACCTGGGACAGTTGCACGATCCCAGTCTCGAACAACTTGCGGGCGTCCGGCCCGATCTGATCGTGATCAATAAAGCTCAGGCGCCTTTTCTCGAAGACACTCTGAAGCAGTTGGGCTTTCGGATTCTGAAGACGTCCAATCAATCGGTGCAGGAAGTTTATGACGCGATGATGAGCATCGGTCGGGCCACGGGCAATGAGGCGCAGGCCACGAAACTGGTGGCGTCAACGCGCGAGGGTCTCGATCACGTGGCGCGTAAAACAGCAGGTCTGCGAAAGCCAGGCGTGGTGCTGATTGTGGATCGGCTGCCGGGAACTCTGCGCGATCTCTACACCGCGACCGACGGTAGCTATCTCGCGGAACTGGTCGGCATTGCGGGCGCCCGAATCGTCGTCGCTCCCGTTGCGCGCGGCTACAAGAAACTCAACAAAGAGGATCTGCTTGCCCTCGACCCCGAGATCGTTCTCGACTTTATCCAGGGCCCGAAGAGCCGTTTCGGGAGGGATCCGATTGAGGCCTGGAAAGAGATGCCGGAACTGAAAGCCGTGCGCAATCGCCGGGTCTATGAAGTGAATGAGGATTTCGTGCCGCATGCCTCGCAGCGCATGGTGCTGACGGCGGAACTGTTCGCGAAGCTGATCCATCCTGAGATCAAGTCCCCTGAGATCAAGTGATGCCTGATTGGTTCGAAGCGCAGCATCTCGATTACTCCTACGCCAACGGGCCGCTGGTGGTGCGCGATGTGAGCCTCGCTTCGACTCCCGGAACGATGACCGCTGTGATCGGCGCGAACGGCTCGGGCAAGTCCACGCTCATCCGCATGCTGGCAGGCCTGCTGCGGCCGCGCGCGGGAAAGATTCTGCTTGAAGGCATTCTGTTTGAGGACTGGCAGCCGCGGCGGCGCGCGCGAGAGATTGCTTACGTGCCGCAATCGACGGCAGCGGCATTCCCGTTTCATGCGATCGACATGGTGCTGAGTGGCCGCACGCCACACACGCTGCGCTTCCGTTTCGAAAGCGTCGCCGATGTGGAGAAAGCGAGGGAAGCGCTTGAGACAGCCGGTGCCGCGCACCTCGCAGGCAGGAGCTTCACCAGCCTCTCCGGGGGCGAGCGGCAGATGGTGATCCTGGCGCGCGCACTGGCGCAGGAACCGCGATTGTTGCTGCTGGATGAGCCTTCGTCGTCGCTCGATCTGAAGCATCGGGCCGCGCTCATTCGGGCGCTCGCCGGTCTGAGCGAGAAGAAAAATCTCAGCGTCATCATGATCACGCACGACCTGCAGTTGACGGGCGCGTTCGATCGCATACTGGCCCTCCGCTGCGGTGAAATGGCTGCGGCGGGTACGCCGGATGAGGTGCTGCGGGACGACGTCCTGCGGGATATTTACAGCGACCCGGACGTGCATGCGCGGCGAATCGGCGATCAGACACTGGTGTGGGTGGACCTTTGATCCTCTCCCCGACGATCGGGACACGTGTGGTGAGGGCGCTCGCGATACTCACGCTGTTCCTGATCGCATCGATGGCGGTGGGACTATCGGTGGGCAGTCAGCACATCGACCCGGCCAGCCTCTTCCGCGATTCCTTTTCGCGCACACTCTTTTTCCGGCTGCGCCTGCCCCGCGTGCTGCTGGGTTCGATCGTCGGATCTTCGCTCGCACTCACCGGCGGCGCGCTGCAGGCGCTCTTCCGGAACCCACTTGCAGATCCCTACACGCTGGGCGTTTCCGGCGGAGGCGCGCTGGGCGCAAGCATCGCCATCGCATTAGGATGGAGTTCGCGCGTGGCAGGCATCCCGCTGGTTTTCGCGGCATCGTTCGCGGGCGCCATGGTAGCCGTTTCGCTGGTGCGGACGATCGCACGGACGGGCGCGGTGGTGCTGCCCGGAGCTCTTTTGCTTTCGGGCGTGGCGGTGAACCTGATCGCCGCCGCGGGTGTACTGACCATCGAATATCTCACCGACCCCAGCAGCGCGCTGCGCATTCTCCGATGGCTGATCGGCAGCCTGGATATCGTGGGCTTGCAGCCCATTGGCCGGATGCTATGGGTCTTGGCGCCCGCGTGGCTGGCGCTGCTGGCTCTATCGCGGCAATTGAACCTGATCGCCATTGACGAAGATACGGCCGCTACGCTGGGCGTCAATGTGCGCCGCTGCGAGGCTATTGTGCATACGCTGTGCGCTTTGATTGTGGGCGTGACGGTGTCTGCCGGTGGCGCCATCGGGTTCGTCGGGCTCATCGTGCCTCATGCGGTGCGCATGATGTTTGGCGAAGATCTGCGGATCGTGCTGCCAGGCTCGTTGTTGCTGGGCGCGGCATTCCTGATTCTGGCGGACGCGCTGGCCCGCACCGTGCTGCCCTCGGGCGAGCTTCCCGTGGGCGCGATTACCGGGCTGGCCGGCGGCCCCGTATTTCTGTGGCTGCTGCGTCGGAGGCAACAATATGCCGCGATGTGAAGGCCCTGACCCCACGATTGGCCGGGCAGGCGAAAGCGCCAGTGCCAAATACTTCAATCGGGCTTATCCAGACACAGGTCAGAAGCCCGACGTGGGGCGGGCAATCTTGCCCGCCGACCAGCTTTCCAGCTGGGTCGAGCCGCCTGAAAGGCGGCTGCGGCCATGATTGGCCGCCCCACGAAAAAAAGTAGGCGGTATGGACAGGCGAAACCGCCTGTCCCACCTTAGAAGAGAAGGAGCAGGTTGTTTATGAGTATTGCTACGAAACGCGGTGACGGAGGCCAGACTGGTCTGGCGGGCGGGATCCGGGTTTCCAAAACCCATCCGCGCGTGGAGTGCTACGGCACCATCGACGAGCTGATTTCGCAGATGGGTTTCGCGCGCTCCATCTGCGGCGATGCCGATATTGCGGGGCGTGTCGAGAAGATCCAGCGCGAGTTGTATAAGGTGGGCTCAGCCATCGCGACGCCACCGGAATCGAAGAAGACGCCGCCGGAGATTACACCCGCCATGGTGGACGCGCTCGAAGCCGAGGTGCATCGCATCGAAGCGGAGCCCGGTGTTCTGGGCGATTGGTCATTGCCCGGCGCCACGCCCGACGCCGCCGCGCTCGACGTGGCGCGCACCGTTTGCCGGCGCGCGGAGCGTCTGGCCACTGCCCTCATGGAAGCGGGCGTTATCCAAAACCCGTCGATTCTGGCGTACCTCAACCGGCTCTCGGACGTGCTCTGGCTGTTCGGAAGACTGGTGGAAGCGCGTCGGGGCGTGAACTCAACCCTGCGGACCGAAGACAAGGCGGGGCCGCGCTGGTCGCGCGCCTGGTGAGCACACACTTCTCAGACGAGGAGCGCCGCGGCGTCTATCGCGCCATCTACGAACGCCGCGATGTGCGCGGGCAGTTTCTGCCGGACCCCGTGCCCGAGGACGTGCTGGGCCGCGTTCTCGATGCCGCCCATCATGCGCCGTCCGTAGGGTTCATGCAGCCTTGGGATTTCGTCGTGATCCGCGACCTCGCAGTGCGCCAGCAGGTGTACCGGAATTTCGAATGCGCCAACAAGCGTGCGGCTGAGGGTTACCAGGGCGAGCAGCGGAAACTCTACGATGGCCTCAAACTGGCCGGCATTCTGGATGCGCCCGTCAACCTCTGCGTGACCTGCGATCATGAACGGCCGAAAGGTGGTGGATTGGGCCGCCAGACCGATGCCTCGGTAGCGCTTTATTCGACCGTGTGCGCGGTGCAGAATTTGTGGCTTGCGGCGCGGGCCGAATCGCTCGGAGTCGGTTGGGTCAGCATCGTCGATCTGGAACAGTTGAAAGCGACGCTGGGCATTCCGGCCGCGCGGACGCTGGTGGCGTATTTGTGTATCGGTTACGTGTCGGAGTTCCGTCCGCAGCCCGACCTTGAGGAGAAAGGTTGGGAAACGCGCGGCTCGCTTTCGAGCGTCACGCATTTCGACCGCTGGTGAGCGAATGAGCGCACGGGCACTGATGATCCTGGGGACAGCCTCGCATGTCGGCAAATCGCTTTTGACGGCAGGCCTGGGACGGATCTTTTCGGACGACGGCATTCGTGTGGCGCCGTTCAAATCGCAGAACATGTCGCTCAATTCTGCCGCCACTCCCGATGGCCGCGAGATCGGGCGCGCGCAGGCATTGCAGGCGGAAGCGTGCCGCGTGACACCCTGTGCGGAGATGAATCCGATCCTGATTAAACCGTCGTCAGACACGGCGTCGCAGATCGTTTTGCTGGGGCGTGTGTGGGGACAGGTGACGGCTTCCGATTATCATCTGCGCCGCGTGGATGATCTCTTTCCGGTGGTGCTGGAAAGCTATGAGACCCTGGCGGCGCGGCACGATTTGATTCTGCTGGAAGGGGCGGGATCGCCCGCGGAGATTAATCTTCGGAAGCACGATATTGTCAATATGCGGATGGCGCATGCGGCGGATGCGGCTTGCGTGCTGGTGGGCGATATCGATCGCGGAGGCGTGTTCGCAGCGCTGCTCGGAACGGTCGAACTCCTGGAGCCGGAAGACCGCGCGCGTATCAAGGGCTTCGTGATCAATAAGTTCCGGGGCGATCTGGAACTGTTGCGGCCTGGAGTGGAAATGATGGAAGAGCGGCTGGGAGTTCCTTGCGCGGGCGTGGTTCCGTTTCTGCGAAATCTGGGATTGGAAGAAGAAGACAGCGTGGCGATGGAAGATCGGCGGACGGTGAGGCGCGTTTGGGGGGACGCGTCTTCGCTGCGTGTCGGCGTGGTTGCCTTTCCGCATATGGCGAACTTCACCGATTTCGATGCCCTTGCGGCGGAGCCTTCGGTGGCGCTTGGGTTCCTGGAAGATCCCGCGGATATAGCCATGGCGGACGTGCTGATCCTGCCCGGCACGAAGCAGACACTGGACGATCTGCAATGGCTGCGCGATGTTGGCTTCGAGCCTGCGCTCGCGGCGTATAGGGGCGCCATGATCGGCATCTGCGGCGGGTTTCAGATGCTGGGCCTTTCGATCGAAGACCCGGCGGGCGTGGAGAGCGGCGGCGTGCCCCGCTCCATGCAGGGGCTGGGCCACTTGCCGGTGCGCACTGTGATGTGGGGCGAAAAAACGGTGCGCCGCGTGGAAGGCCGGACCGACCTGTGGGGTGGATGCTCGTTCAGCGGGTACGAGATTCACATGGGCGAAACCACGCCTCACGCCGATTCCATCCTGTCAGCCGGGCGCGTTTGCGGCACCTATATTCACGGCCTCTTCGACGATGACGCGCTACGCCATAGCTTTGTGAACTACGCGCGTGAGTCGTGCGGGCTCGCGCCAGGGGCAGGCTATGTCTGCGTCACGGCGGAGCGTCAGGCGCGTATCGATCGCTGGGCCGCGCATTTGCGGCGATCGCTGGACACGGATCTGATTCGCGGGTGGGCTCTGAACGGATGACCGCGCTGTGCCTTGCTTCCGCCTATGGCCTCGATCTGCTGTTGGGCGATCCGGAATGGTTCCCGCATCCGGTGAGGGGCTTCGGCGCGATGATTCGTGTAGGCGAAGGGCCGTTACGCCGCCTCGGCGCCGAACCCGCCACGGAACTGCTAGCAGGCGCCGCTCTTACGTGCTCTGTTGTATCGGTGGCGTGGGCAATAGGTCGACCGCGCAACGTCGCGTGGCAGGTACTACTGGCATGGACGGCGCTTGCAACGCGATCTCTACTCGACGAGGCGCGCGCCGTGATCCGCGCGCTCGAAGCAGGCGATCTCGCACTGGCACGCACGCGCGTGGCGCGCATCGTGGGCCGCGATACGGCCCATCTCGACACCACCGAAATTTCGCGCGCCGTAATCGAGACGCTTGCCGAAAGCGCGTGCGATGGCATCGTGGCGCCATTGTTCTGGCTTGCTGTCGGCGGCGTTCCTTTCGCGATGTCTTACAAGGCCATTAATACGCTCGATTCGACGATCGGGCATCCGGAGCCTCCCTACCGGTACTTCGGGCGCTTTGCCGCGCGGCTGGACGATGCCGCAAGCTTTATTCCGGCGCGGCTGACGGCGTTGGGTATTATGTCCGCCGCGATGTTTCAGGGCTTCGACATATGGCTGCGTGACGGGAATAAACATGCCAGCCCGAATGCCGGGCAAAGCGAGGCTGCCATGGCCGGGGCGCTGGGCGTACGGCTGGGCGGCGCGGGTTCATACGACGGACATCCGCACCATGCTCCGCTGCTTAACGGGGAGGCGCGAAAGCCCTGCGTGCGGGACGCCCGAGCGGCTATCTCGATCGTCGCGGTAGTATCAGGCCTGGCATTCGGCGCGGCGCTGCTGGTGGTCGCCTGGAGGTCGCGCAGGTGACCGTCCACGGCGGCGACATCTGGCAGGTGGGCGAAGAACAGGGTATCGCGGCCTCTGAGTTACTGGACTTCAGCGCCAACATCAATCCTCGCGGATTGCCGCCGCGGGCGCGCGAGCGGTTGGCGCGGGATGCTGCGGATATACGCCTGCTTGGCGCTTATCCCGATCCGTCCGCGCGTCAACTGCGCCGCGCTCTGGCCGAGCATCTGGCGATCTCGCCGGAATCCATCGTCATCGGGCCGGGTGCGGAGGCGTTGCTGTCGCCCATCCTGCGGTGCATACATGCGCAGCGACTGCTGGTTCCGGTTCCCGCCTTCAGCGAATACCGGCGGGTGTGCGAGCAAGAGGGGATCGAATTCGTTCCGTTTCCGCTCGACCGCGGGGAGCTATTCCGGTTGCGCGTCGGCCGTCTTAATAACCGCATGGAAGCGTGGCTGTTGAACAACCCGCATAATCCTTCCGGCGCATTATTGGAACCTCACGAGATACACTACGTAAAACTCATCCTCGACGAAGCCTTCATCGATTACACACCGCGCGCGAGCCTTGTCCGCGAGGCGGCCGCACGGCCGGGGTTGATCGTGATCCGATCGCTCACGAAGTTCTATGGCTGCCCCGCGCTACGCGTCGGCTATGCGGTGGCGCATCCCGACACAGCACGGCAAATTCAATCGCTGTTGCCCACCTGGCCGGTCACGCAACTGGCGTTGAATGCCCTCACGGAGGCCGTTGCGGACCGCGAATACGCCGAAGCATCTCTTCGCGAAAACACCGCAGCGCGAGAACAACTTGCCGCGTCCCTTGCCGCACTCGGTTTCTTCGTATTCCCCTCCGCGGCTAACTATCTGCTCCTCGAATTGCGCGCAGACATGCCCGCCGCATCCGAACTGCGATCCCGTCTGATCGCGAATCATCGAATCCTGATCCGCAACTGCGATTCCTACGAGGGGCTCACACCGGGCCGTTATATACGTGTGGCCGTGCGTTCCCCCGAACAGAATCTCCGACTCATCCAGGCTCTCGCCGGAGAATTAAAAGAGCCATGACGCTACCCGAAATCCGCCCCATCGATCCGCACTGGATAGAGTCCGCACAACGGCGTCAACTTGAACTGACGAAGCCTCCGGGGAGCCTCGGGCGCCTCGAAGAGATCGCCAACCGCTGCGCGGCCATCCGCGAGAGCTTCGAACTCACTGCCATCCATCCGCGGATCGTGGTCTTCGCCGCCGATCACGGTGTTTGCGTGGAAGGCGTGAGCGCCTATCCGCAAGCAGTCACGGCGCAGATGGTTCTCAATTTCCTGAGCGGCGGCGCGGCCATTAACGCGTTCGCGCGAGCCGGGGGGATCGAACTGAAGGTGGTCGATGTCGGGGTGGCTTCGCCGCTTCCCGTTTCGGAAGAACTGATCGGCCGGCGCGTCGCGAACGGCACTCGCAACATCTGCGAAGAACCGGCCATGACCGAAGCCCAGATGACGCAAGCGATTGAAACCGGCATCGAATTGGCCCACACCGCCGCAAACGATGGCTGTGACCTTCTCGGCTTCGGCGAAATGGGCATCGGCAACACGACTTCCGCCGGCGCCATCGCTGCCGCCCTCACCGGCGAACCCATCGAAGCCGTCGTGGGTACAGGAGCCGGGGCCGATGACGCCTGCATGGCCCGAAAGCGGTCCGCCATCCGGCGCGCGCAGGCGCTGCACGCCGCAAGCCTCACAACACCGCTCGGCGTCTTGCGGTGCGTCGGCGGCCTGGAGATCGCGGCGATGTGCGGCTTCTGCCTCGGCGCCGCTTCCCGGCGCTTGCCGGTCTTAACCGATGGCTTCATCGCAACTGCCGCCGCGGCGATCGCCGTGTGCCTTGCTCCGTCCGCATCCGGCTACCTGTTCGCGTCCCACCGCTCCGCCGAACCCGGGCACGCATACTTCCTCGCCATCCTGAACCAACAGCCCTTGCTCGATCTCGGGATGCGCCTCGGCGAAGGAACCGGCGCCGCGCTCGCGATGAAACTGATGCAGGCTGCCGTCGCGGCCTTCACCGGCATGGCTACATTCGCCTCCGCGGGAGTTTCCAATAAGTGAGATCGTTCTTCGCCGGAGTCGCCTTCCTGACCCGCCTTCCGGTCGGAAAAATCGCCACCTTCGACACCGCCGACGTTGCACATTCCTCCGGCTGGTTCCCGTTCATCGGGCTGTTATTGGGCGCTGTCTATGCGCTTGCAGCGGTCTTGCTCCGTACCCATCTGCCGCCTGCCGTCATAGCCGTGCTGCTGATCGTTCTCGACGCGCTTCTGACCGGCGCTCTCCATTTCGACGGGCTTGCCGATACCGCCGACGGCTTTGGCGGCGGGAAGACCCGTGACGACGTCCTGCGCATTATGCGCGATCACGCCATCGGTTCCTACGGCGGCCTTGCGCTCGCGGCACTGGTGGTTTTGAAAACGACCGCATACACCGCGCTGCTCCAACAGAACTACTGGATGCCGGCCCTGATCCTCACCCCCGCTCTGGGACGCTGGTCTATGCTGCTACTTACGGCGACCCTCCCTTACGCCCGTCAATCGGCATCCGCAATCGAGGGCATGGGAAAAAGATCACTTCTCTGGGGCACGGCGCCAGTAGTAATCGCTCTGATCGTTGTCCAGTCCCCGCGCGGCTGGATCGCCTGGGCCGGGACTGCAGGGGTCACCGCCGCATTCGGCGTCTATTGCCGGTGCCGCATCGCAGGCATTACCGGAGACATCCTGGGCGCGAACCTGCAACTCTGCGAAAGCGCGGCGCTCCTCACCTTCGTTTGGATCCGGGCGGCCCAGTGACGCGTTTCTGGCTCATCCGGCACGGCGCGCTGGTAGAAGAAGCGCGGAATCGGTGCTACGGTACCCTCGATTTCGCGCTCTCCGAAACCGGCCGCACGCAGATGGCAGGGGCCGCCAAATACCTGGCCCGCGAACCAATTACCGCCATCTACACAAGTTCTCGTTCCAGAGCCGTTGAAAGCGCGCGCATCATCGCGGCGCCCAAGTCAACGCCAATCCACATCGTCCCGGATCTGTGTGAAATGAACTTCGGCGACCTGGAAGGCCTCACCTACGATGAGATCGCCACACGCTACCCCAACACTTACCGGCAATGGATGGGTACTCCCACCGAAGTGCTGTTTCCCAACGGAGAAAGCTTCAGCCAGATGCGCGCCCGTGTGCTGCGGGCGTTCGCCGCGATCCACGCGGAGTCGCAAGCACAGACCGTCGCCCTCGTTAC
>Ga0302324_100022569_pt1 | contig 12224 bp, 9 predicted proteins | sample Palsa_T0_1_FD_201949 | JGI IMG/M metagenome (GOLD analysis project Ga0302324, IMG submission 201949) | Peat permafrost microbial communities from Stordalen Mire near Abisko, Sweden - Palsa_T0_1 | ecosystem: Environmental > Terrestrial > Soil > Palsa > Peat permafrost | place: Sweden: Abisko...
CCGTCCACGTGGCACTCACCACGGCGAAACCGAAGGCGCGCTACGCAGTCGTACCGCAACGTTTTAAGAACTGGACTCTGCCTAGGCTTCTTCCCACGAGGATGCTCGACGCCCAGCTCGCAAAGCTGCTCGGACTCGCAAAGCCGTAGCCATCCTCGAACGCGGGGTTATCACCTCTCACGACAAGAGAAACAATGGCAAAAAGCAGGTGTTTCGTCAGCAACAGCCAATCTCCATCGCGGGAGCACATTCGCATTTTGGTTGCAAAAGTGATACGGGCGCCTGTGGAGGGTAGCACGGCTGTGGGCCCCGGCGGGCGACAGTTGTGAGCTATATGGAACAGTATTGAAATTGGGGCAGTGGCATATTTGCCGTGTCCATGCGACCGCGATTCAGATCGACAGGATGCTCAGAAAATACTAAGCGGTGTGATTTGTCGCCAAAACTAGCCCTGATGCAAAGAATGGCGTGCTCGAAACCGCGGAGCATCCAGCTTCGGCGCGCTCGATGTAGGCCACTCACTAACTCTCTTCCGATCCCATGAATGTTCTCGATGGCGCGGGCTTTGCCGAAGTGCGAGCGGGTTTGCAAATTAGGAGGCCCTCCTGGTCCGGACTGCTAGGGCAGCTAGGCCACACGTCTCGATTTCATAGCACGCTACTGCCCGTCGCAAGTGTGGATGCATTCAAACTGCGCAACCGCCGATTTCTGAGGAACCTGTAGTGACGCCACCGGCGGACCAACAGTGGAAGCCGAAGGTAAATCCGTGGATCATTGCGGCAACGGTTGCGCTTGCGGCCTTCATGGAGGTGCTCGATACCTCCATCGCAAACGTCGCTCTCCCGCACATTGCAGGCAACCTGGGCGCTAGTTCCGACGAAGGGACCTGGGTGCTCACCAGTTATCTCATATCGAACGCTATCGTTCTTCCTCTGGGAGCCTGGGCATCCAGCGTTATCGGCCGCAAGCGTTTTTTTCTCACGTGTATTGCAGTCTTCACCGTTTCGAGCTTCCTTTGCGGCATTTCCTTCTCACTTCCCATGCTCCTGATTTGCCGCGTGATCCAGGGCGCCGGAGGAGGTGGTTTGCAACCGATGGCACAGGCCATCATGGCGGATTCGTTCGAAGAGAAAAAGCGTGGGCAGGCCTTCGCTCTGTACGCTCTAGTCACCGTGCTGGCTCCGTCCATCGGACCAACTCTCGGAGGCTGGATTACCGACAGCTACTCATGGAGATGGATTTTTTATATCAACATTCCAGTGGGAATTATCGCGACCATCCTGGTTATGCGTTTTGTCGAAGATCCCCCGTGGATTAAAGCTACTCTGGCCAATTTGAAGAAGCTCGATTATATCGGCCTCGGCATGCTCACCGTCGCCATGGGAGGCATGCAGATCATGCTCGACAAGGGGGAGGAGAATGACTGGCTGGCCTCGAACTTCATTCGAGTTTTCGCGCTGCTATTTGCGGCCGGCATGATCGGTCTTATCTGGCGGGAGTGGCAGTCGAAGAACCCCGTCATGAATCTAAAATTATTCAAGTTTAAGAACTTCGCTATTTGCGCATTCCTTATGATGCTCGTCGGCGGACTTCTCAATGCGAGCACCGTGCTACAGCCGCAATTCTCCCAGCAGCTTTTGGGCTACACGGCGACGCTCGCTGGGCAGGCGCTTACGGGTGGGGGGCTTGTACTTCTGGTCCTCGCGCCGTTGTCGGGAATCGCCAGCGACAAGTTTTCAGCTCGTAATCTTGCCGTCGGAGGCTTCGCCTTCTTTGCCTTCGCCTTTTACTACAGCTCCACGCACGTCAACTTGTCGATGAGTTTCGGCTTTGGTTCCTGGCTGCGGATGCTGCAGGTGGCTCCCATTCCGCTTTGCTTCATCGCGATCACCGACGCGGCATATATGGGCCTGCCAAAAGAAGCTAGCAATCAGGTGTCGGGAATCATCAACTTCGCGAGGAATGTAGGAGGCAGCATCTTTATTGCAGTCACTGGAGCTATCGTGACCAATCGTTCGCTGGTTCACCAACACCGGCTGGCGGACCATATGCAGGCCGGAAATCCAGTCTTTACACAACGGCTCAGTGCGCTCACGAACCTGTATGCGGGTGTGAGCGGTGGCCAAGGGGCGGCCGCGATGGCGCGCGGACAGATTTATGGTCAGCTCAATCGACAAGCTTCGGCGATGGGATACGTAGATGTCTATCGCCTGTTGTGCTGGATGGCGGTGGGAATGATGTTCTGCGCATTCCTGTTGAGCAAGAAAAAGCCGGGAGAGGATGCCCCAGCGGGAGAGGGTGCAGCATGATGCCGGATCTGCTCGGTTTAATCTCAGGCGCGTTCAAATCCGGGGGAAAGGACGTGAACCATTCGCGTTTCACGACCCACCGTATGTCTCTTAGCGTACTCCTGAGCGCCATCGCCCTGTCCTGCGGTAGCAGCTTTGCCCAGCAAGAGTCTCCGTCGATGCCGAAGGCGCAGCAGGTGCCGCTATCCGGAAGGAGTCAGGGCGGTGGGGGTGTTCAGGCGCAGCAGTCCTCGAGCAGCAACGGGGGCGGCGCCAGTGTCGACACCGTGAACAGCACAATCCAGGTGTCAGGCGCGTATCGGGGCAGCGTTCCCGATCCCAATCCGCCGCAAGGCCCGCTTACTCTGAATATTGCGGATGCGATCCAGCGCGGCCTTCGCTTCAACTTGGGATCGGTCAGCGCAAATGCTTCGGCCGGGCAACTGCGCGGAGCACGCCTGGCAGCGCTCAGCCAGATGCTTCCGAATATTTATGGGACGATGTCCGAGTCGGTGGAAAAAATAGATCTCCAGGCCCAAGGTTTAAGCGCTGGCGTGTTCGGCGCGATGCCGCTCCCAACCACCGTCGGTCCCTTTCACTACTACAGCGCACTCGCAAATGTCAGCGAGAACCTGAGCATGACCTCGCTGTACAACTTGCGCCAAGCGCGTGCTTCGGCGGGTGCGGCCGAAATGAGCGCCGAGGATGCGCGGGAACTCATCATTCTGGCGGTCGGTGGAACTTACCTTCAAGTCCTCGCGACCAAAGCCAACGTCCTCTCGCAGGAAGCGCAGGTCAAGCAGGCCGGGGCGACTTTCAAACAAGCGGCGGACCGGCACGAGGCTGGGACGATACCCGTCATCGACCGAAACAGAGACTTTGTGGAGTTTCACACAGAGCAGGAAAGGCTCATATCGTTGCGCGCCGATTTGGTGAAACAAACGATGGAGCTGGCCAGACTGATCGGACTTCCCGTGAGTCAAGGGCTCACGTTAAGCGAAGACTTGCCCGACCAAGTAGTAGAGGCTTTTCCGATTGAAGAGTCGGTCAAAATTGCAATCGAGAACCGTTCCGACCTCAAAGCCGCGCGCCTGCAATTAAAGGCCGCCCAGGAAGCACACAGAGCTTCGAAGGCGGAATCTCTTCCCTCCTTTGGGGTCAGTGGCGACTACGGAGTTGAGGGGATAAACCCAAACAAGGGAGCCTCTGTATTTCAAGCGTCGGCTACCCTCACCATCCCTATCTTTCAAAGCGGCCGCGTGAAAGCCGACGTGGAACAGGCGGATGCCGCGCTCAGCCTGCGGCAAGCGGAATATGCCGATCAGCAGGGCGTTGTCGAGCTGGATGTCAGAGAAGCGTATGAGGACTTTCAGGTGGCAACCGAGCAGATCGTTGTGGCGGCAGAAAATCGCAGGGTAGCGGCCGAAACTCTTACTCAGTCGCTCGACCGATTCACAGCCGGCGTGACAAATTCAGTGGAAGTTGTCCAATCGCAAGAAATCGTCGCCTCAGCGGAGCGGGACTATGTAAGCAGCCTTTTCTCTCTGAATCTCGCACGTGTCAGTCTGGCCCGTGCGACTGGACAGGCCGAGCAGTTCATTCCAAACATGCTAAAAGGAAAGTGACCATGCCTACCGTTACTCAAGAGGATTCGAAAGGTCAGAGTTCGTCTGAGTCTGACCCGCAAAAAGACGAGAAGGCGAAACAGCAGCCCGGCGACCAGGCAAACAAATCGCAGGACGGTAAGCCGAAAGCTGCCGATGTCAAAAAGGACGAGCCGAACCAAGGCGATCAGGACAAAGGTGATCAGAACAAGAAAGCAGATTCGGAAGAGAAGAAGCCCGCGGACCCCGCTACAAAGCGGCGACGGATCCTGCTCGGCGTAGGCGTCGGAATCGTTCTTCTCATAGCTGTGGTCGGATGGTGGCTGTATTCCCGCACCTATGAGTCCACCGATGACGCTCAGGTAGATGGACACCTCAACTCGATTGCCTCTCGCGTGGCTGGGACAGTCAAGGCGGTCTATGTAGAGAATGATCAGCCGGTGAAGGCAGGCGAGCCGCTGGTTGATCTAGATCCGAGCGACTACGAAGTGCAAGTTGCGCAGGCGCGGGCCATCTACGAACAAGCCGTCGCGCAGACCGCCGCCCAGAATCCCAATGTTCCCATCACTGTGACCGCCAATCGGACTGCGGTCGATGTGGACGACGCGGGAGTTATCAACGGCGATGCGGCCGTAGTCAGCGCCCAGCGCGACTACGACAGCAATGTCGCGAAACTCCGTCAGGCTGAGGCCAACAACCGAAAGAGCCAGTTGGATTTGGCGCGTTACAAAGGGTTGGTTGATAAGGACGAAATCGCCAAGTCGGAATACGACCAGTACGTCGCGAACTCCGGCTCGGGCGAGGCCGCGGTCGAAGCGGCCCAATTTGTCGCCGATTCTTCGGCCAAAATCGTCGACGAGCGAAAGGCGCAACTTCGTGAGCAGCAGAGCAAACTTTCTCAGGACGAGGCCAATTCGCCGCGCAACGTGGCAATTCAGAAAGCAAATGTGGCCTCTCGAAACGCTGACGTGGACTCGGCTAAGGCGCAGCTGGACACTGCGTTGCTCAATCTAAGCTACTGCCATATCGTCTCCCCGGTTGACGGGATCGCCAGCCAGCGCAGTGCGGAGATAGGAGGGAGGATTTCGGTGGGACAGCAGCTCATCGTGGTGGTTCAAACGAACAATGTTTGGACGACCGCGAACTTCAAGGAAACACAACTGCGAAAGATGCGCGTCGGCCAGCGCGTGACCATCGAAGTGGATTCGCTCGATGAATCTTTTGAGGGTGCCGTCGAGAACATGCCGGCCGCTACGGGAGACAGATCGAGCCTGTTCCCGCCGGAAAATGCGACCGGGAACTACGTCAAGATAGTGCAACGGCTACCGGTACGCATACGCTTCAACTCGAATCAGCGAGATTTAGATCGGTTGCGCCCTGGCATGTCTGTAGATCCCAAGGTTCACCTGAATTGATGGGAGGCTGACTTCCGCGCGGAGTGTGCGCATGCCGGAATATTCCAGTTTTCTGGGAGAAGTATTTTGGCGGTCCCTATGGTGCATTCGATTTATTGCATTATCTCGGTTCTGAACCTCCGAGCACAGCGACAAATCTGTTTTTCGCACGATACCTAAAGCCGTTGCGAGAGTTCTGATCGAGTTCTCTTGAGGGCGAGTCAAAAAGTGACGTCAAAACCACCAATCGATTCTCAGAATCCGTCCGACGAAACCATGCTGGACCAGATTCAGCGAGAATCCTTTCCGTATTTTCTCCACGAATCGAACCTGGAGAACGGGCTTATACGAGATAAGAATAGGAAGGACTGGCCCGCGAGCATCACTGCCACGGGCCTTGCTTTGGCATCTTACCCAATCGGGGTCGAACGCTCTTTCCTTACTCGCGACGATGCAATCGAAAGAACGCTTGCGACCCTCAGGTTTTTCTCGGAGAGCCAGCAAGGAACTGAGGCGGAGGCAACAGGATACCGAGGATTTTATTATCATTTTCTTGATATGAAAACGGGCCGACGCGCCTGGAAATCCGAGTTATCTACGATTGATTCCGCTTTTCTTTTTGCCGGCATGCTCACGGCAGCGGAGTATTTCGACCGCGATACATCAGACGAACGTGAACTTCGCGAGCATGCCGATTGCTTGTACCGGCGCGCGGACTGGCAGTGGGTCCAAGACAGCGGTCTAGCGGTAAGACATGGCTGGAAACCGGAAACCGGATTCTTAAGACATCGCTGGCAGGGATATAGCGAAGCTTTGTTGCTGTACGTGCTGGGACTTGGTTCCCCAACTCATCCTCTCACGGGTGAGAGCTACCCCGCGTGGACTTCCACATATAAGTGGAAAAAGGTATACGACACCGAAGTACTGTATGGAGGACCGCTCTTCGTCCATCAATACTCGCACTTGTGGTTGGATTTGCGCGGCATCCAAGACCGTTTCATGCGCGAGAAAGGTATCGACTATTTCGAGAATAGCCGTCGAGCCACACTCATACAACAGCGATACGCAATCCGCAATCCACGCCGATTCGCGCATTACGGGGAACACTGCTGGGGGATCACCGCGAGCGACGGTCCTGGACCAGCGACCGCCAGCGTTGACGGGATCAAGCGGAAATTCTTTGACTATGCGGCGCGAGGTGTTCCGTTTGGGCCCGACGATGGAACGGTTGCGCCTTGGGCCGTCCTGGCGTCACTGCCATTCGCGCCGGAAATCGTGTTGCCCACTGTTCGACACCTCAATGAACTGCGCCTGCGCGAGGGAAATCCATACAGCTTTAGAGCTACGTTTAACCCCACGTTTCCGCACAAGGGCAAGAGGCCCTACGGTTGGGTCACACCTTGGCACTTCGCACTGAACCAGGGACCAATCGTCATGATGATAGAAAATCACCGAACCGGTTTTCTATGGCGATTGACTCGACGGTGTTCGTATGTCGTCAACGGCCTGAGGCGAGCTGGGTTTAGCGGAGCTTGGCTGTCATGAACAAGCGAGATTCGTGCACCGGCGGGAAAGGCTCATTCACTCCCGTCAATTCGCGCGTGACAATTCCAGACTAGAAGGAACTAGTACCAAATACAGCGGTCTAGCACAGGCTTCGAGGACAGCAGCCTGCCACCGGTTAAGGAGTAAGTTAATGGCGGGAGATGTCCGAAGAATCGTGACAAAGAATAACGGCGCAGGTACCTCAACCTTGTGGCTGGGGAATAAGTCTCGATATCGCGGGCTCTCGTGAGCTCTATCCGAGCCCGGCCAATATGCAGAAAGGGTACAGAGGCGTCGATTCTAACGATTGGGCCTCGGCATCAATACCCTGAGGTTGTTCTAGATGAAGTCTTCGCTATACCTAATAGGCGGTTTCTCGGCATTTTGCTCGGACAGCTGATCGTGAAGAACCACGTTGAGAAGGGACTTGTTGACGTGGATGCCGCCGTTGTAATCGATAAAGCCGAGCTTGCGAAAACGATTCATGAAGAAACTGACCCGGGATCGGGTCGTTCCAATCATGTTGGCAAGGGATTCCTGCGAGACCTTTGGAATTCGCATCAGTGGTTCGCGTGACCTCCCGAATTCCGCCATCAATAAGAGGATCCGCGCCAAACGCTTTTCGCTGGAATTGAACAGCTGATCGACAAGGTCAGCCTGAATTCGCATGCTGCGTTTAAGAACAAAGGCTAAGAAGAGATCAGAGAAGGCATGCTCCTGGTGAATCACACGAATCATCTCTTTCCGCTCGATCTTGAGCGCAGTACAGGCCGTGGTGGCCGTTGCGGTGGCCAATCGCAGGCCCGCCACCGCCGCGACGGACTCCTCTCCCAAGAAGTCACCTGCGCCGAGGAGCGCGATCGTGGCTTCTTTGCCTCCCGTCGAAATAACTGTTAGCTTTGCGCGACCTTTTTGAAGGTAAAAAACACAGTCGCCTTTGTCTCCCTGAGAAAAGAAGGGTTCGTTGGTCTTCAACTGGACGACTCTTCGTCCTATGCCAGCTTTCGAGAGGAAAGTCGCGGCGTCGAACGTGGCAAGGCTTCGCCCAGTCATTTCGAGGGCCTCCTAGCTGGAAGAAGATCGCGGGTGGAGTCCCCTCGGGCAACTCCCATGTATTTATCTTCGAGGTTGGTTGTTCGCTCGCCCAGACTGTTGAGCCTAAGTAAGTTGATACTAGAACGCTCGAGATCGGTGCGCGCGGAAAAAGGGGAAAAGCTGTCGAGAAATTGCGGTTCTTGTCAGAAGATACGGTCACAGGAGAGCGACTCAGTCGATCGGATCAACCTAGACTACGCAATTTCAAGGCTTTTCTTCGAGAGTCAGCTTTGCTGCAAGTCATGCTTGATTGTTCTGGGAGGTGATTGGAATAGTTCTTCGCCTGCCTCTGTATTCGCTGGGATTCTGTGCGAAGTGGCGCCTAAATGTAGCCGCAAAATGGGACGGACTTTGAAATCCGCACGTCAAAGCGATTTCAAGAACGCTCTTGTCGGTGTCGCGAAGCATTCCAGCGGCAGCCTCCATTCTTAGGTGCTGCACGTGGCGATGAGGTGTTGCTCCGACAGATTTGCTGAACACACTGACGAAATGGAACTTACTCACAGCTGCTTCCTCGGCGAGGACGTCAAGTGACAAGCGTTCATCGAGGTGTGCCTCTATGTACTCCAAAACCCGCACAATGCGACGGTCAGAGACCTGTTCATGAGCTAACGATTGGTGCCAATGCGAACTCGCAGATGGACCGAGCAGCAAGTGGGCGGCGATCCATTGCGCAGCAGATTGTGCGTAGAAGTCTGGAAGTCCGGCCTGAATGGCCGAAACCGCGACGGAGCTGAAGTTGCTTAGAACGGGATCATCAAGAAAGGGCACATCCGGAAGTTGATTCTGTCGAGCGCCGTATTTTTTCGGGATCGCGCCGGCGACAGAGTCGACCGTATCTTGAGATAGAGATAGGTGCATCGCCGTGAGCGACTTTTGATTTTTGAGATTCCAACGCAAACGGCGTCTGGTTCCGGGTGGAGAAATGTAGCCCATCCCTTTGCCATAGTGAGATCCCCTCCACCTCCCTTGAGAGAACTGCTGTATAAACGCGTTTTTGTTTAGAAACAGCACCATTCGTGGATCAGGAGTTGCGTCGGTCTCAAGGGGGCCGATCGAGGCGGCAAATTCCGTAATGTGCACTAGAAATGACGTCCATCCCAGCCCCTCGCTCCCCAGTAGCGTTTTTCCTGGGCAAGACCTAATTGCCCGAATTGTGACCTCCGAGAGGCCGCTCATCTGGATTCCCCTCTCCACCATCTGTCGCCAAGTTACGTTTCTTGACCAAACAGCACTTTCCGACAGTCCCCTCTTTTCTGGTTGCCGATCGTAAAGGAGGACCCACCTACATGCAAGCACTTACCATTGGGTTTGCTACTGGCGTGGGGGTAAGCGTCCGGGCATCATCCACCGGGTTCGGAGCGAGGCGGGCGCTCCAACAGTCAGGATGCGACAACCGCGCCTCACACGGTGGAGTTGGTGCGTTGGGTTTCGCGACGCTGTGGCTGCATCAGTCTGCCAATGAAATTCGATCGTGCAGCTGTTCTCAAGAACAGCGACCGCATTACGCGATCGCCAATATGTCACGCTTGTGCATGGCGTCAAGAAATGCATCCAGATGTTCCCTGTTGATCATGATTGTCTCCTTGAATTCGTATCATGTTAGAAAGTTGACTGTCCGCCATAGCCACCCTCATGCTCCGAAACCTCTCACACACCCTCAACTGAAAGTTCCTAATAAGCTCTAGGACACGCGTGGATTTGACAAGTAGGTTAGCGCGGCTATCCTCCAGCCATCGCTTCCTTTGACCAAGTCCCAAGTTTCACTCCCGCGATTTTGTTCCTTTCCGTCTACCAGGAATACGAAGTCAAAGTACAGCGAAGCAATCGTCCCGTCGTTGTTCTGCTGCAAATGTGTGTGCGTCGGATTGGAGCTGGCCTTTGAGGTGGAAACCAGCTTCGCGAAATCTGCGTAGCTTCCCACGCGAATCTTTTGCGCATCCGGCGCTTTCGCTTTCGCACGGACATAAGCGTCATCAGAAAGCACATTGATCGACTTGCTGCCTTCCGGAATAAATAGATTCGCTAACCTAGTTCCGTCGTGGGTAAGAACGGCCTCGTGATAGGCGTCGATCAAATGCTGAACGTTGACGGTACCCGTTACGATACCGGCATCTAACAGGCCTCTACTGACCAGTCGCCTTTCTTTGGTTGTGCTCGCGAAAGACCATGATCTTCAAGTGAATACTTCAATCAGCCGAGCTTGACCAGATTCTGAGACAGAAGGCCGCCCGGCTTCCCGCCGACAACATGAAGGGGTACGCCGCCTTTATCGAGCCTTCCGAGTTCGACTGGAGCGAAGCCAAGCTGAGTTGCCACGGCCGCGACAGTCGCGCTGGCATCGGCGTCATCGCTCGATACGAACACGGCCTGCCGCTGCCCCTCTACGAACGGATTCGTTCCAAGCTGATCGGAAGGCAGATGATTAAAAGCCTTTACGACGCGCGCTCCGATAAATGCCTTAGTAACCACCTCGGAAGACAGTACCCCTCCTAGCTCCTCCCTTTCCTTCGGAGAAAGATCAAGGATATTCATGGCGTCGACAACGATCTTTCCGTTCCAATTCTTGAATTGCTTCGCGACATCCTTGTGAGCGGGAAATGGGACAGCAAGGAAGATCATCTCAGCCTCATAAGCGTCATGAATGGATTGTGGGTGGACGCTGGGACCGAGTTTCTTCGTTAAACACGCGAGCGTCTTAGGTCCCCGAGAGTTTGCGATTGCGACTTCGATATTCTTTCGTGCGAATGTTCGGGCGAGCGCGGTACCGATCTGGCCGGAACCGATAATGGCGTACTTCATAGAGAATCTCCTATCTCTCAGCACGTGCTGAGCATTGTTAAGGGTTGATAGGAAGCAGTGACGAGCGTACAAGCCGCAAATCACCGCACGGAAAGCAGGCAGCCGGATCTGACCTAGAGCATGCCGTTGTTGTTTTTCCTCTCCTTTTGAGTCGGAATCTTTTCGGGGAATCCCCAGTGCTCGGCGAGCTTCTCGCTTTCTACTCGGTATAGGTCGATGTAGACGCAAGGATCGCCCTCAAGCGATCCCTGGGCCGCTACAAAAACGAAGTCTCCCTGTCCCAGCACAAACTTGATCTCATCGATGCTTCTGTGTTGAGTGAGCGCTTCCACGTCACGCAGGAACGCCGCGAGTCCGTCGCGGACGCCGGGCTCGTGGCGGATGGTGTCTTCAGAAACGTATTGCGGAATTTTGCCGTGGTCTCCAGCAATATGAATGGTCTGATAGTATTCCCGGACAAGTAACTTGTTCTTCTCCGTATCGACTGACAGTTTTGCCTCGGGGGGCCCGTCGGTCTGGGTATGTCCACTCTGATTGCGAGGAGCGTCCATGGTCGAGAAAGCCCAGTGCTCGACAACTAGGCCGTCCTCAAACCTGAAAATGTCGAAGAACACGTTTCGTCCGGATCGCTGCCCCTTCGCCTGGGTAACGACGTAGGGGCCATCCTGGAATGCCCGAACCACGGTCAGTTGCAGTTGGTCACGCGGCGACTGATTGATGAATTGCGTCAGCCCTGCCACACCGTCGGTCGCGTACGGATTGTGTTGCACAAATCGCTTGTGGTCGATGTGCTGCGTCGCAAGGTCTACATCCCCGGCGCTGATGCCGTGAAATATCGTCAAAACTTTCTCGATGTCGTTCCTTGCCATTTGCAGATCTCCACTGTGGGGCTTACTGATAGCGCGGCGGCCAGACTCCTGCATACTGGCCCTGCTGAGGTAGCGCTTCTTACGTTGCATTGCTTACTCGGCGAATCGTTTGCTCAGAAACTCACCGATGAGTTGAAGAGCCTCGTTGGAAGCTGTGAGGCGTCCCACGCCCCCAAGAAATCCATGGACCATTCCTTCCCATATATCGAGGCGAGCATCGACTCCTGCGGCGACCGCGCGTCCGACAAAGCGGACGGAATCATCAAGCAGCACCTCGGCGTCGCCGACATGCAAACGAATCGGGGCTAATCCCTCCAGGTCAACATTGAGCGGCGAGGCGAGCGGGTCTGCCGGGTCATGACCGTGGAGATAGGAGCGCACCAACTCGGTTGCTTGCGGCTTGGTAAAGTAGGGGTCAGCAACAGCGCGCGTCGACCAGCTTTCTCCAGAAAGGGACAAATCCGTCACGGGTGAGAGTGCCACTCCGCCCACGAGAGCTTTGCTGGCGCCATTACTTTTCGCCGCGAGATGCGCGAGCAACCCAAGCGCCAAGGTGCCACCAGCCGAATCGCCAGTGACGGCAATTTTTGAGAGGCCTCGCTCGGTCAAACCAAAGTAGCAGGCGCG
>Ga0302324_100022573_pt1 | contig 12220 bp, 14 predicted proteins | sample Palsa_T0_1_FD_201949 | JGI IMG/M metagenome (GOLD analysis project Ga0302324, IMG submission 201949) | Peat permafrost microbial communities from Stordalen Mire near Abisko, Sweden - Palsa_T0_1 | ecosystem: Environmental > Terrestrial > Soil > Palsa > Peat permafrost | place: Sweden: Abisko...
CCCTCTCGCCAGCGGGGACCGGCCAGAACGGCCTAAAAAGCTCCCAGCCAGCGGATGGGAAAGCGACTGCCGAGGGCGTTCACCAGGCGCTCGTCGGCGGTCATGAGTTCGGCGCCGGTGGCGACGGCCAATGCGATATAGGTGCTGTCGTAAACGGTTCTGTCAAAATCGGCAGCGATCTTAAAGGCTTCGGGAAGGACGGCCCGGCTCGGCAAGGTCGGAAAATCGCGGCTGAGCATCGCATCCAGACCGTGACCAGCCAATTCGGCGGTAAGCTGGCCGCGCTTCGCGGCTTTCCAGAAGAAGCTGCCGATCTCGAGCCAGAACAAGTCCGGAACCAGGACCCGGACCGAACCGTCGACATAGGCTCGAAGAAAGCGGTTGGCGCGATCTGCCAAAGGTTCGACGATCTCGGGCGAGGCCCACTTGGCGCCGACGCTCGCATCCATCACGAAAGTCTTCACCGCTCACGATCCTCGCGGATCGTATCCTCGGCAGAGGGAAACGGACCCTTTCCGACGGGCCGGTGCGAGCGGAGTTCGAACAAATCATCATAGAACTGACGGCGTCGTTTGAGTTCGGCGGCGGTTGGTACCGTGTCCTTCAGTAGCGCGATGACCTCGGCGGCAATGGAACTGCGGTTCTTGCGGGCGCGGGCGCGTAGCGCTTCGTAGAGGTCCTTGGGCACGTTTTCCACGTATAGGGTGGACATAGTAGAAGTCTAGCATAGCCATAGACGTCACATCCACCTCTGTGCGCCATCACACACACCACATCCGCCCAAACCAATAAGCAAAAGAACAAAAAACAATATTCAAAAGGGTTCGGTGGAGAGACCGGCGCCCTCGCCCGTCCAAGCCGAGCACAGCTCGGCAGTTGCCGCAGCCCACCACCAACTTCGCCGCTTCCTTGACACTCTGTTTTCCGGCCTTTATTCTTACTTATTGCTCCCTGGGAGACTTCCGTCTCTGCGTGCACTTCCGCGGGCCTTTGCGGTAATTTGAGTGGGGGCGGCGGAGGTTCCAAGCTTCAATGTTCATCGAACTTAAGGATCTGGAAATTAATCCTGTCGATTTCCGGGAGGAGATCAGCCCGGGTGTGATTGATCTGGGCCCGGAGGTGCGGCAGCGGTCGCTGTTGCGGAGTGAGGGCCGGGCGGATCTGGTCGAGGAGCACCACGGCAAACACAAGGTGGTGCAGGACATCCGGCTGAAAGGAAAGCTGGAGACGAGCCTGGAAGTAGCCTGCGCGCGCTGCCTGGATCCAGTGGTGCACGAGGTGGAGCGCAGCTTCGATCTTCTATATCGGCCGCTCGGGACCGACTCGGGGCACGAAGAGCTTTCGGTCACCGACGCCGAAGCCGAGATCGGGTATTACGAAGGCGAAGGGCTGTTGCTGGAAGATACGCTGCGGGAGCAGGTGCTGCTGGCGCTGCCATTGAAGACGATTTGCCGCGACGATTGCAAAGGTTTGTGTCCGCATTGCGGCAAGAACCTGAACGAAAATCAGTGCTCGTGCGTGGACGAGGTCGAGGACCCGCGGTGGTCGGCGCTGAAAGACATACGGGATAAGTTGAATCAGTAAAGGAGAGGTTCTCGGTTCTTAGTTCTCAGTTCTCAGCAACGCGGGTTCACTGAGAACTGGGAACTGAGAACTGAGAACTCAAGAGGACATAATGCCTAATCCAAAACGTCGACATTCGCAAAAACGTACCGCTACCCGGCGCGCGCATGACTCGCTCTCCAAGCACTCGCTGTCGGAGTGTCCGAACTGCCACGAGCGGAAGATGCCGCACCGCGCCTGTCCGAAGTGTGGAACCTACAAGGGCCGCGAAGTTCTAGAAGTCGAAGAGAAATCGTAGTTAAGAAGCCCAGTTTTCTTCCATGCCTATCGTAATCGCTCTGGACGCGATGGGGTCCGACAAGGCTCCGAAGCCGGAGATTGAAGGCGCATTGCAGGCGGCGCGCCATCACGGCGTCGGCGTGCTGCTGGTCGGGCCGGAACCGCGACTGCGGGCCGAACTGGCGCGCTATCCCGGGGCGCGGCGGCTGCCGATCGAAGTGGTTCACGCCAGCGAAGTCATCACCATGGACGATAAAGTGGACGCGATTCGCGGCAAACGCGATTCGTCGATCCGCGTCGGTCTACGGCTGGTGCGCGAGGGGCGGGCTGCGGGATTTGTTACGGCGGGCAACACGGGCGCTGCCATGGCTACGGCGAAAATGGTGCTGGGGGCGCTGCCGGGGGTGGATCGTCCGGCGCTGGCGGCGGCTTTCCCTACAGTTCTGAACACGGCGGCGGTTCTGCTTGACGTCGGCGCGAACGTGGATTGCACGCCTAATAATCTGGCGCAGTTCGCGGTGATGGGTGATATTTACTGCCGTTCGATTTTCGGCATGAAGCATCCGCGGGTCGGGCTGCTGTCGATCGGCGAAGAAGAAGGCAAAGGCAACCTGTTGACGCGTGAGGCGTTTCAACAGCTCAAGCGCCTTCCCATCAACTTTATCGGCAATGTGGAAGGCCGCGACTTATACAACGGCCACGTGGATGTGATCGTGGCCGACGGATTTGTCGGCAATGTTGCGTTGAAGACTTCCGAGGGCGTGGCGCGGCTGGTGCGCGCTGTGCTGAAAGAAACCCTGAAGTCGACAATCACGCGGCAAGTGGGTGCGTATATTTCGCGCAACGCCTTTTCCGACTTCAAAAAGCGGCTGGATCACACGGAGTACGGCGGCGCTCCGCTGCTGGGCATAAAGGGTGTGTGCATCATCACACATGGCTCGTCGAATACGAATGCCATGAAGAATGCGGTGCGAGTGGCGGCGGAATTCGCCCAGGGCAAAGTGAACGAAACCATTGAACGCGAGCTGGCGGGGCTGAGCGTGGCGGTCACGACGTAGATCTCCCCGATTCGTGGTACGTCTTCGGGCGAGATTAAGACCAGAATTGGCAGACTCAGAAAAAAGTAAACAATGACAAGTTCAACTTCCTCGATTGCGTTTCTTTTTCCCGGCCAAGGCTCGCAATGCGTTGGCATGGGCAAAGAGCTGGCCGACAACTATGCCGTCGCGCGCCAAACTTTTGACGAGGCCGACGAGGCGCTCGGCTACTCGCTTTCGCAGCTTTGTTGCGAAGGTCCGGAAGAGAAATTGAAGCTGACCGAGATTACGCAGCCGGCGATTCTAACGGCGTCGGTGGCGGCCTGGCGCGTGCTGCAGGAAAAAGGTTTGAAGCCGGATTTTGTGGCCGGTCACAGCCTGGGTGAATATTCGGCGCACGTGGCGGCGGGCACGCTGAAGTTTGCGGATGCGGTCCGCACCGTTCGCAATCGCGGCAAGTATATGCAGGAAGCAGTACCGGTGGGCGTCGGCGCGATGGCGGCCATTCTTGGAATGACGCTCGACCAGGTCAGCCAAATTGCGGACGAGGCTGCCCAGGGAGAAGTTTGCCAGGCAGCCAATATTAATTCTCCGGAGCAGATCGTCATCTCCGGCAACACGGGCGCGGTGGACCGCGCCATCGGGCTGGCCACGGAACGCGGCGCGAAGAAGGCTGTGAGGCTGCCGGTCAGCGCACCCTTCCATTGTTCGCTGATGCAACCGGCGCAGGATCGTCTGGCGGCGGAACTGGGCGCACTGGAATTTCAGAATCCGTCGTGCCCGGTGGTGTGCAATGTTGATGCCAAGGTGGTCACTTCCGCCGAAGCTTCGCGCGACGCCCTCATTCGGCAGGTGACGGGCGCGGTGAGGTGGGAGCCGTCCGTGCGGCTGTTGATTGATATGGGCGTCGGGCCGTTTATCGAAGTCGGGCCGGGCAAGGTTCTATGGGGACTGATGCGGCAGATTGACCGCTCCAAGAGCTGCATGACGGTGGGGGATGAGGCGTCGCTACAGAAGACGCTGGCGCAGATTGCGGCGATGGCGGCCTAGGTGCAGGCCGTTCAGACACGGACTAATAGGGAAATACCGTCAGGGTCTTGTCTGATTTTTGCACGAACATTCTTGCGTGCTCGGTGCGGTCGTTGACGATGACTTCGACCACCGCGCCTCCAGCGCCAAAACCTTTTGTATTGGCTGACCCGTAGATTTTGTGGGACTTGATGACGCCCCACTCGCCACCCGGTCCCCAGTCCCGATAGAAGTCGGCGTAGGTGTACTTAGAATATTTCTGCTGATGCTGGCGCCAGCCGGGATCGTTGAAATAGATGCCGTAGGCGGTTTCGTAGTCCTGATGCTGAAGGGCGGTGAAGAATTTATCTACGGTGTGCTCCTCCGGCCAGTTGCGGTACATCCAGCCTAGCGCAGCCAGTACAACCACCACCACGATGGTGAGCGCGATCTTGATCTTCCGCCGCCGCAACTTCGCGAGGTCGTAGGGCTGAGCGTCAAGGAGGGTCATAAATCTCCACTAAGCATAACGGATTACGGGACGATAAAGACAGCGAAAGGAATGTGGCTGGCGGGTCCGCCATTTGCCGACACCAAAGGCATGGGGCGGAACTGGAACGACGGTTCAGGTTGCGCCGCTAAAGCTTTTCGAGATTCTGCCGATCCTAGATTTGACCGCCGTTTGCCTATGAGCGGCCGCCACATTAAGGGTTGTTAAGAAGCTGCCGATACAAGAGGTAGGTTGGAGAAACCTTATGAAAGTCGATTTCACAATACTTGAACTGGAGCCACTCGGAAAAAGCACCACGGGCAGCGCCTGCCAGAGCGGAACTACCGGGATCTCAGCGGGCCGGGAATCGGACAGGCCCTCGGGCAGCATTTCTAACTTCGATTCAACTCGCTTCTCGCTCGATCCATCGCAGTTGCAGTCGCTGGAAGCCCAGGTTCTGGCACAACCTGAAATCCGCCGGGCCAAGGTTCGATCACTGCAACGGGCAATCGGCAATGGCGAATATTCGGTTCCTGTCGACCAGGTTGCCGATGCGCTGGTCAGCGCACTGGATGAAGTCCAGGTTAACGCAGGTGCCGGTGCCGGAAAACGATGACGGCGCGAAGAAAACGGCGCCACCGTCCTCGACCGGAGCACCGAGGCCAATGGCGTGAGCGCTGCCGGACCTTCTACAGCAATAATTCAAACCAGAGCGCGCCTTCGATCGGAATCACGGAATAGGGCGGGATTTCCCGGAACCCCATCCCGCGATAGAGCTGGACCGCATCGCCCATTGCAGATTCAATCGTATCCAGACGCATGCGTTCATAGCCGATCGAGCGCGCCTCGGCGATGAGGCGTTCCGCGAGCATGCGGCCGATGCCCAGTCCGCGATCGTCCGGCCGCACGTAGAGCCGCTTCATCTCGCAGATACCGGCTTCAAGTCGGCGTAGCGCAATGCATCCCGCCGCGTGACCCCGGCATCGGGCAAGCAACAGTCTCCCACTCGGCGGAGCGTACGCGCCGGGAAGGTTTTTCAATTCCTCATCAAAACTCTGGAAGCACAGGCTGAAGCCCAGGGAACTGCCATATTGGATGAAGAGGCTGCGAGCTTGTTCAATGTCTTCGGGGAGCGTGGCCTGAATCAAGTCGATCGGGACTGGATTGCGTGTTCTCCGATCATCGTCAGTCGAATTACTTTTGCCGTCAGCAGAGGTTGTCACTGGGTAACCTTACTGTTGTATCCGGAGGGTCGCTTCAATTCTATCTCTCGCGCCGCCGATTGCGTGCGGCGCACGGGACGATTAAGATTTCTTCACTCCCATGTCTGAAGTAATTTCAACCGAGCCCATGACTTCGCATCCCGTATCCGCTGCCGCGCCCGAAACTTCCGTCGAGGTCTTCGCCGTTTACGGGGTTGAGCCCGAGATCCAGGCCTACGCGATGGCCAAGTATTCGCGCTCGTCGCTCTCCATGAAAGAGTCGCTGAAGGAAATTACGGCGCAGAAGGCGGAAAAGTTTCTTAACACTTTTTATTTTCAGTACGGGCACCGGTCGATCGCCGACCTGGCCCACATCGCGCTCGCCATCGAACGACTCTCCATCCTCGCCGCCATTGTTGTGGCTGACGAGCAGCGCTGGGATGGGCAGGAGCGCTCGACTCGCTACCAGAACTTCAGGAAGAGCGGTTATTACACGCCGACTTTCGGCGACGCTGGGCAGAATTCGGAGGTTGCGTCCGCGAAGATCTATCGCGACACCATGGAGTGCCTGTTCACGGCCTACGAAACAGTTTCGCAGCGGACGTTCGAATATCTCGCCAGCATCACGCCGCGACCCGTCGAAATGAAGCTGGACGCTTACGAGCGCACTCTGCGCGCACGCGCCTTCGACATTTCGCGGTATCTGTTGCCGCTCGCGACCAATACTTCACTGGGAGAGATCGTCAACGCCCGCACGCTGGAGACGCAGGTCGCCCACCTGCTGGCGCAACCGCATAAAGAGGTCCGCGATCTGGGAGCGCTGCTCAAGCAAGCCGCTATTTCTCCGGCCTACAATGCCAATGAAGAATCTCTGCGCGCTCTGGTGGCGGAGATTCGCGCTGTGTCTCCTGAAATCGCCGAACGCGCCGAACGCGAGCTCCTGCGGGAGGTGCGGGTTGCGCCGACGCTGGTCAAATACGCCGATCCGAATGTGTACGAAATCGAGACGCGCCGCGAACTTCAGCAGGCCGCTGCGGAACTGATGCAAGGCGCCGCGATTGAACCAGCGCCCCTGGTTGATTTACTCGATGGCGATGCGATCGAGATCGAACTGGCGACCACGCTGCTCTACGCCCACTGTCATTATTCCTATCGGCAACTGCGCAAAGGAATTGAAGCGGCGGGCGACGCGCGACGGCGCGAAATTATTGACCTGGGGCTGCGCCATCGCGGACGCCATGACGAGATGCCGCGCGTCTTCTCGGCAGGCCAGCAGTTCTCTTTCGACATTCTCATGGATATCGGCGGCTTCCGCGACATGCACCGTCACCGCCGCTGCATACAGATCATGCAGGATTTCACCACGGCCCACGGCTTCGACACTCCGCCCGAGGTCGAAGCTGCCGGAGTCCGGACCGACTATGAGTCGGCGATGAAGAGCGCGGAAGCGGCGGTGCAAGGGCTTTCCGCGTCGGGCGGTGAGGAAGCCCGGGAAAACGCGCAATATGCGATCCCACTCGCTTTCCGCAAGCGCACGCTGTTCAAGATGGATTTCGCCGAGGCAGTTTATATCTCCGAGTTGCGCACCACGCCCGCCGGACACACGTCCTATCGCAACGTGGCTTACGCCATGTATGAAGCGGTCGCCGCAAAATACCCGGCGCTGGGAAAGTGTTTCCGGGTGCACGACGTGCGCGAGCCGGTGGATTTGCTGAAGCGCTAGAACCCGTGTGGGCGGCGCAAATTGACGCCGATGCATCCCGCCTCTAGAATCAGCTCAGACATGCCCCTCTACGAATACCTGTGCAAGAAGTGCGGACACCGGTTTGAAAAGATCCGCAAGTTCTCCGATAAACAGCTGCGAAAGTGCCCCGAGTGCGGAGGCGTCATTGAGCAAGTGGTCTCAGCTCCCGCTGTGCAATTTAAAGGGTCGGGCTGGTACGTGACGGATTATGCGAAGAAAGGGGCCGGTTCTTCGGGATCGTCCTCCGGTTCTTCCTCTGGATCTTCCTCTGAAGGCGATAGCGGCGCGAAGGAAACGAAAGACGCCAAAGACGGGAAAGACACAAAGAAAGACGACAAGCCGAAATCGGAATCGAAGTCAGAGTCGGAGTCGAGATCTGAGTCCAAGTCCGAATCAAGGTCCGAGTCGAAGTCCGATACATCGCAGAAAAAATCCAAGAAAGACTAGGCTTTTCCGGGGTTCATCTGGTTGCTCCCCGGGTCCGGGAGAAACCTGTGTGGAGGAGCCGCGCTGCGGGTATGCGGCCCTATTCCCGCAAGATCGCTTACAATTCCCCTTCCTCCGAATTCCTGGTTATGACGGTCGCGATTCGTTCCTTTGCGAAGATCAATCTCGGGCTCTACATTGGCGCGGCGCGCGCTGACGGATATCACGATCTGCGTACCGTGTACCAGACGATCGCACTGCATGATGTGATCCGGGTGAGTGTGGGGCGTGGCAGCGGCATCGAGATTGTGTGCAAAGATCCGCGGGTTCCACTGGATTCGTCGAACATCTGCCATCGCACGACGCAGCGGGTAATGGACGAACTGCGGGCGAAGGGCAGCGTCCGCATTGAGATTGAGAAGCGCCTGCCGGTACAGGGAGGGTTGGGCGCGGCGTCATCGAATGGCGTGGCAGCCATGATAGCGCTGGAGCGGGCGCTCAAGAAGAAGTTGTCCACTCCCGCGCGCCTGCGAATTGCGGCTGAAGTCGGATCGGACCTGCCGCTGTTTTTAGTGGGCGGGACGACGTTGGGAGTCGGTCGCGGCGAGGAGGTTTATCCGCTGCCGGACCTGCCTTCCGTCGGGATGGTGGTGGTGACTCCAGAGGTTGGGGTCTCGACGCCCAGCGCGTTCGCGGATTGGGATGCAATGGCGGCAAGCGGGGCCGGGCGTCGCTCGACGGGGCTGACGAACGCGTCCGCCCCTACGCGTGCTGGTGAGCAATTGACGCGGCCACTAGCGTCCGATAGACTGTTTGAGGTTGGCTGCGCGCTGTCGGCGTGGCTTTGTGGTTCACCCAACATTATTGGTTCACCCAACACCGGTGCTCCTGCAAAAGGCGGGAGCCGGGCCGGGAACTTGCTTTCCGACCTTGTCCGTACCGGGATTGAAAACGACTTCGAGAAAGTCGTCTTTCCTCAATATCCCGAATTGCGAGACACAAAAGGTGCGCTGGAGCGCGCGGGGTCGAGATACGCTTCGCTCTCCGGTTCAGGGTCAACCCTGTATGGGCTGTTCCGGTCGCCGGCCGACGCCATGAAGGCGGCTGTACGCCTCCGCAGGCAGGGGCTGAAGGCAGTCGCGACCACTACGTTGACGCGCCAGGAGTATTGGAAAAGAATTGGTTGATTGTTGATTTTCGATTGTTTAACTTTCACTAGTTAAACGACGATTTTTGGACGACAATTAGAAGTGCATCAGCCAGTCAAACCGTTTCACTGGGCCGTCGACTAATGGTAGGTCAAGTGCCTTTGGAGCACTTTGTCTAGGTTCGAATCCTAGCGGCCCAGCCAGATCAACCAGTTCTCAGTTGCCAGTTCTCAGTTCTCAGTCGAGATTCTGGAGCCCCAAAAACTGTGAACTGACAACCAGGAACTGAGAACTGAACCTATGGCGACAGTTGCAACCACGACTGCTGAAAAGACGACCGCCGAAAAAACCGTTGCTGAAAAAAAGCCGGTCACGGACGAGAAAGCGGAACGCAAGCCGCAACGCGCCCGGGTCGACGACAGATTCAAGGTCTTCTGCGGAACCGCCAATGAGGCGCTCTGCGATGAGGTCTGCAACTTTCTTGGCCTGACGCGGGGACAGGCACTGGTCACGCGCTTCAAGGACGGCGAAGCGTATGTGCAGATCCAGGAGAACGTTCGCGGGGCGGACGTGTTCGTGATGCAGCCCACCTGCCAGCCCGTGGACATGCATCTGATGGAACTGCTGTTGATGATGGACGCGCTCAAGCGGGCTTCGGCGCGCCGCATCACAGCCGTGATTCCGTACTACGGTTACGCGCGGCAGGATCGCAAAGACAAGCCCCGGGTGCCGATTTCGTCCAAGCTGGTGGCGGATCTGCTGACTACCGCAGGCGCGGATCGGGCGCTGGTTGTGGATTTGCACGCGCCGCAGTTGCAGGGATTTTTTAATATTCCGGTGGACCATCTGTTCGCTTCGCCGGTGCTGGTGGATTATTTCAAGAAGTTGAATCTGCCGGATCTTACGGTGGTTTCCCCGGACGCGGGTGGCGTGGAGCGCGCGCGCTTTTTCGCCAAGAAGATGGACGCGGCCCTGGCCATCGTCGACAAGCGCCGGGTCGAGATGAACGTAGCGGAAGTAATGAACGTGATCGGCGAGGTCAATGGCCGCACTTGTCTGATCATCGACGATCTCATCGACACCGCGGGAACACTGGTGAAGGTGGCGCAGGCGCTGATGCAGAATGGGGCAAGCAGTGTGTATGCGTGCTGCACGCACGCCGTACTTTCGGGGCCGGCGGTGGAAAATCTTGTGGACTCTCCGATCACCGAGGTGGTGGTGACGGACACGATTCCACTGAGCGAAGCGGCCAAGCAGGTTTCGAAGATCAAGGTACGTTCGATCGCGGGGCTGATTGGACGGGCGATTCAGTCCATTCACGAAGAGACCTCGGTGAGCAGACTTTTTATTTGAGAACGGTCGTTAGTCTCTGGTCATTAGTCGTTCGCGATTTCAAGAACGCTTCAGGGTTTTGCCTAACGACCAACGACTAGCGACCGACGACGATTTTAACCAAGGACGGAAACGGAATTATGGCAACAGCAACGGACATCAGCATTCTGGAAGCGGAGAAGCGCGAACCGGGCACCAAGAACGCCGCGCGGCGCGTGCGCGTCAGCGGAAAAATTCCCGCGGTTGTGTATGGGGCGGGCAAGGACGCGGCGGCGGTCGCGGTGGATCCGCGGCAGGTCCTGCGCATCCTGCGGTCGGAGAGCGGGCATAACACGATTTTTGATTTGGCGCTCGACAGCGATCGCGTCAAGGCCATGATTGTGGACTGGCAGTTTGAACCCATCCGGGGAACTCTGCTGCATGTCGACCTCCAGCGTATCGCGATGGACAAGAAGCTGACGGTCACCGTTCCTGTTGTGCTCAAGGGCGAGGCAGTTGGCGTGAAGACCGAGGGCGGCATCCTCGAGCAATTGTTGCGAGAGATCGAGATCGAGTGCCTTCCGGCGGACATTCCGAAGAACATCGAGGTGGACATCAGTCATCTTGTGTTCGGTATCGAAGTGCGCGTGAAAGATCTTCCGCACAGCGAGAAGCTGAAGTTCCTGACGGAAGAAAACCAGATGATCGCGCATATCACCACGGTGAAGGAAGAAGTCGTTGCCGCTCCGGAAGCAGTGGCGGACGCGACGGCGACTCCGGCTGAACCTGAGGTCATTAAGAAGGGCAAGCAGGAGACCGAGGGTGAAGGCGAGGCCGAAGGCGATGCCAAGGGCAAGGCTAAGCCCGAGAAGGCTGAGAAGTCCGAGAAGAAGGATAAGAAATAGCGCTTGTTCAAGCGCAGCAATCAGCTTTTGGCTGAGAGCTGAGAGCTGAAGGCTGAGAGCTAACTCGCGTGAAACTGATTGTCGGTTTAGGCAACCCTGGAATCGAGTACCAGTTCACGCCGCATAATCTCGGGTTCCTGACGATTGATCGAATCGTCAACGGGCTTGGGATTGAAGTTCGGAATCGCCAGTGCCGCGCGCTGACCGCGCGGGCAACCATCGCCGGTGAACCGGTGGTCCTGGCCAAGCCGGAAACCTACATGAACCTCAGTGGGCTTTCGGTGCTGGAACTGGTGGCGGAACATCAGATCGATGTAAGCCGGGATCTGATTGTGGTGTACGACGAACTGGATTTGCCGCTGGGAACGATTCGCATCCGGCAGCGGGGCAGTTCGGCGGGGCACAACGGGATGGAATCCATCCTGGGCGCGTTGGGAACGGATGAGTTTCTGCGGATTCGGCTGGGAATTGCCCCCAGCCACAAAGTCGCAGACGGCGTGAAGTATGTGCTGACGCCGTTCCGAAAGGCGCAGGAAAAAGTTGTGGACGAAGTCCTCGACACGGCAGTGCTGGCGGTTGAGGTGATTCTGAAAGAAGGGCCGGAGGCGGCGATGAACCGGTTCAATCGCAAGAATGAGCCGGAAGAGTGAGCGGTTAAGTCATTGGTCGATAGTCGTTGGTCGTTGGCAAACTGCAGCGGCCCACGATGAATCCCGAACGACGAACGACCAGCGACTAACGACCAATAGAGTTTGGAGATAACGAATGAATCGTAACTATGAATTGATGTTTATCGCCCGACCGGACATGGTGGACGAGGATCTTAACAAGCTGATTTCGACGCTCGAGTCTTCGGTGACCGCGTCGGGTGGAACGACGAAGAGCGAGGTCTGGGGTAAGCGCCGTCTCGCATACAGGGTGGGCAAGTTCAACGATGGCATCTTTGTGCTGATGATGATTGAAGCCACCGGCGCCGTGGTGCACGAGGTGGAGCGACGCCTGCGCGTGACCGAGCCGGTAATAAAGTTCCTGACCGTGCGCACCGACGAAGAACTGAAGCGCCTGGACAAGATCAAGAAGCTCCGCGACGCGAAAAAGAAAGTCAGC
>Ga0302324_100022576_pt1 | contig 12219 bp, 10 predicted proteins | sample Palsa_T0_1_FD_201949 | JGI IMG/M metagenome (GOLD analysis project Ga0302324, IMG submission 201949) | Peat permafrost microbial communities from Stordalen Mire near Abisko, Sweden - Palsa_T0_1 | ecosystem: Environmental > Terrestrial > Soil > Palsa > Peat permafrost | place: Sweden: Abisko...
GGCGTCCTACAACGCCAACAACGGCGAGTAGGATCACTACCCCCGCGAAGATGCCTAAGCCGGTTTTGGTTTTGCGACCGTTTGCCATGGGCTGACTTGCTCAATCTTAAGCGGGTTTCTCCCCAATATTCACAAAATTGTAGCAGCAAGTCCCACCGTTGCATACGAATCCGGCGTTGCGCGTTGGCGGATTGGTGCGGCTGGGGCGGTGTTGCTATCGCGGCCGGTACGGGTGAGCGAGATTACCCGGGCGTTGCTGCGGCTGTTGAAGGGATATGCGGTGTGAGCTAGAATCCGGAGATGAGCGACACACCTCAGCAAGCGAAAGAGAGCGCGGGCGCGCATGCGCCGGAAGGCGCCGGCGGCCATGGCAAGGATGCCGCGACGGCTACCGGGCCGAAGATCCACCGCGTTTGCATTAGTTGCAACAATATGTTTGTGGTCCCCGTCGATAACTATGAAGCGAAGCACTGCTCGGTGTGCCACAAGGGTTGAGAGGCTGAGCGTGGGTCTGGTGCTGCGCGGCATTTAACCCCATCGCGGCTCCGCTTCCCGCCGATTTGAAATCACGTTAGAATGCCCCGCCGGTGAATCGCGGTTTTCCTTGAGGATGGTCCATGAAGATTTACAACGAGTACATCACTTTGCAGACGGAAAAAGTGCGCGAGTTCGTGGATATTACGCCGCGAGTGAAAAGTGCGATCGAAAAAAGCGGATTCGTCGAGGGAATCGTGCTGGTGGCGGTGCTGCACTCGAACGCAGCGATCATCGTCAACGATTCCGAGCCGGGACTGCTGGAGGACGTGCAGACCTGGCTGGATTCGCTGGCTCCGGTGCGAGACGACTACAAGCATCCTAAGAAATTGGAGAGCAACGCGTCGGTTCACTTCCAGACGATACTGCTGAACCAGCAGGCGGTGGTCGGATTTACGGAGCGGCGGATGGATTTGGGGCCGTGGCAGTTTATTCAGTTTGTAGAGTTGGATGGGACGCGGCCGAAGCGGGTGTTGGTGAAAGTGATGGGCGAGTAGGGTCGCTACGAAAGCCAAAAGCTAGGGCGAAGGGAACGTCAGCGGGAAAAAACAGAATCCGCACCCTTAACGGCGAAGGGTGCGCCACCCACCTTCAACTGCTGCAACAAAGTCAAAGCGCAAAACAAGGGCAAGTCAAAAACGTAGAGAACTCAGGCGTGAAGTCGACACCTGGAGCATGCACTCCGCTTTCGCTCAGCGCCCGCATCGTCGCTAAATTTGCTTGATGCCCCACAGAGGCGCCACGTACATGAAGTAGAATGGTGCTTCCATGGCTCACCCTGGCAACGATGTTGCAATGAGTTCCCTTCCTGGTCACGCGCCTCCGATCATTGATGTTCGCGAGCTATCCAAGGGATTTCGGTCGTTTCGGCGGCGAGAAGGGGTGTGGGGGGCGGTACAGAATTTATTTGTGCGCGAATACAAGACGGTGGAAGCGGTGCGCCAGGTGAGTTTTACGATCCAGCGCGGCGAGATGGTGGGTTACATCGGGCCCAATGGCGCTGGGAAATCGACGACTATCAAAATGCTGACGGGAATCTTGGTGCCCAGTTCGGGCGAGGCGCACGTCAACGGATTCGTGCCGTACCGCCAGCGCCGGCAATACGTGAAAACGATCGGGGTGGTGTTCGGGCAGCGCACCCAACTGTGGTGGGACATCGCGGTGGTGGAGTCGTTCAAGTTGCTGCGGCGAATTTACGACGTTTCGCAGCGGGACTTCGATGCGCGCATGGAGCATTTCGATCACATCCTGAAGATCGGCGACTATCTGCACACTCCGGTGCGCAAGCTTTCTCTGGGCGAGCGGATGCGCTGCGACATGGCCGCGGCGCTGCTGCACAATCCCCCGCTACTGTTTCTGGATGAGCCGACTATCGGGCTGGACGTGGTGGCCAAAGATCATATCCGGCAATTTCTGCGCACCATGAACCGCGAATTCCGCACTACGGTATTGCTAACCACCCACGATCTGGATGACATCGAAGAGCTATGCCGCCGGATCATGATCATCGATCGCGGGAGCGTGCTCTTCGACGGCGCGCTCGATCATCTGAAACAGAAGCTGCTGCGAACCAAGCAGGTGAAGTTCGTGCTGAAGGATCGCGCGCAAGTGGCCGGGGTGCAGAGTTGTTCGACTGTGGGAGCGCTGGTGGAGCAGGTGGATGAGCTCACTTATCGCATCATTTTCGACCGCACACAGATTTCCACCGCCGATCTGATCCGCAAAATTCTGGCGAACGTGGAAATTCGCGATTTATTAATCGAGGACGAACCCATCGAAGAAATCGTCAAGCGGATCTATGCCGGAGAATCCTTGAGCGACGCGGGAGTGGTGAGTGGCTACGCTGGCTGAGACCCTGGCGCCGTATGGCGGATTCGCGCGGGTGGGGTTCATCAACATTCTGGCGTTTCGGTTGCGGTATTTCACCGGGATCCTGACGTACCTGATCAACGTAACGGTGTACTACTTTATTTGGAGCGCAGTGTTCCGTAACGGCCAGCAAATCGCGGGGTACAGTCTGGATCAAATGGTGACCTACGTGAGCGTGGGGTGGATTCTGCGCTCGTTTTACTGGAATACGATTGACCAGGAAATGGCGTATGAGGTGATCGAGGGCAAGATCGCCATGGACCTGATCAAGCCAGTTTCGGTGCTGTGGATGTGGATCAGCCGGGCGATGGGAGAGTCGGCATTTCGGCTGGGACTATTGACCGCGCCGACAGCAGTAGTGATCGCGCTGATATTTCCGATGCGCGGGCCGGCGTCCGGCCGGGCGTTCGCACTGTTTCTGTGTGCGGCGCTGGGAAGTTTTTTCCTGATGGGCGCGATTAATTTTATGGTCGGGGTGTGCGCGATTCCGCTGAAATCGATTCTGGCGCTGATTCGGACCAAGTATTGGCTGATCGAATTGCTTTCCGGCCTGCTGATACCGATGAGTTTCTTTCCCAAGGGGATACAAAGGGTGCTGGCGTGGCTGCCGTTCGAACACATCGCGTACACACCACTGCAAATCTACCTGGGCAAACTCGATTTCCATCACGCGCTGCTGGCGGTCGTCGAGCAGTGGTGCTGGGTGATCGGGCTGCTGGTGCTGGCGCACTTCTGGTGGGAACGGTCACTCTCGAAGATTACGATTCACGGAGGCTGATTGGGCGGAGAGGTATCCAGCGGAGGGTCGGTACAAAGCTGGGCGCCGGGCGCGGCGGAGGCGCCGGAGTCCGCGTGGGCGAAGGTGCAGCGGCACATCGAACTTTTCGTGGAATATTTCCTGCAATACGCGAAAGTTCGCATGAGCTATCGCGGCGATTTCCTAATCAGCGTGGCCACCAGCGTGGCGGCCACGCTTTTCGCGATGGGGTTCCTGGTGGTGCTGTTCATGAAGACGCCGAGCCTGGCCGGCTGGGGATTCGATGAGGTGCTTTTTCTTTACGCTTTTTCTTTGATCCCGTACGGATTATTCAATGTGGTCAGCTTGAACCTTTACGAATTCGGGAATAACTACATCATTGAGGGCAAGTTCGATCGGGTGCTGCTGCGGCCGGTATCATCGCTGTTTCAGGTGTTGTTCGAAGCGTTTCGGATTGAGTCGCTGCACGAAGTGCTGATCGGGCTTTTTGCAATTCACTATGCGGGCGTGCGTTTGGCCCTGCACTGGACATTTGGGAAAACCGTGTTGCTGCTGTTCTGGGGGCTGTGCGGCGGGGTCATTTATATTTCGGTCTTCCTGCTGCTGAGTACTTTGTCGTTTTGGTTCGAAGATCGCCTGGGGGTGCATCCTCCGTTTTGGAATCTCTTTGCGTTTGGACGTTATCCCCTGCGTATATATAGCGGATTCATTCAGTTCGTTTTGACCTGGATCATTCCGTTTGGGTTTGCGTCGTTTTATCCCAGCGCGCGGCTGATTGGACGGGCGGCGTTCAGTCCGTATGCGGCGTTGATTCCGGTGGTGGCGGCACTGTGCTTAACGCTTTCGATGGCGGCGTGGCGGTTGGGGACGCTGCATTATGAGTCGACCGGGTCCTGAGAGAGTGCTAAGCGCGTGGCGATGCGAATCCTGAAAGTTGTCCAATCCTATTTTCCGTTTGAGGAGAAGGGCGGCACCGTGTTTAAAGTGCGCGCGCTGGCGCGGGCGCTGGCGGAGCGCGGAAACTCGGTATCGATTCTGACCGCGGATCTGGGATTGGCCCGCTCGCACCACGGACTGGAATTGGAAAGCCACGAGTGGGGCTGGCGCGCGAACATTGACGGCATTCCGGTCGTTTATCTGAGTACCGCCGGGCACTATCGCGCCCTTACGTTCAATCCCAACGTGATCGATTTCAGCCAGAATGCCCTGGGGCGATTCGATATCGTCCACTTTTACGGGCTTTACGACTTGCTGGGCCCGGCGGTGAGCTATTTCTGCCGGCGCCGCTCGCTTCCGTACGTGATTGAACCCATGGGCATGTTTCGTCCCATCGATCGCGGGTTCCGACTGAAACGCTTGTGGCATGGTGTGCTCGGGCGGCCATTTCTGCGCGGGGCGGCGGAACTGGTTGCGACGTCCGAGCTGGAACAGCAGGAATTTCTCGATGACGGAATTCCGCCGGGTAAAGTAGTGCTGCGTTACAACGGAATCGACCCGAAAAGTTTTGAAGACCCACCCGACGCCGGCACTTTTCGTGCGGAGTGGAGTCTTCCCGCCGATGAGCCGCTGATCGTGTTCCTGAGCCGGTTGATACCTCGCAAAGGCGCGGACATGTTGATTCGGGTATTCGCGAGGGCCTGTCCGGCGACTGGGCGGCTGGTGATCGCCGGGCCGGAAGGCGAATCGGGATACCGGGAATATTTGGAGCGCTGCGTGCGGGAGGCGGGATGCGCGGAGCGGGTGGTGTTCACTGGACCGGTGTACCGCGACGAGAAAAAAGCGCTGCTGCGCGACGCCGATATTTTCGTGCTCGCTTCACGCTACGAAAATTTCGCGAACGTGGTGGCGGAAGCGATGGCGTACGACGTGCCGGTGATCGTCTCGAATACCTGCGGGATCCATTCCCTGGTGCAGGATCGGGCGGGGATAGTGATTCCGCCGCAGGAAGACGCTTTGGCGGCGGCGCTGAATCGATTCCTCACCGACGAGGCGTTCTACCTGAAGTGCCGGGCGGGTTGCGGTGAAGTGGTGAAAGAATTGGGATGGGATCGGCTGAGCGAGCAGATGGAAAAGTTTTACCGGCAGGCACTGGCACGAAGAACTACGCCGGAAGCTTCAAAACCGTTACGGGCGTCAGAGGGCCTTTAGAACCGCGACCGCGCGGTCGTCTTCGAACGCGGCATCGCGCGCGTAGCGACCCACTTCATCGAGAATTGCATCGGCGATGTAGGAGGCCGGCTCGGCACTGCGGCGGCGGACGAAATCGACGAGGCGATCGATGCCGAACTCTTCCCCGCCCGGTCGGGCCGCCTGCGTGGTTCCATTCGAGAACCCAACGAACACGTCACCCCGCGACAGCCGCGAAAAACCGCGCTGGTAAGTGCATCCGGGAATCATGCCGAGGATAGTCCCGCCTTGCTCCAGGCGCTCGGCGCCGCCATCCGCGCGAACTACCACCGGAGCCACGTGCCCGGCGTTGATGAAGTGAAGCACGCCGTGAAGCTGGTCGAGGAGGGCCAGAAACATGGCCACGGAAAGGGCCGGGCGCGCGGAAGCAACCCAGGCTTCGTTGAGCGCGGCAGTTAGTTTTTCCATGGAGTGAACGTTGGCGGCTAAAGCGCGAAAAACCGCGCGGAACCTGGCCATGCCGGTGGCGGCGACCCATCCCTTCCCTTCGATATCCGCGAGAACCGCCATGGATGACCTGGGATTCAGAGGAAGAAAATCAAAATAGTCAGCGCCGACCGCGGGGGATGAGCGGTGCGCCGCAGCGAGCTCGAATCCCGGAATGTGCAACGAAGCCTTGCCCAAGGTCTCGGCATGAACTTCGCGAGCGAGTTCGAGATCGCGATCGTGCTGGGAACTCCTGCGCAAATTGCGGCCGCGCCGGGCATTTTCGAGGGCCGCGACCATCGGGCCTGCCAGTGAACGCAATACCTGCTCGTCGTCCGCGGTGAAGCCATCGCGCCCGCCAGCATCGTGCTTGTTAAAAAGCTGAATAACGGCGAAGGTCCTGCCGTTTTTGGCGGCCAGCGGCCAGGTGAGCAAGGCGCGGGTGCGTTGGCCGGGTGCGCGGTCGACGTCCGCAGCAAACCGCGAATCGGCGTAGGCGTCAAGAAGGTTGGCGCTTTCGCCGTGCCGCGCCACCCACCCAGCAACACCTCGCGCGGCGGGGAACCGGATTTCCTTTTCTTCACTGCCGTGGCGAGCAAGGGACCATATCTCGTCGCGTTCGGAATCGTAAAGGATGACGCTGGCGCGCTCCGCGCCGGTGTAGCGAATGGCCAACCCGGAAATGACCTGAGACAGTTCGGCAAGATCGAGGGTGGCATTCAGACGCCGGAACGCGTCGAGGATCATTATCATTTCCGGCTGGCTGAGGCGCGGCGCGGGTTCCTCCAGCGCGGCTTCGGCAAAACGCTTTAGCTCATCCACGCGATCGATGGTGGTAATCGGCAACGGAGCATCGCCGAAAGCTTCCAGGATTCCGAGGCGATGGGATGCGTTTCCAAGAACCCACGCCAGATGTTTTCCGCTGGCCGGGGCAGGCTGCACGCCCGAAAGCAACTGGCCCGCGCGCAGGGTATTGGCTTCCGGCAACTGGCCCACCTCGTGGGTGACCGCGGGCCGTTCACCTGCCACGCGCCAGAATCGCGCGCCAGCGATGCCATTTTGCGAGGCGACGAGCTTAACCAGACGCGCCGCTACTTCCGATGGTTCGCTGCCGGGATAAAAGGCCTCGGAAGCGAGCTGGGCGCGTTCGGGATCGGAACCGGAATCGGGATGGAAACGCTGGATAGGCGGGACGCGGCTCATGAAGGGGTGCCGCGATGGGTGACCACCAGCATGGTGATGTCGTCGGCCTGCGGCGCGCCCTGAGTGAATTCCCGCATGCCCTTGGTGATCTCCCTGGCCAGATCGTTACCGGAGGTGCCCTGGAAAGCCTGCAGGATGGTGCGCAGCCTGGTTTCGTCAAACAATTCGTTCTGAATATTCGAAGCCTCGGTCACACCGTCGGTGTAGATGACCAGGACGTCGTTCGGAGCGAGCTGAATGGTGGAAGAGACGAACACCGCGTCCGCGAACATTCCCACCGGGACGCTTTCCGCCGCCAGAGCGTCGAGTGAACCGTCGCCGCGGCGAAGGAGCGGGGGAACGTGGCCGGCATTGACGTATTCGAGTTTGCCGGAGGGGTCGAGCACGCCGTAGAACAGGGTGGCGTAACGTTCTTCGATACCTCGCTCACAAAGATATTTATTCACCCGCGCTACGGTTTCCTCGAGCGGAATCTCGAGCGCGGCGGTGGTAAAGAAAACGCCCTGCAGGAGGGTGGCGAGCAGCGCTGCGGAAATGCCCTTCCCGGAAATGTCTCCAATAAAGAAACCGTAGCGGCCGGCACTTAGCTCGAAGACGTCAAAACAGTCGCCGCCAACGGAGAGACACGCCAGGGTGGTTCCGCAGATTTCCAGGGTGGGCGAATTGGGAAACGATTTAGGGAGCAAGTGACGCTGGATTTGGCTGGCAATTTCGATCTCGTGGTCGAGCCGCGCCTTGGCGCGGGAAGCCGCGAAAAGGCGGGCATTTTCAATCACGGTGGCGCACTCACGGGCCAGGGTGCGCAGAACTTCGCGGTCCAGATCGGAGAAGGCGGTGACCGCGGTATGGCTGTCCAGATAAAGTACGCCGAGCAGCTCGCCCTGCCGCGTGGTGATGGTAGCGTCCACCGCCTCGATGGTCGGCAACTTCTCGATGGGGATGGCCACTACGGTGTGCAACTCCAGGCGGGCCACGCTCTCCCCCGCGGACATGGGATTGTCACCGGTATCACTGACGATCATTTCGCGGCGAGTGTTGACGACGCGCTTGAGGACGCTGCGCGAGACCTGCACTTCGTCCGCGCGGAGCGTGCCGCGGTGCGCATCGCGGACAACCATGGTTTGTAATTCACCGGCGGCATTCGCCTGCAGCAAAACTCCGCGCTCGGTTCGGGTCACCTGAATGGCCGCGTCTACTACGGTGGTAAGCACATCTTCGAGAGAAAGACCGGTGCCCATGGTGCGCGCGACGTCCAGCAGCACACCCAGGTGATATAGCTCGCGGGAGCCTTGCTGGGCCGGTGGCGCGGACTCCACCCGCTGGATCAGCTCTTCGATCGACGCAGTCTCGCCCACATAAATAAGCTGATAGGAATCGGACATCCCGAAGTCGATAGTGTCTTTGGCCTGCAGCTCGTGGCGGATGATCTTCTGACCGTTGACGAACGTCCCGTGGCGGCTGCCGGCATCTTCGAGGACATAAATGCCTTGCGGCGCGACGATTTGCGCTTGCTGGCGGCTGATCCGGGAATCGCGGAGAGTCAACTCATTGCCGGTCTGGCGACCGATGCGGAAGGGCAAAGCGGTGATGGCGACTTCGCGGCGAACGCCGCCGGGCTCAACTACCATGATCCGAGGAGCACGCGCCATCGTAGGTGGCTCGAATCCACAACCCGCGCGAAGCTCGGGAAGCGGTTGCGGAAGCGAGACACCGTCATGTTAGGGAAACTCGGTGGCGATGTAAATACTTTCCGGTCGGTGTGTTGCATGCTGGTGCTAACCCGGAGGGAGCGCCGGAGGGCGGGGTGGTGATACAATCGGATAGATTACGGATCGGGTGAAACATCCGCGCGCCTCCCGCCGTAGTAACGATCGAGGACCCGGGTACATCGGACGGCGAACCGCACTGAACTTCGCCGACCTTCCGATTCCCTGCTACCCCACCGCTGCCAGCGGTGACCGAGCACCCAAGGAACGAAAATTTAGCGTATGAGCTCAACTACCCTGCCACCTGCCAAACCCGATCTCGGATCACTGCGAATCGACGACCGCTCGCGTACCAGCGGAAAGCCCGGCAAGCGCACCGCCGCCATCGTGGTGGTGCTGGCGTTGCTAGCGGCCGCCGGCGCGGGGATCTCTTTCTGGAAAGGGCGCACGCCGATAGTGGAAGTGGCCGTCGCACGTACCGCGAGCGATCCGCGGGCTCAGGCACTGCTGAACGCGAGTGGCTACGTGACCCCGCGGCGGCGCGCCACGGTGGCGGCCAAAATCACCGGGCGGGTGACCGGCGTTTTTTTCGATGAAGGCGTGCACGTCCACGAGCAGCAAGAGCTGGCGACGCTGGACGACTCGGACGTCCGGCGGGCTCTTGATTCGGCCAAGGCGGACCGCGATGCATCGCAGGCGGCGATCGCGGACTTTGAAGTGCAACTGAAGTATGCCGAGGTGGAACTGAAGCGCTCGGATTCGCTGCAAGCCGCCGGGGTGCAGAGCCAGGAAGCACTGGACAACGCGCGCATGCAAGCGAACAGCCTGAGGGCCAAGATCGCGCTGGCGCAAAGCCAGGTGGTCTCCTCGACGGCGCGGATCGGCGAAGCGCAACAGGCCGTGGACAACTGCGTGATTCGCGCTCCGTTTGACGGCATCATCGTATCCAAGGACGCGCAAGTGGGCGAGATGGTGTCTCCCATTTCGGCAGGCGGAGGCTTTACGCGAACGGGAATCGCCACCATCGTGGACATGAATTCCAACGAAGTGGAAGTGGACGTGAATGAGTCCTACATCGCGCGGGTGAAACCGGGGCAGCGAGCCATCGCCACGCTGGATGCGTATCCCGATTGGCAGATCCCTTCGTCGGTGCGGACGGTAATCCCCACTGCAGACCGCCAGAAGGCCACGGTCAAAGTGAGGGTTTCGTTCGACCACCTGGATCCGAAAATTCTGCCGGACATGGGTGTGAAGGTCGCCTTCCTGAGCGACGAGCCGAAGACGGAAGGAAAAGCACCCGTGGCTAAAGCCATCATTCCGCAGAATGTGGTGCGCAAGGAGGGCGAGGCATCGGTGGTGTGGATGGTGAAGAGCGGCAAGATTGAGCGGCGCGCGGTGACCCTGGGAGCCGAGCACGGCAGCGACGTGGAAGTGATGGCGGGAATTTCCCCCGGGGATTCGCTGGTGCTGCGCGGGCCAGAAGGTTTGCACGACGGAGAAGCGGTGGAGATCAAGCAGTAGGAGGAAGAGATGGTTCGAGTCAACGGGCAAAGCGGTTCAACGAGTTTGGTGACGGTGCGAGGGCTGGACAAGAAGTATAGGCGCGGGAGTGAGGAGATTCACGTCCTCCAGGGACTCAACCTGGACGTCGATCCCGGGGACTTCGTCGCGTTCATGGGCCCCAGCGGCTCGGGCAAAACCACCCTGCTCAACCTGCTGGGCGGCTTGGACGTGCCGTCGGCCGGAAGCATTTCGGTGGCCGGCGACGAGATCACCCATATGTCCAGCGGGAAGCTGACCCAATGGCGGGCGCGCCACGTGGGTTTCATCTTTCAGATGTACAACCTGATTCCGGTGCTCACCGCGTATCAAAACGTGGAGTTGCCGCTGTTGCTGACCAAACTGTCGAAGGCCGAGCGGCGCAAGCATGTGGAGGCGGCTCTGTCGGTGGTGGGACTCGCCGACCGCATGAATCATTATCCCCGGCAGCTCTCCGGGGGACAGGAACAGCGGGTGACCATTGCCAGAGCGATCGTTTCCGATCCCACGTTTTTGCTGTGCGATGAGCCCACCGGCGACCTGGACCGCCGCAGCGCGGACGACATCATGGCGCTGATTCTGCAACTGGTAAAGGAACACGGAAAGACGGTGTTGATGGTGACGCACGATCCGGTGGTAGCACGAAAGGCGGACATCACCCTGCACCTGGAAAAGGGGGCGCTGGTGGAAGCGGGCCGAGTGGAAGGTGCACTGGCTGGAGGTGCGGCATGAAATTCGGACCACTGCTTTTTGCCAATTTATTTCGAAAAAAGCTTCGATTCGCGCTGACCATCGGGTCGTTCACGGTGGCCCTGTTTCTCTTTGGTTTGCTGGCAGTGTTGCGTGGATCCTTCGGTGGCGGCCTGGAGGTAGCGGGAGTGGACCGGCTGGTAATAATTAACCGGACCTCGATTATTAATCCGGTACCGCTGTCGTACCGCGACAAAATCATGCAAATCAAGGGAACCAAGGAGATCACTTACGATAATTGGTTCGGTGGGGTGTACCAGGACGAGAAAAATTTCTTTCCGCAGTTCGCCATCGACGTCGATAACCAGCGCCAGGTATTCAACGAACTCCAGGTTCCCGACGACCAATGGGCTGCCTTTCTGAAGGATCGGCAAGCCGCCATCGTGGGCGCTGCACTGGCCAAAAGGTTCCACTGGAAAATCGGCGACCGCATCCCGCTGAAAGGCACCATCGTTCCCGGGACCTGGGAATTCAATATCGTCGGCATCTACCACGGAAAGCGGGTGCAGGACGATGAGACCCAGTTCTGGTTTCAGCACGCCTACTACGAAGAAAGAATGCCGGAACGCTTGAAGGGTCTGGTGGGCTGGTACACGGTGCGCATCAACAATCCCGACGATGCCCCACGAATCTCCAAGGCCATCGACGACGAATTCGCCAATTCACCCTACGAGACCCGCACAGAAACCGAGCAGGCGTTCGCCTCCGGCTGGGTAAAGCAGATGGGAAATATCGAAGGCCTGATCATGACCATCGGGATCGTGGTGTTCTTCACCCTGCTGCTGGTCACCGGAAATACCATGGCCATCGCGGTGCGAGAACGCACCGGAGAGCTGGCGGTGCTGAAGGCCGTTGGATTCTCCGATCGCGCCGTGCTCACCTTTGTAATGGCGGAGGCTCTGCTGATCGCCTTCGTAGGTGGCGCGCTGGGATTGGGACTGGCCAAATTGTTCACCCTTGGCGGGGACCCGACCCACGGTCTGCTGCAATTCTTTTTCCTGCCGGGACCCGCGATTGGGGTGGGGTTGGCGCTGGCACTGTTGATCGGTGCGGCGAGCGGTATTTTGCCGGCGATTGGTGCGATGCGCCTGCGTGTGGTTGACGCACTACGGAGGGTGTAAGCGTGGCGATCCCGATTGTGTACAACTTGAGAAGTGTGCGCGCGCGGTGGACCTCTTCGGTGGTCGCCGTTCTGGGAATTGCCGGCACCGTGGGAGTCTTCGTGGCGATGCTCTCGATGGCCAAAGG
>Ga0302324_100022578_pt1 | contig 12218 bp, 14 predicted proteins | sample Palsa_T0_1_FD_201949 | JGI IMG/M metagenome (GOLD analysis project Ga0302324, IMG submission 201949) | Peat permafrost microbial communities from Stordalen Mire near Abisko, Sweden - Palsa_T0_1 | ecosystem: Environmental > Terrestrial > Soil > Palsa > Peat permafrost | place: Sweden: Abisko...
TGGCACCCGTCGCCAGGCTCGTCATCGGCGAACCGGCTCGAACGATCGGCGCCTTCGCCAGGGAGGTGCGCGCCGATCTCGTCGTCGTCGGCCACCGGCGTCGCAAGATGCTGGAACGTTGGTGGTCGGGACCCGCGGGCGCATATCTGAGCGACCATATCGGCTGCACCCTCCTGATAGCCCGCAACGCCATCAGCGACGAGGCGTTCGAATCCCAGTTCGAAAGCACGGGATCTCCGCCATGAAGAAGGTCGATCAGCAGAACGCTCCGTTGCGCCAAGGCTCGAGCTATCCGCAGCCATACGGCGAGCCTTGCGCGGCAAGACGTCGCCGGCGGCTTGGCGATGCCGCGGGCCTGACTGGCTTTGGCGTCAATCTCCTGACCCTGCCACCGGGCGCCTGGTCGAGCCAGCGCCATTGGCACAGCGACGAGGACGAGTTCGTCTTCGTCGTTTCCGGCGTTGTGACTTTGATCACCGAAGCCGGGGAAGAGGCGATGAAAGCCGGTGATTGCGCCGGGTTCAAGGCCGGCGATCCCGATGGTCATCATCTCGTGAACCGCTCGGACGCCCAGGCCGTCGTGCTCGAAATCGGGACGAATTCGAAGGACGATCGCTGCGTCTATTCCGATATCGACATGGTCGCCGAGCCGGGTGAGCACCACTTCCGGCGAAAGAGCGGCGCCCCCTATCCTAAGGCGCGTAGCTAGGCGGCCTGTTGTCCCGGGTTCGGCAAGTCGCGAGCCGCCCTTGCTAGAACGAATAGCTCAGCTTGGCGCCGAGCAGGTGCTGGCCGGGCTGGTACATCGAAGCGGCCGGAGAGTTGAATTCCAGCAGGTCGCTTTGCGAAGCCCCGGCTCTTTTCTCCAGACCCAGCGAGACCGTGGCGCCTGGGGCGAAGTCGCTTTCATACGCCAGGTGCGACGAACCGCCATGAAAGTTCGCGTCGTCGAGGCGATAGGCGTCGGAGTTGATCGTGGGCGTCGTCCCGAGGGGCAGGCTGACCTTCAGGCTCCGCGCGTGGCCGGAGCGGACAGCCCACCTGCGCGCCTGAGCGCCATGCCGCCCATGGGGCCGGGCGACGGTCTTATGGATGCCGGCGAAGCCGAGGGCCGGAGTCATCGACACCACTATAAAGGCGGTCAGGGTCAGGATCTTGAGCATCGGGGCGGTCGCGGTCGAGGCTTGAGGGCGGTTGTTGGTCTAACGAGCCGCGAGCATTGTCGTTCCCGCCGCCAAGTCTGGTCAAGCGCATCGAGGACATTGCGATCGGACTGTCCTTCGCCCTCAACCGGCGCCGGCCGCCGCCGACATCCTGGCCACCCGCTCTTCGCGAAGCTGGCTTCGGCGGACTTTTCCGGCGTCATCGCGGATGTTTTCGGTGACTAACTCGTAGGATCTAGGCTGCTTGTAGCGGACTAGGCGAGCCGCCACGTGCTCACGCAGCGCCTCGATGCTGAGGCCGGGCCGCGGCTGCACGATGGCGTGGATGAGGTTCCCCAGGTCCTCGTCGGGAAGGCCGATGACGGCGCTGGACGCGACAAGAGGATGTTCGTCGAGAGCCGCCTCGATCTCGGCCGGATAGACGTTCGAACCCCCGACGAGGATCATGTCGGCGCGACGATCGGCCAAATAGAGATAGCCCTCGTCATCGAAAGACCCGATGTCGCCCAGCGACTCCCAGCCTCCCGGAAGGGTGCGCGGCGTCGCCCCCCTGTACGCGTAAGTTGGCGGAGCGCCCTGCGGCCTGCGCATGTAGATCTCGCCGATCTCGCCGGTCGGCAGCGACTTTCCGGCTTCGTCGAACACCGCCATTTCGCCGACCTTGACCTGGCCGACCGAGCCGCGATGGGCGAGCCATTCGCTGCCGGTGATGATGGTGACTGCGAGCGCCTCGGTGCCGGCGTAGAGTTCCATGATCACGTCCGCTCCCAGCCACTCGATCCAGGCTTCCTTGAGCCATGGCGGACAGGGAGCGGCCAGATGCCAGACGGTCCGGAGACTGGAGACGTCGTACCGGGCGCGGGTTTCGACAGGCAGGCGCCAGATGCGGCTCATCATTGTCGGGACCAGATACATCCAGGTGCCGCGATGGCGCTCGACCGCCTTCAGCGTCTCCTCGGCGTCGAAGCGCGGGAGGATCACCAGATGTCCGCCCTGGCCCAGGCCTCCGAACGAGGAGGTAAAAGGGCCGTTGTGGTAGAGGGGTCCGGGCATGATGAGGGTGTCGTCGGGACCGGTGCGGTAGGGTCCTATTCCGTCGCTCTCGGTGAAGACACCGGGCCCCCCGGCGAGGATCAGCTTGGGCCGCCCCGTCGAGCCGCCCGATGTCGGCGCCTTCCAGATCGGCGCTGTGCGCTCAGCCACTGGACTGTCGTCGTCACTCAGCGCCAGGAGTGCACCGATGTCGTAGCGCGGCCGATCGCTCTCGAGCGCGGCGTGGGCGATCAGGATCGGGGTCTTCGCCAACTCCATCACCGCCTCGGCCTCGGCCAGCGGCAGGCGGTGCGAGATCGGCTGCGGCGTCGCCCCGAGCTTCCAGAGCCCATAGCAAGCCTCGACGAAGTCGACGCTGTTGGGAAGGCCAACCGTCACCAGGTCGCCCTGGCGCACCCCGACGCCTTCCAGGGCCCTTGCGAGGCGGTTGGAGCGTTCGTCGAGCTCTCGCCAGGTGACGGTGCGGTCCGCGTCGGTGACCGCCGGCCGCGAGCCTCTCTCCCTGGCCAGCCAAGCCACTCGCGCGCCGATGGGGATCGGATCGCTCACGTCGGTTCATCTCCGCGCCCCAGCACCGCGCCCTCAACATAGGCCAAACGCGCGGCCCCTGTCATCGCTATCTGACTGGCTCGCGCGGGTGACGTGGTTGCCCTGAGGAAGAGGAGTGCTCCTGCTGGGACTTGTCGGCCACCCGCGACCGTCACTACCGCGCCCGCTCTTGGGAAGATGCTCTTGGACCAATACTCCTGCGCGGACCCCCGTCCAGATTCGGCGCAACAGCGCTGACTTCGGCGAGGGCGTCGTTGCAATCCTTCGGAGCGGCGCGATCCGCGGTGACTGCTGCGCGTCGGCAAATTCGATCGAATGCGTCGCCGGCGATTGTCTTTCGGGAAGCTTCGCTTTAACCGGTATCCGGCGGACGTTTCTGGCTGGGTGGCGCTTTTTCACTTCAGCGTTTGGAATTGTGCGCTCGAGGGGAAGGGGCTTTAGGCCCCGATCATGGAGGTTGCCCGGAAATGGCCGACAATACGAACAGGAAGCCGGAGTTGGTGGCCCAGGTCGCCGCCGCCTATTTCTCGAATTCTCACGTCAGTGTCGCCGACATTCCATTGGTGATGAGCACGATCGCGGCCGGCTTGGGCGAGGATCTGGCCGCCGCCTCGCCGGCAGGTCCAGCCGAAGAGGCTGCGCCGGAACGCGCCAAGAGGGTGACGCCCGCCGAGATCCGCGCCTCTATTCGGGACGAGGGCCTGACCAGTTTCGAGGATGGCAAGGCCTACAAGATGCTGAAGCGGCATCTGTCGCTGCGTGGCCTGACGCCCCAGCAGTATCGCGAGAAGTGGGGCCTGCCAGTGACCTATCCGATGACGGCCCCCGGCTATTCCGCCCGCCGCTCGGCCATGGCCAAGAAGATCGGCCTGGGCGGCAGGGTCGTGAGCGGGCGAAAACCCCGCCGCAAAGGGCCGGCCGGCCCGACGTCACGCTGAGCCTCGACCTGATCGACTGACCTCGGCGCCCGGCCCGGGCGCCTGACTAGGCTGCGCGGCTGGATCGCCGTCAATCCGAGGCGCTTCCGCGTGCAATGGCGGCGCCTTAGAGTGAATGCGATTTCGTCGGCGTCTCGTCCGCCGCCGCCGGCGGGGCCCGCCTCATGCCTCTGATCATCGACGCTGTGAGCAAGCGGTTCGGCCGTTTCACGGCCCTGAGCGAGATATCGCTGGAAATCGCCGACGGCGAGTTTCTGGCGCTGCTGGGACCCTCAGGGTCCGGCAAGACGACGCTGCTGCGGATTCTGGCGGGCCTCGAGCGTCCCGAGAGCGGCGCCGTCGTGCTGGACGGGGAAAACTTCCTGGCCCTGCCGGCTCGTGAACGGCGCGTCGGCCTCGTCTTCCAGCACTACGCCCTCTTTCGTCACATGACGGTCGAGCGCAACATCGCCTTCGGTCTCGAGGTGCGTCCAAGGCCCGACCGGCCCAGCCGGGCGGCGATAAAGGACCGGGTGGCCGAACTGCTGACTCTCACCCAGATCGAGGGCCTGGGCGGTCGCTATCCGGCCCAGCTCTCCGGCGGCCAGAGGCAGCGCGTGGCCGTCGCTCGGGCTTTGGCCGTCGACCCCCGGCTCCTGCTTCTGGACGAGCCCTTCGGCGCCCTCGATACGAAGGTCCGCAAAGACCTGCGCGGCGAGCTCAGGCGCATCCATGACGCCGCCGCTGTCACCACCATCCTCGTTACCCACGACCAGGACGAGGCCATGGCGCTGGCCGACCGGGTGGTCTTGATGAACGCCGGACGGATCGAGCAGGTGGGGACGCCGATGGAGCTGGACCGCGAGCCGGCGACCCCTTTCGCCTTCGAGTTCCTCGGCCAGACCAACCGTCTCCCCTGCGAGGTGGTCGCCGGGGTGGCCAGGTTCGAAGGCTTCGCCTCGCCGGCGTTCGGGGCCGGGGCAACGGATGGCGCGGGGCTCGCCCTCTTCCGTCCCCATGATACGGTTCTCGATCCGGACTTGGAGATGCGAGGCATGACCGTGCGGGTCGCCAGCATCGGCGGACGGGGAGCATCGGGACTCGTCGAATGCGTAACTCCCGGCGGCGACCGCATCACGGCCGAGATGCCGCGGGGCGACGCCTCGGAATTCCGCGTTGGCCAGGAAGTGAAACTGACGGCCCGGCGGGTGTTGGTGGGCCCTGACGCGGCGGGCGGACTCGGCATTCAGGCGGCCGGGCCCGGATCGGCGGTTGAATCCATTGGCAACGCTCGGCGCGTGATTGCCCTCCCGTCGCGATGATCTAGAGTCGAAACTTCGTCGAACGGAACTGAAGAGAACGCCACGATGAAGTACGCGCGAATGGGCGCCACAGGGGCGCAGGTGTCGAGGCTGTGCCTTGGATGCATGAGCTTCGGCGGCATGGCCGACTGGACCCTGAACCAGTCCGACAGCCTGCCGATCGTGCAAAAGGCGGTCGAGGCCGGGATCAACTTCTTCGACACCGCCGATATCTATTCGCGCGGCCAGAGCGAGGAGATCCTGGGCCAGGCGCTGAAGGAGCTGAAGGTGCGCCGCGACGAGTCGGTCGTCGCCACCAAGGTGTTCATGCCCATGGGCCGTGGCCCCAATCGCGGCGGCCTGTCGAAAAAGCACATCAGCCAGTCGATCGACGCCAGCCTCGCGCGCCTGGGCATGGACTATGTCGACCTCTACCAGATCCACCGCTTCGACTACGAAACGCCGATGGAAGAGACGATCGAGGCCCTCGACGATGTCGTGAAGGCGGGCAAGGCCCTCTACATCGGCGCCAGTTCGATGTTCGCCTACCAGTTCTCCAAATACCTCAACCGCGCCGACGGTCTTGGCCGGACGCGGTTCTCGACGATGCAGAACCACTACAACCTGCTCTACCGGGAAGAAGAGCGGGAGATGAATCCGCTCTGCGTGGAAGAGGGGGTCGGCCTGATCCCCTGGAGCCCGCTCGCCGGCGGCGTCCTGGCCGGCAGTCGGGAGGCTGGAACGGTCCGCTCGAAGTCGTCGATGGGGCCGGGCCGCGATCGCTACAATCGGCCCGCCGACCAGGCCGTGCTGGATGCGTTGAAGCGCGTCGCCGCCGGTCGCGGCGAGACGCCGGCTCAGGTCGCCATCGCCTGGCTCCTCTCCAAGCCGGGGGTGACGGCGCCGATCGTCGGCGCCAGCAAGGCGACCCACCTCGACGACCCGATCAAGGCCGTGGAAAACGCCCTGAGCAACGAAGAGATCGCCGTTCTCGAGGGGCCCTATCAGCCTCAGGCGGTGATCGGCGCGCTTGGGCGCGGCGACGGTCCTCAGCGCGAGATCCGCGCCGCCTCGCAGCCGCGCGTCGCCGCATAGCCTACTGGTACTTGACGCTGCAGCCGTACGACTTGGTGACCGCGGGCGATACCGGGCGGCCGGCCTTCAGAGCCTGCAAGGCCAGGACAATGTAGTTCCTGGCGGTCATCGCGTCCTCCGGTCGCGTGGACAGGGTATCGTCGATCGCCCCGGCGTAGACGAGCAGGCCGCTGCGGTCGATGACGAACATGTCCGGCGTCGTGCGGGCGTCGAACTGGCGGCCGAGCTTCCCGGCCGGGTCGAGGATGACGTCGGCGGGGGCCGCGCCGGTCCGGCCTTTCCAGGCCGCCACCTCGGGTCCGGTCAGGTACCCCTGCCGGCCGGGCGCCGAAGAGATGACGCTGAGCCACACGACCCCGTCGGCCGCCGCTTGCCGCTGCAGATGCTGCATCACGCCGCTCGCATACATGTGACCGACAAACGGGCATCCATCGTTGGTCCACTCCAGGACCACGACCTTGCCGCGCAGGGATGCCAGCGTCACGGGCTTGCCTTGGGCGTCGAGCGTCGAGAAGGCGGGGGCGGGCCGACCAGTATCGACGGCGCCCGCAGCCAGGGGCGACGCCATCAACGTCGCCAGCAACAGTGCGAAACCTCTCATCCGGCGCCTCCGGCGTTCAATCTAGCATGAACGCCGTATGGTCGTCCCCGGATGCGTTGGCGGCGGCGCCATTAGGCGTTGCCTGCGCCCGGAGGCGGCCTCTAGTGAGACGCTCGCGGCAAGCGAAGGATCAATTCAATGTCGAGCGGTCTCATCGTCCGGCCCGTGACCCGCCAGGACTACGCTCGCTGGCTCGTCCTGTGGGATGGCTACAACGCCTTCTACGGTCGCTCCGGCCCAACTTCGCTTGCCGCCGAGATCACCGTGATGACATGGGCGCGTTTCTTCGACGCCTATGAGCCGGTGCATGCTCTTGTCGCCGAAAGCGACGGCCAGCTCCTTGGCCTCACCCACTATCTCTATCATCGAAGCACCACCGAAATCGGGCCGAACTGCTACCTCCAGGATCTGTTCACGACCGAGGGCGCGCGCGGCCAAGGTGTCGGCAGGGCCCTGATCGACGCGGTCTATGACCGGGCCAAGCTCGCCGGATCGCCGCGGGTCTATTGGCAGACCCACGAGACGAACCAGATCGCGATGCAGCTCTACGACAAGGTCGCCGACCGCTCGGGGTTCGTCGTCTACCGCAAGGCCCTCTGACCTCGCCGACCTGCGGCTTCGGAACCGCAACGGATCGCGGTCACAATGAAAGGGCTGCCTCGACGGTGTCGATCGCGGCCTTGAGTACGGCGGCGTCGGGACAGGCGTCGTGGCACGCCGAGGCGCGGGCCTTGAGCAGGTCGAGTTGCACGGCCCCCCTGTCCTTATGCTTCAGCTTGGCCAGGACGACCGCGAGGTCCCGATGCGGTTCGATAGGCTCGGAATCCAGCGCCACCGACCTCGCGTAGGCGCGTTCGGCGCCGCTCACGTCCCCGCCGCGGGCCTCGGCGTAGCCCAGCATGTACCAGACCCCGGCGTCGCTGGGGCGGATTTCGAGGACGCGCCGGAAGGAGTCGGCGGCTTCCCGGTAGTAGCCGGCCTGCAGAGCGGCCATCCCGCGTTGATACTCCGCCTTCGCATCCGAACGCGGCCCGGAGATCCCACCGGTCATTCCTCCCCCGCCGCCGGCGGCAAGTGCCGAACCGCCAGTCAAGCTCGCGCCCAGAAGCAACAGGCCCAATGCCGCGGATGTGACAAGGCTGGATCGCATGACGCCGACCTCGGAGGCTGTGTCGAAGCGATCATGCCCGACGCCGAAAAGCTTGTCACCGACATCCACGGGACTGTTCAGACGCCGCCCAGTCGAGATCTCAGCTTTCTGCTGGCTTCAGGCGAGCCGCCTTCAATCTCGCCTCGCCCAGGATCCGTTCCATGGCCCGCTTGCGGTCCCAAGGTCGCCAGGCGTCGGCGGTGCTGATCGGATCGCCGAGGTGGTAGCGCGCGATCAGGTCGGAGAGAGGGCCGAGCGGCTTGGGTTCGAGCGGTCGGAGCCGGCGTGAATCCCCACCATCCAGGGCCTCGATCGCGGCTGCGAGGCCGCCGAGCCTGGCTGCCTCGTCGGCGAGAACTTTTGGCGGTAGTTCCAGCCAATGGGCGACGAGCGCGGTGCGGAAGGCGGCGATCGCGGCGGCCAATCCATCCCCGTCGCCCCCCTCCTGCCCCTCGACCACCAGGTCGCATTCGGTGTCGAAACCCATCGAGCGGTTGTTGAGGTTCGCCGATCCGATCCGCAGCAGGCGGTCGTCGATGATCGTCAGCTTGGCGTGGACGATGATGATGCGGCCTTTGCGCGTCCGCGGGCAGTAGACATGCAAACGGCCATGGCGGTCGGCCTCTCGCAGCCGCGAGACGAACTGAAACCGGGTGCGGTCCATGGTCAGCTGGTCGAACCAGCTGGGGCTATGCACCGTCGAGACGAGCACGACCTCGGGGCCGTCCTGCTCCTCGAGGCGCGAGGCGAGGGCGTCGGCCATGATCGGCGAGGTGTAGTACTGGTTTTCCATGTAGATCAGACGGCGGGCGGCCAGGATCGCCGCGAGATGAAGCTCTTCGTTTTCCCTGGCGCCGGGCTCGCCCCGCCACGCAGGCATGGTGCGCGCGATGCCGATCGTTGCCTCGCGCGCCGCCACCGGCGTGTTTTCGGGCCACAGCTCGAGGCTTTCCGATGGCGCCGGGGCGGGCGCCACGCCGGTCGCCCGCCTCCAGCGCTCGGCGAACAGGGCGCCAAAGGCCGCGGCCGCGGGGCCATCGACCAGGCCCATCAGTTCATGTCGCGACTCGAAGTCCTTGCCGCTCCGGGGTGAAACCTGTCGCCGCGGATCGTCGTCCAGATGGCGCCATGTGTCCCACCGATTGGGAACGATGTCGCCGCCCCCGCAGAAGGCGAGCCGATCGTCGATGACGATGATCTTCTGGTGATGGCATGCGCCCAGCGGCACCGAACCGTCGAGGCGGAATTGGACCGAGCTGTTGGCGAAGCACTTCTTGGCTCGGTGCGGGAAGAAGTTCTGCGACGCGGCGATCGGCAACGCCGAACGCCAGCAGAGAATCCTGACGTCGAGCCGTGGATTGGCGCCGGCGAGATCACGCAGGAACGGACCGAACCTGTCGGACGGCGGCCCGTCACCGTTTTCATCCGGTTCGAACAGGGTCGCCGGATCGAACGCCCAGTTCAGCGCGTGGATCGAGTGGCGCGCGTTGCACATGGCCTGGCGGGCGGCGAGGAAGTACGACTCCATGTCCATAAACAGCGCCAGGCGAGGCGCTCGTTCGACCCGCCAGCACGTCAGTCCCGGGACCAGGAGCCCTTGGTCCTTTTCGGTCGGCGCCAGACTCATGGGCTCAGTCTCATAGGCATTGGTCAGCTACGACGCGAGCCCAACAGGGAAAAGGCGCGCCGTCGATAACAGGGGCGGCGTGGGACCGAGTAAGGGCGCCGTCAGCCGTACAGTTCTAAGATCGAGAACAGTGTTGTATTAGAAACGGGGATTATGTCCTTCCCTGCAACGATCTAGATCAGCCCGGCATGACGAGGGAGGCGGACCGGACAACCGGGTCCGGTCCGTCGATCCCCCGCACGAAGAGGTTCAACCCATGATCGTTCTCCACATCGATTCCAGCCCGCAGGGCCCCGCTTCGGTTTCCCGCCGGCTCACCCAGCATGCCGTCGACCTGCTGGCGGCCCGCGAGCCAGGCGTCGAGGTCATCCGCTATGACCTTGGCGCCGAACCAATCGCCCATCTGACCAATCAAGCGGTCGCCGCCGTGGTCCGCTCCGAGGTCGCCAACGATGAACAACGCGCCATCGGCGCTCTCTCCGATCGCCTCGTCGAGGATCTGCTGAGAGCCGACCTGATCGTGCTCGGTTCGCCGATGTATAATTTTGGTGTTTCGAGCCAGCTCAAGGCCTGGTTCGATCACGTCGTTCGGGCCGGCAAGACGTTCCGCTACACTGACAGGGGCCCCGAGGGCCTGGTCACCGGCAAGCGCGCCATCGTCGTGGAGGCTCGCGGAGGCGTCTACAGTTCCGGTCCGATGGCGGCCTTCGACCACCAGGAGCCATACCTGAAGACGCTTTTCGGTTTCATCGGCGTATCCGACCTGCGGTTCATTCGCGCCGAGGGCCTGGCCATGGGCGATGACGCCCGCGCCAAGGCAATCGCCAGGGCCTACGCCGAAATCGACGATCTCATAGGGGATTGCGAGCGGCTGGCGGCTTGAACTGCGGGCGCCGGCGTCCCACTTGCGGTCGCTCGCCATAGAAGCGCCATTGGAGGCGGCTCTTAAGAATCCGCATGATCAGGACCGATCTCCATCGCGGCCGAAAATCCGCCCTGCCTTGGGCGGCGTTCCTGGCCGGCGCCCTGCTCGCCGCCGCCGCCCCGGCGGCGCGCGCGGCGCTGGTGGAGGTCTCTGTGACCGGCGTCGATGTCGCGCGCGGCCATATTCGCGTCTCCATCTGCACGCGGGACACCTTTCTCAAGACCTCCTGTCCTTATCAGGGCGTGGCCGAGGCGAAGACCGGCGCCACCGTCGTCTCGGTCGAGGGCGTGCCGCCGGGCCTCTACGCGGCCCAGGTGTTCCAGGACGAGACCGACGCCGGCGTCGTCCACCAGAACCTGCTCGGCATCCCCAAGGAAGCGATCGGATTTTCCAACGATGCGCCCGTCCACGCTCACGGGCCCCGATTCAACGACGCCGCCTTTCCGGTCGAGAACGGCGTGGAAAGAATCACCCTGAAACTCCGTCGCCTGTTCCACCCGTCGCGTTGACCTCGAGCCCGCCGGTCCGGACCCTATCCCAACAGGGGTCGGCGCCGTAACGGGCCGCCAGGAAGTCGACCAGGGCCCGCACCTTGGCGGAAAGGTGGCGGCTGGATGGCCAGATCGCGTTGATCGGCGGCCCCGGACATTCGAAGGCGGCGAGCACGACCACCAGATCGCCCCGCGCCACCGCTTCCCAGGCGATGAAGCTTGGCAGCATGACCACGCCCAGGCCGGCGATGGCTGCGTCGCGCAGCACATCGCCGTTGTTGGCGCCAAGCCGCCGGCCACGGACCGTCACTGAACGCTCCTGTCCGCCGATCATGAACGGCCAATGATCGGACGGCGTGATGTTGGTGTAGAGCAGGCATGTGTGGCCGCTGGCGAGGTCGTGCGGCGTCGCGGGCGTTCCGTGGCGCGCGAGGTAGTCCGGACTTGCGCAGGCCATCTGGCGGCATGGCGCGAGCTTGCGCGCGATCAGGGTCGAGTCGGGCAGATTGCCGATCCGGATCGCCAGGTCGAAGCCCTCGCTGACCAGTTCGACGCGCCGGTCGTTCAGGTCGAGCTCGATCTCCAGCCCGGGATGGCTGCCGAGAAACTCCGCGATCGCCGCCGCCAGATGCAGGGTGCCGAACGACATCGGCGCGCCAACGCGCAACTTGCCGACGAGTTCGCCCTGAAGACTGCGCAGCGAGTCCTGGGCCTCCGCCACGTCGGCGAGGATGCGAACGGTCCGCTCATGAAAGGCCGCCCCGCTCTCGGTCACGCTCAGGCGGCGGGTCGTGCGGTGGAAGAGCGAAACGCCAAGCCGCGCCTCGAGATCCGCCATCCGGCGGCTGACCACCGACTTGGCGACGCCGAGCCTGGCCGCCGCGCCGGTAAAGCTGCGGGCTTCGACGACGGCGGCGAACACGGTCATGTCCTCGAAGAGGCCCATCGCGTTCTGATTTGACGAACAGTGTTGTGCCTGTCGAGCAGATTATTCTGCTGTGGGCAACCTCCCACATTCCCATCCGACACCGCTGATTGAACCAAGAGAAGTCTCAAAGATGCACCCACTGTTCGCTCTCTCGCTCGCCCTGGCGAGCCTCGTCGCCGGCCCGGCGGGCGCCGCGGGCCTGTTCTCGAGGGCGAATTCCTACTCCACGGCCGCGGCCTCCCTGAACGCTGTCGGACTCGCCATTCTCATGCTTACCGCCCTCAGCTCCGTCGGCGTTCTCATCGCCGGCGTCTGGGTCTCGCTCCATCGCCAGCCGGAAGGTCGGATGCATCGGCTCCAAAGCCACCCCTCGACGCGCTGACGGCGACGCGCCGGCAATTTGCGACGGGCGAAGCGC
>Ga0302324_100022579_pt1 | contig 12218 bp, 11 predicted proteins | sample Palsa_T0_1_FD_201949 | JGI IMG/M metagenome (GOLD analysis project Ga0302324, IMG submission 201949) | Peat permafrost microbial communities from Stordalen Mire near Abisko, Sweden - Palsa_T0_1 | ecosystem: Environmental > Terrestrial > Soil > Palsa > Peat permafrost | place: Sweden: Abisko...
CGGCGCCCTCGAAACGTTCGAGCTCGGGCAGGTCAAGCCGTCGGTATTGGGCGCCGGTAGCCACGATGATAGTTCGGGCGTTGACGGACACGCCGTCGGCGAGCTCGATCGCGTAGTGGCCGTCATCCTGGGTCAGGCCGACCGCCTCGGCCGGAACTACCAGGCGGGCGCCGAACCTTCTCGCCTGCAGCCCGGCCCGCTCAGCCAGCTCGCTTCCAGAGATCCCGGTCGGGAAGCCGAGGTAATTCTCGATCCGCGCCGATGTGCTTGCCTGCCCGCCGAACGCGACCCCGTCGATCGCCTGAGTGTCGAGACCTTCCGATGCTCCATAAACGGCAGCCGCAAGGCCGCCGGGTCCGCCGCCTACGATCACCAGATCGCACATCGCGGGCGTCGGGCCGCGCGAGCCGAGACCGAGCATCGCCGCTAGCTGCCCGTTGGAGGGGTTCCGGAGCACACCGCGGCCGCCGATCACAACCGGCGTCTCGGCTGCCTCGATCCCAAGCGCACGCAGCAGCGTGTCGGCATCCTGATCGTCCTCGAGGTCCATCCATTGATACGGCGTCCGATTTCGTGCCAGAAACTCTCTCAGGCGGCGGCTGTCGCGCGAGAAGCGCGAGCCCACGAGCCTGACCCCTGCTCCCACATCGATCAGAAGCGAACGGCGCGACAGGAACGCGCGCAGGATCAGGTTGCTCAAGTCCTCGTCGGCACCGACGATCTGGCGCAACCGATCGGCCGGCATCTGGATAACCTCGCCGGCGTCCCTGACCACGGCGCTCAGAACCGCCGGTGAGTCCGTCAGCAGCCCGAGCTCGCCCAGAAACGAACGGCGGCCGTGAACCGCCACCACGCGGTCCTCGGTCCCATAGCCCTGTACGACTGCGACCGTTCCGGAATCGATAACAAAGAAGTCGTAGCCGACGTCCCCTTCGCTGAACAACACCTCTCCGGGCTGAACCTCGCGTGCGCTCCCGGCCGCGCGAAATCGTGCCAGCTGCTCGTCGCCGAGTCGCGGGAACGCCCCGTACCGGTCGGGCGTCTCGTCCAGGCCTGTGCCTGGCAGGTCGCTCATGCCGATCCGCGGACGCCGTCAATGTCGCGCCGCGGCCGACCGCGCAAGCCATGACAGATAAGCGCCATCCCGGAATCCTTTCAGGACTCCCCCCGCGACATCAGGCCTGCCTCGCGACGAGCTCAATTGTGCCAGCGACCATCGGGGGCAATGAGCTCGTCGGCCTGCTTGGGCCCCCAGGTGCCCGGCTGGTAGGGGTGCGACCGGTGGTGGGTGGCGAGGACGGGGTCGACGACCGCCCAGGCGGCCTCGACCGTGTCCTCTCGTGTGAAGAGCGCGCCGTTGCCGGCCATTGCGTCGCCGAGGAGTCGCTCGTAAGGCGCTTCTTTGTTCGGTTGCGTGTCGAGCAGCAGGAGCTCACGCTGGTCCCCGAGGAACTCCTCGCCGGCGCGCTTGACCCGGGCGGCGAGGGCGATTGCGGCGTCGGGCGCGAGCTGGAAGCGCAGGTAGTTCGCCGGACTGCCTGCCGGCCACGAGTCCGCAAACAGTTGCTGCGGCGGCCGCTTCAGCTCAACCAAGATCTCGGTGACCGTCTCCGGCAGGCGCTTGCCGGAGCGCAAATACCACGGCACCCCGGCCCAGCGCCACGAGTCGATGTGGAGCCGCAGAGCGCAGAAGGTCTCCACATCGGAGTCCTTCGCGACACCGGGCTCGTCCTGGTATCCGACGAACTGCCCGCGCACCAGATCGTCCGCAGCCAGCGGCTTCATGGCCTTGAAAACGTCAGTCTTCTCGCTGTGCAAGGCACCGAAGTCTCGGTACGTCGGCGGCTCCATGGCGAGCAATGCGACCACCTGGAAGAGGTGGTTCTCGATCACATCGCGCAAGCAGCCGGCTGTCTCGTAGAACGCGCCGCGGCCCTCGACGCCGAAGTCCTCCGCGAGTGTGATCTGGATGCTGGCCACATAGTTGCGGTTCCAGATCGGCTCCAGGAACGAATTGGCGAAGCGAAAATAGAGGAGGTTCATGATCTCCTCCTTCGCGAGATAGTGATCGATCCGGAAGATCGAATCGTCTGCGAACACGGACCGTGCGAAGTGGTTGAGCTCCCTCGCCGAAGCGAGATCACGCCCGAACGGCTTCTCCACGATCACGCGCGCGCCGCTTGCAAGGCCGACGTCACCTAACCCCGCGATGACGGTCTCGAAAACCGACGGTGGGATCGCGAGATAATACGCCGGCCGCGTCGCATCTCCGAGCGCTCCCCTGAGCTTGGTGAACGTGGCGGGGTCGTTGTAATTGATACTGACGTAACCGAGTAGCGAGATCAGACTGGAGAGAGCATGTTCGTCGTCGATTCCGCCGGCGTCCTGGGCAATGCTGTCGCGGACCCTCGCCTGGAAGCGCTGGAGGTCCCACGTCGAACGGGCGACGCCTACAACTGGAGCCGCCAGAACGCCCCGCTTCGCCATCGCGTAAAGGGCGGGAAAGATCTTCTTGTAGGCGAGATCGCCGGTCGCGCCGAAGAGCACGAGCGCATCAGACCCGCCTGTATCACCGTTGGACGTGCCCATCTCAGCCTCCGCTCGTCTGCCAAAACGATCAGGTCCGCCGCGTGCCGGGTACGGCCGGCAGGTCGGGGCGGAACGCCTACAGTCTTGCAACTTCGCGCGGCCGTCGATCGCGGCACGGCTTGAGAACGAGAGCGATCGGGTCCTGCAATCGATCGTGATCGACGGCTCATTGGCGCTCGCCTCCTTGCCGACCAGTCAGGCGACCCGGGAGGTCACGGGCGCGAGCGCGAGCGTCGGGAGCGATGGTTTCGTAGTGCAGCCAGCTGACGGGAGTAGGGTCAATGTCAACCGATACGGATGAGCGAGCCCAGTCGAACCACCCCGCCGCCCGGCCCGTTGGGACGTTGGTGTCGGTCAACGTCGGTTTGCCGAAGGGCGTGTCCTGGCAAGGCAGGACCGTCTTCACCGGGATCTTCAAGGACCCGGTCACCGGCCCGCGGACGGTCCGCAGGCTCAACGTCGACGGTGATGGTCAGGGCGATCTGTCCGGGCACGGCGGCGAGCAGCGCGCGGTGTTCGTCTACCAGCTGGGCTCGTATCGGTACTGGGAGCGCTTCCTCGGGCGCGGCGACTTCTCATACGGCCAGTTCGGTGAGAACTTCACCGTCGAGGGGCTGAGCGACGCCGAGGTCTGCATCGGGGATCGCTACGGAATCGGTGGAGCGGTGTTCGAGGTGACCCAGCCTCGTGTCACCTGCTACCGCGTCGGGATCCGGATGAACGACCCGCGGATTCCCGCCCTGCTCGTCTCCCACCATCGCCCTGGCTTCTACTTCCGGGTGCTCGAGGAGGGCGAGGTGCAGGCGGGAGACGAGATCGTCAAGCTCGCCTCGGGACCGGAGCAGATGACGGTCGCTGACGTCGACGCGCTGCTCTACCTCCCCGGGCACACGCGTCAGGGGCTGCTGCGAGCGCTCCGGGTTCCCGCCCTCAGCCCCGGCTGGCAGGGCTCGTTCCGAGCCCTCCTCAATCAGGAGCCTGGCAGCGGCAACGCCGGTCTCGCGTCGGCGAGCCCGCCTCCCGCCTGGCCCGGCTTCCGGCCGCTGACCGTCACGGCGATCACGCGCGAGAGCGACTCGGTGATCTCGATCCGCCTCGAGGACCCAGCCGGCGCCGCCCTGCCGGCGGCCCGCCCCGGTCAGTACCTCACCCTGCGAGTCCGGCCCGATGAGGCCCAGCGCGCGTTGCTGCGCAACTACTCGCTGTCCGGACCGCCCGGGGCCGGCTACTACCGGGTCACCGTCAAGCGCGAACGCTGTGGCGCCGCCAGCGGCTACCTGCACACCCGGCTGGCCGTCGGCGACCGACTCGACGTCGCCGCCCCCCGCGGCACGTTCATCCTCGACCGCACGCACGCGCCCGCGCTGCTGATCAGCGCCGGGATCGGCGCCACGCCCGTGCTCGCCATGCTCCAGGCACTGGCGCAGGAGCATTCCGATCGCGAGACCTGGTGGCTGCACGGCGCCCGCAACGGCCGCGAGCACTCGTTCGCCGCCGAGAGCCGGACCCTCCTCGCCTCGCTGCCGAACGCACGGGCCCGCGTGTACTACAGCGACCCCAGCCCGAACGACGTCGCAGGCCGCGACTTCGACGCCGCAGGGCAACTCACGCCGTCAGCGCTGGCCGCGCTCGAGCCACCCCTCGACGCCGAGGCCTACCTGTGCGGGCCCGCAGGATTCATGGATGACATCAGCGCCGGCCTGGCGGCGCTGGGGGTCGATGCCTCACGCATCCACACCGAGCCGTTCGGACCAGCCGCCAGTCAGACGCCGGGGATCGCCGCGCCGCCGGCACGGGCCCCACACCCACCTTCCGGCCGGCCCGGACACGGTCCGAGCATCGCTTTCGCCCGCAGCGACCTCACGATCCCCTGGAGCCGCGACTACGGCAGCCTGCTCGAACTCGCCGAGGCGTGTGATGTGCCCGTCCGCTGGTCATGCCGCACCGGCGTCTGCCAGACCTGCGAGACCACCGTCATCGCGGGACACGTCGACTACAGCCCCGACCCGGTCGAACCCCCGCCTGACGGCAGCGCGCTCCTCTGCTGCTCACAGCCGCGCGACGACATGGTGCTCGACCTATGACCACCGCCCCCGCTGCACGGCCGAGGCACCCTCATCCGATGCCACTCCCGCGAGCAGGACTACACTCCCGCGAGCAGGACTTCTGGCCCGATTCTGCTCACACCAGATTCTGGCGTGATGAGAACACGACAACAGTTGTCGAAAACTCATCTTGACCCCACAACACAGCCCACAAAGTGCTACTACGACGGTGGGCGCCAGCCCGTGGGCAGAGTCGTTTGGCCCACCTCGATCACGTAGCCGTCAGGATCACGGATGTAGCAGCGGATCTCACTCGCGTGCTGCTTCGGCGGCGTTAGGAACTCGGCGCCCCGCTCGCTCCATGCGGCGTACACCGCTTGGATGTCCGCGACCCGAATGTTGAGGAAGCTGCTCACCCGATCTGGATCGGGCGGCGTCTCGAGCGTGACGGTCGGCTTGTCGTCGGTCGGACCTCCTCCGACGTTGATGATGATCCAGCTGTTAGCCAGGGCCACGTACGTGACCTCGTCATCCCCCTCGCCCGAGACGACGGTCCTGCCGCCAAGTACCTCGGTGTAGAAGCGGCGGGACCGCTCGACATCGTCTGAGACGATGAAGTGGGCCAAGACCATCTGCTGGTCGATCGTGCTCATGGTGACCTCCGTTGTAGGAATCGAGGTCCGGGGGGCGGCGCTCATCGTGCACCGACCGGAACCTGGGAACCCGCGGCTGAGTCGGCGGTGATCGTCTGCCGAAGTGCCTTGACCGCCGCCGCCACGATCTCCGAGAAGCTGGGGAACGGCTGGATCGTGTCGCGCACGACCTCCAACGGCACCTGGGCCCGGATGGCGAGGGTGATCTGCTGCATCCATTCCCCGGCTTCGGGCCCCACGCCGTACGCTCCGGTGAGCCGTTGCCCGTCGCTCAGCAGGGTGAGAAAGCCGTTTGAGTCGGCGTAGGCTTGGGTGTAGGTCGCTGTCCGAGAGACCTCGGACAGCGGAGCCGTCCCGCTGAAGCGGTCCTCGACGGCCCCGACGCACGCCACCTGCGGATCGGTGTAGGTCACGCGCGGGACAGCCTCGTAGTGGGCGGTCCGCGCCTCTCCCAGGATGTTGGACGCCACGATCTCGCCCTGGTACTCGCCGACGTGAGTGAGCTCCCAGATCCCCGTGACATCGCCGATCGCCCACAGACGATCGCCCGCGCGGAGTCTGTCGTCGACCGGGACCCCTTTCGGGTTCACCGCGATCCCAACCGTCTCGAGGCCGATGTCCGTAACGCGTGGGCGCCGGCGCGTCGCCACCAGCAGGTGATCACCCCGCAGCTCGCGCCCATCGGCGAGTGACAGAACGAAGTCATCGCCCTCGCGCCGAGCGGCTGTCGCCTGCCGGCCGACGATCACCTCGATCCCATCGCGCCGGAAGGCCTCCTCAAGCGCGCTGCCGACCGGGGCGGGCTCGCGTGCCAGCAGCCGGTCGGCGGCCTCGACGATCGCGACCTCGGCGCCGAGGCGATGCGTCGCCTGACTCAGCTCGGCGCCGGCCGGGCCGCCCCCCAGCACCAACAGCCGCTGGGGCACGGCCTGCATGCCCGTTGCCTCCCGGGTGCCCCACACGCCGTCGAGCTCACGCAGACCGTTCACCGGCGGGGTGAACGGGTCGGCCCCGTTGGCCAGAACCACCTGGGCGGCAGTGAAGCGTGTGCCATCCACCGTCACGGCCCCGACGCCATCCAACCGGCCACGACCGCGCAGCAGATCGATTCCGCGCTCGGCCAACCACCGCTCCTGCCCACTGTCGGAATAGCCGTTGACGATCGCGTCCCGCCACGCGAGCGCCGCGGCAACATTCACCTCGGCGGACCCGGCAGCTTCCCGCGCACCGTGCGCCGCCTCACCCGGTCGCAGCAACGTCTTGGACGGGATGCACGCCCAGTAGGAGCACTCGCCCCCGACCAGGGCGCGCTCCACCACGGCCACCCGCAGCCCGCCCTCAGCCAGCGCGCCGGCGCAATGCTCCCCCGGCGCGCCGCCGCCGAGAACGATCACGTCATAGTCATTTTCGGTGCCCGCGTCGCTTTCGGTCATATGGTCCTCCCTTCAGTCGCTCGTCAACGATGATCATGTCGCGGCTGGGCACCAATCGCGCCCGTCGCGTCCCCGGTCTCTCCCTGGTCTCGACGGCGACCCAGTGCGGTTCGAGCTAAAGACGCGAGACGAGCTCGGCCACGATTTCCGCAGCAGGCTGTGTCCGTTTGGCGAGCGCAACGCTTTGCCCGGCCCACAGCGATAGCGGTTCGATCTCACCGGTCGTGCCAACCATCGGCGGGGCTGGTTCGTATCGAACGATCGCTTCGCCGGAAGCGAACTGCGCTACCACCTCGCCCTCTCGGGGTCGACTGCCCGGTGCCGGGCGGCCCGCGGCCTCCCACAGCTCGGCCGTCGAGTTGTGGATGGCACGATGCGAAGCGTCCGGCCACCCCACCTCGTAGAGGTTCGGGTACCACTCTGCGTCGGCCTCGGTCGCGGCTATAAGGCGGCGCCGATACTCGGGGTGAATCGGCATTTCATCGGCCAGCAGGAAGCGCGTGCCGAGCAAGGCGGCCTGCGCGCCGAGGGCAAGCACCGCGGCGACTCCTCGAGCGTCGCCGATCCCAGCGGCGGCAATGACCGGCACCGGTGACACAGCGTCGACGACCGCCGGCACCAGCGGGAGCGTTGCCACGCCACTCCAGACGTGCCCCCCGGCCTCCCAACCCTGCGCCACGATGATGTCCGCTCCACATCCGACTGCGCGCCGTGCTTCCTCGACGCTGCCGACCGTGTGCATGACAAGCCCTCCGCCGTCGTGCACCAACTCGACATAGTCCTGGGGGTCGCCCCAGAAGAGCGACACGACCCGCAGTCCAGCGGCGAGGGCCTGATCAATTCGATGGTGCTGATCGAAGGCGAGAACGAAGTTGCCGGCAAACGGCCGGTCGGTAAGGGCTGCCGTTTCCCGAACCACGGCTCCGGCATCATCGGCCCACCCCAGCCCCAAAGTGCCGAGGCCGCCGGCATTTGAGACAGCGGCGGGCAAACGGGGATCTACAGACAGTGGTGCCTCGACGATCGGGAACTCGATCCCCAGCAGCTCGCACACCGGCGTGTGTCTACTCATCGCGGCCGCCTCACCATGCCCGGCTGGCCAGCGACAGTGCGAAGTGCCCGTGGTCATCGGTCAGCCACCGATTCAGTGTTAGCCCGGCGGCGGCGAGGTCGGCCCGCACGCGCTCGATCGTGAACTTGGCGCTGATCTCGGTCCGTATTTCCTCGTCCGCGGCGAATGCGACGTCGAGCGCGATCGCGTCCATCCTGACCGTCATCGCCCGCCGCGCGCGAAGCCGCATCTCGATCCATTCCCGGTCGTGGTCAAAGAACGCGACGTGCGCGAACGCGTCGACGTCGAAGTCGCCATCGAGCTCGCGGTTGATCACGTGCAGCACGTTCCGGTTGAACTCCGCCGTGACGCCGAGTGAGTCGTCGTAGGCGGCCTCTATCACCTTGGTGTCCTTGTACCAGGTCAGTCCCGAGCAGCAAGTGGTCGCCGCCACCGAGCAAGGAGGCGATCCCGCGCAGCAGCGTCCGCCGCGGCGCAGGCGCCAAGTTGCCGATCGTGCCGCCGAGCAGAGCCACCAGCCGCGGCGCGCCGTTGCGCTCGGGCACGCATGGGAGATGAGCCTCGAAGTCACCGATTACACCATGAATGCGCAGGCCGTCGTAGTCCTTCACCAGCTGCTCGGCGGCGCCGCGAACGACGCTCTCGGAGACGTCGAACGGGATGCCGTCGAGCGGGTCCGCCGCTACCCCGATCGCGACTCGCAAGACCAGAGCGTCAACTAGGGACTTTCACACCTGACTGGCGCGGCCTTCTCAGGCACATGTGCCTCACCAGTGAATCCACCACGGCTGGCTCGGGCGCGCGGTGATTGGAGGATCAGTCTTCGATGTCGGAGAGGAGAAAGCGGATCCCGCCCGTGGCCGCCTGAGCCAGTCCGCCAGCCAGCTCGCCTGCCTGAGGTGACTCGAGCGCGGCGCATGCGGTCGCGTAGTCGTAGAAGTGGATGTCGATGGTTCGGTAGGCGGGCGTTGGGGAGCCGTCCCCTTTCGGCAAGACCTTGGCCGATTCGACCCGCTGGATATCGGGGACCTTGCCCAGCAGCTCCTTGTAGGCCGCGGAGTTGTAGTGGGCCTCAAAGGCGCCGGCATCGCTCGGGTTATCGACGATGATGGTGAGGTCACGAGTTGATATGAGGTTATCTGGAGGTGATTCACAAATCACTCACCGACAGCTGGAAAGGCAGTCACCTTCCCCTTCCGAACGCCGCCGTAGTCATAGGTGAAGTTCACGACAGGCTGGCGCCACACCACGCAGCGAATCGGCGCACCACGCAGCCGAGCGCGGCGATACTTACGATCGTCCCGGACGGGGCGGCCGCAGCCGAAACCGCGGGTGGGTCTGAGCGGCGGCGGTCCCAGATGCGATCAGGAGCAGGCTGAGGATCACCGCCGCAGCGAACTACCGCGGAATGCTCGTAGGATGGCGCTGTTGCTGGGCCACTACGAAATGTTCTTCGCTGCGAGCGCCGGCGCATCTGCTGCCATCCTCGGTCTGCTGGTCGTGGCAGTGTCGGTCGTCAACGCTGACGATGACGACGCGAAGACTCGCGAGAGGCGGACTGTTCTGGCGGGAAGCGCATTCCTTGCGTTGGTTGACGCCTTCTTCGTCTCGCTTGTCGCGCTGACCGGAGGGGCGGCGGTCTTCGGGACATCGAACCTCGTGATGGCGATGGTCGGCTTGCTGGCCACCAGTCGCTTGATCGGGCGGGCAAAGCGGGCCGGGAACTTCTCTCGCGGCTTTCCGACTCGCAGGCTGAATCTCTCCTTTGCAGTCATTTCGGTGGGGGGCTATTCAATCCAACTGGGCCTTGCCATTGCGCTCCTGGCTGACGCGCAAAGCTCTGCATTGCAGCGCGCTTTGGTGCTGGTCATCGTGGGGTTGTTTGGAAGTGCACTCGGACGAGCATGGGAGGTCACCGGGATACCACGGCGACGTGTTCCTGAATCCACCGGTCCCTAGCGGTGGTGAGCGTGATCGCGTGCGACGAGAAACTGCTGCAGGACGCGGTGAGCATCGCCGGTGGCTCGCCGGCTCGGCTCGAGCTTGGCGAGGCACTCGCCGCGGTTGCGGGCGTCGCCGCAGCGGCCGGCGTGACTGGCCAGCCCCTCGTGATCGGTCGTGGCCGTTGCCTCTCCCTTGGCGCATGTAGCATCGTTGCTGGTGGCGGGCGATCGAATCTCAGCGATGCGTAGGGTGGAACTGCTGACATGACGCTGCGCGTCCGTGCCGTGGCGTCCCGCTCGCGCAGGCGGGTCGTTCCGGCGGTGTGGGTTGCCGCGCTTGTGCTCCTCGCGGCGGTCGGCGTGGCGCGGACGGCCGCTGCGTCTCGACCGCCAGCCGGCAGGCGGGTCACGGTCGCGGTGTTCGGCGATTCGGTTGTCGAGAGCTTGCTGGTCGCGAACTTCCTTCATCGGGGCCTGGTGCCGCAACTCTCGCGTGCTCTGTGGTCGCTCGGATTCGCGCCGGGTGGCGTCGGCCTGATTCCCGCCACGACAACTCGCTGGCATTTCGGCGCGGTGACCAAGCTGGGCGCCCGCTCGATCCCAGCAGACTCCTGGGTGCCGATCGGGGTCGCGTACCTGCCCAGCGACGATGGCCTGAGTGGCTACAGCGCAGAGGCGTTTTCGCCGCTGGCGACCGCGACTGTTGTGGTCAACGATCCCGACGTCGAGATTCTCTACACCTCGTCCAGCGCCCCCTGCACCTTCGACGTCACCTCGGCCGGCCGGACCTGGATGATCGACACCTACCGCCACGGTCCGGCGATCGACACGGGAACCTCGATTACGCTGCCCCCTGGCCGCCACGAGCTGACAATTCACGGCCCACAGTGCGACCTGCTGTTGTTCGACGGCGTGATCGCCCAGCGCCCCGTGCAGCCGGGGCAGGTGCAGGTCGAGGTCGATGATCTCGGGCACTCGGCCGGGTTCCCATCGTCTCATTTGGGCCCGCGCGTGCAGCAGGCGCTGATCGATCAACGCTACGACATCTCAGTGTTTCTGTTCGGGTATGTGGGCGAGGAGGTTGACGGACGGTGGTCGCTATACGTGGGCGGCTTGACAGCTCGCGCACAGATCGCTCGCAAGCACGGCGGTGCGTGCCTGATCGTGCAGCCGGCGCCGGCCATGGTGTCGGAGTCGGCGGTGGCGATGGTCTCGAGACTCGAGCGCGCCGTCGCTCGACGGGCTGGTTGCACTTACACGACCGTCCTCGCGCACCTGTGGAGCAGCGCGGCAGCGGCCATGCGGCGCGGGCTTGTGTTCGCCGACGGCATCCATCCGACCGCCGCGGGCTACGAACTGATCGTGCACGCGCTCACGCCGGTAGTCGCCCAGATGGTCCGGGATCACGTCCACCCGTAGGAGCGAGGGCCACACCGACTATCTCGTCGTCGCGCTCGGCGCGGAGTACGACTATGAGGCGACCCCCGGGCTGAGCGAGGCGGACGCGTTCTACTCGCTGACCGGCGCGACCCGGCTCGCGGAGATGATCCCGTCGTTCGTCAGCGGGCACGCAGTGATCGGCGTATGCGGCCTGCCGTACAAGTGCACTCCGGCGCCAAGCGAATGTGCGCTACTGCTGCACGACGATCTCGTCCGCCGCGGCGTTCGCGACGCGTGCACGATCTCCTACATCACGCCACAGCCCAATCCCGTCCCACCAGCCCCCGACGCAACCGCCGCGCTGCTCGCTGCGTTCGCGGAGCGCGACATCAAGTTCGTTCCAGGCCGCCGGGTCTCATCACTGGATCGAGATCAGCGGATCGCGCTGACCCACAAGAACACAGCGTCGCCCACGACGCGCGCGAACCACTGGAAGTGGGCGTTGAACGCAACCTTTCCTCCGGTATGCAGGGGGTAACGTTGCGTACAAACGCTTGCGGCGCTGCGCCACTGGTTCGCTGGCGTGGCCAGCACCTCCGACAGAGCATGCGATACCGCGTTCTGGCGAACCGAACCGAAGCTCGCGAAGCTCGCCGTCGACCTGGGAGCTATCGGATGCTCTGGTGGGCTGCGGCAAACCGCGTGCGCCGATACCGCGAGATCTTCGCATCGGCGAGCAGAAGCCCCGGCGCGGATGGCGGTGCTGAGGCGAGAATCTCGAGTTTGGCGATTTGCGAGACGCTCGGATCGGAGCGTGGTCAGACCTGCTCGGGCGTCGGTCGAGTCAGACGCCGACGCCGTAGCGCACGTGTGTCGCGTGCGGGGAATGGATGATCTCGAGCGGTTCGAAGCCGGGGTCTTCCACCCCGTCGAACAACCGCTCGCCGGTGCCGAGCAGGACTGGAACGATGTCGAGCATAAGCTCGTCGATCACGTTTGCGGCGAGCGCCTGGCGGACGGTGGAGGCGCCGCCGGCTATGTCGACCCCAAGCCCGTCGGCCGCTGCTGTCGCGCGCTCGAACGCGGCGTGGAATCCTTCGGTT
>Ga0302324_100022580_pt1 | contig 12218 bp, 10 predicted proteins | sample Palsa_T0_1_FD_201949 | JGI IMG/M metagenome (GOLD analysis project Ga0302324, IMG submission 201949) | Peat permafrost microbial communities from Stordalen Mire near Abisko, Sweden - Palsa_T0_1 | ecosystem: Environmental > Terrestrial > Soil > Palsa > Peat permafrost | place: Sweden: Abisko...
CGAGGCCTATTCGGTGCGCGACTTCCTGATCGAGGCGTTCGGCCTCGCCGGGCTGGACTGGCAGGATCATGTCGAGATCGATCCGCGCTATTTCCGCCCTACCGAGGTCGATTTCCTGCAGGGCGACGCGAGCAAGATGCGCGCCGCGCTCGGCTGGACGCCGCGGACGTCGTTCAAACGGCTGGTGCGCATGATGGTCGATCACGATACCGACCTGGCCGCACGCGAGCGCACGCTCGCCAACGCCGGCTATCACCGGACGGGAAGCGGGGGAGCCCATGCTTAGGACCGCGCGCGTCTTCGTCGCGGGCTCACGCGGCCTGGTCGGCGGCGCGATCGTCCGCCGGCTCGCCGGCGAGGGCTTCACCCACCTGCTGACGCCGCCGCGCGCCGAGCTCGACCTGATGGACGGTCGCGCGGTCGACGCCTACTTCTCCCGCCAGCGGCCGGAATACGTATTCGACGCGGCGGCGCGCGTCGGCGGCATTCACGCCAACGATGCCTTTCGCGCCGAATTCATCCGCGACAATCTGCAGCTTCAGATCAATCTGATCGACGGCGCGCACCGCCACGGCGTGACCAAATTCATGTTCCTCGGCTCGACCTGCATCTATCCCAAGCTCGCGCCGCAGCCGATGCCCGAGGACTGCCTGCTGACCGGACCGTTGGAGCCGACCAATTCGGCTTACGCGGTTGCCAAGATCGCCGGCATCGAGATGATCGACGCCTACCGCCGGCAATATGGCTTCAACGGCATCTCGCTGATGCCGACCAATCTCTACGGTCCCGGCGACAACTACAATCTCGACACGGGCCATGTCCTGCCATCGCTGATTCGCAAGTTCCACGAGGCCAAGCTGGCGGCGGCGCCGTCGGTCGTGGTCTGGGGCACCGGCAAGCCGCGCCGCGAGTTCCTTCATGTCGACGACCTCGCGGATGCCTGCGCGTTCCTGATGCGCAGCTACGACGGCGACAAGATCGTCAATGTCGGTGTCGGCGCCGATGTCTCGATCGGCGAGCTCGCCGGCATCATCGCCGGCGTCGTCGGCTTCGCCGGCGAAATCGTGTTCGACACGACCAAGCCCGACGGCACGCCGCGCAAGCTGGTCGACGTGACCCGGCTCCACAGTCTCGGATGGCGCGCCCGGATCGGCCTCGAGCAGGGCATCGCATCGACCTACCGGAGCTATCTGGCCGGCGCCGTCCACGCCCGCTCGGCTTGACCGCCGGCTCCCCCGTCGGCCGCGCGGCGATCGCGCTCTACGCCGCCCTCGCGACCTGCGCGACGCCGCTGATTGCGCGCCATATCGCTTCGCGCCGCCGGCGTGGGCGCGAGCATCCCGCGCGCTGGCCGGAGCGCTTCGGCCACGCCGGCCGCGCCCGCCCGGCCGGCGCGCTGGTCTGGCTCCATGCGGCGAGCGTCGGCGAGGCGCTGTCGGCGTTGCCCCTGATCGCCTGGCTGCGTGCCGCGCATCCGACCGTCGGCCTGTTGCTGACCACCGGCACGGTCAGCTCGGCGGCCCTGGTCGAGACCCGGTTGCCGAAAGGCGTGTTGCACCAGTTCGTGCCGGTCGATCTGCCGCGCGCGGTCGAGCGATTCCTCGACCATTGGCGGCCGGATCTCGCGCTGTGGTTCGAGTCCGAGCTGTGGCCGATCCTGCTTGACCGCGCGGCGCAGCGCGGCGTGGCATTGATTCTTGTCAACGGCCGTCTGTCGGCGGCCAGCCATGCGCGCTGGCGCTGGGCACGCCCGCTGGCGCGTACGCTGCTCGGCAACTTCGAGCTGCTGCTCGCCCAGAGCGCGGCGGATGCGGCGCGGCTGCAGGATCTCGGCGGCCGCGCGGTGCGCTGCCATGGCAATTTGAAGCGTGCGGCGGCGCCGCTGCCCTGCGACGAGGCGACGACGGCGGCGCTCGCGGGCCGGCTCGCCGGCCGGCCGCTCTGGCTGGCCGCGAGCACCCATCCGGGCGAGGAGGCGATCGCCGCGTCGGTTCATCGCCGGGTCGCGGCGCTTCATCCCGGCCTGGTGAGCGTGATCGTGCCGCGCCATCCGGCGCGCGGTCCGGCAATCCGGGACGCGCTCGCCGGTTCGGACGGTGCGGTCGCGCTGCGCTCGGCCGGCGACGATCTGCCGGCGACGGCCGGCCTCTATGTCGCCGACACGATGGGCGAGCTCGGCCAGTGGTATCGACTCGCCGAGCTCGTCTTCATCGGCGGCAGCCTGGTGCCGCATGGTGGGCAGAACCCGCTCGAGGCGGCGCGCCTCGGCTGCGCCCTGCTGTACGGCCCCGCGATGACCAACTTCGCCGAGATCGCGGCGGAGCTGGTGGCGGCCGGCGCCGCCGAGACGGTGCGCGATGAAGCCGCGCTCGCCGGCGCGATCGATCGCCTGCTGACGGACGCACCGCGCCGCCACGCGCTGGCCGAGGCCGGCCGGCGCTACGCCACGGCCCAGGCGGACGTCGTCGATGAAGTGGTCGCCGAGCTCGAGCCCTATGTGCGGCGGCTCGATATGCGCTAGGAATCGTAGGCGATCAGCGAATGGAACGGCACGTCGAGGCGCTTGCGGCCCTCGAGGAAGGTCAGCTCGATGATGCAGGCGGCGCCCTTCACGTCGGCGCCGACCTTGCGCAGCAAGGTGATCGCGGCCGACAGGGTGCCGCCGGTCGCCAGCAGGTCGTCGAGCACGATGACCTTCTGGCCCGGCTCGATCATGTCGGATTGGACCTCGACGGTGTCGCTGCCGTACTCGAGATCGTAGGTGTGGCGGATCGTCTTGCCCGGCAGCTTGCCCTTCTTGCGCACCATCGCGAAGCCCTTGCCGAGCTTGAGCGCGAGCGGTGCGGCAACCAGGAAGCCGCGCGATTCGATGCCGACCAGCAAGTCGGGCTGCAGCGGGCCGATCATGTCGGCGAGCACATGCACCGTGTGCTGCCAGGCATCCGCGTGACCAAGCAAGGTCGAGATGTCGTAGAATAGGATGCCGGGCTTGGGAAAGTCCGGCACGCTGCGGATATGCTGCTTCAGATCCACCGTCGGCCCCCTCGTCGCGCGCCCCCGCCAGCGCCCGCCGCGAGTTTAGATTGAATCGCCTGGACCGCAAGTCTCGGGTCGCCGGATCCAGTGGCGGCCGGCGGCGCGACGGTCTGGCTGATCGGACGCCGGCCGCGTAGGCTGCCGGACATGTCCCTCTGACGTGACGGAGCGAGCGATGGCGGGCGGCGACTTCCAGGTGGTTCGAGGCGGCCGCGTGCTCGATGCGGCGCAGCGCGCCGCGCAGCCCGCCGACATCCTGATCGAGCGCGGCACCATCCGCGAAATCGGCGCGCCCGGCCTGGCCGCGCCCGAGAACGCGCGGCCGGTCGACGCCACCGATCGCATCCTGATCCCGGGTCTGATCAACGCGCACACCCACGCCCACGGCAATCTGGGCAAGGGCCTCGGCGATCGCTGGACGCTCGAGCTGCTGCTCAACGCCGCGCCCTGGATCAGCGGTCGCCGCGCCCAGGCGGACAAGTACCTGACCGCGCTGATCGGCGCGGTCGAGATGCTGCAGAAGGGCTGCACCGCCTGTTACGACCTCTTCATGGAGTTCCCGCTGCCGAGCGCCGACGGCATGGCGGCGCTCGGCCGCGCCTATCAGGATGCCGGGATGCGCGCGGTGGTCGCGCCCATGATGGCCGACCGCAGCTTCTACCAGGCGATCCCCGGCCTGCTCGAGGCGCTGCCCGATCGGCTCCGCGGCGAGGTCGAGCGCATCGTCTATCACACTGGCGACGACAATTTGGCGGCGTGCCGCGCGCTGCTCCAGAGCTGGCCGTTCGATCGCGAGTTCGTGCGGCCCGCGCTGGCGCCGACGATTCCGCTGCATTGCGCCGACGACTTCATGGTCAAGGCGGCCGAGCTGGCGCGCGAGTACGACATTGGCTACCACACCCATGTCGGCGAATCGAAGGTCCAGGCGGTCACCGGCCTGCGCAAATATGGCTGTACCTTGACCGCGCATCTCGACCAGCTGGGCATCCTCGCCAGCAATTTCGTCGCCGCGCACGCGGTCTGGCTCGACGATGACGACATCAAGCGCATGGCCGACCGCGGCGCCGCGGTGGCGCACAATCCCGGCAGCAACATGCGGCTCGGCTCAGGCATCGCGGCGGTGCGCAAAATGCGCGCCGCCAATCTCGCGGTCGGCGTCGGCACCGACGGCGCCAACTGCGCCGATAACCAGAACATGTTCGAGGCGATGCGGCTCGCCTCGTTCGCCTCGAAGGTGCGCGGCCCCGATCACCGGACCTGGCTGACCACCGACGAGGTGCTCGGCATGGCGACCGAGGGCAGCGCGCGCGTGATCGGCTTTGCAGGCAAGCTCGGCCGGCTGGCGCCAGGCTACCTGGCCGACATCGTGTTCCTCGATCGGCGGCACGTGAACTGGACGCCGCTCAACGACGTGGTCAACCAGCTGGTCCATACCGAGGACGGCGCCGCGGTCGACAAGGTCATGGTCGGCGGCCGGATCGTGGTCGAGGACGGCCGCTGCATAACGGTCGATCTCGACCGGCTGAGCGACCAGGCCGCCGAGGCGGCCGAGCGGTTGCGCGGCGCCAACCAGGAGGCGCGCCGTCTCGCGCTCGCGCTCGAGCCGGCGATCAGCGCGTTCTGCCTCGGTCTGGCGCGCGCGCCCTATCACATCCACCATTACGGCGGTCCGCCCGGCATCGACGCGGCGGAGCCCCCGTTGCACCCCTGAAGCGCGCGCCGACAATGTGTGACGCCTGCCGTCGTCGGGCCGCATGGTCGCCGGCGGTTCAAGATCCGAGCGGGGCGCAGGAAGATGAGACGGGAGCATCCCTCAGGGCATGATCGAGGCGCTTCAGGGCATGTCGGATCGCCGCGGGCGCGGGAAAATCGATCGGCGCTTACTCGCTCGAGTCCAGCCCTGCAACGCCGCGCGCAGCGGCGCTTCGACGGCCTTGTGAAATAGGACGCCGCCGGCGGCCGCGCTTGCCGCAATCAGGATGAACAGGCCCGAGACCGAAAGATATCGATCCAGGTGGATCATCGCGACCGATCTGCCGACGACCCAAAGCGCGGGCGTGTGCACCAGATAGATGGCGTAGGATGCCGTGCCGAGGAAGAGTGCGGTCGGAGGAATCGCGAGACGACCCCTCTCTTCGGCCCCCGCGAGACCCAATATGACCAAGGCGTAACCTGAACCGTAAAACAGGCGCCACCGAACGTCATGAGTGTCGTCGAGCGGAGCGTCCAGATCGGCTACACCGGTCACGACGAGAATCACGATGCCGACGACGATCAGGACCAAACCGAGCCGTGCGCTCACGAATTTGAAGAGAACGGCACAAGCCATCCCGAAGAAGAACTCCATGTTATAGAGGCTGAAGACGAAGCGGGCCGCGGTGGAATCGAACCCGACGAAAAAATTTGCGAGGATCGATCCGATCACCCAAAGAACCAATAACAGAATTCCGGCGCGATGAATGAGCGCAAGCAAGAAGACCGCGTAGAACAGCACCTCATGCTGAAGCGTCCAGGCGACGTCCAGAATGGGACCGGTTTCATGCGGCCACAGCGCGAGGGACAGCCCGATCGATCTGCCGGTCAACGGTATGTCGAACGAGATTCCGGGCATGGCGAGGAGGATTGCGATCATGCCGGCGGTTACGACCCAATACGGCGGATAGACACGGACAAACCGACGCCAAGCATACGTAGCCGCGCGGCTGGTAACGCCGATATCCTTGCGGTGAACGTGGAAGATCACGAAGCCGCTCAGCACGAAGAAGAAGTCGACTCCCGTGCGTCCAAGCCCGAACCACGGCGACAGGGTGGGGTGTCCGAAATAGCGCGCATGCTCGATATAGAGTGCCGCGTGTTGGAGCACCACCATGATTGCGGCGACTCCGCGCGCGGCTTCCAGGGAGTTCAGCCGAGCGCCTTGGTGCTCGCGCGTCTGATCAGCGACTGATCTCTGATTGATTCCCGTTGAACGATCCATTGCGCCGGTTTACGCCAGCATTGCGAGGCGTTGCAAGGTCTCGGCCGTCATGCTTTGTCGTGCCGAAACTCAGGTCGTTCCGCCGATGTATTTTTTCTGCTGTCGATCGACATCTTTCAAGCTCGTCGGATTCACGATGGTTAGCCGCCGAAATTTTCGATACCATACCTGATTATCATATCTGAGTCGGATCGATGCGAGATACCAAGCTGCCGGCGGGCTGGCCGGTGGGAAGATCGCTGGCGGTGTCGGTCAACGTCATGCTCGAAGGCTGGACCGACGACAGCGCGCCCGGCATCGGGCCGATGGGCAATCCGCTGAAGCCCGGATTCATGGATCTGCAGGCGCGCTCGTGGGCCGAGTACGGGCCCAAGACCGGCATGTGGCGCCTGCTCGACATTCTCGGCGATGCCGGGATCACGGCGAACGTCTATGTCAGCGGCATCATCGGCGAGCACTATCCGGAGCTGCTGCGCCGGATCGCCGCCGACGGCCACGTGATCGGCGGCCACGCCTACGGTCAGAACATCATCCCGGTCTACCAGCAGCGCGACGAGGAGGCGCGCGACATCGCGCGCTGCATCGAGATCATCGAGGGCGCGTCGGGCCGGCGCCCGCGCGGCTGGATCAGCCCGCGCGTGACCGCGAGCGCACACACCGCCGAGCTCCTGGCGCGCGAGGGCTTCATCTGGCATTGCGACTACGCCGATCGCGATCTGCCCTACCGCCACGCCACCCCGGCCGGCGAGATCGTTGCGATCCCGTTCACCATGGAGGTGAACGACATGCCGCTCTACGTCCGTTACGGCAACGCGCCGGAGGCGTTCACCGGCGTGCTGCGCCGGCTGCTCGACGGCTGGCCGCAGCGCCACAACGCGCCCGGCATCATCGACGTCACGGTGCATGCCCATGTGTTCGGTCGGCCGTTCGGCGCCATCGAGCTGCGCGCTGCGCTGGACCTGATCCGGCCGATCGACTGGGCGTGGCCGACAACCCACGCCGCGCTGGCCGAGCTCTACGCGCCGTCCGCCACCAGGGCGGCGGCGCGCTGAGCGTCGGCGCTCAGGACGCCGGCACCGCCGGCGGCTTGACCTCGAAACGCACGTCACCGGGCGGGCGGCAATCGAACACGACCAGGAAATGCTCGAACTGCGTCACGTTGTAGAGCCCGGCGTCGCGGTTGAAGCGCAGACATTCGGTTTGCGCTTGGCGGCGCACCTCGGGGATCTGCGCCGGGCTGTCGACCAGATAGGCGAGGCTGCGGGAATTGTTCGCCGCATCGCTGCTGCAGGCGGCCAGCGGCACCGCGAGCAGACCGATCATCCAGGCGATTCGACGCATCTCAGCCTCTCCCGCAGCGATCACCATAGCGGGCCGAAGTGTTCGGCTTCTCGCGGCCAAAGTCAAACCCCGCTGACCGCCGCCGGCTAGGCCAGCGCGCGATAGCGCGTGCCGGCAGCGCGGTCGAGGCGCGGCGATAGCAGCGGCTCGTCGGCGAGCAGATCGCGATGCCGGTCGAGGAAGGCCGCGCGCTCCGCCGCGGGCACCTTGTCCCAGCGCGCCGCCCGGCCGGCCAGGAACGGCGAATAGACGATTCGGCGACCGCCGCGCCGCGCCTGCGCGCCGCACCAGGCGCCGAGATAGGCCAGGCTGAGGCGCAGATCGCGATGGGCCTCGAGCGTCTCGATCAGGAGGCCGGGCTCGATCACGGCAAGCGCCGCCGCGACCGCGCCGACCGAGCGCTGCTGCCACATCTGGCCCTGATAGCCGGGATCGTCGAGCCGGCGCCCGACATCGGGGCAGTCGCAGCCGAGCCCGAATCCGAGATAGGCGCCGGCGGCGCGGATCCGGCCCGCCGAGTCGACGATGCGGCCGCCCACCATCGCGGTGTCGGCGAACAGCTCGAACAGCCCGAGCGCTTCCCACAGCACGGCGGCGTCGTCGAACCCGGGCATCGGCGCGACGTCGTCCGCGAGCAGACGCAGGAGCGCGCCCTCCGCGGCGGCCGCGCGCGCCAGCTCGATCAGCCGATCGCCGGCCAACGGCGTGATCGCCGGAGCGGCCTCCCAGCGTTGCCGCGGGTAGGTCGAGCCGGCACGCCAGGCGGCGACCGTCGGGCCGTCGGGATCGCCGATCACGATCGTCACCAGCGGGCGCGCTGCCATCGGGAGGCGCCGGATATGCCAGTTCGGGCTGCCCGAGAACAGCGGGCTCAGCTCGATCTCGTAGCGCTCGGGATGCGGGGCGGCGGCGACGAAGCGTGCGAGCAGCGCGCGCTGCGACGCGTAGACATAGTCTTTCGCGCGGATGTTGCCGCTGGTCGAGCCCGGATGCATGCGCCAGTCATAGACCACCTCGGGCACGTGCAGCGGGCGGTCGCCGGCCTGCCAGAAGCGCAGGAAGCTGTCCCAGTCGTGACAGCCTTCGTAGGCCGGGTCGCCATAGACGCCGAGCGCCAGCGCGCGCTGCCGGTCGAGCGCGCACAGATGCGCGATGTAGCACGCATTGACGAACAGCACGGGGTCCCAGTCGGGCTTGAAATAAGGCAGGCAATGCACGTCGCCGAAGAGCTTGTCCTCGTCGGTATAGAGCAGGGCGGGATGGCCGTGCCGCGCGATGTGCCAGGCGAGGATGCGCAGGCAGTCGGGCTCCAGACGGTCGTCCGAGTCGAGCGGCAGGACGTAGCGGCCGGTGGCGCGCTCGAGGCAGCGCCGCATCCCGCCGATGATGCCGAGATTGCGCTCGAACCGCTCGAGCCGCACCGCAGGATGCTTCGCCAACCCGGCAAGCACGGCGCGCGTGCCCGGATCGGTCGAGCCATTGTCGAGCAGCACCCATTCGAAGGGCGGGTCGCCGTCCTGACCGAAGACGCTGGCGGCCAGCACTTCGAGATAGGCCGGATCGGTGTTCCACACGGTGGTCAGGAACGAGAAAAGCCCAGGCGCCGGCGTCGCGGCATAGAGGCCGCGCCGCGCGGCCAGGCGCGTCTGCCGGGCCGAGCCGTAGCCATCGAGGTGGGCGCGCCAGGCGATCATGTGCCAAGCTAGACGCGCGCCGAGGCGGGTCGCGCGCAGGCGCCGAAGCTGCGCGCTGCGCCGGAGCGAGCGAAGCACCGCTTCCACTAGCGCGGCCGATAGGGAGTTCAATTGAACGGCGCCTCGCGTCTATTACCCTCCCGGCCGATTTCGCTCTCGAACCGGGCGGCGTACTGATATATCCGACGCTCCGGCCCGTACCAACGGGTTGTACCGCGTACCTAGCGCCGAGCTATGGCGCGAAACCTGGAGCGCATGCGCCAAGGGGAACCGGTTTGCAGCGATGACGGCAATGGACAATTTTCCAAGCAGTGGCCTTGGTGCCCGACGCGAGACGTCGCTTGAGTGAACGCCCGACCACCACCCCGCGCGTCAGCGTCTTGATTGTCAATTTCAACTCCGGCGATTGGCTTGAGCGCTGCTTGCGTGCGTTGTGCGGGCAGTCGGTCGCCTCGTTCGAGGCCGTGGTGCTCGACAACGCCTCGCGCGACGGCTCGTTTGCGCGCGCCCGCGCGCTGGTCGACGATCCGCGTATCCGTTACGAAGCGTCGGTCGACAATCTCGGCTTTGCCGCGGGTAACAATCGCGCCGCGCGGTCGGCGCGTGCGCCGCTGCTCGCGACGCTCAACCCCGATGCGATTCCTGCGCCCGACTGGCTCGAGCGTCTGCTCGGCGCTGCGGCGGCGTATCCTGATGTGGCGATGTTCGGCTCGACCCAGCGCGCTGCCGGCAATCCGGCTCAATTGGATGGCATCGGCGATGCCTATTTCGTGCTCGGTCTACCCTGGCGCGGCGGCTTCGGTCGCGCGACGCGGCCCTTGCCGCCGCGCTTCGAGAGCTTCGCCCCGTGCGCTGCGGCCGCAATCTACCGACGCGACGGGTTCGAGGCGCTCGGTGGCTTCGATGAGCGGTTCTTCTGCTATGTCGAGGATGTCGATCTGGCATTTCGCTGGCGGCTGGTCGGCGGGCGTGCGCTGCAGGTCAGCGACGCCGTGGTCGATCATGCCGGCGGTGTCAGCGCCGGTACAGCGGTGTCGGGGTTCGCCGCCTATCACGGGATGCGCAACCTGATCTGGACCTTCGTGAAGAACATGCCCGATCCATTGTTCTGGCCGCTGCTTCCCGGCCATGTCGTGTTGGTCGCCTTGCTGCTGCTGCGCGCCGGCGTGCGTGGCGACCTGCGCGCGGTCGGGCGCGGGGTCGGACACGCGCTGGCGGCGCTACCCGAAATTTGGTCCGAGCGCCGCGCTCTGCAGAGGCGCCGGCGCGCGTCGGTCCGGCAGATTGCCAGGGCGCTCAACTGGGCACCGTGGCGGCTGATCGACCGTATGCCGCCCAGTATCCGTCGCGTCGCCTGACCGGGCGGTTGGCCCGGCGGCGGCTCGCCCCTTGACGGAGGTTCACAGGATACCTCAATTAGGTCGGTCTCCGCCGGCAACTCAGAAATCCGCCCGTGAGGTCGTCTGGCGCGACCGACCGACAGATATCATCGAGGAACGATGCGATTCTCCGTACTGATTCCAAGCAGGAATCGCGTCGATCTAGCCCGGACGGCGATCCTATCGGTGCTTCGACAGGATTTCGACGACTTCGAGATCGTCCTCTCAGACAATGCTTCCGACGACGACTACGCGTCGATGAGTGCCTCATTCGGTGACCGGCGTATCAAGCGATGCCGACTGGACGACCCTGTGCCTGTGACGAGCAACTGGAACAATGCGTTGGCGCAGGCTGCCGGCGAATACGTCATCATGCTCGGGGACGACGACGCTCTCGCACCGGGTGGCCTGTCACACTTGAATGACCTCATCGTCAGGCATGGCGAGCCGGAGGTCATCTTTTCGACGGCTTATCACTACGTTTACCCGAATGTCATGCCGAGCATTCCGCGCGGCGGCTTCGCGACGTTCGAGCCCAGGCCGATCTTTTCGGACGGAGCCAGCGGCGCGTTCCTCGACATCGCTCGGGCTCGATATTTCGCCGCTCAGGCTCTGAAATTTCGTCTGCTTTTTGGATTTAACAGCCAATATTTCCTCTGGCATAGGCGGTTTATAGAAGGCCTGAGTGGTTTTGGTCCCTTCTTTCAGTCGCCCTACCCGGATTTTTATTCGTCGATCGTCACGATGCTGACCGCCAGTCGTATCTTCCTCAATCCCGAGCCGGTGGCGATCATAGGAATCTCGCCGAAGTCGTTTGGCTTCTATCTTCATAACGACAAGATTCACGCCGGGAACGAAATGTTGAGACTTGACATGTCGGACGCCGACCCGGTGCGAGCCGTGATTCCGGGCGCCGGAGACGCCCTCGATCTGTCTGGATCCCCCCATTACCGGAACTGGTTGATCGCCGCGCTTTACGTCGTGCGGAATCTTGGAGGGCGATTCGATCTGTCGATCGATCTGACGCGATTTCGGAAAGTGCAAACCTTCGAGACGGCCTATCAGTACGCCAGCCAAAAGCGAATGACCAAGGGGCAAGTCCAGGCATTCAAGGCGCAGCTGTCTCCGCGGGAGCGACGGCTGTTCGCTCTGTCGTCATGGATCTTCGCGCTGTCGAGCCCGTTATCCTGGGTCTTGGCATTGATGAGGCGTACGCAACAGAATATTCATGACCGGCTCTTCGCGTTGTTCCGCATCTATTCGAAGCCGGGCATCGTCTTTCACGATATCGGCCCGCACCTCGGGATAGCGGACGCCTGGGCGTGGCTCGATCGTCGGAATTCCTCAACTCCCTGCAACTCCTCGCTCTGAGTGTCGTAGATGAGCTTCTTGCGCCGCCTGCCGGAGTTGGAGGGCGTCGCTTGATAGTCGCTTTCGTCCGGTATTTGGGCGAACCGTCCGGAGATCGCCTGAACCGGCGCCCCGGCCCTAGATCGTCGGATTGTCGACCGGCAGGCCGAGCGCGACCCGGCCGTAGATCGTGGCGGCGGCATCCCACACCAGCGAGATATGTGCGGTCGCGGCGTGGATGTCGCGCCACGCCCGCTGGATCGGGCTCGTATCGTAGATGCCGCCGCCGCCCGCAGCGGTGAACAGCAGATCGACCGCGCGCACGCACAAGGACGTCGCGAACGCCGGGTTGCGGCGATAGATCGCGCGCCGTGTCATGTCGCTCTCGTAGCCGCGCTCGGCATATTCGGTGATCTCGGCGCAATCCTTGGCGAGCAGCGT
>Ga0302324_100022581_pt1 | contig 12217 bp, 8 predicted proteins | sample Palsa_T0_1_FD_201949 | JGI IMG/M metagenome (GOLD analysis project Ga0302324, IMG submission 201949) | Peat permafrost microbial communities from Stordalen Mire near Abisko, Sweden - Palsa_T0_1 | ecosystem: Environmental > Terrestrial > Soil > Palsa > Peat permafrost | place: Sweden: Abisko...
GACCGGTGACAACAGCATCAACGGCGAGGCGCCCATCGTGGTCATGACCACTGAGGTGCTGCGCAACATGCTCTATGCGGGCTCGCCGACCCTGGCCAGCCTCGGCTACGTCGTGCTGGACGAGGTGCATTACCTGGCTGACGCGTTCCGCGGCGCGGTCTGGGAAGAGGTGATCATCCACCTGCCCGAGTCGGTGCGGCTGGTGGCGCTGTCGGCGACCGTCAGCAATGCCGAGGAGTTCGGCGACTGGCTTACCCAGGTGCGGGGCGGCACGACTGTCATCGTCGACGAGAACCGCCCGGTGCCGCTCTGGCAGCACATGCTGGTCGGCAGCCGGATGTATGACCTGTTCGCCAGGCCCGGCAGAGCGCCGGCTCCCGCGATGGTCAATCCTGAGCTGCTGCGCGCGGCGCGCCGGGCCGATGCGCCGGGTGACGGCCCGCGGCGGCGCGGCGGCTCGGGCTATGGCGGATCCGGGCACGGCGGATCGGGGCATGGCGGATCGGGGCACGGCGGCGGGCGGCGCGGCCCGGCGGGGAGGTTCCGGGTGCCCTCGCGCCCGGCGGTGATCGAGGCGCTGGACCGCGCCGGGCTGCTCCCGGCGATCACCTTCATCTTCAGCCGGACGGGCTGCGATGCCGCCGTGCACCAGTGCCTGGCCGCCGGGCTGCGGCTGACCACGCCGGAGGAGGCTGCGGAGATCACCGCGCTGGTGGCGCAACGGACAGCGGAGATCCCCGCCGAGGACCTTCCCGTGCTCGGCTACGCCGACTGGCTGGCCGGCCTGGAGCGCGGCATCGCCGCTCACCACGCTGGCCTGCTGCCCATCTTCAAGCAGGTGGTGGAGGAACTGTTCGCGGCCGGGCTGATCCGTGCCGTCTTCGCCACCGAGACGCTGGCCCTGGGCATCAACATGCCCGCCAGGACCGTGGTCATCGAGCGGCAGGACAAGTGGAACGGCGAGAGCCACGCCGACCTGACGCCGGGGGAGTACACCCAGCTGACCGGCCGCGCCGGACGGCGCGGCATCGACGTGGAGGGACACGCCGTGGTGCTGTGGCGGCCCGGCATGGATCCCGCCGCCGTCGCCGGGCTGGCGGGAGCCCGGACCTACCCGCTCACCTCGAGCTTCCGGCCGTCCTACAACATGGCGGTCAACCTGGTCGGCCAGGCCGGCCGGCAGCGGGCCGCGGCACTGCTGGAGTCCTCGTTCGCGCAGTTCCAGGCCGACCGGGCGGTGGTCGGGATCGCCCGGCAGGCCCGGCGGCTGCGGCAGGAACTGGCCGAGCTGGCAGCCAGCTGTGACCGAGGGGACTTCGCCGAGTACGCGGGGCTGCGGCGGGAGCTGTCGCGGCGGGAAAACGGCCAGGCCGGCCTGCGGACGGCGGCCCGTCAGGCCGAGGTGCTGACAGCCCTGGAGCAGCTGCGCCCCGGCGACATCATCTGGGTGCCTGGCGGCAGGCGCGCCGGGATCGCGGTCGTGCTGGAAACCGGTGCCGACCCTCCGCTCCCGCTGGTACTCACGGCGAACCGCCAGGTCAAGAGTCTTTCGCTGGCTGACTTCCCGGAACCGGTGCAGGCCATCATGCGGGTCCGGATACCGAACTCGTTCAGCAGGCGCTCGGCCAACGACCGCCGCGATCTTGCCGCCACCGTGCGCAACAAGCTGGCAGGCCGCGACCTCAGCAAGCCGGAGCGGCAGGGCCGGCCCGGCCAGTCTGGTACCGGGCCGGGCGAGGACGCCGAGCTAGCCCGGCTGCGCCGGCAGCTGCGCCAGCACCCTTGCCACGCGTGCCCGGATCGCGAGCAGCATGCCCGGCAGGCAGAGCGATACCGGCGGCGCGAGCAGGAAGCCGAGGCCCTGGAGCGCCAGGTCGCCGGGCGCTCCCATGTCATCGCCCGCACCTTCGAGGCGGTGTGCGCCGTCCTGGAGCAGCTCGGCTACCTCGACGGTGACGCGGTGACCGCGGAGGGCAGGCGGCTAGCGGGCCTCTACACCGAGCTCGACCTGCTGGCCGCGGAATGCCTGCGCCGGGGGATCTGGGACGGCCTGTCTCCCGCCGAGCTCGCCGCCTGCGTCAGCGCGCTGACCTTCGAGGCGCGCAGATCCGACGACGCCAGCCCGCCGCGGCTGCCGCATGGCCCGGTCCGCGCGGCGCTGGCCTCGATGGCCGGACTCTGGGGTGAGCTCAACGGTGTCGAGCAGGACCACAAGCTGTCCTTCCTGCGCGAGCCGGACCTCGGCTTCGCCTGGACCGCGCACGCCTGGGCACGGGGCCAGCGGCTGGAGGCCCTGCTCGCCGGCGGACTGACCCCCGGTGACTTCGTGCGGGCCGTCAAGCAGCTCATCGACCTGCTGGATCAGGTGTCAGCGGCGGCCGGGACCGGGCCGGTCGCCGGCGTCGCGCGGTCGGCCATCAGCGCGCTGCGCCGCGGCGTGGTGGCCTACTCCTCGGTCGGATAGCGACTGGCGCCGCGGTTGGCGCTCCAGCCAGGCGAGGCAAGCGACGCGAGGCGAGCGGGGCGAGGCGAGGCGAGACGGCCTCGGCCTGCTTGATTTTCTGATTGCGCGGGCTGCCGGCGTGCTGGATCGTTGCGCGCATGACGGGTGCCGGGAAGGGCGGATCGGGGGGCCGTGAGGTGCAGAGCCGCGAGGTGGAGGCCCGGGAGGTGGAGGTCCGCGCGGTCACCCCGGAGGAGTGGGTGACGCTGCGGGAGGTCAGGCTTGCCGCGCTGGCGGACAGTCCGCAGGCGTTCGCCTCCACGCTGGAGCGCGAGCTCGGCTTCGGCGAGCAGCGGTGGCGTTCGTGGATCGAGTCGTCGTCGGTCTTCCTGGCCTGGCGGGACGGCCAGCCGGTGGGCATGGCGGCCGGAGTGGCCGATGATGCTCGCCGCGCGGACAGCGTTCCTGGCAGCTGGCATGTTGTCGCCATGTGGGTCAGGCCGCAGGAGCGCGGCCGTGGCAGTGCCGGGAAGATCATCGAGGCGGTCGCCGAGCGCGCCCGGGCCAGCGGTGCCGCCCGGCTGGTGCTGTGGGTGACCGACGTCAATCCCCGGGCCGGCGCCTTCTACGAGCGGCTCGGCTTTCGCCGTACCGGCGTCCGGCAGCTCGTCCGGCCCGGCGAGCCGGACCACTGGGAGGAGCAGCTTATCCGCGAGCTCGGCTAGCTTGGGCGTGACCTTCAGCCGGGGAGGAGCCCGGCTAGCGGACTGGCTGGCTAGCGGACTGGCCGGCTAGCGGACTGGCGCGAGCACGGGAAGGTCGTAGACGCGGCGCACGCTGCTGCCCAGGCGGGTGATGTCGGCCCCGTAGACGTGCAGGGAGACGGCGATGTCGCTGCCGTAGTTGCGGACCCGGTGGATATCGCCGGGCGGGGCGAACCCGCCGACCTCGCCCGCGGTGTTCTGGCTGCTGCCCACCTCTTCGAGGAACTCTCCGCCCGCGCCCAGCGCGTACAGCTCCTCGTACTCCACGCCCTGCAGCACGCCGAAGACGCACCAGGTGACGTGATCATGGATGGGCGTGACCTGCCCGGGCCGCCACACCAGCGCGCAGACCGAGAACGATCCGTCCGGCTCGGTGTGCAGGGTATGACAGACATACCCGTCGGGACTGCCGCGGCACTCCTGCGCGGTGAGGATCTCCGGACCAGGCAGGTGCCGTCCTAGCTGCTGCGCTACCAGCACGGCCGTCTGCTGCCAGTCGGCATGGCGCGCGGTGGCTGCGCGGATCGCGGAAATCAGCCCGGCCGGGCACCGGGTGCGAACCTGGCTGGCAAGTGTCATGCCCTGCCTCCCCGCTGACCGATCGGATGACCCTAGCCTAGGGAGCCGGGACTCCGGGCTCCAATGCCAATACTCCATATATATCATAGAGGAAATGTATGGATTACCGGCCGCGTGCTGGGCCTGGCATGATGGCCCGGGTGGGCACGCTGCTGCTGCTGGACACCGCGTCGCTGTACTTCCGCGCGTTCTACGGCATACCGGAGACGATGACGGCGCCGGACGGCACTCCGGTCAATGCGGTCCGCGGGCTGCTCGACATGATCGCGCGCCTGGTGCAGGCCAGGCGACCCGGCCGGCTGGTCGCCTGCATGGACGCGGACTGGCGGCCCGCCTTCCGGGTAGCCGCGATTCCCTCCTATAAGCAGCACCGCGCCGAGCCAGACGGGTCCGAGCAGGTGCCCGCGGCGCTGACGGCCCAGATCCCGGTCATCGAGCAGGTGCTCGCGGCCGCCGGGGTGGCGACGGCCGCGGCGCCCGGGTACGAGGCCGACGACGTCATCGCCACCCTGGCCGCCCGCGAGGATCCGCCGGTCGAGGTGGTGACCGGCGACCGAGACCTGTTCCAGCTCGTCGACGACGAGCGGCCCGTGCGGATCCTCTACACAGCGCGCGGACTGGCGAAGCTCGAGATCGTCGACGAGGAAGCGGTGACCCGGCGGTACCAGATCCCCGGCCGCGCTTATGCCGCCTTCGCGGCGCTGCGCGGTGACCCCAGTGACGGGCTGCCGGGCGTGCCGGGCGTGGGGGAGAAGACAGCAGCCGCGCTGGTGCGGGTCTTCGGCACGGTCGAGGCCATGCTGGCGGCGCTCGACCAGGGGCACGGCGGGTTCCCGATGGGCAGCAGGGCCAAGCTGGCCGCCGCCCGGGACTATCTGGATGCGGCGCTGCCGGTTGTCCGGACGGCTCCCGACGCCCCCGTGCCGCCCGTCGACGGACGGCTGCCGGTCAGGCCGGCGGACCCCGCCCGGCTGGGCGAGCTCGACGAGCGCTGGGATCTGGGGTCCTCGCTCGGCCGGATGCTGGCGGCGCTGACCGTACCGCCGCGCTGAGGCGTGCCGGCGCTGGGCTCAGAGCACCTGCAGCGCTATCAGGCAGGTGTCGTCCTCCGGTTCGGGGGAGCCGACCGCGGCCAGCGCGGCGGCGACGAGCTGCTCGGGATCGGCGGCGCCGCGGACAGCTTCCGCCAGCGCGGCCAGGCCCTCGTCGATCGAGTAATTCCGGCGCTCGATCAGCCCGTCGGTGTACAGCAGCAGCAGGTCGCCGGCCGCCAGCGCGAACTCGGCAGCCGCGTAGGGAGCCCGGCCGGCGCCCAGCAGGATGCCGGCTGGCTGCTCGAGCGGGCGCGACCATGCGCCGCGGACGAGCACCGGCGGCGGATGACCTGCCTGCGCCCAGGTCAGTACCCGGCTGGCTGGCTCGAAGTAGCCGGCGATGACCGACGCGGTGTGCTCGGGCGCCACGTGGTGCACCAGGTCGTTGAGCCAGCCGACCAGGCGCTCGGGCGGCGACCCGGTGATCGCCAGCCCGGCCAGCGCGCCGCGCAGCCGGGCCATTCCGGCGGCGGCCGCGAGCCCGTGCCCGGCGACATCGCCGATCGCCACCAGGACGTTCCCGCCGGGCAGCTCCGCGGTGATGTACCAGTCGCCGCCGACCCGGCCGGCCCGGGAGGCAGGCAGGTACCGCACGACCGTGCGCAGGCCCGGCAGGTCGAACGGCTCGTCGTGCAGCGGCAGGATGGCGTGCTGCAGTTCCACCGCGATGTGGCGCTCGTGCGCCAGCTCCGCAGCGAGCTTGGCCTCCAGTTCCCGCCTGGATACCGGTCTGGCCGGCTGCGCCGGTACCTCAGGCTGCGCCGATACCTCAGACAGTGCCGGTATCTCAGGCAGCGCCGCGCCGGACCGGCGCGGACCGCGGCGGGTGCCGCGCGGGCGCGGCGGGGCTGCCGCCGCGGCCAGCCGGGCGCCGGGAACCTGCGAAGTCTCAGAAGTCATCATCGTTCACATGTAGTAAGAAGTCGTGCACCTAGCGTGAGGCATACAGGGCTCCGCTGTCTAGGTGGGAACACAGTTCTCCTGGGTGAGATGATGCCAGGCGAAGGGCATGAGCGCGCGCCGCCGCTCCGGGACTGGAGGTCACAGTGGGAAGCGATCTGTATCCGGCGGACCGGCTCGGCAAGGCCGCAGCGGCGGCAGCGGCCGCCGGGCTCGACGCCCTGCTGCTGACCCCCGGCGCTGACCTGCGGTACGTGACCGGTTACGACGCTCCTGCGCTGGAACGCCTGACCTGCCTGGCGGTGCCCGCGGACGGCGACCCGCTGCTGGTCGTCCCGCGGCTGGAGCTGCCGGCCGCGATGGCATCCCCGGCTGGCGGACTCGGGCTGGAGATCATCGCGTGGGATGAGACCGACGACCCGTACGCGCTGATCGCCGGCCGGGTGGGCGGCGCGGCTGCGGTCGGGCTGTCCGACCGGATGTGGGCGCTGATGGTGCTGCGGCTGCGAGCGGCGATGCCCGCCGCCCGGCAGGACCTGGCCAGCTTGGCGCTGCGCGGGCTGCGCGCGCGCAAGACGGCGGCCGAGGTGGCGGCCCTGCTGGCGGCGGGCGCGGCGATCGACCGGGTCCATGCCCGGGTGCCGGGCTGGCTGCGGCCGGGCCGGACCGAGCAGGAGGTCGCCGCCGATATCTGTGACGCGATCATCGAAGAGGGCCATGCCAGGGTCGACTTCGCGATCGTCGCCTCCGGGCCGAACGCGGCAAGCCCGCACCACCTGGCCGCCAGCCGGGTCCTGCGGCCTGGCGACGCTGTCGTCATCGACATCGGCGGCACCATGGCCAGCGGGTACTGCTCCGACTGCACGCGGACCTACGTGCTGGGCGAGCCGCCGCCCGACTTCGCTGCCTACTACCAGGTGCTCAAGGACGCGCAGGACGCCGCCTGCGCAGCGGTCCGGCCGGGGATCTCGGCCGAGGCGGTGGACGCCGCCGCCCGGGAGCCGATCACCGCCGCCGGCTACGGCGAGTACTTCGTGCACCGGACCGGCCACGGGATCGGCCTGGAGAGTCACGAGGACCCCTATATCGTGGCGGGGAACGCCGAGCCGCTCGCGGCGGGTAACGCCTTCTCCATCGAGCCGGGAATCTACCCCGGCAGTCACGGTGCCCGGATCGAGGACATCGTGGTCTGCACCGAGCAGGGATACCAGCGGCTCAATAACGCCAGCCGCGAGCTTGTCACCGTGGCGCTGGGATGAGCGCGGTCGAGCGTGAATGCCCGGACGAACAGACCCGTGCCCTGTTCGGGCTGACCAGGGAGCTGGCCGACAAGGAGCTGCGCCCGGCGGCAGCTGCCGCGGAGCGCGCTGGGATGTTCCCGCGGGGCCCGTTTCGAATATTGGGCCGATCCGGGCTGCTCGGACTGCCCTATCCGGAGCGCCTGGGCGGCGGCGGCCAGTCCTTCTCGACCTACCTGCAGGTTATCGAGGAGCTCGCCGGAGCCTGGCTGACGGTTGGCCTCGGCGTCAGCGTGCATACCCTGGCCTGCTTCCCGCTGGTGACCGAGGGCACGGCGCAGCAGCAGGAACGCTGGCTGCCGGCGATGCTCGGCGGCGAACTGCTGGGCGCCTACTGCCTGTCCGAGGCCGGAAGTGGCTCCGATGCCGCCGCGCTGCAGGCCAGTGCGGTCCGCAACGGCGGCGACTACGTGATCGACGGGGTCAAGGCGTGGATCTCGCACGCCGGGCAGGCCGACTTCTATGCACTGTTCGCCCGCACGTCCGGAGATCATGAGGGACCCGGCCGGGCCCGCGGGATCAGCTGTTTTCATGTCGGCGCGCAGACGCCGGGCGTCAGCGCCGCGCCCGCCGAGCACAAGATGGGCATGCGCGGCTCGGTCACCGCCCAGATGATTTTCCAGGCCGCCCGGGTGCCCGCGGACGCCCTGATCGGCGCGGAGGGCAGGGGGTTCGGCATCGCCCTGGCCGCGCTGGAGGCGGGGCGGCTGGGAATCGCCGCGTGTGCTACCGGCCTGGCGCAGGCGGCGCTGGACGCCGCTGTCGGCTGGGCCCGCACGCGGCACCAGTTCGGCCGCGCGATCAGTGCCTTCCAGGGCGTGTCGTTCATGCTCGCTGACATGGCCACAGCCGTGGAAGCCGCCCGTGCGCTGTACCTCAGCGCCGCGCGCCGCAAGGACGCGGGCCTGGCCTACGGCCGGCAGGCGGCGATGGCCAAGCTGTTCGCCACCGATGCGGCGATGCGGGTCACCACGGACGCGGTCCAGGTGCTGGGCGGCTACGGCTACGTGGAGGACTTCCCCGCGGAGCGTTACCTGCGCGAGGCCAAGGCGCTGCAGATCCTGGAGGGCACCAACCAGATTCAGCGCCTGGTGATCGGGCGGTCGCTGACCGGCGACGCCGGGTGACGGCGACGCGGCTGATGAGGGCCGGGCTGGCGAGGGCGGGCGCCCTGACGGCGGCGGCGTGCCCCGGCGGCGAACGCGGCAGCCGAGCCCAAAACCTGGCTGTTATCAGTACTGGCCGGGAGTAACGCCCGACAGGGGGTTAACGTGACCAGGTGGAGGAGACCAACCGCAAGATCGTCTCTCTGCTGGCGCGCGACGGCAGGATGAGCTTCACCGAGCTGGCCCGCCAGACCGGACTGTCGGTATCGGCGGCGCAGCAGCGGGTCCGGCGCCTGGAAGAGCGGGGCGTGATCAAGGGCTATGCCGCGCTGGTCAACCCGGATGACGCCGGGCTGCCGCTGACGGCGTTCGTCTCGATCAAGCCGTTCGACCCGGCGGCAGCCGACGACGCGCCGCAGCGGCTCGCGCATCTGGGCGCGATCGAGGCCTGCCACAGCGTGGCCGGGGAGGAGAACTACATACTCAAGGTCCGGGTCGCCTCGCCGGCCGCGCTGGAGGACCTGCTGCAGGAAATCCGCGCTGCAGCTGGCGTCTCCACCCGGACGACCGTCGTGCTGAGCACGCCGTACGAGAACCGCCCCCCGGACCTGTAACGACGGCGAGGAACTCCGCCCGCTGCCGCACCCTGGCCGCCTCCGGTCATCCCCCTCCAGAAGACCGGGTGCAGCAAGAGCAGCGCGCTATGTCCTGGCACTGACGATAGGCAGCGCCGGGCCCGGCCGCATGCGCTGAATGGGCCATTACGGTGTGCAGGAAATGAGCGCCGGACCTGTGTATCCCGGCCCGAGCCGGTATGCAGGCCGGAAGCTGGCCGGTGTGCAGGCGGCTCCCGCGCCCCGGACCAGGAGGGCAGGAGCGCGGCAGTCCGGGCCCTCAGCCCCGCCCGCCGGGCCCTCAGCCCCGCCCGCCGGGCCCTCAGCCCCGCCCGCCGGGCCGGCGCTCAGCGGTCCAGGCTGCGACCTGCGCGCGGGAGGATAATCCTAGCTTGGCGAAGATGTTCGCCACGTGCCGCGCCGCTGTGGCCGGGCTGATGACCAGCTCAGCGGCAATGTCCCGGTTCGATAGCCCGCCGCAGATCAGGGCCGCGATCTCGTGCTCGCGCGCCGTCAGCACCGACGGCACGACGGCAGCGCCATTCGCTCTGACCTGCCGGGGCGTGACCGTCCTGCCATGCCCGGGCTGCTCACCGCCGGGCTGCTCACCGCCGGGCTGCTCACCGCCGGGCGCGCCGGTGGCGAGCCGGACTGCTTCGTCGGCGCTCATCGCCCTGCCCTCGGCCAGCAGGCCTGCCGTCACGCCAGCACCCAGCCGGGAGCGCTGCGCAGCGAGCAGCTGGTCCAGCCGGGCCCTGGCCGGCGCGCGGGCGACCTCGCCGACTGCCTCTCGCAGGGCCAGCGCCGCGCCGGCGAGCCGGACCGAGCGGCCCGGGTCGTCACGGGCCGCCGCCAGCACGGCGGCCGCCTCAAGGCCCCGGGCGATCGCGAGCCGCTGCCCGGTGGCCAGGCTGAGCTGGAGGGACTCGGCCAGGCTCGATCCGGCCAGGCTCAGCTCGCCCTGAGCCAGCGCGACCCGGCCGATCCCGGCCAGGCACCGGGCGATCTCGGGCCTGGCGTCGATCTCCCGGTAAAGCACCAGCGCGCTGCCGAAATGGCGCAGCGCTGCCTCGTGGTCGCCACGCGCCCTGGCCAGGCTGCCGAGCCCGTAGGAGATCTGGGCAACACCCCAGCCGTTGTTGGCGCGCAGCACCTCAAGGGCCAGCTCGCAGGCGCGCTGTGCCTCGCCCAGCTCATCCTGGCGAGCGAAGATCGCCGCCCTGGTGGCCAGCGCCAGGCCTTCCTCCCAGGGGTCATCTGCCGCCTTCGCAGCCGCGGTCGCCGCAGCCACGCTGGCCAGGGCGTCGTCGTGGCGGCCAGCCCGCAGGTGAACCAGCGCGAGCACGCGCAGTGCGCCGGCCGGGCGGCCGCCTGCTGCGCTGCGGCTGAGATCCAGTCCTGCGCTTGCGCACTCGGCAGCGGCCGGGTAGTCCTGCTGCTCGAAGGCCAGTTCTGCCCGGAGTATGAGTGCGCGGGCCCGGACGTCAGCGGGCACGTCACCGCCCCGGCCGAGCAGGCGATCGAACCAGCCGGCTCCCTCGGTCACCTCGCCGCTGTTCACCCACAGTGCGCGCAGCGCCGAGCAGATCCGCAGGCCGTCAGCGGTCTCGCCGCGCTCCAGGCACTCTGACAGCGCTGACCGGTAGTTGGCCCGCTCAGCGGCGATCCGGTGGTAGATCGCCACCCGCGCAGGCCACGGCGGATCGCCGCGCGCGAAGGCCTGCGTCACAGTCCCCTCGGCCAGCTGCAGCAGGTAGTCGCGGTGCAGCCGCCGCAGCTCAGGTCCCTCGCCGGAGTCGGCGAGACGGTCCGCCGCATACTCCCTGATGGTCTCGGGCAGCCGGTAGCGCGTCCCGCCGTGCAGCTCGCCGTCGAGCACGACCAGGGACTTGTCGATCAGCGCGGCCAGCAGGCCGAGTACCTGGCCGGCCAGCAGCACGCTGTCGGCGCAGATCAGCTCGGCCATCTCCAGGTTCCACCCGGCGAATACCGACAGCCGGCGCAGCAGGACCTGCTCGGCCTCGGTGAGCAGGTCGTAGCTCCAGTCCACCGCTGCCCGCAGGGTCTGCTGCCGCAGCGGAGCGGTCCGGTCGCCGGATGCGAGCAGCTGGAACCGGTCATCCAGCCGGGCGGCGATCTGCTCAACCGACAGCGCGCGGACCCTGGCAGCTGCCAGCTCGATCGCCAGCGGCATCCCGTCCAGCGTGCGGCAGATCTGCGCCACCGCAGCGACATTGTCGGCACTGAGCCCGAACCCGGGCCGGGCAGCGGCTGCGCGCTCGGCGAAGAGGCGTACGGCCTCGGGCAGGAACAGCCCGGTGCGCGCGTATTCGCCGCTGGCAGTACCCGGCAGCTCAAGCGGCGGCACCCGCCACGCGGTCTCGCCGCGGACCCGCAGCGGCTCCCGGCTTGTGGCGAGCATCCGCAGGCCCGGGCAGGCAGCCAGCAGCCGCGCCGCGACCACGGCGCAGGCGTCCACCAGATGCTCGCAGGTATCGAGGATCAGCAGCATGCGCCGTTGCCTGAGGGCATCGGCGAGCGTGTCGGCCAGCAGCCTGTCGCGCTCCTGCCTGATGCCCAGCGTGGCGGCGATGCGCTGGACCAGCAGGCCAGGATCGGCGGTGTCGGCGAGCTCGATCAGCCATGCGCCGTCCGGGAATTGCGGCGCGAGCTGGCAGGCCAGCCGCAGCGCGAGCCTGGTCTTGCCGATCCCGCCCGGCCCGCACAAGGTCAGGGCCCGCACATCGCCGAGCAGCCTGGTGAGCTCGGCCAGGTCACGCTCACGGCCGATGAAGCTGTTGGGCTCGGCGGGCAGGTTGCCCACGCCGGCCGGGATGTCAGAGATCATGGGTCCAATGGGTGGTGTTAACCGGGGTGTCCAGTGTCTCACCAGAACGGCCATCGACCGCTGTAAGGGCTAAGACCGGGCAATATCGGACAGCCTGCGGCTTGGTCAGGTGCCGACCGTCACGGCCACCGGCTCGCTGTAGCGGAGCCGGCCGAAGTACATCACCTTGACAATCACCCACCAGTGCTGGCCCGGGCGGGCGTCGGCGGGCACGGCGACAGTGAACCTGAGCGTCGAGCCGGCTCCGGCCCCCGCGCTGAAGCCGAGCGTCCACGGCCGCGCCTGGTCCCAGCTTCCGAACGGCGAGACCAGCTGAGCCTCGCCCCTGATCGGCGACGCCGTCCGGTTGCGCAGGCGGACCGCGATCTCGCCGGTCTGGCCGGGACGCAGCGCCAGCTCCCCGGCGGCGAGCGTGAGATCAACCTCCGCCGCGAGCGCCTGCTGATCGGCCTCCTGCGCCGCAGCCAGCTCGGCCGGCGTCCGGTCGGCCGGCGTCCGGTCAGCCGGCGTCCGGTCAGCCGGCGTCCGGTCAGCCTGCTCGGCTGCCGCGCCGATGGTGACCAGGACCGCG
>Ga0302324_100022584_pt1 | contig 12216 bp, 8 predicted proteins | sample Palsa_T0_1_FD_201949 | JGI IMG/M metagenome (GOLD analysis project Ga0302324, IMG submission 201949) | Peat permafrost microbial communities from Stordalen Mire near Abisko, Sweden - Palsa_T0_1 | ecosystem: Environmental > Terrestrial > Soil > Palsa > Peat permafrost | place: Sweden: Abisko...
CGATGACGCCGGTGGCTTCGCCGAGTTCGACGAGACGGCCAGAAGCGAGGTTGCGTCCGTAGCACATGACGCAGACGCCGCGTTTCGACTCGCAGGTGAGCACCGAGCGAATCTTGACGCGCTCGATGCCGGCAGCCTGAATTGCGCCAGCGAGGTCTTCGGTGATTTCCTGGTTGACGTCGACGACGACCTGGGCTTCGTAGTCCTTGATTTTTTCGAGCGACACGCGGCCGACGATGCGGTCGCGCAGCGGCTCGATGATCTCGCCAGCTTCGACGATGCCGGAGACGAAGATTCCGTCGACGGTGCCGCAATCGTATTCGCTGATGATCACGTCTTGCGCGACGTCGACCAGACGGCGCGTTAGATAGCCCGAGTCGGCGGTCTTGAGAGCGGTGTCGGCCAGACCCTTGCGGGCTCCGTGGGTGGAGATGAAGTATTCGAGAACGGTCAAGCCTTCACGGAAGTTAGCCGTGATCGGGGTCTCGATGATTTCACCGGTCGGCTTGGCCATCAGTCCGCGCATTCCGGAGAGCTGACGGATCTGCTGTTTCGATCCGCGAGCGCCGGAATCGGCCATGACGTAGATGGGGTTGAGCTGGCCTTCTTTGTCGCGGCGCTGCATCTGGCCGAACATTTCATCGGCGACTTTTTCCGTGATGGACGACCAGATTTCGATGACCTTGTTGTAGCGTTCGCCGTTGGTGATGGCGCCGTCCAGGTATTGCTGCTGGACTGCGATCACCGATTTGTCGGCGTCTTTGACGAGCGTCTTTTTGTTATCGGGGATGACCATGTCATCGATGCCGATAGAGAGACCGGAGCGCGTGGCGTAACGGAAGCCGAGCGACTTGATCTCATCGAGCATCTTGACGGTGACTTCGAGGCCAAACCGCAGATAGCAGTAATTGACCAACTGGCCGATACCCTTCTTCTTGAGCAAGCCGTTGATGTAAGGCATGGCCACGTTGACGCCGGGCACAGCCTTCGGCAGATGGTCGTTGAGGATGGCACGGCCGACGGTGGTGTTCAGATACTCGCGCTTCAGATTGATGGGCTCGGTGTGGTTCACGTCCTGATCGTCATAAGCCTGCGTCAGATCGATGACTTCGCCCGAGTAGCGCAGACGAATCGGGGTGAGCGTTTCCACTTCGCCCATTTCGAGCGCGATGACCACTTCGTCGATGTTGGCGAAGGAGCGGCCTTCACCCTTGGCGCCGGGCTTCGCTTTGGTCAGGTAGTAGAGTCCGAGCACCATGTCTTGCGTAGGCACGGTGATGGGCTGGCCTGACGCCGGAGACAGGATGTTGTGCGAAGACAGCATAAGAACGCTGGCTTCGACCTGCGCCTCGGGCGACAGCGGAATATGCACTGCCATCTGATCGCCGTCGAAGTCGGCGTTGAATGCCGTGCAGACGAGGGGATGGATCTTAATTGCTTTGCCTTCCACCAGCACCGGCTCGAACGCCTGAATGCCGAGGCGATGGAGCGTAGGCGCGCGGTTCAACATCACGGGATGGTCTTTGATGACCTCTTCCAGAATGTCCCAGACAATCGGGTCCTGCTGCTCCACCATTTCTTTGGCTTGTTTGATGGTGGTGCAGTTTCCGGTTTGTTCGAGCCGGTGATAGATGAAGGGCTTGAACAATTCGAGCGCCATCTTCTTGGGCAATCCGCACTGGTGCAGTTTGAGCTCGGGGCCGACCACGATGACGGAACGGCCAGAGTAGTCGACGCGTTTGCCGAGCAGGTTCTGGCGGAAGCGTCCCTGCTTGCCCTTCAGCGTGTCGGAGAGGGACTTGAGCGGGCGATTGTTGGCGCCACGAAGGACGCGACCGCGACGGCCGTTATCGAACAGGGCGTCGACAGCTTCCTGCAGCATGCGCTTTTCGTTGCGCACGATGACTTCGGGAGCGTGCAGATCCATCAGCTTCTTCAACCGGTTGTTGCGGTTGATGACGCGGCGGTACAGGTCGTTCAAATCGGAGGTGGCAAACCGGCCGCCATCGAGTGGGACCAAGGGACGCAGCTCGGGTGGAATCACCGGCAGCACATCGAGGATCATCCACTGGGGCTTGTTGCCGCTCTTGCGGAAGGCCTCAACCACTTTCAGGCGCTTGGCGTACTTCAGGCGCTTCTGCAGCGAGGTTTCGTGCTTCATCTTCTCGCGCAGCTCAGCCGAGAGACCATCGACTTCAATGCGCTTGAGAAGTTCCTTGATCGCTTCCGCACCCATCATGGCCTTGAAGCCTGCGGGACGGAACTGCTGATCGAGCTCTCGATACTTGGCTTCGTCTTTGATAACTTCGCGTTCTTTGGCCGTGGAGTCGCCGGGATCGACGACCACGTAGGCCTCGAAGTAGAGGATGGCTTCGAGATCGCGCAGGGAAATATCGAGGAGATGGCCGATGCGGCTGGGCAATCCCTTGAAGAACCAGACGTGCGAACAGGGCGATGCGAGCTCGATGTGGCCGAGGCGCTCGCGGCGGACTTTGGAGAGCGTGACTTCGACGCCGCACTTGTCGCAGATCACTCCGCGATGCTTCATGCGCTTGTATTTGCCGCAGAGACATTCCCAGTCGGTGACCGGGCCGAAGATGCGGGCGCAGAACAAGCCATCGCGCTCCGGCTTGAAGGTGCGGTAGTTGATGGTTTCCGGCTTGGTCACTTCGCCATGCGACCAGCTCCGGATTTTTTCCGGGGACGCGAGGCTGATGCGAATGGCGTCGAAATCAGCCACGGGGTTTGCCATATCGAACGGGCTCGAACGAAACATGTTCCTCCGCTTTCCTACGGCTGTACGCCGCCGTACGCGGCTCTTAAGAACGGTCGCCAGTCGATGGTCGTTAGTCGCTGGCGAAATCTCTGACCCGGAAGCCCAAGAGCGAAGACTGCCGGGTCTATTCTTCAAAACTGAGTTGGCTCGCTAGCCGCGAACGACCGACGACTAGCGACCAACGACGATTTCTTAATCTGCTGCTACGGCCACCGGCTTCTTCTCCGAGGCCTTGATCAACTCGACATCGAGACAGAGCGCTTGCAATTCGCGAATCAGGACGTTAAACGACTCCGGCACGCCCGGCTCCATCGCAGCCTCGCCTTTGACGATGGCCTCGTAGATTTTGGTGCGTCCGTAGACGTCGTCTGACTTTGCGGTGAGCAACTCTTGCAGGATGAACGCCGCGCCGTAGGCTTCGAGGGCCCAGACTTCCATTTCTCCGAAGCGCTGGCCTCCGAACTGCGCTTTGCCACCCAGCGGCTGCTGGGTGATGAGCGAGTACGGCCCGATGGAGCGAGCGTGAATCTTGTCGTCCACCAAGTGCGACAGTTTCAACATGTAGATGTAGCCGACCGTGACCGGCTGTTCGAAAATCTCGCCCGTCATGCCGTCGCGCAAACTGGTCTTGCCCGAAGTGGGCAGGCCTGCGCTGGTCAGCAACGCCTTGATTTCCGTTTCACGAGCGCCGTCGAACACGGCCGAGCCCATGAAGACACCCTTCTTCAAGGTTGGGGCCAAGGCTTCGAGTTCATCTTCGCTCATGTCGGCGATGGTATCGGCCAGAACGGTGTCTTTGAACAAAGCCTTGAGATCACGGCGAATTGCTTCGGAGCGGCTGTTGTGCTTGAGCAACTCGGTGATCTTTTTGCCGAGTTCAAAGCCGGCCCATCCGAGGTGGGTTTCGAGAATCTGTCCCACGTTCATACGGCTGGGTACACCGAGCGGGTTCAGGACGATTTCAACCGGCGTTCCATCTTCGAGGTATGGCATGTCCTCTTCCGGCAGAATACGCGCGATTACGCCCTTGTTGCCGTGGCGTCCGGCCATTTTGTCGCCGACGCTCAGCTTGCGCTTCATGGCGATGTAGACCTTGACGAGCTTGATCACGCCCGGCGGCAGTTCATCACCCTTGGTGAGCTTGTCTTTCTTTTCGTTGACGATCTTCTTGAGCACGTCGATCTGGCGCGAGGTCATTTCCTCGATCTCGTCGATCTGCTCGTTCACCCGCGGGTCCTTGTCCGCGTACTTGATGCGCTTCAGATTGCGGGTTGAGATGCGCTCGATGGTGTCGCGGTCGAGAATCGCGTCCTTGGTCAGCAGGCGCTTGTTGGTGCGCTCGTCGTGAAGGTCGGCTTGCACTTCCTTGCCGCCCAGCAGGCCGTCCAAACGCTTCAGGCGCTCGTCGGTCAGAATGCGGATTTCGTCAGACAAGTTCTTTTCGAGCTTGGCGATCTGGTTGGCTTCGATGGCCTTCGCGCGTTCATCTTTTTCCTGGCCTTTGCGCGAGAAGATCTTCACGTCGACCACGATGCCTTCGATTCCCGGCGGGCAGTAGAGGGAAGCGTCGCGCACGTCTCCGGCTTTTTCGCCGAAGATGGCGCGCAGCAGCTTTTCTTCCGGCGTGAGCTGGGTTTCACCCTTCGGCGTAACTTTACCGACGATGATGTCGCCCTGCTTGATGCCAGCGCCGATGCGGATGACGCCTGCCTCGTCCAGATTGCGCAACGTGGATTCGCTCACGTTGGGAATATCGCGCGTGACTTCTTCCGGACCCAGTTTGGTGTCGCGGGCCTCGAGTTCGAATTCTTCGATGTGGACGGAGGTGTAGTAATCCTCCTTGACCATTTTTTCGGAGACGAGGATTGCGTCTTCGAAGTTGTAGCCACGCCACGGCATGAAGGCGACGAGGACGTTGCGTCCGAGAGCCAATTCGCCGAAGTCGGTGCACGGGCCGTCGGCGATGACCTGACCTTTGACCACGCGCTGACCTTTCTTCACGATCGGCTTCTGGTTGATACACGTGTTTTGGTTCGAGCGTTTGAACTTGGTGAGCTGATAAATGTCGCTGCCCACTTCACGCGAAAGCTGCATGGGATGATGCTCGCCTTCGACGCGAACGATGATGCGCTCGGAATCGACCGAATCGATGATGCCGTTGCGCTTGGCGAGGATGACTGCGCCGGAATCGCGCGCGGTGACGCCTTCCATGCCGGTTCCGACGATCGGGGCCTGAGCACGAAGCAAGGGCACGGATTGACGTTGCATGTTCGCACCCATCAGTGCTCGGTTCGCGTCATCGTGTTCGAGGAAGGGAACGAGCGACGCGGCGACCGAGACTAGTTGCTTCGGGCTGACGTCGACGTAGTCCACTTCGTCGCGATTCACGAGGACAAAGTTGCCCGCCTTGCGAGCGTTGACCAGCTCCCCGGCGATGCGTCCTTTGTCGTCGAGTTCGATATTGGCCTGCGCGATGGTGTGGCGGTCTTCTTCCCACGCGGAAAGATAGAAGGAGAAAGGCTCGACCTCGACCAGCTTTTTCTTCCGGTCTTTGAGATCGGCGTTGGTCTTCTCCATTTCGCTTTTCTCGACGTAGTCGCCGACTTTGTGAGCGCTGTCGCCGGCGTTGACGACGATGACGTAGTCGACCACGCGTGCGTTCTTCACCTTGCGATACGGAGACTCGATGAAGCCGTAGTCGTTGATGCGGGCAAAGCAGCTCAACGACGAGATCAGTCCGATGTTCGGACCTTCCGGCGTTTCAATCGGGCAGATGCGTCCGTAGTGCGTCGGGTGAACGTCGCGGACTTCGAATCCGGCGCGCTCACGCGAGAGTCCGCCCGGCCCAAGAGCCGACAAACGGCGCTTGTGGGTGATTTCCGAGAGCGGGTTGGTCTGGTCCATGAACTGCGAGAGCTGCGACGATCCGAAGAATTCGCGGATCGCGGCCATGACTGGTTTTGCATTAACCAGATCGTGCGGCATGGCCGTCGACATTTCCTGGTAGACGGACATTTTCTCTTTGATCGCGCGCTCCATGCGGACCAGGCCGATGCGGAACTGGTTTTCGAGCAGTTCGCCGACGGCTCGCACACGACGGTTGCCGAGATGATCGATGTCGTCAACGGCGCCGATGTTCTTGCGCAGTTTGAGCAGGTATTTGATGGTGGCGTAGAAGTCGTTGGGATCGAGCGTGCGCTGCTCGAGGCTGGTGGCTTCCTGGTTTTCGAAGAGCTTGATGTTGAACTTAAGCCGGCCCACGCGTGAGAAATCGTACTTGCGCGGATCGAAGAACATTCCCTGGAACAGGGCCGTGGCGGTGTCGAGGGTTGGCGGATCTCCAGGGCGCAGCTTGCGGTAGATTTCAATCAGCGCTTCGGACGGCGTGGTGACCGAATCGCGGCGCAGGGTCTGGCTGATGACCGTGCCCACATCGTCGCGCTCAGGGAAGAACACGCTCATCTCGATCACGCCCGACTCCAGGATCTTGGCGACCTTGTCGGCGGTGATTTCGGTGTTCGCTTCGAGCAGAACTTCTCCGGTGGTGGTGTCGACGATATCGCCTGCCGCCCACGCGCCTTCGAGATCGGTCGTATCAACTTCGATCTCGCTGATCTTCGCCTTCTGAATTTCTTTCAGGATGGCAGCCGTGATCTTGCGGCCGGAGTGCGCCACTTCGTCGCCCGACTTCGACTTGACGCTGTGGGCAAGTTTCATGCCGAGAAGATTCGTGGCCTTGTCGCTGGCCGGATCGAGCGTCCAGAACAGTTTCTTGTCGCGGACGACCAGACGGTCGGTAGTGTAGAAAGTCTTGAGAATGTCTTCGCCGGAACGCAGGCCGAGGGCGCGCAGAAAAATCGTGCCCAGGAATTTGCGCTTGCGGTCGATGCGCACGTAAAGAACGTTTTTCTGGTCGTACTCGAATTCAACCCACGAACCGCGATAGGGAATGATCTTTCCCAGGAAGTAGGTGCGGTTGGCGGCGGTTTCAAAGAACACGCCGGGAGAACGGTGCAACTGGCTGACGATGACGCGCTCGGTGCCGTTAATAATGAAGGTGCCGTTCTGCGTCATCAGCGGGACGTCGCCGAAGAAAACTTCCTGCTCCTTGATGTCGCGGATGGAACGGTTGCCGGCCTCATCTTTGTCCCAGATGGTGAGGCGCATGGTGACTTTGAGCGGCGCCGAATACGTCATGCCGCGCTCTTCGCATTCGGCCACGTCGTATTTCAGCTGCAGGCCGACCGGGTCGCCGCACTTGTTGCAGAAATCGGGCGTGTTCGCGTTGTAGGTGCCGCACTTGTGGCAGAGAACGTCGCCGGGATGAAACGGGTCGGTGATCACCGTCGATCCGCAGCTCTTACAGGTGGTGCGCAGGTGATGCAGGCCCTTCAGGTGGCCGCACTTGCACTCCCAGTTGCCGATGGCGAAATCGACAAACTCAAGCTGCGAGACGTTGCGAAAGTCGGTGATGGGAAACACGGACTGAAACACGGCCTGCAGTCCGCCGTCTTCGCGTTCGCTCGGCAGTTTATCCATTTGCAGAAAGCGGTCATAGGAGCGCTTCTGAACCTCGATGAGGTTCGGGATCTGGATGGTTGCGGGAATCTTGGAAAAGTCGAAACGCTTGCGATGTATGTTGTGCTTTGTCATGCTCAGGAACTCCTGCTTTCAGGCAGCCGGGGCTGCGGTACAAGCGGAATGGTAATGACAGACGCAAACAGCGGCGCCACCATCTTGCTTAACGAGACTGCTGCCGAGCGGTATGCGCGAAAAAAAGCGACGGGCACCCGCAGGGACGAGTTTGTCCTTGGGCGCCACTAACGACGCTTACTCTTGGGTAACTTGTAAAATTCCGCACCAGTTCAAAAGGCCTGTTCCGTCCCGCCGCCCGCGGGACCGGCTGCCAAAACTTCAATCCAGCGACCCTTTTTCCGCTTCCTGGGTCTATTTAGGAGGATGCGGGTCGCCGTCGCCTCACAGTGAAGCCAAGGTAAGCGGGTTATTTATTAGATATTAACACCGCTTAAAGGATTCAGCCACTGTTCGGTCAAATAATTGCAAGCGGGGCAGGCCCCGGTCTGAGCCGGCGTGGCCCGGACCGCAGGAACCGCCCCCACGCTGCAAGACTTACTTGACTTCGACGGTCGCGCCTGCTTCGGTAAATTTCTTCTTGATGGTCTCGGCTTCTTCCTTGGAGACGCCTTCTTTAATGCTCTTCGGAGCGCCATCGACCAAGTCCTTCGCCTCTTTCAGGCCAAGGCTGGTGACTTCACGTACGGCCTTGATAACGTTGATCTTGTTCGCTCCAACTTCTTTCAGGACGACGGTGAACTCGGTCTTTTCCTCGGCCGGAGCCGCTCCGCCTGCCGCCGCTCCGCCGCCGGCAACCATCGCCGGGGCTGCTGCTGCCGCCGAAACTCCCAAGCGCGATTCCAGTTTCTTCACCAGCTCTGCCGCTTCCAGCAACGACAGGGCAACGATTGACTCTTCCAACTGCTGTAGGTCCGCCATGTGGATCTCTCCGCTTTATTTAAGATTTGCGATCTCGCTATCGCTCGGCCCGGTTTCCAGTGCGACCAGATCCTTCGATTCCAGCGCCAGACAACGCCCGAATTTCAGAACCGCGCCACCCCGAGATTTGCGATAGCTAAATCTTTTTTCGAGCAGGCTTGCTGCCCCGAAAATTTTGTAATTTTGCAATCGGGTAATTTGGTAATTTGAAAACCTCGGGCTACCGGGTTCAAATTACAAAATTTCAAAATTTCCCAATTACAAATTCAGAAACCTAAGCCTCTTTGAATTTTTTCTGCTCCACGCCCTGGCCGACGACTACGGCGAGGTTGCGTCCGACCGCGTTCATGGCCGTGACCAAGCGCTGCGACGGAGCGTTCAGCAGGAACAGGAGCTTCGAATACAGCTCTTCTTTCGACGGCATGGTCGCGAGCGATTCGATCTCCTTGACCGTAATCACGCGGCCTTCGACCAAGCCGGCCTTGAAGCTGAATTCCGGATTTTCTTTGACGTACTTCGCCAGCGCCTTGGCCAGCGCTACCGGATCGCCTTCGGTGTAGGCAATCGAAGTCACGCCGGTAAGGTTCTTCAGCGCCTCTTCAACCTTGGTGCCTTTGCCGGCGCGCTCGGCTAGCGTGTTCTTGACGACGCGATATTTCGCGCCGGTCGGACGCAGCGCCTTGCGCAATTCGAAGTCCTGCATGACCGTCAGCTTGGAATAGGTGGCGACGATCATGCTCGACGCCTTCTTCAGATCGCCGTTAAGCTTTTCAACCTGCGCTACTTTTTTTGCTCTGGTAACCGCCATGATCAAACCCTTTCAAAACTTGTGTAGTGACGGGGCTGCTCCCGTCGGCCGGGAAATCCCGGCTGGCGTTGCCTATACCTTGGACGCGACCTCGATCGGAGTCGTGTCGAGCGAGATGCCCGGCCCCATGCTCGAACTCAGGTAGCAGGCCTTGATGTACTTGCCCTTGGCGACCGCAGGCTTCGCCTTGATCACGCTCGTAATCAGCGTGGTGGCGTTGTCGATGAGCTTGTCGGGCGAAAAGGAAATCTTGCCGACGGGCACGTGCACCAGCGCCGTTTTGTCGGTGCGGAATTCGACTTTGCCGGCCTTGACCTCTTGTACGGCCTTCGCCACGTCCATGGTGACGGTACCGGTCTTTGGATTGGGCATCAGACCCTTCGGTCCGAGGACTTTGCCGAGACGGCCGACCGACTTCATCATGTCGGGCGTGGCAATCAGCGCGTCGAAGTCGGTCCAGTTTTCTTTGGTGATTTTCTCGACCATATCTTCGCCGCCGACGAAATCGGCTCCGGCGGCTTCGGCTTCGCGGACTTTTTCGCCGCTGGCAATCACCAATACTTTTTTCGACTTGCCGAGTCCGTGCGGAAGGACGACGGTGCCGCGAACCATTTGGTCGGCGTGCTTGGGATCGACGCCCAGGCGCAAGGTTACTTCGACGGTCTCGTCGAACTTTGCGAATTTCACTTTCTGAAGAAGCGGAACCGCTTCCTGCAGTGTGTAAGGCCGCGACTCAACTGCCTTCCGCGCCTTCTCGATGTTTTTGCCTGACTTCTTCATTATTCCCTCAGTCTCCCACCGCCGCTTCTTTGCTCTGAAGAGCCGTGGTAGTTTCGACAGATGTTGTAATTTTGTAATCGGGTAATTTGGTAATTTGAAAACCCTAACCCCTAAGTTTTTCAAATTACACAACTACTAAATTTCTGAATTACCCAACTACTTCAATCCCCATTGAACGCGCCGTGCCGCTCACGCTTTTGATCGCGGCCTCGACGGATGCGGCGTTGAGGTCGGGCATCTTCTGCTTCGCGATATCCTCGACCTGCTTCAGCGTCACCTTGCCGACTTTATCCTTATTAGGTGCGCCCGATCCTTTGGCGATGCCGGCTGCGCGCTTCAGCAATACCGATGCTGGCGGCGTTTTGGTGATGAAGGTGAATGAGCGGTCGTTATAGACCGAGATCACGACCGGAACAATCAGCCCTTCGAGTTCTTTTTGTGACGTGCGGGCATTGAACTGCTTGCAGAACTCCATGATATTGACTTGTGCCTGCCCGAGCGCCGGTCCAACTGGAGGCGCTGGCGTGGCCTTGCCCGCGGCGATCTGCAACTTGACCTGACCTGTTACTTTCTTTGCCATGATGCCTTTCCCGTACCTGCGTCAAATTCAGCCTGAGTCTAGGATTTTCGGCCCAGCGCTTTTGTAAAATCACTACGCGACTTTTTCTACCTGCCCAAATTCCAGTTCCACCGGCGTCGAGCGGCCGAAGATGGTGACCATGACTTTCAAGGTCTCGCGATCTTCGTTCACGTCGTCGACCACTCCGGTAAAGGTTGCGAATGGGCCTTCGCCGATGCGCACCTGCTCGCCTTTTTCGAACTTGACCTTGAGCTTCGGCTTCTCGCGGCTGTCGGCGACTTTATAAACGATGTGATTGACTTCTTCGTCCGAGAGCGGAGTCGGCTGCTGTCCGGTGCCGACGAATCCGGTGACGCGGGGCGTCGATTTCACGACGTGCCAGACATGATCGTCCATGTCCATTTCAACCAGCACGTAGCCGGGATAGAACATGCGCTCGGAAGTGTATTTCTTGCCGCCGCGGACTTCGGTGACCGACTCGGTTGGAATCAGCACCTTGCCAATTTTGTCCTGCAATCCGAAAGCCTGCACGCGCGACTCCAGCGACTCCCGCACCTTGCGCTCGAAGCCCGAATAAGCGTGGATGATGTACCACTTCATATTCGGATTGCGCGCGGGTTCGCTGGCGGTTTCCGCCGCCGGCTGAGCCTGCTGGGTCGCGTCTGCCGCAGCGGTTTCGGTCTTTTCTTTATCCGCGGCTTTGTCCGTAACTTTGTCCGTATCCGGCATTCAATCGCTTCTTTCGCTCGCGCCTAACGGTGCGAGAAATAACGCAGCATCCGCTCCAGGCTGTTGGTGATGGCCAGATCCACCAGCCAGAAGTAAAACGCAAACAGGAACACGGTAATGATCACGACCGTCGTGGTCGCCCGAACTTCTTTGAGCGAGGGAGACGTGACCTTCTTCATCTCCGTGCGAACGTCGTGATAAAAGGACCGGATCCGCTCGGGCCAGGATCTCAACGTGGTTGTAATCGCATTCTGTTCCACCGCTGTCGCCATACCTTCCCGCTCTCCTCGACTGCTCCCTCTCGGGCCTCAACTCTTACCCTCAGCGTTACCCTTAACTCTGGCAGGGGCGGAGGGATTCGAACCCCCAAGTTCGGTTTTGGAGACCGACAGTTTAACCGTTGAGCTTACGCCCCTAGACTCAATTGGTAATTGAGTAATTTGTAATTTGGTAATTTGAAAACCAAACCCACTCTCAGCACTCGGGATCTTCAATTACAAATCACAGATTACCAATTACAAATTATTTCACTTCTTTGTGCGGCGTGTGCTTGCGGCATCGGCTGCAGAACTTCTTCAGTTCCAGACGATCCGGTGTCGTTTTGCGGTTCTTGGTCTTCGAATAGTTCCGCTCTTTGCAGTCGCCACACTGTAACGTAATAATCTCTCGGGGCATTGCTCACTCCCTGTCTTTCAACTTGTGGGGGCGAGGCGTAAGCCCCGCCCCACATAATGTTTCCCTACTTCACAATCTCGGCAATGGTTCCTGCTCCGACGGTGTGTCCGCCTTCGCGGATGGCGAAGCGCAAGCCCTTCTCCATCGCGACCGGCGTGATCAGTTCGATCACCAGGCTCACGTTGTCCCCCGGCATCACCATCTCCGTGCCTTCGGGCAACTCCGCAATCCCCGTCACGTCCGTCGTCCGCAAATAAAACTGCGGCCTGTATCCCTTGAAGAACGGCGTATGCCGCCCGCCTTCTTCTTTCGTCAGAATGTAAACTTCCGCCTTGAACTTCGTATGCGGAGTGA
>Ga0302324_100022585_pt1 | contig 12216 bp, 8 predicted proteins | sample Palsa_T0_1_FD_201949 | JGI IMG/M metagenome (GOLD analysis project Ga0302324, IMG submission 201949) | Peat permafrost microbial communities from Stordalen Mire near Abisko, Sweden - Palsa_T0_1 | ecosystem: Environmental > Terrestrial > Soil > Palsa > Peat permafrost | place: Sweden: Abisko...
CCAAAATCCGCAGGCTAAAGCCCGCGCCACTTGGGCCGCGGCTGTATAATTCTGCGACCAAAGGATTTCACGGGCATCCAATCAAACTGATCTGGTGCCGCGTAGCTTGAAATTAGCTCCATCTTCTAACTCTGGGACCCACTATGGCGAAACCTGTCTTACTGAGTGTGGACGACGACGCCGACGTTTTGCGGGCGATTGAACGCGACTTGCGTTCGCATTACGGCGCCGATTATCGCGTGCTGGGCAGTGGATCTCCCGAAAGCGCGCTGGACCTTCTGAAGCAGTTGAAACTCCGCAGCGATAGCGTGGCCCTGCTGCTGGCCGATCAGCGCATGCCGCGCATGGACGGCGTACACTTTTTGCAGGAAGCGATGCGGATTTATCCGGAGGCCAAGCGCGCCCTGCTCACCGCGTACGCCGACACGACCGCCGCGATCGGCGCCATTAATCAGGCCAGCATTCATTTTTTTTTCATGAAGCCGTGGGACCCGCCCGCCGAGCACCTCTACCCGCAACTGGACGATTTGCTGGAAGACTGGCAGGCGTCGTACCATCCGGCCTATTCGGGGATTCGCGTGCTGGGCACGCGATGGTCGCCACGCTCGTATGAATTGCGCGATTTCCTCGCGCGCAATCATGTCCCCTATCAGTGGATCGACGCGGAGATTTCCGCAAGCGACCCGGAGACGAAGGTTTTGCTGGAGAGTCTGGGCCCGGAAGCTACGAGTCTTCCTGTCGTTCTATTTCCGGACGGCACGAAGCTGCTCGAATGCGTTCCGGCGCAAGTCGCGCAGAAAGTCGGCCTGCGAACGCGCGCGCAAACGAATTTCTACGATCTGGCGATTATTGGCGGAGGGCCGGCAGGGCTTGCAGCCGCCGTTTACGGAGCCTCGGAAGGCCTGCATACGGTGATCGTCGAGCGGGAAGCGCCGGGCGGACAGGCGGGCATGAGCTCGCGCATCGAAAATTATTTAGGTTTTCCCGCGGGGCTGAGCGGCGGTGACTTGGCGCGGCGCGCGGTGGTGCAGGCGCAGCGATTCGGCGTGGAAATCCTGGCGGCGGAAGCGGCCGGTGTGCGGATGGAAGGCCCTTACCGAATCATTCAGCTGGCCGACGAAAGCGAATTTTCCTGTCACGCGCTGATGATCGCCACGGGCGTGCAATGGCGGCGCCTTGACGTGCCTGGAATCGATCGCTTGCAGGGCGCGGGGGTCTACTACGGCGGCGGCGCCACGGAGGCGATTTCCTGCGTGGGAGAAACCGTGTACGTGGTGGGCGGCGCGAATTCGGCGGGGCAGGCGGCCATGAATTTCGCCAAGTACGCGGAAAAAGTATTTATCCTGGTGCGCGGAAGTTCTCTCTCGGTCACCATGTCGCAATACCTGATCGATCAAATTAAGGAGACGCCCAAAATTCAAGTTTGGGCGCACGCCAGCGTGGCCGAAGTGCATGGCGAAACGCATCTCGAGGAGGTTTCCATCCAGTGTTCGGATACGGGAAAGGTCGAGCGCGTGCCCGCGAGCTCTATGTTTATTTTTATCGGGGCGTTGCCGCGAACGGATTGGCTAGCGGGCATGGTCGAGCGAGACGATCGCGGTTTCCTGTTAACCGGCCCCGACCTTTTCGTCGATGGCGAGCGCCCCAAGGGCTGGACGCTGGAACGCGATCCTTTCCTGCTGGAAACCAATGTGCCTGGGATTTTTGCGGTGGGTGACGTGCGGCACGGTTCGGTGAAGCGCGTCGCTTCAGGAGTTGGGGAAGGATCGGTAGCCGTGCAGTTTATTCATCAGTATCTGAGCAAAGTCCAATGAGGAAAAGTGGAGCAGGCTTCAGCTTGTGGGGTTTAGTTCTTGCTAGGGCCAAAACCCACAGGCTGAAGCCTGCGCCACGGTTTATTCGCAAGAATTTGAGCAAAGTCCTATGACGGAAATTGCCGAACTGCTGCGCGTTCCGGTCTTCGCGGATTTGCCCGAAGACCAGATCGGATGGTTCCTCAGCCAGGCGGCGGAAATTCGCTTCGAGGCTGGCGACATTCTGATGAATCCGGGCGAACCGGCCGACGCCATGTTTGTCATTCTCGAGGGACAGGTCCAGGCCCGCGGTGAACTCGGCGGCGAAACCGTCATCATTACGGTCGATGCCGGCACGGTGACCGGGCGGCTGCCCTTTTCCAGAATGAAAACGTTTACATTCGGCACGCGCGCGTTGACCACCTGCCGCATCCTTCGATTTCATGAATCGATGTTTCATGACTTGGTGCAGAAAATGCCCGTGTTGACCGAGCGCCTCGTGGGCATGATGACCGACCGGGTCCGCGAGATGACGCGCCGGGAACAGCAGCGCGACCGCCTGGCGGCGCTTGGAAAACTATCCGCAGGGCTTGCTCACGAACTTAATAATCCCGCCTCCGCGGCCAAGCGAGCCTCCAGCCAGTTGCGCGACATCCTGCAAAAAATTCGCGACGCCGCGCACGAACTCGGCCGGCGTGACCTCACAGCCACGCAGAAAGCCGAAATTGAAAAGCTGGAAGCCTCCATCATGCTGCACAAGGATCCTCCCCCGGACACCCTGGCCATGTCCGACCTCGAGGAGGAATTGGATTCACTGCTTCGCAGCCACGGGCAGAACGATTTGTGGCAGCTTGCGGCCGGCTTGGCGCAACGCAATATTCATCCGGATGTGCTCGAGTCGCTCTTTGCGGAGTTTGATCCCGGAACCGCCCGCGCCGCGCTCGTCCGAATCGCGGCCGTGGCCGAGGTCTATAGCCTGCTCGACGAAATCGAAAGCAGCGCCGCGCGCATTTCCGACCTGGTCCTGGCGATCAAGGAATATACCTACATGGATCAGGCGCCCGTGCAAAACGTGGACATCGTGAAAAGCCTGGAAAGCACGCTCACGATTTTGAACCACAAGCTCAAAAAGGGCGTGACGGTGCAGCGCGAGTACGAACGCGTGCCTCTGCTCGTGAATTCGTTTGGCAGCGAACTCAACCAGGTGTGGACCAACATCATTGACAACGCCATCGACGCCATGGGCGGCAAGGGAGAGCTGCGCCTGCGCACCCATCGTGACGATTCCTGCGCCGTCGTGGAAATCGGCGACAACGGCCCGGGTATTTCTCCCGACGTGCAGACGCACATCTTCGAACCCTTTTTTACCACCAAGGGAGTCGGCGAAGGGACCGGCCTCGGCCTGGACACCGTGCAGCGCATCGTGAAAAAGCATCGCGGCAGCATTCAAGTCACCTCGAAGCCGGGCGACACGCTGTTTCAAGTCTGGCTCCCGCTCGCGGATGCGCCCGCCTAGATCGCTTTCTCAAGTTGCACAGACTTTACAGGTTGCGGAAAAAGTCCCTCCAACTTTTTGTCATTCCGAGCGGAGCGAGGAATGTCTATTTCTTTTCATGCGCGCAACCCTCGGAGGGATTCCTCGCTCCGCTCGGAATAACAAAAATGGCTACTTTTTCCGCAGCCTGTTCAGCCTGTGGGCTTTTTTGCAGGCTAGGACCACAGGCTGAAGCCTGTGCCACAAAGCGGCCCAGCAGGAATTCCTCACGATCTGCAATCCGGCATTGAGTTTGGCCGCGATTCCCGATAGTCTCGCGTGGGCGAAAGGGACGCCGAACCGAATCCGTGGCTGACAAGCTTTTCCAGCTCCTGCCGCCGGAAGGCCTCAAGATTCTGCTCACGCTCTTCCTGTGTTTCCTGCTTGGGTTGGAACGGGAAGAGCACCGCGCCGCGGGCCAGCGGTACGGTTTTGGCGGCGTCCGCACTTTTCCGCTGATTGGGCTGATCGGCTATTCGATGGCTCTGCTGTCAAGCGCGCAACTGCTTCCCTTGACGTTTGGATTCGGCGTAATCGGCGCGTTTCTATGGCTTTCCTACCGGCACAAACTCGAAGCGTACAACGAAGCCGGAGTGACCACGGAAGTCTCGGGGCTGGTGACTTATGTGATCGGCGCGCTCGTTTCGCGCGAACAATTTTGGATCGCCACCACGATCGCCGTAATCAGCATGTTGCTTCTCGAGCTGAAAGAATTTCTCGAGAATCTGACCAGCAAAATTCCTGCCGTTGAGATTTTGACGTTCACGAAATTTCTCCTGTTGACCTTCGTCATTCTGCCGATCGTCCCGAATAAGGACTTCGGTCCGTACGCGGTGAATCCGTTCAAGGCATGGCTGGTGGTCGTGGCCATCAGCGGCGTGTCTTATGGAAGTTACCTCTTGGAGAAACTGGCGCGGGGAAAGGGCGGTGTACGGCTCTCGGGCCTGCTAGGAGGATTATATTCGTCGACGTTCACGACCGTCGTCATGGCAAAAGAAGCCAAGACGGCTGGCGCACCTCACACCTACACCGGCGGCATTGTGATTGCCTCTGGCGTGATGTACTTCCGTTTTCTTGTCCTGGTCGGAATTTTCAATCTCCAGCTCATGGATCGTCTCTTGATTCCGTTTGGAGTCCTGGGAGCCGTTGGGGTTGCAGGCGGATGGATATGGTCCAGCTTATCCGACGCGCCCAAGACGGAAACGAAATCTGAGTATTCGACAAAAAATCCGCTGGAGCTGGGTTCCGCATTTTTGCTGGGACTGGTGTTCGTAGCGGTGCTCGTGGCGACCAATTTTGCGCTGATCCATTTGGGCAGCGGAGGGATTTACGTGATGGCTGTGATTTCCGGCCTGGCGCCGGTGGATCCCTTCATCATGGGGCTGACGCAGACCGCGGGGAATATGACCGCGATGAGTCTTGCCGTGGCGGGAGTGATCGTCGCGGCAGCCAGCAACAATTTTGCCAAAGCGTTTATCGCGCTGGCGCTCGCCGATCCCAAGACAGGCAGGCAGAGCCTGATCCTGATGCTCGCGCTGACGGCGCTGGGCCTCGTCCCGCTGTTTTGGATGGCGCGGTAGGTGCGCGGCGTGAACGCGGCGGAAACCATTCCGGGACATTCGGTTTCTTCGCACATTGTATTTCGGCTGGCGGCCGTTTCCGTTCTGGCAGCCATGCTTCTCTTGCCAATTTGGATCGTCGCGTTTCCCCCTCTGCTCGATTACCCGAATCATCTGGCGCGCGCATTCGTTCTGGCGCACCTCAACGATCCGCATTTTTCTTTTCGGCAATTTTATCGTTCCGATTGGGGCGCGTATCCGTATTTGGGGATGGACGCATCCCTTGCCGTGCTCGGGCGGCTGTTTCCTATCGAGACGGCGGGGCGCGTGTATCTCAGTGTGTGCGTCCTTGCGCTTCCTGGCGCGGTATGGTTTTTTCTTCGCCAGACGCAGGGGCAGAAGCTGGACGCGGACGCGCAGGCTTTGTGGGCGCTGCTGATCGCTTACAACGTCTTTTTCCTCGAAGGATTTCTGAATTTTGATTTGAGCCTGGCGGTTGGATTATTCTCTCTCGGATTGTGGCTGGGGTGGCTTGCGAAGCAGGGAACCGGGCGATGGATTGCAGCTCTCGTAGCATTCACGGCGCTCTACTTCACGCACTTGTTGGGCTTCGGAATAGCAGGGCTGATCGTTGTGGCATACCTCCTGCTGTCGCGCCGGCCGGTACGCGACTGGCTCTGGAGCGGCGCGCTCGCGCTGCCGGGCGTGGCGTTCTATTTTCACTCGTCGCGCGTAGGACTAAGCGCGAACAAGATCGTCTTTCGCGGATGGGACGACAAGGTGGATTCGCTCGGGATGATCCTGCACGGGTGCTGGCCGTGGCTGGATTGGATTTCACTCGGCGCGCTGGCGGCGTGGTTTTTGGCGGCGTGGTGGCGCAATCCTGAGTTCCGCTGGGATCGAAAATGGATCGCGATCGCCGCATTTCTCTTTGCGCTGTTTTGGGTGATTCCCTGGATGTGGGGCCAGGAATCGTCCGACCTTGACATTCGCGTGCTGCCCTTTCTGTTTGTCGCGATCCTGGCTATGGCGCGTGTGGGTCGGCGCGCAAAAATACTCGCCGCGATTCCACTCTTGCTTTTCGCCGCGCGGACCCTGAGCGTGGCGCGCCATTTTCAGGAAGCGCAGCCGGCGCTGGCGGGCCTCGCGCGCTCGTTCGATGCCGTGCCGCGAGGCGCTCTCGTATTGCCCATCGTCGAGGGAGACGAGGACCCGATCGAACGCCCTTTCACCCACTTCTGGGCCTACGGCGTAATCCGCCGCGGGTGGTTTTCCCCCTACTTGATGGACGCGCCCGGCGAGACACCCATGCGCATCATCCGCGATTCCTACACGCCTGACGGATTTTGGAACCTGGTGTACGACGAGCCGCCGGATTGGCAGCAAGTCCAGAACGACTACGAGTACGTCTGGGCCTACGATGTGCCTCGATTTTCCGCACCCCTCGCGATGATCGGCGACAACATCTATTCGTCCGGGGCGCTCGAGGTTTACCGTGTCAGAAAAAGTTCCGATCAGCTTTCCGGCGGATCGTCCGGTGGCCTGGAGAGGAAATAAACTGCAGATGCACTTCCGGAAGACGATCTGCTAAATTTGATAGGCGAAAAGGAAAATCAATGTGAATCTCAAATTTAAAATTTCGGATCTCAAATCTCAAATCGGATCTTCTCGCTTCTTGCGCCCCTGGAGCGGCGGCGGGGGACCATGATTCCCAAAACTCTACTCACAATCGCGCTCACAGTCGGTCTGACGCTCATCCCGCGCGCCTCGAACGCGCAGCAATCTTCCAACGTGACCTGGCGTTTCCTCGCTTCGGGCGACTCGCGAAATTGCGGCGACGTGGTGATGCCCGGAATTGCGGAAACGGCGCGAAAAAATCAAGCCGCATTTTACTGGCACCTGGGCGACCTGCGCGCGATCTACACCTTCGATGAGGACATTCAACACCAGCCCGAGCACCTCGCCAAGCCGCTGACCATCGCCGATTACGAAACCGCCGCTTGGCCCGACTTTATCGAAAGCCAGATCGGCCCCTTCGGCTCCATCCCATTTGTTTTGGGAATCGGAAATCACGAGACCATTCCGCCGGTCAAGACTCGCGAAGATTTCATCCTCCAGTTTGCGGATTGGCTGGACATGCCAGTTTTGCGGGCGCAACGCTTGAAGGACGATCCCAAGGATCATCTCGTGAAAACTTATTTTCACTGGATCGAACGCGGCGTGGCGTTCTACTACCTCGACAGCGCGACGGCCGATCAATTTGACGCCGCCCAATTGCGCTGGTTCGAGCGCAACCTGACGAAGGACGTTGCCGATCCGGCGATTTCAACGATCGTTGCCGGGATGCACAAGGCGCTGCCCGAAAGCATCTCCGCCGCCCACAGCATGAACGAGTCCCCAACGGGTACTGAGAGCGGGCGGCGGGTTTACGCCGATCTGTTGCGCGCGCGCGACGAAGGACACAAGCACGTCTACGTCCTCGCGAGCCATTCGCATTATTTCATGGACGGAATTTTTAACACGGCGTACTGGAGGCAGCACGGCGGCGTGCTGCCCGGGTGGATCGTGGGCACCGCGGGTGCGGTGCGCTACGCGCTGCCGCCGGATTCCTCGGAGGCTAAAGCCGCCCTGGTGAACGTCTACGGCTCGCTGCTCGGCACCGTGCAGCCCAACGGCGAAATCGACTTCGAGTTCAAGCGGCTACGGGAACAGGATGTCCCTGAATCCGTGACCGGGCGTTACGGCAAGGATTTCGTGCACTGGTGCTTCGCCGAAAATTCGCAGGCCAAGCAGTAGGACGGGCTTCAGCCTGTCTCTTGCGATGGGAAACGAAAAGCGAAGCTTTGACAGGTTGGCTACTGGTGCTATCCGCAGAAAGTCAAAACCAGACAGGCTGAAGCCCGTCCTACTAGGCCCTCAGATAATCTCCCTGCCAATCCTTGATCAATTGCTTGATGGCCTTGCGATCGTTCATCTTTTCGTCGAGGACTTTGCGCGCCAGGGCCGGAAGTTCCGCGTCGCTGGCGAAACGCAGAGAAACCAGTTGCCCGACGGTGAATTCCGGAATGCGCGGGCGCAAATCCACCGGCAGGACTTCGGCGAGGCGCAGGCGCATTTCCAGGCGGATGATGCGGTCCTGCACCGTCAGCGCGAAGACGCGCGCGAACAGGGCGAACGTAAGCAGCGCGAAGGCCACCAAAACTCCGAGGACGGATTGGTAAGTAATCCCAAATTTTATCACACGGTAAATGGACCCCCCGGCGTTGAGAAGGAACACTGGCAGCACGAACATGTGAAAGGGCGCCACCGTACGGGTGTGATTCTTTAAATTCTGCGGCTTCTCATTGGCCATGAAGATTCACCATCCTTTTGTCTGCGAATTGGAATTCTAGCGCATGGGTTCGGAAAGCGATGAAATCGGATCGATGTCCACGGGGACGTCGGAAGCGGCTTGGAGCGACTTGGCCAGGTCCGGCGGAATCGCGCCGTACTTTGCAAACCACGCCTCGACGCGGGCGCGGTCCCCCGTGGCCTCCTGCTCCAGCAATTCTTTGGAGAGCGCCGCGACCGCGTCCGGCATGCGGCTGAAATCGATCGCGTAGCGCCCCGAAGCGGCGTCGCGCGTGATGGCGCCGCGTTCCACATAGAAATTGAACTCCATGATTTCGGCGCGCCCATGCGCCTCGGCCACGCCGAATCGCACCGTCCTGAAAATTCCGGCCACTTCGGACGCGTAGTATCCGTTCAATTTTTCCTTGGGAAGATCGCCACGATCCACCAGCCATTTCAATCCGTAGAGGCCGACGATATCGGCTTTCGCCTCTTCCAGGCCCGAATACGCCGGTCCGATCGCTTCACGCACATCTTTCCGCCCGCTAGAGGTGCGTGCGAACGCCGGGCCGAGACCATGCGAAATTTCATGCATCATCGTGGATGCGAGATAGCCGTCGGCGGAGGCGAGCGCGGCCTCGTCGGCGCGCAGCAAGCGTTTGGCGATCGACAGGATTACATAATTCACGCGCGCGTCCATGAAATTCTTAAAGAAAATTTTCTTCGAGCCTTTCTGTTCGTGAATACGCGGATCGTTCGGCAAATTGTCGGCCACCGCCTGGTAGCCGTGGCGCAAATCGCCCGCGCGATACGGGGCGTCCATCACTTCCATCGGGGAGAAAAGACCTCGCTTCGAGGGCCGATCCTCGGGCGCGAGAGGCAGGCTGTCCTGAATTTCCGGAACGTATTTCTGGAAAACGTCCAGCTTGCGGCTTTCCAACTCGTTCCGGACCAGGACGGCCGCACCATAAGAAGTCTTCACGCCGAGAAAATCGTCGAGATACGTTTCATATGGCGCGAAGATAACATCGAACTTCGGATTGACGAGGCTGACCCAGGCAATGTCGCTGTCGAAATACTTGTCCGTCAACAGCGAGTCCGCGCGCAGACGCAAAAATTTGGCGAACGCCGAATCGTCGGAGAGATCGGCGGCCTCTCGCAGCGCCTTCGCCATGGGGTCGACCCACTCCTTGTAGGCGACGTGATAGGGAATCGCTTCAAGCGCGGCGCCCTTCCGGCGCACCACGGTCCACGGATCGTAGAGCGCCGCTTTCTGTTCCGGATGCGCCGCGACGTAGCGGTCGAATTCCTCATGCGTCAAGTCGGCGGGGTAGAGCGCCCGCCCCGGCGGCCTCGGCGCAGTGCCAACGAAAGGCGCATCATTGTTGATCAAATCAAAGCGGCTGCCATTGATCCGCAGGAACCGGCGCAGCGCTATGTCTTTGGGCGCGTGGCTGCCGGCCAGCGATTGATAGAGTTTCAAACCATCGGGATCGCTTTGCCGCCAATAGATGGATTCGAGAAACTGGGACGCCTCGACCAACTTGCTCACCATCTGCTGTTCCCGCGCGGTAAGACGCGCGGAATCAAACGGCATCCGCACCGTCTTGAATTTCGCAAGTTCTTCCATCAGATTCGGCGCGATTACAAGATTTTGCTTGGCCGTTTCCGCTTTTGTGTTGGCCTGCGTGGAAGTTGCGTCGCGCGCCTGAATGGTGAGAATTCCCGCAAAAATGGAAACGAGAGACAGCAGTCCCGCGCACGCCACGCACATCGAGCGGCTGGGACGTCCGGAGCGGAAAATCTCAGGCAGCGGCATGCCCGGATTCTAGCAGAGGTATCGCCGAAGCGCGCGCCGGAATTCGGGGCTCAGTAGGACGGGCTTCAGCCTGTCGGTTTTCGTGTTCGCCGCGGAAAAGTCAAACCCGACAGGCTGAAGCCCGTCCTACCTTTTCTGAAAATCCGGCGAGCCGAGGACCAGGCCAGTTATCAGGCTAACGTTGACCTGCGTCACGGGATCGTCGAGCTTCGCGCCCAGAATCCGCGGCTCCGCCATTTCCTTCTCCAGCGTGGCGCGGGTCGAGTCGGAGACTTGCCCTGCCAAGAATTCGCCTTCGATCCGGTCGAGCGCTAATTTTGGATTCACCGCAACGTCCGCCCCCACAAGCGAATTGATGTCTACTTGCGCGCCACGCACTTTGTTGCCGGTTAGCGCGACTGCGAAATTCACGCGATTCAGCAGAGCTCCTGTGCTCACCCACGCGGCGGCCTTGTCCGAATAGCCGTTGGGTGTGAGGCACTGGTAGAGCGGCTCGCCAATGCGGGAGACCCACTGCGCGAGCTGCATGGGCTGGTCCACGTCAGCGCCGAGAGCGCGCGCCGTGGACGCCACCAGCTCGTACGGCGTCTTCACTTTCGCGCGGAACGCCGCCCGCGACCAGAACTCCGGCGAATAGATCATCGTGGTCATCACGGCGCGAATGTCGCCCTTGGATTTTTCAAACGTTTTGGCCATGCGCGCAACAAGCGCTGGCGGAGGATCGTCGGCCACAAAATGCTCGGCGAGCTGCAGCGAAATGTGGCGCGCCGTATGCTCATTCTTCACCAGCAAGTCGAGGACCTGCTCGCCGTCCTTGATCCCGCCGCCTTTGATTTTTTTTCCGAGCGCGCGCTTCGGATCGGGATCGTGAATGCGCTGGTCGAAATAAAACGCGGGATTTTCGCGAGGCGACTCGATCGTCCATCCCGTGAACGCGCGCGCCACTTCGATCACGTCTTCCTGCTTGTAACCGCCGTCCACGCCGAGCGTGTGCAATTCCATCAGCTCGCGCCCGTAATTTTCGTTCAGGCCGCGTTTTCCTCCGAGCGGCGGAAGTTTTTCTCCCGGCCGGGCGCGCACCGGGTGCTGTTTCAAGCGGTCGAAAGCGTGCGGGTCCGCGCTCGAGGAGTTATCGAGATAATAAAGCATCGCCGGACTCTTGGCCGTGGCTTCGAGTAAATCGCGGAACTTGCCGAGCACGTGCGGGCGGATCGCGTCCCGCTCGTAGGGGATAAGGTACCAGCGGTCCGTGTCCTTGTAGACGAAAATATTGAAATGGTTGAACCAGAAATCGGAAAGCTGCTCGGCCAGTTGCCGCTCGCTGTAAACCGCGCGAACCATTTTCGCTTCCATCAGTTCGTTTACAATTTCATTCGGATCCTTGAACGGCAGGGAATTCGCGCCGCCCGGCTGCTTGCCCTGTTCCTGCAAGCGCTTCTTATAATCCTCGGCTTTCATTCCCAGCCGCTTGGCGGCGAGGTCGTCGGGCGGATAACGGTCGAGCAGTCCGGCTGCGCTAAGTCCCAGCGCCGGGAATTGCGCCAGGCGCGCATCCACCACTGGGTCGCCGATATTTTCCGGATGAAGCTGCGCCTGAATCCAGTTCTCGAGTCCTGTTTTTTCAATTTGTTCCACTTGGCCGGGGCGAGGGCCGAATCCGAGGCGGTTGAGGGCGTGGAGGACGGCTTCTTCTTCGTTCAGCTCGCGGATCGGAAGTTTGCCGGCAAAGTTCGCGTGGCCTCTGTCCTTGTCATTTCCGCCTGGCGGCGAGGCGAAGGAAGACAATTCCGCGCCGCCAGGGCGAGGCCTGCCCCAGGCCAGCGCCGCAAAAAACGTCGCGGCCAAAATTCCCGAACCTATGATTTCACTCCACCGCTTCATCGTTCCATCGACTAGTTGCCTGCCATCCAGTCTCGCATTCGCGTGCGTTCCGCCACATCCAATCTAATACGCCCAATCCCTACGATACTCAACCCTGCGCGACGCAAAAAGTTCTGTCCCCATGCATGCCTCCTTCCCGCCTAATCATCTGTCACGCCCACGATTCACTCCCGTTCAGGCACATCTGCGCTGAAAACTGGAACCGGATATGTAGTCGCGCATTCAAGAATCCAATATCAACTTCAGCGGCTAAGCATGCTGCGGAAAAAGTAGTTTATTTTGTCATTCCGAGCGAAGCGA
>Ga0302324_100022586_pt1 | contig 12216 bp, 10 predicted proteins | sample Palsa_T0_1_FD_201949 | JGI IMG/M metagenome (GOLD analysis project Ga0302324, IMG submission 201949) | Peat permafrost microbial communities from Stordalen Mire near Abisko, Sweden - Palsa_T0_1 | ecosystem: Environmental > Terrestrial > Soil > Palsa > Peat permafrost | place: Sweden: Abisko...
AGTCGACCTCCACCGGCGCCTTGCGGCCCGGGACGCCGGTGAGGATGAAGACCCCGTTGGTTCCCAGGCGCTCCAGCATCTTGAAGGCCAGCGCCGATGCCCCGGTGGCCTCATACACCAGGTCGATGGGCCGCACCTGCTCGGCAATCTCGTCGGGGGAGTGGCGATCCGCCGACAGGAAGGTGGCGCCGATGCTCTCGGCGAAGTTGGAGCGGGGATCGGGCCCGTCGCCGCGAGAGACCACCGTGGTGCGAAAGCCGTGGGAGACCAGGACCATGCATCCCAGCAGGCCCACCGGCCCCGCCCCCAGCACGACGGCGTTCAAGGTGGGCGCCTGCTCGCGCCCCAACCACGAGAGGCGCGACTGGATGTTCCAGTACTGAGCGATGGCCTTCTCCGCCAGACTCAAGGGCTCGACCAGCACCCCGACCTGGCGCAGGTCGCCCGGCACCGCGTGCAGGTACTCCTCTTCCTCGACGAACTGCTCGATCAAGAAGCCGTCGGTCCTGAGGACTCCGCACTCGGAATAGTCGCCGCTGGCGCAGAAGTCCGGCCGCTTGGCGCGACAGGCGGTGCACTCGGGATGGGCGCAGGGTCGCCGCACCGTCGGAACCACCAGATCGCCGGGCCGCAGCTTCGCCACGCGCGCACCGATCTCGACGACCTGCCCGAGCGCCTCATGGCCCATGATCAGCTCGGCCCGGCCTACCGGAGGCGTCCCGTAGTGCGCGCACGCGATCTCGCGATCGGTGCCGCAGACGCCGACGTCCAGCACGCGTACACGAGTCTCGGTGGGTCCGAGGACCGGCGCCTCGGGCCTGTCGACGAGACGGAGCATCCCCGTCGCTGGCACCACCGCAACCGCTCGCATTTCGGCGTATTGGTTAACACGGCGGCCACGCTCCCGCATGGAATCCAGAGCGAATCCAGGATTGACGCGCGAGCATCTTGGCATCGGGCCCCAAAGCAGGTAACTCGAAGGGCCATGTTACCCATCGCCCCCGCCCTCTCCCTGCTCCTCACCGCCACTCCCGGCATCGACTACGACTCGATGGCCAAAGAGGCTCGCGCCATCCTGACCGATCTCGTGGCGGCCGACACCACCAATCCCCCCGGCAACGAGGCCAAAGCCGTGGCCCTGGTGGCCAAGCGCCTCAAGGCCGCCAACATTCCCTTCGAGGTCTCGACCTTCGCCAAGGGGCGCGACAACCTCGTGGCCAGGCTCAGCGGCGACGGCTCGGCCAAGCCGGTCCTGCTCCTCGCCCACCTCGACGTGGTGGGCACCAAGGATCAGACCTGGGCCACGCCGCCGCACGTCGTGACCGAGAAGAGCGGCTACCTCTATGGCCGCGGGGTGGAGGACGATCTCGGCATGGCGGCCGTCGACCTGAGCCTCATCCTGGCGCTGAAGCGCGCCAAGGTGCCCCTGCACCGCGATCTGATCGTGGCCTTCACGGGCGACGAGGAGTCGGGTGGGGCCGGTGCCCGCTGGTTGATCGCCCACAAGAAGAGCTCGATCGCCGCCGAGGTAGCTTTCAACGAGGGCGGAGGCCCGCTGCTGGGTGAGGACGGCAAGGTCGGCCTGCTTCAAGTGCAGACCACCGAGAAGACCTACCAGGACTTCAAGCTGAGCGCGGATGGCATCACCGGTCATTCGTCGGCGCCGCTGCCTCACAACGCTATCGACGAGGTCGCTCGCGCTCTGGTGGAGATCGCCGATCACCCTTTTCCCGAGCGGCTGCTGCCGGTCATCGAGGCCTTCTTTGGCGGGCGCGCGGAGTTCGAGAGCGACGAGGTCGGCGACGCCCTGTCCCGGATCGCGCATGCCAAGGGCGACCTCCCCGGCGACGCGCTGGCCGTGATCCGGCAGAAGCCGTCGCTCGAGGCGCTGCTGCATACCACCTGCACCCCGACGATCTTCTCGGCCGGGACGCGCGTGAACGCGCTGCCCTCCAAGGCCGAGGTCAATCTCAACTGCCGCATCATGCCCGACGAGACGGTGGACTCCGTGAAGGACAAGCTCCAGGAAATGGCGGGCACGCTGGTCAAGGTCCAACCCGCGGCTGAGTTCGGAAGCGGACCCGCCTCGCCGCTCGACGGACCTGGGCCGCAAGCGGTGCTCACGGCCGGCCGGGCCATGTGGCCCAAGGTGAAGATCGCTCCGACCATGTCGGCCGGCGCCGACGACTCGCGCTTTCTGCGCGCCGCTGACATCCGGGCCTATGGCTTCGGCCCCATCCCCATGACCGACGCCGACGGACGGCGGGCGCATGGAATCGACGAGCGGATTCCCGTGTCCGGGCTGCGCACCGGGGTCGAACTCTTCGAGAAGCTGATCGCCACGCTCAACGTGCCGGCTCCGCCGCCGCCCCCGCCGACGTTGTAGATGGCGCGGCGTCTCGCGAGAAAGCCAGCGCGGCGCCACGCTCACTCGGCGGCCAAGCTCCCGCCTGACCGACTTGCCAGGATCATCGAGCGCTACTCCTGGGCCGCGGCCGCGACGATGTTCGCGATTCCCATCCCGGGCGCCGACATGGCCGCCACCTTCGCGGTCTGGGGGCTGATGATCCGCGAGATCGCACGCGCGCATGGCGAGGAGCTCAGCCCGCGCGACGCGGTCAGGCTGGCATCGCACCTGTTCAAGAACGCCGTTCTGACCGGCCTCGTCTGGGCCGGAAGCGCCACCCTCGCCGCCGAGGTCCTCAAGCTGATTCCCGTCGCCGGAACGCTGGCTGCTTACGCCCTGGATGCCGGAGTGGCCGCGGCCGGCACCCGGCGCATCACCGCGGCCGTCGGCGCCGCTGCCGCCGAATACTTCGCGAGCGGAAAGGACGCCGGTCCCCGCACCTTCCGCGAGCACCTGGATGTCGTCGCAAAGGATCCGACGTTCTGGCGATCGGCGGCGTCGGCGTTGCGCCCGAAACGCCGCCGCTGAAACCGGGCCGCCTTGCAATCCCTCTCACGCGCGGCGTAAATAGCGCCGCCTTCCCCGTCCCCATCGTCTAGAGGCCCAGGACACGGCCCTTTCAAGGCTGTAACCGGAGTTCGAATCTCCGTGGGGACGCCGTAGTCGCGCGTCGATACGGGCGCATCTGCGTCGCCGGCTCCTGGTTCCGGTCCTCATGTACCCCACCACGTACACTCCGGTCCTCACTGCGTCGCCGGCTCGCATCTGCAACCCGTCTCGGCGCGCTCCGACGAGGGATGCGCGCTCCGAGAACTTTAAGCCCTAGCGTCGAGCGCCCTTCAGCGCCTGAGCAATCGTCTCCAGCGGCAACAGGAGCTTCAAAGGATCATCCAGCAACCGCAGAGCGCCCTGCTTTTTCTCGTACCAGGTGGCGGACCTTTCGTCCTTCGCGTCGATGGCCAAAGCGACACCACCCACTTCGGCCGCCGCACTCAGGCCGCGCGCTCCTGCTGCAAGCAATAGCTCCGTTCCGAGACCGTGCCCCTGCAAGTCGCGGCGCACCGCCAACCGTCCGAGCCTGAAAACGGGCACTTCATGGTGTCCCAGCCCCTTCGTGAGATCAGGAGGAACACTCGAAAAGTCCACGGCACCAGGGCTGATCGTGTAATAGCCGAGAATCTCGGTTGGCCTCGTGGGGTCCACGGCGACGAACGTGATGGCGCCGCCCCGACTGCGCGTCTGGCAGGCATACCGCCTCAGATATTCGTTCAACGGCGGAGAGCCACAATCGAAGGCTGCGCGGTCGTGGTGCTTGCCGACCGCCTCTTCCTGCCAGGAGCGAGGCAGTGACTATCCGAAGCGACGCTTGGCCGCTGCGACCAGAGCCGGCGTGGGCTTTGGCGGATCCTTGAGCGCCGCGAGGACTCGTTTGGCGTCGCGCTCCGACAAGACGATGCGATCGGTGCGTGCCACGATCTTTCGAGCAGCCGGCAGGGCGGTCCGCATGATGAAAGTCGTCACGTCCAGGTGCTCTGCATTGGCCGCTTCAGAAAGAAGGCGCTTCTCTTCCTTGGTGGCTCGAATCTCGATTCTATCCGTCCTGACTGCTGCGCCCGCGGTGGCCATACCAGCAGGATAACGCCCGTGCGGCGTCCGTACAAGCGCGAGCGGCAGCTCAAATGCCACTGCTCACGACGACGCTGAGCGTGAATGGCCCACAACCCCCATCGAGCTGTCCGATGGCGAGGTAGGCGGCTCCCCCGACGGCCGGGAAGCTCGAGGCGACGCCGTTCGTGCAGATCAAGGTCGTCAGGTCGAGCTGCGAGAGGCAAACGCCGGGCGTGTAGCTGCCAACGAACCCATCGGTGAGTTGAAACGTGTAAGTGCCGAAGAGCGACGCTTGGGGTAACTGGTAGGCGATCATCAGAGTGCTCGGATCGACGAGGCAACCTCCATCCGAAAGAGCGAGCGCGCTCCCACAACAACTGTCGCCCGAGGAGACGCCCGCGTCGTCGAGGATGAAGGGGCTAGCACAGCTCTGTCCTGCCGCGGGGCAGCTCAGCTGACACTGTCCTCCGACGCACAGATTTCCACTGCCGCAGGGGCTGCCGCAAACACCACAGTTGAGCGGGTCCGAGCCGAGGTCCGCGCAGTACCCGGCATCAGGATCTCCGGCGTCGAGAAGCGTGCCAGCGTCGGGTAGCGTCGGAGGAAGGCCCGCGCAGAAAGCGAGCGGGCTCGCACAGGTCGCGAGGCACCGGCCGGTGCCATCGCAGGTTTCACCAGCCGGGCAAATCGCCCCGCCGTCGCCCGCGCAGCCGCCACAGTTGTAGTCATCGGTCTCTGGGTTCACGCACTGATCGCTGCAGCGGATCTCCGGCGCGACGCAGACCGCCAGGCACTGACCACCCTCGCACTCGTCGCCTACTGAGCACTTCTGGCCGCAGAAGCCACAGTTGGCGGGATCATTCGCGAGGTTGGTGCAAGTGGTGCCGCCATCGATCAGAGCGCAGGTCGTGTTGAGATCGTTCTGGAGAACCACGCAGTCGCTGCCACAAAGCATCTGTCCCGAGGGGCAGCTCGAGATGGAGCCGCTCGAGGAACATGAGACGAGGAACAGAGCTCCGAGAATGGGGATGCGCATGCTTAGACTCCGTGCAAAGCAAATGCCTTGCCAGGCGGATTCATAACCAGGTCGCCGAGTTGCGCGAGAGCTTGCTTCGAGGATCGAGCCGACCGGTCGTGTTTTGCGACCGCGCGTAGATGAAGTCGTGCGCCGCAGCGGTGGCTACCGGAGACGGCCCTCGCCATGTCCCGCGGCACGCAGTAGGTTCTCACCGGGAGAGCCGAAGCGGATGAAGGGCTACATCGGAGTCACCGACTACGACTGGTACGAGTTCCTCCGGTCTCAGGGTCCCCTCGACGAGGTGAATTTCTGGCGTCCCTCGGGGAAAGGCTCGGGACTCCTGCCCGGTACGCCCTTCCTCTTCAAGCTCAAGGCGAAGCATGGCAACGTCATCGCGGGCTTCGGCTTCTTCGCGCGCGCGTCGATCATCCCGGCCTCGCTCGCCTGGGACGCATTCACGATTCGAAACGGCGCCCCGACCGAGAAGGCGATGCGCCAACGAATCGAGAAGTATCGGGTGGCACCTCCATCGGCTCATGGCGGCTACGACATCGGTTGCCTCATGATCTCGCAGCCGACCTTCTTCCCGTTGGAGGAGGGCGTCCCTGGTCCGAGCGATTGGGGCACGCAGACCGTCTCAGGTAGCAGCTACGATTTGAGCACCGGCGAGGGGCTGAGGGTTTGGGAGGCTTGCCTGGCGCAGGCCAACAAAACGAGTATCCCTGGGTGGGGCGTAGCCCAGCCGACCGGCCCGCGCTACGGCACCCCCATGCTGGTCGCGCCCCGCCTTGGCCAGGGCACGTTCCGGGTGGCGGTAACCGATGCCTACGGACGAGCCTGTGCCGTCACAACCGAGCACTCGCTGCCGGTCCTCGAAGCGGCGCACATCAAGCCCTTCGCGGACGACGGGCCACATGACGTGAGCAACGGCCTGCTGCTGCGCAGCGACCTCCACCGGCTGTTCGATCGGGGCTACGTGACGGTGACGCCCGAAGGCCGCTTCGAGGTCAGCCGGCGCCTCAAGGAGGACTTCGACAACGGCCGCACCTACTATGCGCTACACGGAAAGGTGATTCACCTGCCACGACGGCTAGAAGAGCGGCCACTGGCCGAACTGCTCTCCTGGCACAACGAGCACGCGTTCCTCGCGGCGTAGGTAGGTCGCACTCTACTGCCCCAGCACGCTGATGATGAGCTGCCGCTCGTCCGCCGTCAGCGTGTGAAAGAGAGGCGGCGGCATCATTTCAGGATCGTTCAGGTCGGTGATACCGAGGCGCCGAGTCGCCTCCTGCTTCACCTCGCGGGGCAGCAGGCTCAAATTCTCGACGTTGAACCGCGCGCGGCTGATGGTCTGATCCAGCTGGCTGTTGTGGCAATGCTGACAGCTCGCCGCGAGCAGCCCCTTGCCATCCAGGCCGGCCGCGGGGGCGAAGCCCATGTCCCGCACGCCTTGGTCGAGAAACACCGCTCGAATGTCGGTGAGCGCGTCGGGCGGCGTCTGCCCCGCTTCCACCGACTGGTAGAGCTGGCTCGCCGCTGCGAGCTTCGCGGGATCGGTGATCTTGACGTCGTGGTAAGGCGCCGGAATCGCGTCGCCGGCCTGGCTGACGCCGTAGATGGTTTCCCAGGTGGCGCTCGTCCCCATCGGAACGTTCACCGCAGGCTGGCCGGGTGCCGATTGCTCGACCTCAGCCTCGATGGCCGCCGAGGGAAACGCGTTGGGCTGCGCGCCGAACCCGGCCGCGGCAACGAACTGGGCCAGGAGCGCAGGATCGGATTGACCGATGAGGGTACCCGGAATGCCGCCGTAGCCCTCGGCTTGGCCATGCGCAGCGTGAAAATCGCCCAGCAGTGCGGTGCCGCCCGGCGTCCGGCTGCTGAAGAAGTGCGTATAGGGCGCGCTGTTCTCCTGCATCCGTAGGATGGTCGGGCCCGGGGTCCCCTGCGGCTGATGGCACTGCAGGCAATCGAGGACCGTGTCGTTGATCTGAGTCGACGCGGTGTAGGAGGTCACGCTCTGCCAGCCACTCTCGACCGCCGGCGTCAAAAGATCTGCGAAGCCGCAGCCCGCGTCGCTCCCGTCGCAGGCCAGCGTGAATCGCACGAGATAGAGCACGAGCGTCCCGAGCGTCGGATCGCGCGCCGCGACCTCGGCGAATTCGCCGCCGCGAACGAAGGCCACCGAGACGTAGTCGGCGGGCGTTCCGCCGTCCGGCAGCAGCGGCGAGAACACGATCGCATGTGGGTTGATGGCCGAGACGAACCGCGTGCCGATGGCGGTCGAGTGGCCGGAGAGCGCAAAAGCCGGGTTCCCTCCCACGCCGTTCTGCCCGCTGGAGTCCGTGAACCCGAGTCCCAGCATGGACTGCAGCTCGCTCAAGCTATGGGGGACCGGCATCGCGCCGCCGTCGAGGTAGGGCCCGCAGAAGACCTGGATGAAGAGGTCGGCGTCGTACGGAAAGTTCGGATGTCGAAAGTCGTTCGCGCAGAGTAACTGGGCGGCGGCATCCCCAGTGACGAGACTCGCAAGCACCGCGGCGGGCAAGAACGGAGGAGTGATCGCGAGGCCGCCATCCAGTCCTCCGTCGTCTCCTCCGGCGTCTGGGCCCGCGTCAGGCGCTCGGCCGGAATCCGGGAGCACTCCGCCCGTCTGCTCACAGGCGGCGAGCGCCAGAGCGGCCCACAAGATCCGTCCCGCGGTCAGGGGGCCGTCCGGTTGAGATAGACGGCCAGCGAATGACCATCCTGCACCTGGGTGATGGCGAGATCGGGCCGGCCATCGCCGTCGAAGTCGCCCACCACGATCCATTCGGGAAACAGGAACGGCTTGAGCAACACCGGAGCCTGAAACGTTCCGCCGCCGTTCCCGATCAGTATCGCAACCGACCCGACCGATGGCGCGCAGTTGCCGGAGATCCCTATCCCGGCGTCGGGCAGGCCATAGCAGCCGATGTTGCCCACCACGAGATCGGTGACGCCGTCTCCGTTCATGTCCGCCGCCGCCACGCAGCGCGGGTACTCGCCGGTGACGTAACCCACCGCAGGTTGGAACGATCCGTCTCCATTGTTGAGATAGATGTCGATGTTGTGGTCGTAGAGCGATTCGATCAGGTCGAGCTTGCCGTCGTCGTTGACATCCAGCGCTTGAATGTCCTCCGGGTTCACCACCGGGCCGGAGTTCACGGCCGGGGGCGCTCCGCCCCAGCTCGCCGCGGTCGGCAGGGCCGGGTAGTGATCGTTCAGCGTGAAGGTGCCGTCGCCGTTCCCGAAGAGCACCGTTATCTCGGCGGTGCCCGCGTCGTTCTTGTAGCCCATGCCGTCGGCGACCGCGACGTCGAGCTGGTGGTCTCCGTTGAAGTCGCCGGCGGTGATCCAGCGCGAATAGGGGAAGGCGGATGTCGCCGGGCTCATCTCGAGAGGCTCGAACCCGCCGTCGCCGTCGCCGCGCAGGAAGCCGATCTGCCCTTGCGAGAGCAAATTGGTGAGGAGATCGGGCTTGCCGTCGCCGTTGGCGTCCCCCACGGTGATGCCGCGGGTGCCGCCCAGGGGCGGTGAATAGGTCGTTGGCTCGAAGGTGCCATCGCCGCGGCCGAGGAAGATCGCGGCCTTCGTCGTGTAACTGTTGGCCGCGCTGCCGCCCCCTGGAACCGCAAGGTCGAGGTTGCCGTCGCCGTTGAAGTCCGCGAGATAGAGCTGGCCCTCACCGGAGACGTCCATACCGATCGGGTAGCTCACGGCCGGTTTGAACGAGCCATCGCCATTGCCGAGAAGAACGTTGACGGTGTTGTCGCTGACGTGGAGCACGACGAGGTCGAGCTTCTTGTCGTTGTTCAGATCACCGACCGCCAAGCCGAGGTAGGCGTCGTTGGGGATGAAGGGATCGGCATCCGCCCCGACCGGATAGAAATGGGGCCCATCCCAGACAAGCACTCCGGGCGCACCAGTCGTGCCGCTGCCATTGCCGCCGCTACTACTGCTGCCGCTGCCGCCCGAAGTGGTTGCGATCACGCCGCTCGAACCAGCGCTGGCGCTGGCTGTGCCGGAGGCGGAGCCGGAGCCGCTCTCTCCTCCGGCGGAGGTGACGCTCCCTGCGGTGCTCGATGTGACGGTTGTGCCGCTCAAGCAACCGATGGTCGCTGCGAGCCCTATGAGGAGAGCCAGGTTCTTGTTCAAGGGTGACCCCTTTCGCTCCGGCGAGGGATCAGAGCGAATTTCATGCCACAGACACGCACCACCGGGGTGCCGAATGGCATTGAATCTCAAGGGCTTGCAATCCGAGAGCGCCCGGTCCGCGGCCAGCCTCGCAAGCTCGAGCGAGACCTACGCAAACTTTGCTACCCCGACAGGCTTCGAAGTCGACTACTGGCAGCTGCCGAGGAAGACCATGATGATCGGACGCACCTGGCTCGCCGCTAAGGGGTCGAATCGCGAGCTGACGGCGAGGATGTCAGGGACTCCGTCGCCGTTGAGGTCGGCCACCTTGACGAATGCCGCGGGAACGCTCGTGGCCGCGGTCTGAAGGCGACCGGGCCAGAGCGAGCCGCCGTCGGCGGCGAACTCGGTCCAGAGATCGACGAGGCCACCGCCGGAGAGCGTCTCGGTGCCGAGCACGTCCGGGTGGCCGTCGAGGTCGAGGTCGCCGACCGCCAGGCTGGTGAATCCGCCGTCGAGGCCGAGCAAGCTGGCGCCTGTCGCCCCGCCGAAGGGGTCGGGAAGGACGACCACGTTGCTGTCCTCGCCGTACACCAGAGCCGGCAGGCCTGAGCCTGCGAGATCGCCGGCGGCGAAGAACGATGGCACGGGCGTGAACCCGCCTGCGCCGGGGTCGGCGAAGTCGCCGGCCTCCACCAGGAATCCGTACTGGTTCCTGAAGCATGCGATCGGGGCGTCTGGGTAGAACCGGTCGAGGCCTGCAATGTCAGGCCGTCCATCCTGATTGAAATCGCCGACCGCGAAAGACTCCAGTGCCATCGAATCGTCGAATGACTGCGCGAACGAGCCCTGGCCGTTGCCGAGAAGCACCATCGATGACAAGTCGCTGAAAGCCAGATCCGCTTCCCCGTCCCCGTTGAGGTCCATGACCGTCAGCTGCGTTGCGCCGGGATTCACCAAGGTCGACGCGCTGTTTCGCAGCGGGAAGGCGCCGCGGCCGTCGTTGAGCAGGATGGCGCCGGCCGATGCGACATCGAGCCGGCAGTCTCCGTTGAAGTCGCCGAGGGCCAGGGGAGCTCCGCACGCGCCGACGGTTCGCGGTAAGGCGCCGAACCCACCCTTCTCGTCGTTCGAGAACATCAAGACCGAGCTGGTGCGGGTCTGCGGCCCGCCGTCGGTCTCGGGCGCCTCGATTTCGACCGCCAGCAGCAGGTCCGGCAGACCGTCCCCGTCGAGGTCGCCCACACCGATGTCAGTGACGGCGAACGAAAAGCCGGTGTCGAGCGACCCGATCTCGACCGGGAAGTCTTGTTCCGGACCAATGCGATAGCCGCGGCAGCTGCCGCACTTTCCGCCCCCGCAACCCTCGCCAGCCGGGCAGGCCTTGCCGCACCCGCCACAGTTCTGCGAATCGCCGAGGGTGTCCACGAGAAGCCAGCCGGCGTCGCCCTGGCACGCGGTGCTCTGCGGCGCGCAGGACCGGCCACCGACACCGCCGTCGGGGAGATTGCTGAAGCCCCCGCAGGCCGGCCGGCAATAGTGGCCATCGCAAAAGGCTCCGCTCGCACAGTCGGCATCGGTCTGGCAGGGCGGACCGGGAGCCGGCGAGGAACCCACAAGCTCAATCGAGACGAGAGGCTGAATCTGAGAATCCGTCGCAAGCGTGAGGACGGCTTGATAGCTCCCGAACTCGGTGGGAGAGAATGCCACGCCCCCTCCGCTAAAAGCCGGAAAGATGAAGCCCGGACCGCCGTCGAGCGCGATCGACCTGATGCGGACGAGCCCGCAGTCCTCCGTCAGCTGCAAGTCGATGGACGTGCCCCCGTCGAGGCCCACGCTGCCGAAATCGTAGCGATAGCCGCCATCGGCCATCGCGAGGGGTTGACCGTAATCAACGCTGACCGAAAGCTCGCGCGGGCAGGAAGAGCTGGGCTGGGTCTCAAAGGGGTCAAAGCAGGCGGCGAACGCCATCAGAAGCGACCCTGTGACCCCCGTACGCACCATGCCAAGCAGCATAGCCGCCCTCGGCGCCGCACACACCCGCGGCACCGTTGACACTGACGAAGCGTCGCGCACCTGACCCGTGGCCAGGGCGCGCCGTCCATGCTCTTATTCAAACGATGCGACGACGATCGACGCTTCGGGAGGTGCTGCGCCAGACTCTCGCCGCCTACCCCCTCGGGGCGGCCCTGCTGGCAGGATCCTGCGTGCCCGTCGGCGGACCTTGCGGGAAGCATGTGGTCATCGTTCCGGGGCTGGCGGATGGCGGCGTCGATTGCTCGGCCTGCGGCGCCGGCTCCGCTCTGATTGACTGCTATCCGACGACGGTCAACTCGGGCCCGGCGATCGCCTGCGATGTCGAGCAATATTGTCCCGGAACCGGACGGCGCCCGGCCTCTCTCGTCGAGGGTCCGCCGCGGGCGCTGTCGCGCTCGGCGGGCGCCTGCTTCGCCGAAGGCGCGCGCCTCGAGGCGGCGTCGGTGCTCGCCTTCCGGGTTCTCGCCGGCGAGCTCGAGGCACACGGCGCTCCCGCTTACCTCGTGCGCTGCTGCCGGCGTGCGGCGATCGAGGAGATCGGCCACGCGCGCATGAACGCGGCCCTCGCGCGCAGGTATGGCGCCGTCGCCGAACGACCGGTTTACTCCGACATTCCGCCCGTGCGGACGCTCGAGGAGATCGCGACCGAGAATGCCGGGGAAGGCTGTGTGCGAGAGACCTTCGGCGCCGTCATGGGCCTCTGGGAATCGACGCAGGAGCGCGATCCCGTGGTCGCGGCGGCGTCGTCGGTCATCACCCGCGAGGAGCTGGGCCACGCCGAGCTGGGCTGGACGATCGCGCAATGGACTTCAACGCAGCTGCCCCGATCCGCACGCGCGCGGGTCGAAGAAGCGCGATCCGTCGCGGCCCGATCGCTGGCCGACGAGGCCCCCGCGACCCTGCGCGAGATGGCAACGCGGTTTGCATCGGCGATCGAGGCTTAGCCGCTCGGAACCCCACAAAAACAGAAAGGCCCCCGTCCGGACGAGGGCCT
>Ga0302324_100022588_pt1 | contig 12216 bp, 11 predicted proteins | sample Palsa_T0_1_FD_201949 | JGI IMG/M metagenome (GOLD analysis project Ga0302324, IMG submission 201949) | Peat permafrost microbial communities from Stordalen Mire near Abisko, Sweden - Palsa_T0_1 | ecosystem: Environmental > Terrestrial > Soil > Palsa > Peat permafrost | place: Sweden: Abisko...
TATGCTCTAGTGGCGCAGGCGGTTCCGCCTGCGTTCACCGAGCCGCCATGCGTGAAGCATGCGGGTAGCGAAATAGTGGTCGGCATTTCTGAAGGACGAGTCCTGCGGATCACGATTATTTTGGGCATGCTCGGGACCATCGCCGTGCTCGCTAAGCTCGGGATTCGCGACGCTCTTGGATTCCTGATCGGCGCGGGCTTGTCTTATTTTAGCTTCCGGTCCTGGGTGCGATTGGCGGAAACCGTGGGCGTTTCGGGCAAGCCTCCCGCGACCGGTTCGGCGGTGTTCCTGGCGCTGCGGTATCTGCTGATCGGCCTAGCAATCTATGCTATTATCGAAGGCTTGGGAAGCACCCCGGGGACGTTGATTGTGGGACTGCTGGTGTCCTTCGCAGCCCTGGTGATCGAACTCCTGTACAAACTCCTATGGCAGCAGAAGTAGAACACGAGCTTGCAATAACCGCGCTCTTCAACGATCACCTGGCCGCGCCAGCCAAGGCGCTGATGGGAGCGCTGGGAATCAGCCCGGAAAATCCGAATCGCCCGTGGCCGAACTGGCTGGTCATGGAGATGCTGGTGGTCGTACTCATCATGCTGGTGGTGGCGATCGTGCGCAGCCGGCTGTCGGCCGAAAATCCCGGCAAGCTGCAACAGGTCTTCGAACTGATTTACGAATTTATCGCGAATACAATTTCTGAAGTCGGCGTGCATCACGGCGAACGCTTCATTTATTACATCGGAACGATTTTCATTTTCATTTTGTCGATGAACCTGATCGGATTGATCCCCGGCCTGGACGCGCCCACTAACCATATCCCGGTAACGGTCGGGTTGGCAGTGGTTACGTTCCTTTACTACAACATCATGGGCTTCAAGGATCTGGGCATTGGATACCTGAAACAATTCGCCGGTCCGGTGGCATGGCTGGCGCCCCTGATGGTCCCGATTGAGTTGATCAGCCACTTTGTGCGGCCGCTCTCGCTCAGCGTTCGTCTTTACGGCAACATGTTCGCGGGCGAGCAGGTCACGGGAATTTTCCTGAGCCTGACGTACCTGGTAATTCCTGTCATCTTTATGCTGTTACACATTTTTGTGGCGGTAGTGCAAACCTACGTATTCACCTTGCTAACGACAATTTATATTGGCGGCGCCACGTCCGAGGAACATTAATCAGGCTTTTTGTAAACCGTCGAGTGTGAGCCGCCAGCGCCCCAGCGCGGGACCGGAACCACCTCCTTGGCGGAATTTTGATCGATAAAGGAAGAAACAATGCGTACAAAACTTTTGATGTTGATGGCTCTTTTTCTGCTGATCGCAGCAGTGCCGGCGTTCGCGCAGGGAACCACGGCTGCGAGCGGCGTGAGCGCCGGCGAACTGAAGGCTGGTCTGCTGGTGATCGGCATGGCGATTGCGTCCGGATTATGCGGACTCGGCCAGGGTCGGGCGGTGGCCAGTTCGGCCGAAGCGGTGGCGCGGAATCCAGGAGCACGCGCGGGAATTCAGACGCTGCTGGTTCTGGGCCTCGCGTTCATCGAATCGCTGGCGATTTTCACGCTGCTGATCGTTTTCACTGTTAAATAACTGCGGGCGGGTTGAGAAATCGGCCCGCTTTTGCTCCTCATGTTAAAGCTGCACGGCATTTTCCCCCCGATCGCGACTCCTTTCGATCATAACGGCGACCTTTACAAGATCAAGGTTCAGCACAATATCGAAAAGTGGAATCGCACTGGCCTCGCCGGCTACGTGGTTTGCGGATCGACGGGGGAGAGCGTCTATCTCACCACGGAGGAAAAGATCCATCTGTGGGAATGGGTGGCCGAATACGCCGCCGCGGAAAAATTGCTGATCGCGGGAACGGGCGTCGAGGGCGTTCGTGAAACGATCGAGCTCACCAATCGCGCCGCCGATATCGGATACAAAGCGGCGATGGTCCGCACGCCTTTCTACTATAAAAATCTGATCAATCGCGCCGACGCGCAGATGCTGTATTTCCGCGCCGTCGCCGACGCCTCGAAAATTCCCTTGATGATTTACAACTGGCCGCAGGCAACGGGTGTGGACGTCATGACCGATGCGGTGGCCGCGTTGTCGCATCATCCGAACATTATCGCGATCAAGGAAAGCTCCGGGAATCTGGAGAAAGTGATGCAGATGATTCGGGAGGTCAAGCCGGGCTTTCAGGTGCTGGTGGGTTCCGCGCCAACGCTCGCGCCGTCGCTGGCGATCGGCGCGGTCGGCGCGGTGCTGGCTTACGCGAACGCGGCTCCTTACTCGACGATTTCGATTTACGAGGCGCATCGGACGCGCGAATCCGCGGCCGCGCTCGATTGGCAGAATCGCATCGCGCCCGCCGCGCAACTGGTTACCACCAAGTACGGCGTGCCGGGGCTGAAATACGCCATGGACCTGAACGGCTACTACGGAGGCATCCCGCGGCTGCCGCTAACTCCGATTGGGCCGGAGGCGAAGAGGGAAATCGAGCAGGCGTTTGATGGGATCAAGGGGTAGAGGCACCCCGGCAGGCGAAACCGCCTGCCAGCGAGCGTAGCCCATGAAAAAGAACCGCATGCTGCGCATGGCGGCTCAGTTGGTCTTGACGATATGTTAAGGTGCGGATGGATGAGTTAACGTTAGCGCCGACCAGTCTGCTTCTTGCATAATTTGGGACGGCTCCAGCACTCGCCGCGCACGCCCGCGGATTCGAAGCACGCCGTTTCGAAAATCCCACACCCGCAAATCGAGTATTTCGGAAACTCGATCGGCGATGAAGGCGACCAGCCTTTCGCCTGTCGATACGACAATGATAAACGGCTCTCTTCCATGCGACCCAGGCTCGATCCCCAGCTTTGCCCCTAGATCGACGACCGGAAAATCGCGACCGCCCATCGAGGAAAATCCGCAGATCCACTCGTGAGCCCGATTCGCCGCCATCTGGTGCACCGGCAAAATGCCGCGCACGAACCCGACCTTCATCGCGAAATCCTGACGCGCGACCCGAAAGGTGACGTACTTGCCAGCCTGAGATACAGTCTCCACGGGACGCTTATCGTCGCGAATTGGAGGGATAATAGAAGCAGCCGCCATGTTCCGCGCACTCTTCTTACTGGTTACGTCGTTAATGTGGTGGCAACAGCCGCCCACCGCGCCGCCCGCTCCCGCAGATCTTAGTGACCCCGACGTCGAGTTCGTTTGCCCGATGGATAAGGATGTGCGCTCGAAGTTGCCCGGGAAATGCCCTCGCTGCGGGATGACGCTGGTTGCCGGGATTCCCGACGCACATGAATTTCCGGTGCGTATCACCACCTCGCCGAAGGTTCTGAAGCCCGGCGAAGAGACCCTGCTCACGTTTCACGTAGAGGATCCTTCCACCGGAAAAACCGTGCACGATTTCGAGATCATGCACGAGAAGCTGTTTCACCAATTCCTGATCAGCCAGGATATGCAGTGGTTTGAGCACGTGCACCCCATCAAGCAAGCCGACGGCAGTTTCGATCTCGACGTGAAGTTTCCGCACCCCGGCCTCTATCGCGTGCTTAGCGATTTTTATCCCAAGGGGGCGACGCCGCAGTTGATCGCCAACACGCTGTTCGTGGCGGGCGCCGGGATGAAGATGACTCCGGCGAAGCTGACCGCGGACCTGGCGCCGAACAAGACTGCCAACCTGGAAGTTTCGCTCACCATGGAGCCTCCGCAGCCGATCGCGGGCATGAAGACGCTGCTGTTTTTCCGGCTCACGCCGAACGACGGCATCGAGCCCTACATCGGCGCGATGGGCCACATGCTGGCTGCCAGTTCCGATCTCATCGACCTGATGCACACGCACCCGTTTCTGGTGACCGATCCTGAGGGCGGATCGGTAAAACAAATCCAGTTCAATTTGATTTTTCCCCGCGAGGGCATCTATCGCGTGTGGGTGCAGTTCCAGCGCAAGGGCGTGGTCAACACGGCGGTCTTCAACGTTCCGGTTACAGTATTAAAGTGACCCCATACCAGATTGAGAATGTAGAGGCGCTGCTCACGCCGGCGCTGGTGATTTATCCCGAGATCGTGGACCGGAACATCGCCGCCACGCTGCGATTATTGGGCGGCGACGCGAACCGCTGGCGGCCGCATCTGAAGACGGCGAAGCTGGGCTTCATTATGAATCGGCTGGCGCAAAAAGGTGTGGTCAACGCGAAGTGTTCGACCACGGTCGAGCTCGCCGCCGCGTGCGCATCCGGCATGAAAGACGTCTTGCTCGCTTACGCGGTGGTGGGCGCGAACGCTCGGCGGGTGAGGCAAGTGGCGGAGCAGCACCCGAACGTCCGCATCTCCGTGCTGGTCGAAAATGTGGAGCAGATCGCGGCGTGGGCCGGAAGCGGGATCGGCATTTTCGTCGACGTGAACCCGGGGATGGATCGCACCGGCATTTCGCAGGATGGGACCGCCGCCATTCTAGACGTTGTGCGCGCCGCCGGGCCGCAATTTCGCGGGCTTCATTATTACGACGGCCACATGGCCGCGGCTTCGCTCGAGGAGAGAGAGAAACTCGCGCATAAGGGATACGACCGGTTGATGGAGATCGTCGCTGCGGTCGACGTTCCTATAGAAGAAGTGATCACTTCCGGGACCCCAGCGTTCCCGTGTGCCGCGACGTACGCGCCATTCGCAGCCGGAAAATTCGTGCATCGCGCGTCGCCGGGAACGGTCGTCTATAGCGATGCGACCAGCATCAAGCAATTGCCGTCGGAGTGGGGCTATCAGCCCGCCGCGCTGGTGGTCTCGACCGTGGTGAGTCATCCGAAACCGAACGTGATCACGTGTGATGCGGGACATAAAAGCGTCTCCGCCGATGCGGGCGTGCCGACATGCTCGGTCGCCGGGCGCGCGGATATGATTCCTCTGAAGCCGAGTGAGGAACATCTTCCTATTGAGGTTTCAGGAGGCGCGGTTCCTGCGATCGGTGAACTGCTTTATCTGATTCCACGACACGTTTGCCCAACGGTGAATAATTTCGACGATGCGGTGATTGTTGAGCATGGACGCGCGAGTAGGGTCGAGCACGTTACTGCGCGGGGGCATGAGGTTCCTCTAACCTTGGCAGCGCATGGCGCCGCCCCACCCACACGTGATAACGTAAAACACTAGTCCCCCTCCTCGTTCGAGAGTGCGCTACTGAATATGCGACTGCTGGTTACTCTTTTCCTCACTCTCCCGGTTCTCTTGTCAGCCCAACGCGGGCGAGGCCGTGGAGCCACGGATGCGAAGGCGGTGATGGAGGAAGGCATTCCTGTCACCGACCCTCTGGTCATCGCCAAATGCAGCGGCTGCCATAAGCGCGACGAAAAAGGGAACATGACGCGGATTTCCTGGGAGCGCACCACGCCCGAAGGCTGGCAGGAAGCCATTAAACGCATGGTTCGCTTGAACGGTCTGGAACTGACTCCCGTGGAAGCGCGCGCCATCGTCAAGAGTTTGAGCACCGATCACGGCTTGGCTCCTGAAGAAGCCAAACCGGTGATGTACTTCGTCGAGCATCGGATTCAAGACGAAGTTTTTCCCAACGACACCGTTCGCGAAGCATGCGCCGCGTGTCATCCCATCGCCCGTGCGCGATCGTGGTACCGGTCGAAAGAAGAATGGGATTTGCTGGTGAATATGCACCGCGGCTATTTCATCGTTTCGGAACAATCTTTCAGAGGGCGAGGCGGAGCAGGGGCCGCCGCGGCAGCAACTGGACGAGGCGGCCGGGGAGCCGCGGCAGCAGCAACCGCCGCGCCCGTCGATACCCGGCCCGCGTCCGATCAAGCCGTCGAGTATCTGGCGAAAGACTTTCCTTTGGACACCCCGGCATGGGGCGCATGGCGTGCTCGCATGCGCGCGCCGAAAATTTCCGGTCGTTGGTTGATTACCGGCGAACAGGCTGGACGCGGCAAAGTGATAGGGGAGATGGTGATTGAACCCGGAGCTGCTGAGGACGAGTTCACCACCAACGTCAAGCTGACCTATTTAAGGGATGGCAGCACCGTGACGCGTTCCGGGAAGTCGATGGTCTACACAGGCTATTCCTGGCGCGGGCGGTCAACCGCGAAGAGCGCCACCGATCCGTCGCCGCAAGCCGCCGGCGGCGTGCCCGCGGAATTGCGGGAAACCATGTGGATCGCGCCGGATCAGAATTCGATGGAAGGGCGCTGGTTCTGGGGCGCGTACGAGGAGTTTGGCTACGACGTGACCTTGCATCGTGCGAGCGACGGCATCACCGTGACCGGCACGGACCTCACCATGATCAAGACCGGTTCCACCGCGCAGAAAGTTAAAATTTACGGTGATAGTTTTCCGAAGCTGACGGCGGCTGATATCGATTTCGGAACCGGCGTAACGGTGAAGCGCATCGTCGATCAGACCGCGCAGCAGGCCACGGTCGAAGTGGACGTCGATGCGAAGGCCATTGTTGGCAAGCGCGATGTTTCAGTTCGCCGCACGGTGGCTCCGAATGCGATCGCCGTGTACGACAAGATCGATTACATCAAGGTATCGCCCGATACGTCGCTGGCCCGGCTCGGCGGCGTGAAGTTCCCGAAGGGTTATCAGCAGTTCGAAGCCATCGCCTACAATCGCGGGCCGGACGGCAAGCCGAATACGCCGGACGATGTCGAACTGGGGCGCGTCGACGCGGAGTGGTCGCTGGAAGAATTTTACGCTGTGTACGGCGATGACGATAAGGAATTCGTCGGCAAAATGAGTCCTACCGGATTCTTCACGCCCGCCGTTGAAGGACCGAATCCGAAGCGCAAATTCAGCCGCAACAATTACGGAGACGTCTGGGCGGTCGCGACGTATAAAGGCGCACTGGATAAAGAAGGCAAGCCGCTCACCGCGCGATCGTACCTGGTGGTCGCGATTCCTCTGTACGTGAGATGGGATGAGGCGGAGGGTCCGAAGTGAGCACTACGTTTCGTCTCGGCGAATTTCACGCGTTTTCGGGCGGCGGACGGCGATTTTTGTACACTGTCCCCAGTGCCGGAATTTTCGAACTCGACGACGCATCGGCCGCGGTCCTGTCGCGTCTCTCGCAGGGCGAAGCCACCGATCAGGAGCTGTTGGCAGTAGCCGACGCCGAGACCATCGGCGAACTGTACCAGGCGCGCATCATCGCCACCACGCAAGCTTTCGTCGACACGCCGCAGCCGCTTCCCGATCATTTTCCATTGCAGACCATGGTGATGAATCTCACCAATCAGTGCAATCTATCGTGCCAGTATTGTTACGAGTTCGGCGAGGATAAAGTCGCCACGCCTGAAGGCAAGCCGAAGTTCATGGACTTCGAAACCGCGTCGGCATCGGTCGATTATCTGTTCACGCAATCCGCCGGCCGCCACGGTGTACACATCACGTTCTTCGGCGGTGAGACGCTGATGAATTTCCCTCTGCTCAAGAAAGTGGTGGACTACGCGAAGCACAAGGCCGCGGATCAGGGCCGCTCCATCGATTTCAGCCTGACCACCAACGCCACGCTCCTGACTCCGACGATCATCGAATATCTTTCCGCCAACGAGATCGGCGTCACAGTCAGCATGGATGGCGATAAAGCGTCGCACGACAAGTTTCGCGTTTTCTCGAACGGCAAAGGCAGCTACGATATCATCGAGCCGCGCGTTCGCGAGTTAATCAAGGAACATAAAACCCGGCCGATCGTCGCGCGCGTTACGATGACCTCGCAGGCGATGGACGTTCTCGGCACTTATCGCCATTTGAAAAACGACCTCGGCTTTCACGAGATTGGATTCGCTCCGGTAACCACTTCTCCAAATCGTTTGTATTCGATCGATAACCGCGGGCTCGATTCGGTCCTGGACCAGTTCGGCGTGCTCGCCTCGGAATATCTGGCGAACGCGCTGCGCGGCGAGCATCACGGATTTTCGAACGTCAGCGACACCTTAGCCGAGCTTCATCAGGGTGTGAACAAGTCGCATCCCTGCGGCGCGGGACTCGGCCTGATCGGTGTCGGACCCTCAGGCGACATCGCTCCGTGTCATCGCTTCGTCGATTCCGACACGCACACGCTGGGCCATGTCTCGACCGGGATCGACACAGCCAAGCAAAACGATTTTTTGTCGCGCGGCCATATTCAGGTGAAGACCGATTGCCGGACTTGCTGGGCCCGTCCGGTATGCGCCGGCGGCTGCCATCATGAGGCCTATGTGCGCTACGGCGACACCGGCCATCCGAATCTTCATTACTGCGATTGGATTCGCGGCTGGACTAACACCTGCCTCGAAATCTACGGCGCCATCGCCGCGCAGAACCCCGATTTTTTGAGACACTTTTCCGATAGGAAGGCCGCCGCATGAAACATCTACGAGCCATCAATCATAAAGCGCGCCGCATACAAGAGCATGTGGAAAACGACGTCGTCGCCATGCAGGGTCCGCAAGGTCCCGCCGCGCAGCGTCCCCACGTGCCGATGGGATGCGCGATAGTTTTCTCGCCCGGTTGGGAAGTCGATTCCTCCGGAGGCACCGCCGGCCTCTGCCAGCCCGTGGAGCGCGATCTCTACGATTGCTATATCAGCTGTTACTGGCCCGCCCAGGTCCCGGATCATATGAATAATTATCCGGATTGGACCGCCAAATGCGCCTCGGCGACGAAAGACTGGCGCAACGTGGATCTGGTATTCCCATGAAAACTTTGTTGGCGATCGCCGTGGCTGTGGTATCGACCGCAGCCGCACAGGGAACCCTTTTCGTAGGCACCTGGCCGCACACGATTCAAGTTGTCGACGAGGCCAGCCATAAAGTCGTCGATCATATCGATCTGCAAACCGGAGTTTCGCACTCCATGCAGATCTCCGATGACCGCAAGACCATCTACGCCTCCACCATCGAAAGAAACGGCATCGAAGTGATCGACGTCGCCACGCGTAAAGTCACGAATTCATTCGTGCTCGACGAGGGCGGCAAGAAAATGCGCTTCAGTTCCTGGGCGCCGGACCCCACGGGCAAGTTCATCTACATGATCGTCCGCCCGATGGAAAAGAAAATCGATCGCTTTGAGCAGGGTAAGCAGCAATTCGCGATCGTCGACCTCGCGCAAAAGAAAATCACCAAGTTCGTCGATATGCCCGGCGGCGAAGATGAAGCCGGAGGCGGCGGACGCGGCGGAGCCATGCGCTTCTCTCCCGACGGAAAATATCTCTACCGCATGGGCGCGACGATCACCATCTACGATGCAGCCGATTTTAAAGTTGTCGATACGATTGAGCTTTCGAAGCCCCAGTTTCCGGGCATGCAAACCGTGAACCTCGGCCAGCAGCTCGATTCCATTCAGGAACCAGGAAAGCTGGTCAGCCTGTTCAATTCCACCGATCCCGTCATTCACAAACAGATGTTCGGCATCGCGCGCTTCGACCTCGACAAGCGGACATTTCATTTCACTGCGATCGGCCCCGCGGTGCCGGGCATGCAAGGGCTCCACATCACGCCGGATCAGAAGATCGGATATACCGTCACCACCAGCGGAACTCCCGGCAACAAGCGATCCGAATTCTGGGTCCTCGATATTCCCACCGGCCGCGTGATTCGCACGCAGGAGTTTGACGGCCGCGCGCGCTATACCTTCGGCATGTCGAGCACCGGCAAGGAACTATATATTTACGGCGCTGGATACGACATCGAATGCTACGATCCGGTCACGCTGAAGCTTCGCGGCACCATCGATCTCAACGCGGATCAGACAACGGGGATGATCGTTCTTCCCGGCAAATAACGTATCCGCACCCGACCACCGCGAGAAACATCGCCAGGACCACGCTGGTCCCCAAATTTACTTCTTCCCACGCCGCGATCATGATCGCGATGATCACCGCGATGGCCATGTGCAGCACCCACCGGGCCTCCGAATCTTTCGGAAGCGTCCGCAAAGTGCGGATAAAATCATAGAGCGCGCGCAGCAGCATCCACACCAGCATCAGCATCGTCGGCACACCGCGCTCCGCCGCATAATGAATGTACACGTTGTGCAGATGCTGATAATATCCCGTCGGCAGCTTCTTCACATCCGCCGGAACATAGCTCTTATACACTTTGCCGACCTGCTCCGGCCCCACTCCCAGCCACGGGTGCGCCTTGATCATCGCCCATCCGATGTCGTGCACCACGGTCCGATGCGCGTTCGAATCCTCATCGCCATGCGGCTGGAAGACGGACCGCTCGCGATCTCCGATACCGAACGGATTCACCAGCAGCAGGACTCCCGCCAGCACCGGCAATGCGATCACGGTCCAGGGCCGCCAGAACCATAGCAGATAAACTCCGCCGCACGCCGCGCCCGCCCACATGCTGCGCGTTTCCGCCGCAACCAGTGCGACGCCGATCAGCGCGCCCGCCGCGACCAGCCACGGCACCCATCTTCGATCGCGGCAAAAAAATACGACAGCTCCGATGATCAGCAGCGCCATCATCATCTCGCCGCTGAACGTCATCCAGTGATCCAGAAATCCCGTGATCCGATCGGCCACATACGAATCGTAAAACTTCTGATGCTTCTCCACCGCGTCTTCATATTTGTCGTAAAACTGATACAGTCCCAGCCCCGCCGACGCCGACGCCGCGACGGCCCAACCTAACGCGAGCCACCGGATCTGAGCCGCGTTTCGAAACGTGCTCGCCACCACGAACACCATCGCGTACACATAAAATTTCTTGATTTGCGGCAGCCCTCCGCGCAGGTCGCCTGACGCGAGCCAGGAAATCACCGTGCCCAAAAAGAATAAGGAAATCGGCAGCCAGATCGCCGGCCATTTCGGCTTCACGCGCCATACGATCATCGCCACGATGGCCGCGCCCAACACAAGTTCGAATCCGGCGATGGTGATCACGGGCAGAACCGCGGCCAGTCCGGCCAGCACCAGCGGAACGTCTTCTTTTCGCAAGCCCTCATGATACTGTATTAAGCTCATGGCCTTGCTTCTAACCGAACCTGACGTCCGCGCCCTCCTCACCATGCCCGATTTGATCGCCGCGATGGAGACGGCGCTATCCGCATTCTCCGCAGGCACCGTCGTGCAGCCCGTCCGCACCGTGCTCGAAGTAGGGGAAGAAAAATCGTTCTTCGCGCTGATGCCGTCCTATGTCCCTTCGACGCCGGCGCTCGGCGCGAAGCTCGTCACTCTCTATGAGTCGAACACCGCTCGAGGCCTGCCCACGCACCTCGCGACGATTGTGCTGCTCGATCCCGAGACCGGCGCGCTCGCCGCGATCCTCGACGGCCGCTATATCACCGAAGCTCGCACCGCCGCTGTATCGGCCGTCTCGGTTAAGAAGCTCGCGCGGGAAGACGCGGCCGTTCTCGCGATCCTCGGCTCCGGCGTGCAAGCGCGCAGCCATCTCGAAGCGCTTTCCCACGTGCGAAACTTTCGCGAGGTTCGCGCCTGGAGTCCCACGCAAAAAAATCTCGACGCGTTTGCGACCGAAACCGGAGCCGTCGCCAGCGCGTCGCCCGAAGCAGCGGTGCGCGGCGCCGACGTCATCGTGATCGTGGCGTCTTCGCACACGCCGATTCTATTCGACGATTGGGTCGCCCCCGGCGCGCACGTCGTCTCCGTCGGCGCCACCCGTCCCACGCAACGCGAGATGGACCCCACATTGGTCGCCCGCGCACGTCTCTTCGTCGATTCCCGCGCCGCCGCTCTCAAGGAATCGGGCGACGTAATCCCCTTCGGCAACTCGCACATCGTAGCCGAGCTAGGCGACCAGGCGGCCGCGCGCAACACACCGGAAGAGATCACCATCTTCAAGTCTCTCGGACTCGCGGTTGAAGACGTAGTAGCAGCGCACCTGGCGCTAACTCGCGCGAAAGAAACCGGCAGAGGATTAACCATATGAGATCAGCGTTCATCAGCGTTCATCAGCGGCTGATACTTCTTAACCGCCGCCCTCTCCGCCCAAACCTACGACATCGTCCTCTCGAACGGCCGCGTGATGGATCCCGAATCCGGCCTCGACGCCATTCGCAACGTCGGCATCCAGGGCCATACCATCGCCGCGATTTCAGGGCGTCCCCTGCAAGGCCGCACCACCATCGACGCCCAAGGACTGGTCGTCGCCCCCGGCTTCATCGACCTTCATTCGCACGGCCAGGACGACGAAAATTATCGCTACAAGGCGCGCGACGGTGTCACCACCGCGCTGGAACTCGAAGTCGGCGTCTCACCCGTTGCTCCTTGGTACGCGGCCCGAGA
>Ga0302324_100022589_pt1 | contig 12215 bp, 12 predicted proteins | sample Palsa_T0_1_FD_201949 | JGI IMG/M metagenome (GOLD analysis project Ga0302324, IMG submission 201949) | Peat permafrost microbial communities from Stordalen Mire near Abisko, Sweden - Palsa_T0_1 | ecosystem: Environmental > Terrestrial > Soil > Palsa > Peat permafrost | place: Sweden: Abisko...
TCCACCAGCCACATGGGCATCACGCCATAGCCCATGCGCCATCCGGTCATCGCGTAGGTCTTCGAGAAGCCGTCCAGAATAATGGTCTTCTCCAGCATGTCCGGATAGGAGGCGATCGAAGCGGGCGCGTCTTCGTAATAAATCCGCGAATAGATTTCGTCGGCCAGCACGATCAGATCGCGGTCCCGTACCATGTCGGCAATGGCGCGCATGTCCTCTTCCGGAATCACTCCGCCGGTGGGGTTTTGCGGGGAATTCAGCACCAACATCCTGGTCCGCTCGCTGAGCTTCTCGCGCAGCAGGTTCAGGTCGAACGAGAAGCCGCGGCTTTCTACAAGCGGCATGGCCACCGGCGTTGCGCCCAGCGTCCGGATCATCGACTCGTAAATGGGGAATCCGGGATTCGGGTAGATCACTTCGTCCCCCGGCTCAAGCAGGGCCAGCATCGGGAAGAAGATGATAGGCTTGCCGCCGGGCACGATGGAAACATGCTCCGGTCCCACACGGATGTCGCGGCGCCGCGAAACATCTTCCGCGACCGCTTCGCGCAGCTCGGGGATGCCCTGCGTTGGACCATAATGCGTCCAACCTTGGTCAAGGGCGTGCTTGGCCGCCTCCACGATGTGCGCCGGCGTCGGAAAGTCCGGCTCGCCGATTTCCAGGTGGACGATGCTGCGCCCTTTGGCTTCCAGCGCCCTTGCCCGCACCAACACGTCGAACGCGCCCTCTACCGCGATGCGATCCATCCGTTCCGCCAGCTTCATGCGATCTTCCTGAAAAACGGAACACCGGCGCGGATTTCCACGCGCGTCACGCGGTCGTCTATCGAGACCCGCTCACCCGAAATCCGCCCAGTCACTCGGCCGCCGGAATCGAGCGACACGATGGCCGTCTGGTAGGGCACATCCGCGGCGAAAGCTTCGGTCGCGGAGTGAATCACGGTCTCGGTATAAACTGTTCCAGTTGCTTCGCTCATGGAATCACTCATACGGTCCCCAGGATGGTCACCACGCAGGTGGCGCCCGAGCCGCCCAGGTTCTGCGCCAGTCCCAGCGAATGCCGCGGCACCTGGCGCTCGCCCGCTTCGCACCGCATTTGCAGTACCAGGTCGCAGATCTGCGCCACTCCCGTGGCGCCTACCGGGTGTCCTTTGGATTTCAACCCACCGCTGGTGTTGATCGGCTTATCGCCCGTGCGCGCCGTGTGGCCTGCCAGCGTAAACGGGCCGCCTTCGCCGCGCGGCGCGAATCCCAGATCTTCAATGGCGATGATCTCGGCGATGGTGAAGCAGTCGTGCAGTTCGGCGAGTTGGATATCGGCCGGTCCCACCCCAGCCATGCGATAAGCCTTCCCGGAGGCGCGGCGCAGCGCCGGGAACGTGGTGATGTCCGGTTTCTGATCGAGCGCTACGAAGTCGGACGCCTGTGCGATGCCCAGCACGCGCACCGGCTTGCCGGTAAACTCGCCGGCGCGCTCGGCGGGCGCCAGCAGCACCGCGGCCGCGCCGTCGCTGATCAGCGAACAATCGTAAAGGTTCAGCGGATCTGCGATAGGTTTGCCTGCCATGGCCTGCTCCATGGTGATGACCTTGCGCATCTGCGCGTCGGGATTCAACGCGCCGTTGGCGTGGTTCTTCACGGCCACGGCGGCCAGGTGCTCGCGTGTGGTGCCGAACTGGTACATGTGGCGGCGCGCGATCATCGCAAACAGGGAAGCGAACGTGGAACCGGCCTTGATTTCGCCCGCGCAGTCGCCCGCGCCCGCCAGGATCTCGGTCACCCTGGGAGTGGGCTGGCAAGTCATCTTCTCCACGCCCACCACCAGTACGCTATCGTACACTCCGCTGGCGACGCCGGTATAGGCGTGGAAGAAGGCCGAGCCGCTTGAAGCGCAGGCCGCTTCCACTCGGGTGGCCGGCACGCCTTGAATGCCCAGGGCGGTGGAAACGTACGGCGCCAGATGATTCTGGCCCGCAAACGAAGGACCCGCGAAGTTGCCGAGAAAAAACGCGTCCACCTGGGTGGGCGCGGTGTGCCCGTTCTTGAGGCACTTCTCGCCGGCTTCCACGGCCAGCGAACGGAGGTCGCGGTCGTGAAACGCTCCAAACGGTGTTTTCCCGATGCCGATTACGGCTACAGGTCTCATATAACCAGCCTATCGCTCCGGAGTCCTTGGGATTGGGTCCGCCGTTACATTGTAGCGACTCGCGCAGTGTCTAATCGTTTGCCGAAGGCTCTTGATGTGGGCGAGGGGGGGCGCCCGCCAACGATCCGATTGCCGCCGCATTCGCGCAACCACCCGCCCTTCCAAACCATCTACGTACTAAGGGTTACAATGCGTAGAGGACTCATCCCACACCCGACTCGTTTCTGCGCAACCGCCCTGCTGGCAGTGCTGCCCCTGCTGGCGGTTTCCCCGGTCGACCTCGACCAGGCCCGCAAGCTCTATCAACTCACCGATTACGAGGCTTCGCTCAAGATCCTGCAGGCGATTCAGCCCAAAGACGGTCCCGTTTTGGAGTTGACCGGCCGCAACCACTACATGCAAGGCGAGTACAAGAAAGCCACGGAGATTCTGGAGAAGGCGGTGGCGGCCGAGCCGGACAATTCCGACTACGAATTGTGGCTGGGCCGGGCATTCGGCCGCCGGGCGGAGACGGCCAGCCCCTTCACTGCGCCGGCCAATGCCAACAAAGCGCGGCAGCACTTTGAGAAGGCCGTGCAACTTAACCCGCGCAGCCTGGAGGCGCTCAGTGACCTGTTCGAGTATTATCTGGAAGCGCCCGGATTCATGGGCGGTGGGTTGGATAAGGCCGTGGGTGTGGCCGATCAAATGGCGTCGATCGACCCCGTCGAGGGCCATGGGGCGCAGGCCCGCCTGGCCGAAAAGAAGAAAGAGTTCGGCAGCGCGGAGGAGCATCTGCAACTCGCCGCGGAGATGGCGCCGCACCAGGTCGGGCGCTTGATCGATCTGGCCAGGTTTCTTTCCAAGCAAGGCCGCTATCAGGAGAGCGATCAGAGTTTCCGCAAGGCGGAGAAGATCGCGCCCAACAGCCCGCAGGTGATCTACGCGCGCGCCGACACTTACATTGAGCAAGGCCGCAATCTGGCTATTGCGCGCAAGCTGCTGAAGCGCTATCTGCAGGCCCAGTTGTCGCCGGACGATCCTCCGCGCGGCTCAGCCGAAAAGCTCCTGAAAAAGGCTTCCGGCGGGTAGCCCATGTTCCTGGGCGAGGCCCTCGATTTCAGCGTCAGAGCACTGAAGGCGAATCCGGTGCGCTCGTTCCTTACGGGACTTGGCATGGTCATCGGAACCGCTTCCGTTATCCTGGTGGTCACCATTTCGCTGACCAGCCGCGATTACATCCTGGAACAGATTGAAGGCGTCGGGTCGAACATGATCTTCGCCTACTACGAGGTTGGCAACCAGAGCGCCACCCAGGCCGACGCCGACTTCGTGAAGATGGCCGACGTCGACGCGGTGCGCGAGCGCCTGGCGGACCGCATTGTGGCCGCCACCGGCATCGCTACCAGCTACGACCGTATGTTGATCGGCGGCAAGGAGCGCGACGTGCGCGTGAATGGTTCCGATCCGGATTACAAAACCGTACGGAACCTCGTGGTCACCTCCGGCCGCTTCCTGGATGCCAGCGACGTGGCCCTGCGGCAAAAGGTGGCCATGCTGACCGACAAACTGGCCGAGCGGCTGTACGGCACGCGCAGCGGCGCCATGGGGCAGATTGTCAAGGTGCATGGATTGCAATTCACCGTGATCGGCACTTTCAAAGAGCGTGTCGAGAGCTTCGGCCAAGGGGAATTGACGCAGGATACCATGCTGATTCCGTTCACCGTGCTGCGGTATTTCACGCCCGTGGAACGCGTCGACCCGATGTACGTGCAGGTTCGATCGCCCGACGACGTGGAGGCGGTGACCGAATCGGTAAAACAGATTCTGGAGGCGCGGCACAGGCCGGGAGCCAGCTATCACGTGGAGAATCTGACGGCAATTCTGAACGCAGCCAAGAGCATCGCGCTGATTTTGAGCCTGGTGCTGGTGTTGGTTTCGGCGATCGCGCTAGCGATTTCGGGAATCGGCATCATGAACATCATGCTGGTGACGGTAACCGAACGGACGCGCGAGATTGGCCTGCGCATGGCTGTGGGGGCCTCGCGCCGTGAGATCCTGATCCAGTTTCTCACCGAGGCCGTGCTGGTGAGCCTGACAGGGGGAAGCATCGGGATTCTGGTGGGCGTCGCGATTCCGCTGAGCGTGCGATTTTTCGTGGACAACGTGCAAATCCCCATCTCAACCGCAGCCATCGCGATCGCCTTCGGTGTGTCGATGATGGTGGGGCTGATTTTCGGGATACTGCCGGCGAACCGCGCGGCGAAGCTGAACCCCACCGATGCGCTGCGTTATGAATAGCAGATCCCGGCGGTTTCCTGTACAATAGAGTCGAAAGGAGACCGCATGGGAACCGCAGACTTGGTTTTCGCCCGCATCTTTAGCTTTCAGGACCTGCTCCTGGTTGCCGCGGTGGCGCTGCTGTTTTTCGGCGGCAAGAAAATTCCGGAAATCGCCAAAGGCCTGGGCGAAGGCATCCGTAACTTCAAAGACGGCATGAAGGCCGACGACCAAGAGAAGAAGCAGTAGGCTTCCGCAAGGCTGCCCGCAAGTTGGGCGGTATCCGATTCAGGCTCCAGACATCTCGATTGAAAAAAGAATCCCCGCGGGCACTCACAGAGGCTCGCGGGGATTTTACCGTTGGAACCGGCTAGACGGTCTTTTTCTTCGGCGGCACGATGGCGTCCTTGGCGGCTTTCGCCACGCGGAACTTTACCACCTTCTTGGCCGGGATCTTGATGGTTTCCCCGGTCGCGGGATTGCGGCCCACGCGGGCTTTACGGTCCTGGCGTACCAGCCGTCCGATACCCGGCAGTACGAACACCCCGTTCTTCTTTACTTCCGCAATTGCCACGCTGGAAAGGGAATCCAGAAATTGGCGGGCTACCTTGTTGTTTACTTCGCAACTCTCGGCGAGGCTTCTCACCAGTTGCGTCTGCGTCAAACGTTGACTTGCCATAGATCTCCTTTGCTGCTCACCATCGATACAAAGTCCGGGACCGCCGGTTAGGGAAGGCCCCACAAACGCCATCCATCGAAATTAAGGCGCTGGCCGCGCGCCCGTTGTGAGCGGCGGCCACGATTACGTATCAATAATAAGTGAAGGCGAAAGTCGATGTAAAGCGAAAACGAGTGAAAAATGGCCTATTTTTGGGCTTTTTTTTGCAGACAGGGTGCGCGAGGCCCGTCAAACGGCCTTTTTGACGCTGTTCTCGCCGCCTGTGGCCGCTGCCATCGCCTTGCGGGGCTGTTCCTGCAGGCTGTCGAGGCCCAGCACTTTGCGCAATTCCGCATCCAGATTCCGGCATAAGTCGGGGTGTTCCCGCAGGAACTGGCGGGCGTTGTCGCGCCCCTGGCCGATCCGCTCTCCGTGATAGCTGAACCAGGAGCCGCTCTTCTCCACAAGGTTATGGGCCGCGCCCAGATCCAGCAAATCGCCTTCGCGCGAGATCCCTTCGCCATAGAGGATGTCGAACTCCGCTTCGCGAAATGGCGGCGCCAGCTTGTTCTTGACCACTTTGGCACGCGTACGATTGCCGATGACGCTGTCGCCGTCCTTGATCGCCGCGATGCGCCGGATATCCACGCGCACGGAAGAGTAGAACTTGAGCGCCCGTCCGCCGGTGGTAGTTTCGGGGCTGCCGAACATCACGCCGATCTTCTCGCGGATCTGGTTGATGAAAACCATGCACGTGCCGGTCCGGCTGACCACGCCGGTCAGCTTGCGCATGGCCTGGGACATGAGCCGGGCGTGCAATCCCATGTGGCTGTCGCCCATCTCGCCGTCCAGTTCGGCTTTGGGAACCAGCGCCGCCACCGAATCGATCACCACCACATCGATGGCGCCGGAAGCGGTCAGAGCCGCGGCGATTTCGAGCGCCTGCTCGCCGTTGTCCGGCTGCGAAACCAGCAGGTTATCTATGTCCACACCCAGTTTACGCGCATAGGCCGCGTCGAGCGCGTGTTCCGCGTCGATGAAGGCGGCTGTCCCCCCGGCCTTCTGCGCTTCGGCGATCAGATGCAGGGTCAAAGTGGTCTTGCCGGAGGATTCCGGCCCGAAGATCTCCATCACGCGTCCGCGCGGAAAGCCGCCGACGCCCAGCGCGGCATCCAGCGAAATCGAGCCGCTGGAGATCACCGCCACCGGCACAATCGCGCCCGAACCAAGTCGCAAGACGGCGCCTTTGCCGAATTGCTTGTCCAATTGTGAAAGCGTCAGATCGATAGCGTGACGCCGCTCGCGTTCGTCCATGAGATTCCTCCTTACCAGGAAGTAGTCTCGTGTCCGATTGCGGGAAGTTCTCTCCGGATATCTGCGGCCGATCTTCCTACCCGATGCCTACGGCGCGAAGACGATTGCCGACGGCGTGCCCGGCAGGGGCACTGGGCCGCCGACCTGGTAAGTCGCCAGATTCACAATTTCCAGGCCTGACGCGGTCAATACCCATGCTTCAGAACCGTCCGGCGTAATTGCCACGTCTAACGGATCCGTTCCCACAGGAATAACGGCCTGTTGCGTCTGCGTTGCAAGACTGGCGACAAACAGCAGGTTATTCTCGGTGTCCGCCACATAGGCGGTCGCGCCGTCGCTCGAAAGCGCCAACGCTTCCAGGGTCCCGTTCGCCGGTGTAAGGTCAACCGTTGCCGTGATCGTATCGGTGGCTGCCGAGATCAGATGGACGTGGCCGAAATTGGAGGTGCACACCAAAATCGATCCATCGGACGTGAGTGCGAGGGCCCCGAGGCCATCCGGAATGTTAATGATTGCGATGGGCTTGAAGCTGGAAGTATCTACCACCAAAATCTCCCCTGGAGGAAGCGCTGCTCTCTCCAGCGGCTGCGAAGGGCTTCCCGAGACGAATGTCACCGAGACGTACAAATATTTTCCGTCCGGCGACGGAATTGCCTGACCGATGTTTTCCAACTGGGCTGCGGGGAGCAACGCGATGCGATTCATTGAGTTGACGTCGAGAGCAAGCACCTGACCCGGATTGGCGACGTAGAGCAACGTCCCGCTGGGAGCGAATGTAAGCGCGCCGGTTGGACCTACGGAGAAATTGAGTTGGCCGGTGGCTGGATTCAATACCAGGATATCTCCGCTGGCCGCGAACTCGTACGACGATGCCCAAACCGTGTCCCCGTTCGGAGGGATGGCCAACGAATTAATCCCTACACCACCCAGCGTGACGCCGGTTACCTTTTGAGACGAGACATCCACCGCGGCAATCGCGCTCTCGTTCGCATTCAGCGCATAGAGACTGCTGCCGTCGTGGGACAACGCCAGGCCGCTCAATGGACCCAGTTGGCTCACCGTGTTGATCGTTTTTTGAGTTTGGGTTTGGAATTCGGAGATGTCTCAGGTCCCATTGCTGGCATAATCGATCGAATAGAGCCTCTCTCCGCCGGGCGAGATCGCAAGTTGGCTCGCGCGGTAGTTCGTGGGAGCGTTGAATACAGGCGCCCCGGTTGCGATGGTTACGGCGAGGATCGACGGCCCGGTGAATGAGACATAAGCTGTGGTGCTGTCCGGCGAGGAAACGATGGCGCCGGACATGACGGCAGTCGGGCTTGCCAGAGAAAACTGGTTGACAATACTGGCCGACTGCGGATCGATTACCAGCAACTCGTTGTTGGTGTCCGTCATGAGGATCAGCCCGCTGGGGGTCACTGTAAGCCCTGCCGGACTTTCGTTCACCGCGATTTGCGCCCCCAGCGCCAGCGTAGCGGTATCCACGACCTGGATATATTCATTCACCAGGCCGACTTCATAATAGAGTTGAGTTCCGTCGGGGGAAACCAGAAGGGGGCCGAGGCTTTGGCTCGCCGGCAGGTTCACCGAGTGCGTCACCAGATAGGTTGTAGTATCGACGGCCAGCAGCAGAGAGCTTGGCCTGTCCTGCGGCGCCAGAACAAACACTTGCGAGCCGTCCGGACTGATGGCAAGCTCCAGAGGCGGTGTACCCGATACCCCGATGGGCACCGGCACGCGGGCCAGGATGGTGCCGGTGGCTGTTGAAATCGCCTGTAATTCACGCTTGTAGTCGACGGTGACGAACATTTTCGGTTCCGTCCGGACTGAGCGCGATGCCGTCGCCGCCGGACCCGGTCACAATCGAGCGCGTTTGCGCAAGCGTCAACGGGTTGAAGACGCCGGCGGTAGAAGGAGCATTACAGCAGATGCCGACGTATGCGGTGGATGAAGATGCTTGAAGGTGGGCCGCGGTGTAAAGAAAAGCCGCGGCCGTTAAGATTTGCGTAATCGATCGGTTGAAATGAGACATGCACGAACCCCTTTTCTGTCCGCCAAAACACTTGTGCCGCTGAGGGCTGGATGAGCGGCGACGATGTACACGCGGCCGCCATCCTTACAAACCCTGAAAAGCCGTGTGGGTTGCGTTTGTCTTGGATTCCATTAGCGGATTTGGTGTTAAAGCGCACAGTTGGGCCTGCCGCAACATTAAAAACGGAGGCGCTCTCCTACACCACCCGCTCGGCGATGGACTTCGCCTGCAGGAACAGGATCATGTAATCCGGACCGCCGCCTTTGGAATCCGTGCCCGACATATTAAACCCGCCAAACGGGTGCGCGCCGACCATCGCGCCAGTGCACTTGCGGTTTACGTACAGGTTGCCTACGAAGAATTGCCGCCGGGCGCGCTCGATGTGTTCGGGCACGTTGGAGAAAATGGCCCCGGTCAACCCATATTGGGAATCGTTAGCCAGTTCCATGGCGTGATCGAAATCGCGCGCTTTGGTTACCGCCAGCACCGGCCCGAAGATCTCCTCCTGGAAGATGCGCGCCTTGGAATCCACATCCGCGATCACCGTGGGCGGCACGAAGTATCCTCGTGCAGCCGGTGCACCCGGCGCGGGCGCAGCCGCCGGCACCGGCAGCACCCGGCCTTCGCCCTTACCGGTTTCGATATATTGCAGAATCGTCCGCCGCGCGCCATCGCTGATCACCGGACCCATATAGTTATCGAGGTTCTCCGCCGCGCCCACCTTTATCGTGGAAACGCGCGCCTGCAGCTTTTCCAGGAACGCATCGTAAACTTTGGCATCCACAATCGCGCGCGAGCAAGCCGAGCACTTCTGGCCCGAATAACCGAACGCCGAGACCGCCACGCCTTCCACGGCCTTGTCCAGATCGCAATCCGCATCCACTACAATGGCGTCCTTGCCGCCCATCTCCGCGATCACGCGCTTAATCCAGATCTGGCCCGGCTGCGCCTTGGCCGCCAGTTCGTTGATGCGCAAACCCACGTCGCGCGAGCCGGTGAATGCCACGAAGCGGGTCTTGGGATGTTCGACAATGGTGTCGCCGACCGCGGCCCCGCTCCCGGTGAGCAGACAGAACGACTTCTCCGGGAAACCGGCTTCCAGCAACACTTCGGCGAACTTGGCCGCGATGGTAGGGGTTTCGCTCGATGGCTTGACGATGGCCGTATTGCCCGCCACCAGGGAAGCCACGGTCATCCCCGTCATGATTGCCAGTGGGAAGTTCCATGGTGGAATGACCACACCGACGCCCAGCGGCAGATAGCGTAATTCGCCCCGCTCGCCGGGGAGTTGGACGGCCGGCTGTTGCGGGCCGCTGAGCCGCTGCATCTCGCGCGCGTAGTACTCGCAGAAATCGATGGCTTCGGAGACGTCGGCGTCGGCCTCAGGCCAGGTCTTGCCCGCTTCCAGCACCAGCCAGGCGTCGAATTCCAGCTTGCGGCGGCGGATGATAGCGGCGGCGCGCACCAGCAGACGAATGCGCTCATCGGCCGGGGTAGCGGACCATTCGGAAAAATAGGCGTAGGCGGAACCCACCGCGCGGCGGGCCAGTTCTGCGGTGGCCCGATGGTGTACACCGATTACCTCATCCGGGTTCGACGGGTTGACCGAGCGCAGCAGATCGCCGGTTTTCAGCCGTTCGCCGGCGATCCGCAGATCATACTCGCGCCCCAGTTGCGCGCGCACTTGGGCCAGGGCTTCGTCCATGGGCCGCCGGTTTGCGGGAGCGGAGAAATCGGTGGAGGGCTCGTTTTGAAATGCCGGCAGTTTTTCCATAGCTCCATGGTACCGGATGAGGGGAGGCGGGAACTTGCGCCGGCATGCTCCCTGCCAGGGCCATGCGCGGCGCGCCGCTCCCCCGCTGTGCTATTCTCAAATCGCTGCCGTTTATGCGTCTCCGCACCGCCCTTGGCGTGGGTTTCCTCGGATTGGCCGCCTGGGGTTTGCTGGCACAGGCGCCTTGGAAAGACTACCCCGCGCTCGAATACGAGAACTTCGCGGTCCCTACGGATTGGAACCAGAAAACCGAGTGGACCCGCGCGCGGCTGCGCTATCCGGACATCTACGGATATCCGTTCGTCGACCTGCGCATGCGCGACGGCAAGCCGTTTCCAGGTTACTGGACCATGGACTATCCGCGCTCAGACCGGCATCTGATGGCGGGCATACGGCGGCTGACCCGCATCGAGACACGCTCCGTCGAGCAGGTAGTGACATTGGACGGGACCGGCGAGGTCAACAATTGGCCCACGCTCTACGCGGTCGAAGTCGGACATTGGCGCCTGCCCGACGACCAGGCCGCCCAGCTTCGAGAGTTCCTTCTGCGCGGCGGGTTCCTGATGGTGGACGATTTCCATGGCACCAAGGAGTGGAATATCTTCGTGGCCAGCATGAGTAAAGTTTTTCCGGACCGGCCCATCGTGGAAATCCCCAATAGCGATCCGATCTTTCACACGGTCTACGATCTGGACGAGCGGTTTCAGGTGCCGGGTGCGCAGTACTTCGACACCGGAAAGACATATGAGCAGGATGGTTACCAGCCCCGTTGGCGCGCTATATACGACGACAAGGGCCGCGTAATGGTGGCCATCTGCCACAACATGGACCTGGGCGACGCCTGGGAATGGTCCGACGATGCCCGCTATTACGAGAAGTGGGCGTCGCTCGCCTACCGCATTGCGGTGGACTATTTTGTCTACGATCTGACCCACTAGCTTGCGACGGATCGCATTAGTCGTGGCTGCCGCCCGCCTGGCAACAGGATTAGCCGCACAGGATGCCGGCGAGATCGTGCGTAAGTCCGTGGATCTGGACCAGGCGAATTGGCAGCGCTTGAAAGACTACACCTGGGTGGCGCGTTCCACGGAGCGGCATTTCGATTCCGCCGGCAAAGTGAGATCGACCGAACGGAGCGCCTGGGAAACCGTGATGCTGGATGGCGAGCCGTACCGGCGCATGCTGGAGCGCGACGGCCAGCCGCTTCCGCCCGCTGAACAGAAGAAGCAGCAGGACAAGCTGGATAAGAGCGTCGCCAGGCTGGCCCACGAGACACCGGAAGAAAAGCGGCGGCGCCTCGCGGACTACGAAGCCCGGCGCCGGAAAGACCGTGAGTTCCTGCGCCAGATACCCGACGCATTCGATTTCCGCATCGAGGGAGAGGCGCAGGTGGACGCGCACGCCGCGTGGGTGATCGTGGGAACGCCTAAAGCCGGGTATCGTCCGCGGGACCGGGATGCCAAGTCCCTGCTGAAGATACACGGGAAGCTCTGGGTAGATAAATCGAGCTACCAGTGGGTCAGGCTGGAGGCGGAGACTACGGAGACCATCGCATTCGGACTTTTTCTCGCCCGCCTGAATCCAGGCGCCACGCTGGTGTTCGAGCAAACTCACGTGGCCGGCGATTTGTGGTTACCCAGGCGGATCTATATGAAGGGCGCCGGAAGGATCGGGTTAATCAAGAGAGTCGCGATGGAGCAGGACATCACTTGGAGTGACTATCGCAGATTCCAAGTGGACTCGCAGATCCTCCCGTTGGAGCACTGACCGCCGCGGAAGTTACAATCCGTACAATTTGCGGGCATTGCCGCGCAACACGAGGTTGGCCAGTTCGAGGGCTCGGCTGCGCGAGATCTCGCCGTCCCGCAGCATGCCGCCCAGCGCGATGGCCAAAGCCTGGCGCGCTCTCTGCGACGCAATCCAGCCGGATTCCTCCCATCCCATTTCATCCGAGTACGGATAGGCATCCGTCGCAAACATCACCTTCTCCGGCACCCATTCCAGCCATTCGCGCAGTGTCACGGCTAAGGTGGCGG
>Ga0302324_100022590_pt1 | contig 12215 bp, 8 predicted proteins | sample Palsa_T0_1_FD_201949 | JGI IMG/M metagenome (GOLD analysis project Ga0302324, IMG submission 201949) | Peat permafrost microbial communities from Stordalen Mire near Abisko, Sweden - Palsa_T0_1 | ecosystem: Environmental > Terrestrial > Soil > Palsa > Peat permafrost | place: Sweden: Abisko...
GACTGTTCTCCATCCCACCACCCTTTGCGGGCGAAGAAATAGGGGGTGCCCCATATCTCGCGCGTTTTTTGCGCGAGATGTGGGTGCGAAGCTGAGGTAGCGAATAAAAATGAAGGGAACACGCGCCTCCGGTTTGTTCATTAGGAGCAAACGACTTGCCTGCGGCAAGCTAAGAACGAAATGAACAGCACAGGATCAAGCGGAACCGGTCCGGGTGCCCCATGTTCGCGCCAGCGTACGTGGGCCGATGATGAAATTCTTCGAATGCTTTCACTAAAGGAGTAGAAGCTCTAGATGAGCACCTGGATAGGTTCCGTTTGGCTGGGTCAGGGTCAACCAAACGGATGTTCCAGCGAAGCACTCTGCGGCGTCAGCAACTCGGCCCCATTTGCGGCGATAACCATGTCATCCTCCAGGCGCAAGCCGAATTCGCCCGGGACAAAGGTCGCGGGCTCATCCGAGAAAGTCATGCCGGCCTGAAGCTTGGTTGTGTTGCCGCGCACCAGGTACGGCCACTCATGGCCGTCCATCCCGATCCCGTGGCCCACACGATGTACAAAGGTCTTGTAGTCGGAGCCCAGCCCCGCATCCGTGATCACTTTTCGGGCTGCGGCGTCGACGGCCTGGCACTCAGCTCCGGGGCGTGCGGCGTCGCGGGCAGCAGCCTGGGCTCGATGGACAATGTCGAAGTGCCGCAACATGGTATCGGTGGGCTTGCCGTACACCCAGGCCCGCGAAATGTCAGACTGGTAGCCTTCCACAAAGCAGCCGTCGTCGATCAGCACGATTTCACTTTCCTTGATAACCTGCGGGGCCAACGAACCATGAGGAAGAGCGCTGGAGGGACCCGTCTGGCAATTGGTTTCGCCCACAACGCCCATATGGGCGTAGGCCCGCACGCAGAGATCGGAAAACTCATGAGTCGTCATTCCTGGATGAGCAGACTTCCAGGCGGCTTCATACACCTGCATGGTGATGCTGCACGCCAACCGCATCAAAGCCAGCTCCGCAGGACTCTTGATCATGCGGCATCCGGCAACGACCGGGGTTGCATCCACCACATGAAGGTTAGGACAAGCGCGGGCAATTTCATTCGCAAAGACAAATGGCGTCTTTTCCTCGATGCCCAGCGTCCCCGTCAACACGCCGCTATTGGCCAGACCCTTCCGAACCAGCTCGTAAGAGCTCTCATCCTCCTGCCACAAGTAGAGGCGGACGTTTTGTCCGCCCGGCACCGTATCGAGACGCTCGCGCAATCGTCCCTCTTCAAAATGGGGAACGACGAGGAAAGGCTCACCCTTCGCGGGCAAAACGAAGCACATCATGCGCTCGGAGTTGCCCCAGCCCAGGCCGGTGAAGTAGGTCAGCGACGTTCCACCTGCCATCAGGATCGCGTCAATCTTGTTCTGCGGCATGAGCTCGCGCGCCCGCTCCAACCGCTTCTCACGCTCGGCCAGCGTGATGCCCTTCGCCTCCCCTATGCGATTCTTCAGCGCCTGGACCGCCGGGGGTAGTACACCGGATTGCAGAGGTTGCGCGTGACCAAGTGCGGGAACCGCAAGCAGTGCCCCGGTCTGAAGAAACCGTCGTCGATTCATGATGACCTTCTCCCTCAAAGGATACTTACCCATGCGCTATGTCTGCATACTGATCAAAGCGGCGCGCCGATACCGTGACATCGCTTTAGGCTACCCGGCCGGAAGATGCTCCTCGAAATATTCAAGAATATGGCGATAGACATCGAACTTCGTGCCCTCACCTTCAGAGATTCCGTGGGTGCGTCCCGGATATACCCGCATATCAAACCGCTTACCTGATGCAATTAATTTGTTAACGAGTAATTCGAAACCCTGGAAATGCACATTGTCGTCACCGGAGCCATGGATAATCATCAGGTGCCCGCGCAAACCGTCGACAAAGTTGATGGCAGAGCTTTGCTCGTAGGCCTTGGGATTTTCCTGTGGCAACCCCATGTAACGTTCCTGGTAAATGCTGTCGTAGAGGCGCTGATCGGGCACCGAAGCAACGGCTACTCCCACGCTGTATAGGCCGGGATAACGAAACATCAGGTTGAGCGTTTCCGTGCCGCCGCCGCTCCATCCCCATACCCCGACGCGTTTAGGGTCAATGTACGAGCGGCTCTTCTCCATCGATTGAAGCGCTTTCGCCTGCTGCTCAGAAGAAAGAGGGCCAATGTTACCGTAGACCATCTTGCGCCATTCCCGTCCCCGTGGCGCCGGAGTTCCCTGGTTGTCGAAGCTGGCCACGACGTAACCGGCATTCGCCAGTACCCGGCCGAATATTAGCCCCCATCTGTCTTTTGTTGTTTGCCCGGCCGGCTCGGAATATACGTAGACGATGAGTGGATACTTCCTCGTGGGATCGAAATGGGGCGGCTTGATGACCCAGGCATCCACTGTCAGTCCTTCGGCAACATTCACCTTCGTGAATTCCGTAGGGCCGTTGGTCAAGGGTTTCACACGATCCGCAAGGGCTCTGTTATCCGCCAGGGTCCGGACGACACGATGATCGGGCAGGTGCACTACTTCGGAAACCGGCGGTGTATCGAAGGATGAGTAGGTATGAAATGCCCATTGGCCGTCGGGCGAAATATCGTAGGAATGATCCCCGGAGTGCTCTGTTGTTAAACGTTCCATCCCGCCCGAACCATCCAGCCTGGTGCGGTAGAGATAGCGCTGCGTCGGATTCTCCGGCGACGCTATGAAGTAAACCCATTGTTCATCCGGGCTGACGTCCTCGAGACTAACCACATCGTAATCGCCGTGAGTCACCAGCCTCGCCGCACCAGTGTCTGGGGCAACGCGGTAGAGATGGCGCCAGCCATCACGCTCACTCAGAAAAAGGAATTCGCGACCATGCGCAATCCACGGTATGGTCTTATTACTTTCCACCCACGTGCGATCCTCGTCCAAAAACACCCGGCGCGCGTTTCCGGTTTCCGCATTCGCGACCAGAATCTCGTTCGAGTTCTGCCGCCGGTTAAGGTGCTGCAGCACCAGGTGGCCGGAATCTACCCAAGAGATGTCCGGGATATAGGTATTGCTGGGGTCGCCTGAGGTCTTCACCCACACTGGCTCGCCTCCGGTCGCGTTCACGATTCCGACGCGCACCGCCGAGTTTTGTGTGCCGGCTTCCGGATAGCGGTATTGCAACGTTTGTGGATAAACACCTGCCTGCGGATAGGGCACTTGCGTCACCACATCACCGCGGGGATGGTCGAGATCGTAGATCAATGTGTATAACTGCACGTTGGCGACATTGAACTGCCAGAAAGCGAGATGACGGCTATCGGGACTCCACTCGAATCCGTCACGGATATCAAACTCTTCTTCGCTTACCCAGTCCGAGGTTCCGTTGATGATGGTTTCTGACCCGTCGTTGGTCAGTTGGACGATGTTTCCGCTCGCCACATCTTCTGTATAGACGTTGTTCGCCCTCACATAGCCCACCTTCGAGCCATCGGGCGAAAACCTCGCAAACATAAGCGACGAGGCAGGCGCATTTCCGCCGAGCTTGTGCAACGCTCCGCCCGGCAGGTCGAGGACCCAGTAGTCTCCCCTGGTCTTCTCTCGCCATACTCTCTGCGCATTGGTAAAAATAAGGACGCGACGACCGTCGGGCGAGATGGAATAACCGTCTATGGAAATTGGCGCTTTCAACTGCGCCGCTGCGACCAACACAGTCCTTGTCCCGGTTTCTGTCTCATAACGCACAATGTCCTGCGCGCCGTCTTTGCCGGGTGATGGTTCGAGCGTAACGTATGCCTTGCCACGCTCTTGCCACACGGCCTGCGGCGCGTCCTTTGGCGTAAAATCCGGACTCATCGTGCGCTTGAGCAGGGTCTCGGCCGATGCCTGCTGGTCCGCAGGCCCCGTTGCAGGAACGGCAGACCTTCCTGCGAAGTTGAGAACGAGCGCCAAAGTGATAGTACGCCGCCGCCAGTTGCCACCAACAATGGGTTTCAGCACTCCGGCCATTTATCTCTCGCTCTTACGGATATCTTGTGAAGATACGTGTCTTACCTGTGCAGTGTCTACGGACCTCTACTGCTCGCGTTTGGCCTGCATTGTCTTCAGCCACCGCGCCGCCGTAGCCCGAATATCATCCGTCGTACCGGACGTCGATTGTTGTTCGAGTATTGTCTTGGCCTGCGCATCGTTGAAATGCGAAAGGCCTTCCAGGAGCCCAGCCATCACGTGAGCCGAGGGCTTGGCCGCGATCGCCGCTTCCAGCGCGGCCAGCGCCTGCGGGGTCCCGAGTTGCCCCAGGTCACGTGCCGCAGCCGCTTGTGCCGCATAACTTTCGTCGTTGTGCATCACCTCGAGCAGCGCACCGGAGACGGTGGCTTCCTGCACAAACCGGCCAAGCGCAACCACTGCCGCGGTCCGCACATGGCTGTCAGGCTGCTTCAACGCAAGCAGCAACGCCTGTCTGGCCGCCTCGCCGCCCAACTCTCCAAGCGCTTGTGCACTTGCCACCCGAACCCCATAGAACGAATCCTCGGCAAGCATCTCTGAGAGTGTTTTCACCGCCGCTGCGTGGTCGGCGGCGGTGCAGCGGCCAAGAGCCCCTGCCGCCCATAATCGGGACATCATGCTCTCATCCCGTTCGCCGCGGGCGATCAGGGCATCGAGAGGCTCATCGATGGTGAGCTTCTTGAAGATGTGATCGTAAGGATCGAAGTCTGTCCATAACGGCGGAAACGAGAGCGGTAGGGAGAAGGTTTCGTCTTTTTGGTGTACGCGAACAACTGCCTCCTGGCGCTTGCCATCGCCTGAATAAAAGACCAGGTGAACTGGCATATCGAAGAGAGGCGTAATCGCATCGAGGGTTTGTCTCTGATGAACCGTAACCTCTTCGACGTGCCGCGCAGAATTGTAGGTGCTCTCTACTTCATACTCCGGAAAGCCCCCCTGGAAGACCCATTCATCGAAGAACCAGCCGAGTTCACGCCCGGTTGTCATGCGAATGGCGTCGACCAGGTTCTGCGTGTCCACGTTGCCCGCGCGATGAGTAGTCAAGTAGGAATTCAGCATCCTGAAAAATGGCTCTTCCGGGGATGGCGCCCCCTCTGTGCCTTCGTCCATGACATAGCGGAGCATGTCCAGTACGGCTGCGCCTTTCTGGTAGGTAGTGCGATCCAGAATCTCCCACGGCTTGGTGTAATGGCGATCGACGATAGGCCGCCGGTACCGCTCGCCATCCTCCCGGGCCGCTGTCTGCTGGTCTTGAAAGATTTGATAACGAAAGGCATCTTCTCCCTCGTGATGTCCCCGGTAGAGCGCTGCTGAAAAGGTAGCAAAGCCCTCACTCAGCCACGCATCGTCCCAACTCCATTCCGTAATCAGATCGCCAAACCATTGGTGGGCGAGCTCATGGGAGACCAGGTCCAGACTAGGGTAGTCCTGTTCCGCGCGGGCATCATGCAATGTCGTTTCGGCCAAACTGGTCGCACTGATATTTTCGGTTCCCCCGCCGAAGCTGTGATCCGCTGTCTGTGCGTACTTCTCGTATGGATAGTCAATTCCGTAAATGTTGGCGTAAAAGGCCATCATGTCGGGAGTAAGCCCGAATGATCGCAGCGCGGTCGCCTCATCGATTCCAGGCGGAACGTAGTAGTCCACCGGCTTCGACTTATATCTCTGGCTGTACTTGGTCCATGGTCCGGCGGCAATGGAGACGAGATAAACGCTGTGCGGCACGTGCTCAATCCAGTCGAAGGTAGCGAGGCCCTTGCTATGCGTCGTTTTTACCAGCTGTCCGTTCGATACCACGGACAGGGGTTCCGGCACGGTAATGATCGTTTCGCTGCTGGATTTGTCGTTTGGATAGTCCCAGCAGGGGAACCAGTAGTGGTTGTTTTGCGGCCAGCCGTACGACCAGACTTCGAGCGGTCGGTCCGGCGCAGAAGCGTCCGGTCGAATGAAGCTTAAACCCGCATCTGGAAATGGGCGCCCTTCTGGATTGCCGTGGTAAGCGATTCGCACATTCAACGTCTCGGCGCGGGAGTACTCGCGATCAAGAGTGATCCAGAGCTTCGGGTCCTCCATTCTAAAGGATAGGGCGGTTTTCTTGGCCGTCTCCAGTGTGACGCTATCGATCTGCAGCTGCGAACTGTCCAGGTAAAAGGTTTTCAGACCGGCCTGAAGCGGTTGCAGCGTAATCACTTCATCGCCAAAGATTTCTCCTTTGGCCATGTCGATGCGAGCGGTGATCTTATAGTTCTGGACGTGGTAGGTTCTGCTGGGAGCATATTGAACAACATTCGGATCGCCGAAGACCCGTGGCGGGGCCGCCTTCGTCTGTCCCGATCCCTCCGCACAACAAACGACCGAGAGCACCAGGATTGAGACAAGACGCATCGATCACCTCGCCAAAAGCTCACTGCTGTCCGCTGTACGCCACTCAAGCCAAAACCGGGCTTGAATGGGCCACCCTTCTTCCGTTACTACCGTCGGGGTGGCCCACTCAAGCCCGGTTTTGGCTTGAGTGGCGTACAGCCTCTTCACTTCTTACCAGCTTCCCCGTTCGCCGAAGATATCAATGATGTGACCGAGGCGTTCGCAACCATTCTCCCAGTTCACCTGCAGGCTACGCTCGACCTGGTCTGCATCCCCCGCTACCAGCGCGCGAATGATGTCATTGTGCTCATTGATCGAGAACTGAAAGTTGATCAACATTGAGTTGGCGTACAACCGCCAATAGCGCTCCACTTGAGGCTCAACGGTCTGATGCCAGGATTGCAACCTCGGCCCGGCCCCGGATTCCACCACCAGCCGGTGGAAATTCCGGTCAAGATCAAATATCTCGCCGTGCTTGCTCGCATCAAGCTTAACTTCCGCGAGTTGCTGATTCAGGCTCTTCAGCTGATTCACCACAACCATCCTCTCGCTCTTCGGCAGCGCAGCTGTGATCCGTCCGGCCAAACCCTCCAACCGGCCGATCACCGAATACAGCTCCTTCGCATCTTCCTTGGTCAGCGGAGCAACGATCATCCGCGCCCTGGTTGCCGTCCGATGTTCACGAATGTAGCCCTCCTGCTGCAACCATTGCAGGGCCGCACGGGTTGGAGTCCGGCTCAGGTGAAGCCGTTTGGCCAGTTCCTCTTCCAGAATCCATGTACCCGGGGAGAGCTTTCCATGCACAATAAGTTCGCGGACCTGTTTTAACGCCGAGACTACGCTGGTACCATGTTCACGCTTGGGGGCGATCGCTGTGGCGGTGCTGTTACTTTTAACTTTAGGCATAACTGAATTCCCGTCTGAATAAGAGCTTTGTAGGGCCTCTGAATTCACTCCTCATTGCTTGTTTACGTCCACATAGTAGAGATCCGTCGCCACCTGGAATTCATCTTTCGTCAGCGGCGTCTGCAGCCACTGCCACTTTGTCGTGGGATGAAGAGTCTGCCAGTTTCCCGGCTTGCCGACGCGCACCGGCATGGCGAAGTTATCCTCGTCGGCGCGCCACTTATACATGACCATGCCCGGAGATTCGGCGAATAGCAGCTCCAGCCGCGGAATCTGTGGGTGACGCAGGTACTGGTCGAAAATCGGCGCCATGTTCATACCTGTATGCTGGTTGAAGTACTCAACCACATCTTCCGTCATGATGTTCTGATACTTGAAGTGCTGGTAGAAGTCATGAAGAAGAGCCCACCACTTGGTGTCGTTATTGAGCACGCTGCGCAGGGTATTGATCATCAAAGCGCTCTTGAAGTACTGATCTTCCGTCGGCTCCGCGTTCACGCCGCGCTCGGCCACGATGGGCCGCAGATTATGCACCTTCGGCCTGAAGCCGCTTAGGTACTTGAGGGCATCCTCCTTACCCCAGCGGTATTCCACGTAGAGGCTTTCGAGATAAGTGGTCCAGCCCTCGTGGATCCACATATCTGAGGGATCGGCAGCCGTGACGCTGTTGCCGAACCACTCGTGCCCGCTCTCGTGGATGATGATGAAGTCGAACCGCGGGCTGATGCCCACGCCGGTCCAGTCGCGCCCCAGGTAGCCGTTCTCAAATAGATTGCCGTAGGTTACCGCGCTTTGATGTTCCATTCCGGCGTAGGGCGCCTCGACCAGCTTGTAACCATCTTTCGCGAAGGGATAAGGGCCGAAGTAGTGCTGGTATGCCTCCAGCATCCCTTTAGCCTGCGCGAACTGATTCTTGGCCTTATCCAAATCCGCAGGCAGCGCGTAAAAGTCGAGGGGAAGTTCGCCGAGACGATCGGAGAAGTGGACGTAATTGCCGATATTCAACGAGACGTCATAATTATTAATAGGATATTGGACCCGCCAGTCCCACCGCGTGTAGCCGTCGCCCAAGTCAGTCTTGCCGATAAATTTGCCGTTCGATACATCCACCAGGCCCGTGGGGATGGCGATGCTGAGGTCCATGCTCTCGACCTCATCGCGCCACTGATCTTTGTTGGGCCACCACATGCTTGCGCCGATACCTTCACAGGCGGTGTTGATCCAGACGTGGCCGGCGGGATCTTTCTTGAAGGTCATACCGCCGAAGCGGCCAGTCTCGACCGGATGGCCCGAGTAGTAGAAGTCAATGGAGTAAACTTCACCCGCTAGCAAAGTCCGGGGAAAGTCGACAAAGACCGCCCCTGAGTCGCGCTGGTATTTGAGCGGTGTCGCGCCGTCAAGAATCTTGTCGACATTGAGCGTGTCGCGCAAGTCGAGTTGGATACGTGTGCCGTTCTTGAGCATGCGGAAGCGGATCGTATTCTTGCCTTTGATGACCTGCTTTTCTGGGTCGACGCGAATGTCGAGGTGGTAATAGAGGAGGTCGTTATTGGCGCGATAGGGTCCGTATGCGCCACGCACAATGTCAGCGCGCGTGGGGATGCTCGCGCCCGCGTCATTGGGCCGGATGCGGGGCTGCGGGGCGTGCACGGCGGTCTGGCTCGACGCCTGCGGCGAACCGTGGGCCAAGAGCGAGGCCGCGGCCAATGGAGGCAGAACAAGCAGCCTCCATGCCAGAGACCGAGTCGCAGGGGATCGCATGGCGCTATCCTACCGTTGGCCACTAATTTTGGGTACAAAAAGCTATGCCAAGGGCGTTATGGGAACGGATAGCACTATGAAACGTATCCAATAACGTAGACAATCCAAGCTATTATAACAATGTGGGGTTGCGGCCCTGGTTAGATGTGATCGACTTCCACGGCAATGATCGTTGCGCAGGAATGAAGAGCTTCGATGTAGTGATTGTGGGCGCCGGAATCGTCGGCTCTGCTTGTGCCGGAGAGTGCGCTCAAGCGGGCCTGCGGGTTGGCTTGGTCGAGGGTAATACCCCTGCATCAGGCGCCACCGCCGCCGGCATGGGCCACCTCGTCGTCATGGACGACTCCCCCGTGCAACTCGCGCTTACCCAATATTCCCGCTCCCTCTGGCGGCAACTCCTTCCCCAGCTTCCCTCCGCAGTCGAATACGAGAGCCGCGGCACTCTGTGGGTTGCAGCCGACGATGAGGAAATGGTCGAAGTTCATGCCAAGCGTGCCAAGTACGCCGCCGCAGGTGTAGTCTCCGAGGTTCTGAATGCCAGCCAACTTGCAGCTGAGGAGCCCAACCTCAGGGCAGGTTTCGCAGGCGGTCTTCTGGTCCCCGACGATGCGGTGATCTACCCTCCCGCCGCCGCCACTTTCTTTCTCCAGCAGGCCCAAGCGCTCGGGGCCACCTGCATGTTTGGCTCTGACGCTATCTCGGCCTCTGACGGCGAAGTCCGCTTGGCTGACGGCACCAGGCTGCACGGCGATCGCATCGTCCTGGCCACCGGAGCCAGCACGACCCTTCTGCCATCGCTACCCATCAAGAGCCGCAAGGGGCATCTGGTCATCACAGATCGCTACCCCGGCTTTCTCCATCATCAGGTGGTCGAACTGGGCTACCTCAAGAGCGCTCACAGCCATCAGGCTGACTCGGTCGCCTGCAACATCCAGCCGCGTCGCACAGGCCAGATCCTCATCGGCTCCTCACGTCAATACGACAATCTTCACCCGGCAGTCGACGCCTACATGCTCGAAAGCATGTTGCAGCGCGCCCGGTTCTACATGCCCGGCCTGGCCAAGCTCTCCGCACTTCGTGCCTGGACTGGATTCCGTGCCTCGACCCCCGACAACCTGCCGCTGATTGGACCCGCCGCTGGGCTCAGCGAAGACGAAAGCCTCTGGCTGGCCGTCGGCTTTGAGGGATTGGGCATCACCAACGCTCCCGCTGCCGCTCTTCTTCTCACCGATCAGATGGTCCAACGGACTTCGGCCATCGACAGGGCTCCTTATCTACCGCAACGCACCGCGGACCAGGAGTACTCGCATGCCTGAAGACCTGACTGTTTGGGTGAACGGGCGAGCTTTGCAGGTTGCGCCCTGCTCAACGGTTTCCGCGGTGCTGTTGACGGCCGGCATTCCCTGCCGCAGATCGGTAACCGGCGAGGCCCGCACCGCCCTCTGCGGTATGGGTATCTGCTTCGAGTGCCGCGCGACGGTGAACGGCGCCCGGCATACGCGCACCTGTCAATTGATCTGTCATGATGGCATGGTTGTGGAAACAGAACGATGAAACAAGCGGATGTGGTCATCGTAGGCGCTGGACCGGCCGGCATCGCAGCTGCGACTGCCGCCGCAGGGCACGGCCGGAGTGTGATTCTGCTGGATGACAATCCTGCGGCGGGCGGTCAGATTTGGCGCGATGGGATCCCGCCGCCGAATCAGCCCAAAAACGACAAAGAATCCGGGCCCAGAAACACGGCATTGCAGAAACTCAACCGATCTGGCGCAACCCTGCTGTTTGGTTATCGCGTCTTTGATGCCTGCGCCCCGTCCACGCTCTACGCCATGCGCGAAATTGCTGGAAATGCCGAGGTGATCGAACTCCGCTATCGAAATCTCATTCTGGCCACCGGCGCGAGAGAGAGATTTCTTCCCTTCCCGGGCTGGACATTACCCGGGGTCTTTGGAGTGGGCGGCCTTCAGGCGCTGGTCAAAGGTGGATTTCAGATACAGGGCAAACGAATCGTGGTTGCGGGATCAGGCCCGCTCCTTCTCGCAGCGGCTGCGCATCTCCAACAGTATGGAGGGAAGATCGTCTGCGTTGCTGAGCAAGCGTCCCTCTCACGGCTCGCGCCCTTCGCATTCTCCTTATGGTCTCACCCGGCAAAGATCTGGCAGGGGATTCGCTACCGGCTCGCTCTGGGCAAGACTCCTTATCGCACCGGCTGCTGGCCGGTCTCCGCGGTTGCGGACGAGACAACAGGCCTGCTTCGCAGTATTCAACTCACCGATGGAACCAAGAGCTGGAAACAGGACTGTGATCTGATTGCCTGTGGCTTTCACCTTGTTCCAAATACTGAACTGTCCTCTCTGCTCGGCTGCACTCTGCGCGACGGCTTCGTTCAGGTCGACGAAAACCAGCAGACGTCGCTAGCCAACATTTACTGTGCCGGCGAACCCACCACTATCGGTGGACTGGACGCTGCGCTGCTGCAGGGCGAGATCGCAGGACTTAGCTGTGCCGCCGGGCCGGCCGCAGCACTGCGAGCACGCAACGCCAGAGAGAAGATGTTTGCCGCACGTCTGCAGAAAGCCTTTGCCATGCGCCCTGAGCTGCGTTCGCTGGCCACCGCGGACACCATGGTGTGCCGCTGCGAAGATGTGCCCTACAAATCTCTCGCGGCTCGCGCCGGTTGGACCGACGCCAAGCTGCAGACGCGCTGCGGCATGGGTCCCTGCCAGGGAAGAATCTGTGGCCCGGCAACGGAAATGCTCTTTGGGTGGAAGACTACTTCGATTCGTCCTCCGCTTTTTCCTGTCCCGGTAAGCGCTTTTTGTCACGGTAATGAAGCACAACATCTTAGTTAGGAGAATGCATGATCTGGTCTGGCGTAATGCCCGCAATGACGACACCCTTTGACACCAACCTCCGTGTCGACCACAACTTCCTGGAACAACATGCCTCATGGCTGCTGGGCAACGGCTGCACCGGCCTGGTCATGCTCGGCTCACTCGGCGAAGGGGCAACGCTTGAGGCCTCGGAGAAGATCGCCATCCTCAAGACCGGCGTACGTGCGGCGGAAGGAAAGGCTCCGGTGGTTGCAGCCATCTCGTCTCTTTCCACCTCCAACGCTGTTGCTCTCGCAAAAGAGGCCGAGCAGGCGGGTTGTTCCGCCCTGATGGTTTTGCCGCCCTACGTGTA
>Ga0302324_100022591_pt1 | contig 12214 bp, 9 predicted proteins | sample Palsa_T0_1_FD_201949 | JGI IMG/M metagenome (GOLD analysis project Ga0302324, IMG submission 201949) | Peat permafrost microbial communities from Stordalen Mire near Abisko, Sweden - Palsa_T0_1 | ecosystem: Environmental > Terrestrial > Soil > Palsa > Peat permafrost | place: Sweden: Abisko...
TCTCGTCGGCGAGCGGCCGCAGCCCGACGGCAACCTCTTCCAGCAGCTCCTGACACCCGATCGACTCGACCCGCAGCTCGACCTTTCCTGCCTCGATCCTGGCCAGGTCGAGGAGATCGTTGATCAGCGACAGCAGGTGGCGGCCGCTGGCCTGCACCGTCCGCAGCTGCTTCGTCTGCTCGGCGTTCAACGGTCCCGGCAGACTCATAAGGAGCGTACCGGTGAAGCCGAGGATCGCGTTCAGCGGCGTGCGCAACTCGTGGCTCATGCTGGCCAGGAAGCCGTCCTTCGCCCGGCTTGCCGCCTCCAACTTGATATTCGCTTCCTGGAGATCCCGCTCGAACAGCTTGCGCTCGGTCACGTCGCGGATCGCTGCGGTGGCCAGCCACACGTCTCCGGTCTTGAGCGGGCTGAGGCTGATCTCGATCGGGAACTCGACCCCGTCCTTGCGCTCGCCCGAGAGCTCGAGTCCGGAGCGCATCGGGCGCATCCGGGGCTCGGCGAAGAAGATCGACCGATGCCCGGGATGGCTATCGTGGTAACGAGCCGGGATCAGCATCTCGGCCGGTCGGCCGATCAGCTCCTCGCGGCTGTAGCCGAACAGTGCCTCGGTTTCGGCGTTCGCCAGCCGAATCTCACCCGCATCGTCGACGATCACCATCGCGTCGGGGGCGGACTCGATCACCGACAGCGTATATCGCGATCGCTCCAGCTCGGCTGCCAACCTGAGCTCATGGGTGATGTCCCTCGACATCAGCAGGAACCCGATCGGTTCGTCGTCGCCCCCGCGCCGAGGGGTTACCGTGACCCGAGCGGTGAACTCGCTGCCGTCCTTGCGGACTCGCGCGACTGTGCCCTCCCATTTGCCGTGCTCTCGTGCCTGCTGCATCATTGTCTGCGGCAGACCGCGCTCCGCGTCCTCCACGACGTGCAGCACCGATGTCGGCCGCCCGATGATCTCCGACGTCGCGTAACCGTAGAGCCTCCGCGCACCCTCGTTCCACAGCTGGATCACACCGTCGACGTCGGTGGCGATGATCGAGTACTCAGTCGACGCCTCGAGCACGCTCGTGACAAACCGCATCGCGGCTTCGCCGTCCGCGAACGCCCCCTGCGCGATCAACTTGGGCACATCCGTGTCGCTCATAGGCACATTAGCGCTCTGCTCATCATGGACGTATCGGCTCGCGGGAGCCTGCTGAACATCGGCTGGATGGGGGATTAGCCGGCAGCTACAGCAAGCGCAGCCTGCACACAATGGCGGCCCGTCGTGGGCGAGGCGCTAGTCGATCAAGCCCAGACGAAGCCCTTGCGCGACCGCGGCGGTGCGGGATGACACGCGAAGCTTTTCGTACAAGTGATCGAAATGCGTTCGCACCGTCGAGGTGCTGAGGTGCAGCTCGGCGGCGATCTGCGGAGTCGTGTTTCCGGCCGCCGCGAGACGCAGCACGTCCAACTGGCGCGCCGTCAAGTGCTGAGACCCAAGCTGGCCCCCGCGACGAGAGAAGAACTCGCCGAGCTCGTAGCCGATTGCCACCATCGTCCGTCTGAGTCGATCCAGTTGCTCGGCATCCTCGCAGTGGTAAAACTCGAACACTGCGACTACCTCATCTGAGTGCACCGCCGGGAATGCGACGGCGCCTCGTAAACCAGACCGGCGCGCAATCAGGCGGCGACGAATCGCCTCGTCCTCGGCGACGTTGTCGAGTGTCTCGGGTTGCCGGGAGCGCCAGACCCGCCCGGGAAGCCCAATCCCGAGCAGGAGCCGCAGTGCGGAGGTAGCCTCTTCGAGCTCGCCGAGTTCGAGCGCGGGTTCGCTCCACACGCCGCTGGGCACCAATACGTCACCTCGTGGAAGCCAGAGCGTGGCGAACACGAGCTCCAACGCCCGCGCGAGCTCGCAGAGCAGCTCGATGATCGGATCATCGAACTTGCCCCAGTCCGACAGCGTCTTCGACACTGCTAAGTGCGCAGTAATCTCTCGCACCGTCAGGTGCTCGTCGGTCACGTCCTGAACGGCGCCGACGATCCGCATCGGGCCAGATGCGTCCGACTCGACGGTGGCGATGGTCGACCGTAGGTGGCGGATGCCCGACGCATGATGCTGAATTCGATACTCGATCGGTGGCGGGTTGCTCATCCGTCGAGTCGACTCGACATACCTCATCACCCGCTCTCTGTCGCCCGGATGCGTCCGTTGCAGTATGTAGTCCCGAGTGGGCGCCACCTCGCCCGGCTCGAGCCCGAAGAGGCGATAGAGATTGTCCGACCACAGCTGGGTGTCGGAACGCGGGAGCCATTCCCAGCTGCCTACCTTTGCCGCCCGCTCCGCTGCGTCGTGCAGGTAGAGGAGGTCAATGCGCGCGCCGACCGCTGGGGTATCAGGTGTCAGCTCACGGGGTGTCTCATCTGCCACGTCTTTCGTCCTTGGTTGAACGCAACCGGAGACGCCCGGACCGCAACCCGCGCGGAACCGTCAACTCCGCAGCGTTCATCGACGGATTCCCATATCCCCCTGCTACACGTCACTCTGGACACGGCCGCCCACTCAGGGCGTACGTTCCACCCGTTTCCGGTGTCAAGCTTACCGACGCAGGCGAGGAGAAGCAACCGGCTTCCCCGGGACGTCGCCATCGCCCGGGTCGGGCTGCGCCGGCGCAGATGGAACCTCGAGCTCGACAAGCGCACCGGCTCCGGGAGCGCTCTCGATCCGCAGCACTCCACCCACCAGCTCCAGGCGTTCGCTGAGTGCCGCGAGTCCAAGGTGGCCGGGCCGAGCACGCAGTGCCTCGGGGACATCGAACCCGACGCCGTCGTCGCGGATCTGGATCAGATGCCTCCCGTTGCACTCGATCAGCGTTACCTCGACGCTGGAGGCATGCGCGTGCTTACGCACGTTCATCAGGATCTCCTGCGCGGCTCGGTAGAGGAACGCGCGCATCTCCGGCTCCGGATCGGATCCGAGCCGGTCCTCCAGCGCGAAACCAAGGCTCTCCTCATGGCTTGTGTGCTCGAGGTAAGCCCGCAAGGCGGGCGCCAGTCCCTGACTCTCAAGCTCGGGAGGGCGCAGCTCGAACAGCAGGCTCCGCAGTCGCCTGGAAGCGAGCTTGACAGATTCCTGTAGCCGCTCGAGCGCCTCGAGCGCTTGCTGGTCGTCCACGCGGCCGCGAAGGTTTCCCAGCCACAGACCGACGGCCACGACCGCCTGCAGCGAGTCGTCGTGGATGCCGTCGGCAATTCGATGGCGCTCCTGCTGCTGCGCAGTCATGACGAGCCCGAGCAGATGCCGGCGATGGGCGCTGACGCGCTCGAGCTCGGATACCTTCTCGACCAGCTTGTCGTTGATCACGCGCAGTTGCTCGCGTTCGAACTCGGGGCCGGGTGGCACGGGCAGCGGCGCCGACGCGGGACTGCCGAGCGCTTCCGCCACGGTCGCCAGTACGAGCTCTGGCGAACACGGCTTGGCGATGAACCGTGAGACACCGCAAGCTGCCGCGAGCTCCCGCACCTCACCCTCGAGGTAATTCGCGGTGCAAAAAATGACCCGCGTGGCGCTGACTAGAGAGTCCTCGCGAAGGCGCCGGACGAACTCGTAGCCATTCATGCCGGGCATCAAGATGTCCGTGACGATCAGGTCGGGTTGGCGCTCGCGCGCCAGCTCTAGCGCAGCCGCGCCGCTCGCCGCTTCGATCACGGCGTGGCCGGCGTATCCGAGCAGGGTGCTGATCAGCTCGCGATCGTCGGGCCGATCGTCAAGGACCAAGACGACGCTCACGGCCATTACGGTACTCCTCCGTCGGACGAAGCCCGTGGCTCAGATCCAGCCCATCTGCGTTGCCTTGAGGACCGCCTGCGCACGATCGGCGACGCTCAACTTGGCGTAGATGTTGTGCAGGTGAGATCGGACCGTGCTAGAGGACAAGCCGATGTCCGCCGCGATCACCTTGTAGAGCTTCCCCTGGGCCAGGTGTCGAAGGATCTCTGTCTCCCGGTTCGAGAGCGGGCATGGCTCCGCCCGACGCCGGTCGCTGCCACCCGAGTGGGGGAGGTCGAACAGCAGATCGCGCAGGGTGGCGGCAGACAGGCCGCAGATGCTCGCCAGCCGGAGCATCACCTTGCGGTCGACCGCCTCGCCCTGAACATGGTGGGCGACCATGTCGGCCAAGCGGACGTAGGTGGCCTCCTCCCCGTCGGCCTCACAGCTGTGATGCGCCGCGACCATGCGCTCGAGCCCACTGGGTAGCCCCCACCGGTTGAGCAGCAGACCGCCGAGGCTCGCGTGATCCAAGCCGTACGCCCGCCGCTCCTGCTGTACCCGCCGCTCCGGTGCAGCATCCTTCATCGAGACGCTGCTCCCATACCCACTGTCAGCCCGACCCAGCACGAGCTTGCCGATGTCGTGAAGTAGCGCCGGCACCACGACATCGTCGCCCTGACCCAGCTCCCTGGCTATCCGTACCGCAGCTCGGGTTACTGCCTGCGCGTGTACGCGGGAGCGGTGCATCAGCACCTCCAGCTCGGTGGTTCGCCAAGGGAACTCGGCGCGCGGTAGCGGCTCGACCGCCTCGCGGATCTCCGTCAGGCTGAGTGCCGCAACCGCATCGGGAATGTTGGCGATCGGGCGCCGGTTGGCGCCATCCTGGGCTCGGCGCAACACGGCCACCGTGAGGCCCGTGTCACTTTCGATCGCCGAGACGATCTCCCGGATTGCCGAGTCGGGGTTCTCAGGCGCGGCCAGGACTCGGTCATAAGCGGGTGCAAACGCCGGAACGACGTCGAACTCCGCGATCGCGCTCGTCAAATCGTGCCGGCCGCTGACCGCCGGCACGCGAGAGCGCTTGGACCGCTCACCCCCCTCGGACCGCGCGCGACCGCGACTCCGCTCGCCCTGGGGAGACGCGTCCGCGAGCGCCGCGACGAGCGCGTCGACGACACTCGGGTCGAATTGCGCGCCGCGTTCGTGACTGACCTGCTCGAGCGCCGCTTCTGCACCGACGCCGCGACGGTGCGGCCTGTCGATCGCCATCGCGACGAAGGCGTCACACGCGGCGATCACGCGGCTGGCGAGCGGGATCGCGCTGCCGCGGTGACCGTCAGGATATCCGTCGCCATCCCACCGCTCGTGATGAGATCGGACGGTCGGGGCAATCGCCACGATCGGAGCAAGCCGCTCGAGCATCTCGGCGCCGAAGATCGGATGACGGTTGACGAGCGCCCAGTCTCCCGGTGAAAGCGGCGAGGTCGCAAGCACGACATTGTCCGAAAGCGCGAGCATCCCGATATCTCGCACGCGAACCGACAGGTCGAGCAGTCCGAGAGCGTCTGCGTCGAGACCTACGCGCTCGCCGACCCGGATCGCAAGCTGACGCACCATCGGGGTCGACGCGTGGAGGCCTGGCGCTCGCACGCGGAGCGACTCTTCGAGGCTCGCGGCGATCCACCACGCGACGCCAAGGTCATTGGCGCCGCTCTCGTTTCCGACCGACCCCGGGACGTAGCTCGCCGGCGCCGTGGAAGCATCCAGGTCAATAAGGGTCACTATTGAGCCCTGCGCGAGGATAGTCAGCTCGCGCCTCCGATACCGACTCACGATACCACCGCGATGTGGCGGCCAGCCGTGCGTGGCAGGCGCCCGTGATGTCGTCGCTCGAGGGCGTCCTCGATCGTTGCGTTCCTGCCTTGCTATATGTCGTCGGATGAGTAGTCAAACGTGGTCTCGTAGGCGCATCGTCCCTGGACTGCGAACACGAGGGGCCGGGCGTTGATGTCGATGGAGTCGCTGAACAACTCGCGGCCGACGCGGTGGTGACCGGGTATCAGGCACGTCACGGTCTCCTGGTCGGCGACGGGCTCGCGCACGCGGACCTCGACTTTGCTGCCCGCCCGGAACCAGCCGCGCCCCGGGGTGTGATCGATCTCGATCTCGAGCGCTTCCACTCCTTGGAGATCACCGTCCTTGAAGACCCATGGGAACTGCTTGCGTGCGGTTCCGCCGAGGCGACCGGTGAAGATGTCGGCGATCGCCGAGCGCTGGGGCTCCGTGCCTCGGGCGTCCACGAACAGCGCGTAGGTCCATGGCGATCCGGGCTCGTCCTCGTGGTAGCGCATCACGAGCACGGCCCGCATGCCCGCGAGCTCCACGTCGCCTACCCGCCCAGTCTCGACGATCCATGACAGCGCGCCGAAGCACTCACCGTATGTCGAGCGACCGCCGGGTCGCCCGCCAATCCGTCGGCACGGGCAGATCGCCTCGCAGTTGCACGCCTCGAGGTAGCTGCCTGAGATCCGCCAGGGCAGCATCACTGCATCGCTTTCATTGCGTGCATGGCGCCGTGGGAGCCCGGAACGACCAGTCCGGGAACGTCGTGTGGCGCCGCGACCACCGCGATCGCGAGCGCGAGCAGAACGGCTGCCGTGCCCCACGTGACGACCCGCCCCCAAGGAAGGGTCTTCTCGAGCGCGATTAGTGCCGCGACGAGCGCCATCCAGGTGAGGCTCATGATCCCGAGGGCAAATAGCGCGGCCATCAGCGCCCAGCAGCAGCCCAAGCACCAGCCGCCGTGCTTTGAGCCCATCTTCAGCGCGCCCAGCCGCCCGTCGCGCCAGGACCCGAGCAGGAATCCGATCGGACTGCGGCACTTCGCCAGGCAGACATCCTTGAGCGGCGTGATCTCGTAGACCGCTGCGAGGGTCAGGACGCCTGCCGCGAGCCATTGGCCGCCGGCGTGCCAGGCCAGATCGCCACCGAACACATCCCGTCCCACGCGAAATACGCCGTACGCGCCCAAGCCGGCACTCCCCCACACCAGCAGGTAGCCGCCGGCGAAGATCAGCCCGCGGTCGAGCCCTTGGCGCCGCGTCATCGTCGCGTAGAGCGCGACCGTCGGCGCAAGCGACGGGAACATCATCGCCGCCATCATCACGACCCAGACACCCAAGAACCAACCTAGGGCACCGAGATCGGTTCCCGGCCCGGCATCCATCCCCGCCATCCTGTCGGCCGTTGACCACCACGCGAGGGCGGCCACGGCCAGCAGCAATGCCACGAGACCCAGCCGTGCGCGAACGGCGGCGAACGCCGCACCGAGCTCACCGCGGTGCTCGCCCGCGATTGCCGGCGCCGAAGCCAGGCTCACGCCGCCCATGGGAGTCTTGCCGGCTCGCCCGTCTCCACCCCGAACGGTGACCCTTCGAGCTTCCAAGTCATACATGCTCCTAACCGGCGAAAACGGATGCGCCCCGATTATCTGCCAGGACGAACTCTCCCGTCAACTGCGCGCCGAGACCTTCCCATGGGTGTGGCAGGCGAGCAACTTCCGGCGTCCGCCGACCAGCACCCCAGGCAAGGTGCAGTCCACTACGCGGGCTGCTCGAAGTGCATCCTGACGCCGGATATAGTCGGTCCATGGCTGCACGGCCGACTTTTCTCGTCGAGCCACCGCCGACGGAGTCAGCTGCGCGAATGTATGACGAGGATCGCTCCGAGGACGGGTACGTCTGGAACGTGACCCGGCTCTGGGCATGGCGTCCCGACGTCCAGCAAGCGTTCGTGGCGCTGCGCGCGGGGCTGATGGACGCCTCGTCGCTGGGCGAGCGCGACTGGGCCGTGCTCGTGGCGGCCACCGCCGCGCAGCGGAACGACTCGTACTGCTCGCTCGCGTGGGGAGCGAAGCTCGCCCTACTCGCCGACGCCGAGACCGCGGCCGATGTCATCAGCGGCCGGCCGACACCGAGCCTCTCGCCACGCGAGGCCGCGCTCGCGGAGTGGGCAGGCAAGGTAGTAGACGACCCAAACGCAACCACAGAGGCAGATGTGAACGGGCTACGCGACGCCGGTCTCGGTGACCGCGAGATCTTCGAGGCGACGACGTTCATCGCCGTCCGCCTCGCCTTCTCGACGGTCAACGACGCGCTCGGCGCCGCTCCCGACCGCCAGCTCTCCGACGCTGCACCCGAGCCGGTGCGGACAGCCGTCACGTGGGGCCGGCCGCCCGGGGCAACCGCCTCGCAACCTTGATCGCGGTCGCTTGCCGGAACGGACGTGGGTTGATCACATCACGAGGAGGCAGCTAAGGCAAACACCCGTGCGTTGCGTGGAAACCGTCCCGGGCGCGATTGCGAAAGCGCCGATAAACCCCCACAACCGCAGAAAATCCTGCAAAATGGAGCTAGCGAGACTCGAACTCGCGACCTCCTGGGTGCGATCCAGGCGCTCTCCCAACTGAGCTATAGCCCCGTGCGGCGGCATTTGCCACGCGGCACGGCACAGTTTAGCCGTGCCCGGTAGGCGTCCGGGCGCCCTCCAGCGGCGCTGTCGCCTCACCTAATCGGCTCGAGTGACCGATAAGGTGAGCGGCAGGCCCCTGACTTGATGAGCTTCCGTACTCGCCTCACCAGCTTCTTCGTCGTCATCGTCATCGCGCCCATGCTCGCGATCGGCGTGCTGGTTTTCAGCCTGATCGGCGATAGCGAGCAAGGCAAGGCCGATGCGCGTGCCGCCGGAGTCGAAACAGCCGCGACGAGCGTGTACAACGCCGCCAGCGCCTATGCGCAGGGCGTCGCCACCACGCTCGCGCACGACGTCGCATTGTCGAACGCGACGACGAGCGGAAGTCATGCAGCCGCGCAGGCCCAGCTCACCCAGCTCGCAGCCCGGGCGGGCCTGGTCCGAGTCACGCTCGACCTCGGGACGACGCCGCTCGTGGATGTGAGCAACGGCGTCGGGGCGATCGCGCCCGGCGCGGCAACCGTCCCGTCGACGGCCAAGCGCCCCGCGGCGACGATCGAGGTCTCCGTCCTGACCGCCGCCAACTACGTGAACGAGCTCTCAAGCGCGCACGACGGCGTCGGCATCATCGTTCGCGAGGGGCCCCGGACGCTCGGGTCCACGCTGCCGGCTGCCGCCGGACACAGACTGGGGGGCGATGAGACGGTCGGTTTGGGCGGAACCGACTACCGCGCGATCACCAGGCTGCATCCGGGCTTCGGCGGCAAGCCCGTCCACGTGAGCGTGCTCTTGAATCTGACCAAGACCGAGTCCTCCGTGCAGTCGGACCAGCTGCTCGCTGCTGTCTTCATCGCTGCCTTCATCCTGCTCGCGTTCGCCTTTTCGGTGCTCGCCTCGCGGGCGCTGCAGGGCCAGCTGGGGAGATTCCTCGAGGCGGCGCGCAGGCTCGGAAGTGGGGACTTCTCCGCGCCCGTCCCGACCGAGGGTCGCGATGAGTTCGCTGCTCTCGGAGAAGAGTTCAACAGCATGTCGGCCCAACTCGAGGGTCGACTCGACGAGCTCGGCAGGGAGCGCGCGCGGCTGCGAGAGTCGATCCGGCGCATCGGGCAGACGTTTGCCTCGAACCTAGACCAACCCGCGCTGCTCGAGCTCGCGCTGAAGACCGCCGTCGATGCTGTGCAGGCGGACTGCGGTCGGGCGAGCGTCAGCATCCGACCCGGCGCGCCGCTCGAGGAGTCGGCGCGCGTCGGGTCGATGGCGGGATTCGAGGCGCGGATCGAGGACGCTGAGCGCGCAGCCCTTGCCAGCTCTGAGCTGGGCGAGACGCACGCCGGTGATCTCTTCGTGGCAGCGGTGCCACTGGGACCGGCCGAGGGCGAGCGAAACCCCCGGGGGATCATCACGGTCGCGCGCAGGGGTCGTGCGATCGACGAGGATGACCGAGAGGTACTCCGCTCGCTTGCCGCCCAGGCGACACTGGCGCTCGAGAACGTCGACCTCCACTATCAGGTCCAACGCCAGGCAGTCACCGACGAGCTGACCGGACTGGCGAACCACCGTCGATTCCAGGAGGTCCTGGCCACCGAGATGGAGCAGGTCCGACGCTACCGCTACCCGGTGGGCCTGATCATGCTCGATGTGGACGACTTCAAGAAGGTCAACGACACCTACGGGCATCCGCAGGGAGACATCGTGCTCGCGGAGGTGGCGCGGGTAGTCCGTGAGTCCTCGCGCGAGGCCGACGCGCCGGCGCGCTACGGCGGCGAGGAGATGTCCGTGATCCTGCCGCACACCGATCTCGAGGGTGCCCACGCGATCGCCGAGCGCGTCCGCAGCGCCGTCGAGGCGCTTCAGATCCCGCTGCTCGACAGCCGGGGATCGCTGCGCGTGACCGCCAGCCTCGGAGTCGCCGCCTCCTCCGACGGCAGCAAGGACGCGCTGATCGCCGCGGCCGACGCGGCGCTCTACACCGCCAAGCGCCAGGGCAAGAACCGCACCGTCTCTGCAACCTCGGCTGCGGCGGGCGTCGTTGGCGCCGAGTAGGCTTAAGCCTATGGGTCTGCTGGACGACGCGATCCGCGAGCACCTCGACCTCAAGCGCCGCCGCGGCGCCGACCCCACCGAGGTCGAGCGCGAGGAGCGTGAGGTGCTGGGTCCCGTGCGCCAGCGCGTGGAGGACGCGGGCGCCGACGAGCACGAGCTCGACCAGCTGCCCTCGGAAGAGCACGAGCCACTCGCCCACGACGAACACCTCGCCTGGGCCAACGGCAGCTCCGAGCGCGCCGTCAGCGGGGACAGACCGCCAGCGGCGGACACCGCGTTCGAGCACGACCAGCTCGCCGAGTCCGGGCAAGCGCCCGCGCCCTACCCGGACGCCGCGCGCGAGCCGGAGCCCTACCCCGCGGCGGGGCACGAGCCCCCTGACGCGGGGCAGACAACTGTCGAGTACAACATCGAGGACGCCGTCGAAGCCGAGGACCATCCCCCAGCGGAAGGCGAGGAGGAAGACGTCCTCGAGGAGACGCCAGAGTTCCTGCAGGACACGCCCGACCACGACCGGCTCTGGTTTGAGCAGCGGCCACCCCGCGACTTCGACTTCGACGGCTGAGCTGCGCTACACCCTGCTCGACGTCTTTACCGACGTCCCTCTGGCAGGCAACCCCCTGGCTGTCGTGCACGATGCCGACGGCGTCGAGGACCGCACGATGCTGGCGTTCGCACGCGAGACTCGACTGTCGGAGACGACCTTCATCCAGTCCGCAACCGCAATTGGAGCCGACTACCGCAACCGAATCTGGACCGTGGGCGAAGAGCTTCCCTTCGCCGGGCATCCGTCATTGGGCACGGCGGTCGCGGTCGCGCGGGCCAGGGGCGAGACCGGAGAGGTCAGCTACGTCCAGCAGACGCTCGCCGGGCTGCAGCCGATCGAGGTAAGACTCGCCGATCGCGGTGCAACCGCCTCGATGCTGCAGGAACCGGCCACGTTTGGCGCCGAGCTCGATGCCGCCGACGCCCTCCGACCGCTCGGCCTGCCGGCTAGCGCAGCGAGCAAAGACCTTCCTCCGCAGGTCGTTTCGACCGGCCTCGGGCATCTGATGCTGCCACTGCGCTCGCTCGATGACCTAGCTCAGATCACGCCGGATTTCGTGGCGCTCCACGCCCTGCTCGAGCCGCGCGGCGCATTCGGCGTCTACGCCGCCTACAGCGACTCAGCAGCAGGCACCGCCCACGCACGCTTCTTCGCGCGCGATCCCGGCATCGGCGAGGACCCCGCGACCGGCTCGGCCGCAGGTCCGCTGTGCGCCTACCTTCATCGGTACACTGGCTGCCACCGTATCGAGATCACGCAGGGCGTCGAGATGGGCCGACCCAGCCGCCTGCGGGCGGAGACCGTCGAGGACCGCGTTCGCGTGAGCGGCGACGTCATCGTCGTGATCGACGGCACCGTCACCTTGTAGTTCATCCCGCCACATCCCCACCGCTAGACTCGTGCCGCTCACGGGGCCATAGCTCAGTCGGGAGAGCGCCTGCTTTGCAAGCAGGAGGTCGCCGGTTCGATCCCGGCTGGCTCCACTTCACAGAATCCCCGCAAATCTGGCAGTTTTGCCGCGCCGTCGTCGACGGGAATTAGAACGAGTTTATGGAGGAGGGGGCATGGCGGGGGCATTAGGTCGACACGCCGAACGGTACGACCCGATTCGCCTAAGAGAACACTGAGGGCTACGGGGGCGCGGCTGAGAGACCCGGTTTGGTGATCGCGCGGGACTGAGTGCCGCCGTGCTCGGCGGTGGTTTGAGCCGGCCCGGCGGATGCTCGCATTCCGCGCCAAGCAGGGCGCTACTCGCGCCGCCAGAAATGCTCGTCACCGATCGAAAGCAGGGCCTCGCTGCGCTGGTAGATCCGGCGGAATGCAGCAGCCTGGCCACCCCTCGCCAGGTGGCGTGAGACTTCTCCGTTTGCGTGAAAGGAGCACTGAGCGGTGACGCT
>Ga0302324_100022592_pt1 | contig 12214 bp, 10 predicted proteins | sample Palsa_T0_1_FD_201949 | JGI IMG/M metagenome (GOLD analysis project Ga0302324, IMG submission 201949) | Peat permafrost microbial communities from Stordalen Mire near Abisko, Sweden - Palsa_T0_1 | ecosystem: Environmental > Terrestrial > Soil > Palsa > Peat permafrost | place: Sweden: Abisko...
GCTGTCGAAGGTCGTTTCGCCGAATGGACAAACCCCAATGAAACTCTACGGCGTCTATGCGCAAGTACTTAAGACGTTATGTTTAGTTCCTGGTTCGTTTGGTGGTGCGCGCCGCACCCTTTGCGCCTTTGAGGAACTCGCGCACGACGGACTCGCCTCGAGGGCGGCCAATGCGAAAGTTTCTCTGGTTTGGTGCCGCGCTCGGCGGCCTGTGCGCTTCTAAGCATCAACGCTTCCCCCGGTCGCGGCGCGAGACTTGGCGCTTCGTGTTTGCAGCACCTCTGATGGGTATACTTGTTGTTAGGCCCATCAAAAAATGCTCGCGAGATCCGAACAAAGCGGCATCTCGGAGCCCGAGGTTGGAAACGCCGGATTGCAAAAAGCCGGATCGCAAAGCGTCACCCACCAATCGCTCCTGGATGTTTCTCAAGCCATTTTGCAGCATCGCGATCTCGCTGGTTTGTTTCGCGATTTAGCCACGCGTCTGCGCGCGATTGTCCCCTTCGATTTCCTCAACCTCGTTCTATACGACGCGCCCACCAACACCATGCGGCTGCACATTCTGGAAAGCACCGCAGAAGTTGAGCCCCACGTACCGGAAATGGAGTTTCCTCCCGAGGAGTCGCCGTCCGGCTGGGTGTATGTCCACCAGGAGCCGCTGGTGATCCCCGACGTGAACCAAGAAACGCGCTGGCCGAAAATCATGGACGTGTTGAAGCGGAACAACATCCTCAGTTCTTCCTGGTTGCCGCTCACCACGGCGCAACACCGGCTGGGTGCGCTGATGTTCGGGTTCCTTTCAGGCGAGCCGTTGGAATCGCAGTTGGATTTCATGCGCCAGGTTTCCGCGCAAGTGGCCGTCGCCGTCGACAACACGTTGAACTTTGAGAACGCCGAGAAGTATCAGCGTCAACTGGCGCGTGAGCGCGACCGTTTGCAGGTGCTGCTCGAAATCACCAACGTGCTGGTATCGGAGCTCGATATCCGCGAGCTTTTCCCCAGCATCACCGCTTGCCTGCGGAGAGTCATGCCGAGCGAATATTCCAGCCTGGCGCTGCTCGACAAAGGCGGCGGCGTGCTGAAAAACTACGCGCTGGTGTTCGAGGGCAATCCGGAGATCATTCCGCAAGGGGCCACGGCAGCGCTGGATGAAACGCCTGCCGGCCGAGCGGTGGAAACTCGCCGTCCCACGGTGCTGGATTCGCGGGAATTGGCGCGCTTCAGATCGCCCGTGGCTCAACGCCTGGTGCGGGCGGGCCTTCAGTCGCTCTGTTGCATTCCTTTGATCACGCGCAACCGAGTGCTCGGAACCCTCAACGTCGGCAGCATGAAGGAAAATGCCTTCGCGCCATCGGACATCGACTTTTTGACCCAGGTAGCCGCGCAAGCTGCCATCGCCATCGAAAACGCGACGGCCTTTCAGGAAATCGAGCAGCTCAAAGACCAGCTAGCCGAAGAGAAGTTGTATCTCGAGGACGAAATCCGCACCGAGCAAAACTTCGGCGAGATCATCGGCGACGATCCGGCTTTTCGCCGCGTTCTCGATCAATTGGCCACCGTGGCTCCTACCAACGCGTCCGTCATGATTCTCGGCGAGACAGGCACCGGCAAGGAATTGATCGCTCGCGCCATTCACGAGTTGAGCGGACGTCGTGAGCGAACGTTCGTGAAGTTGAACTGCGCCGCCATCCCCACCGGCCTACTCGAAAGTGAGCTTTTCGGCCACGAGAAGGGGGCGTTCACCGGCGCCATCGCGCAGAAGGTGGGCCGCTTCGAGCTGGCCAACAAAGGTACGCTTTTCCTGGATGAGGTGGGCGACATTCCGCTGGAGCTGCAGCCCAAGCTTCTGCGTGCTCTGCAGGAACATGAGTTCGAGCGCCTGGGCGGTGTGCGGACCATCAAAGTGGATGTGCGGCTGGTGGCGGCGACCAATCGCGATCTGGCGCAGATGATCGCCGACCGCGAGTTCCGCAGCGATCTTTATTACCGGCTCAGTGTTTTCCCGCTTTCGTTGCCGCCGTTGCGCGAGCGCACTACCGACATTCCGACGCTGGTCCGCTATTTCACGCAGAAGTACGCGCGACGCATGAACCGGCGCATTGAGTCCATCCCGGCGGCGGCCATGGAAGCTTTGACAAACTACGCCTGGCCGGGAAATGTGCGGGAGCTGGAGAATCTGATCGAGCGGGCGGTGATTCTGACGCGGGGCACCAGTCTTGAAATTCCACTGGTGGAGCTGCGCGCGGCGACAGACACGGCGCCGCCCGTTACGTTGCAGGATGCCGAACGCGATCACATCCGCCGCGTGCTGGAGCAAGTCAATGGCGTGGTGGGCGGGCCCAATGGAGCGGCGGCCCGCCTGGGTATGAAACGCACCACGCTGCAATCGAAGATGAAGAAGCTGGGAATCGCGCGCTAACGGAGCGCGTGGCTTCTATGGACTCTTATGCGCCAACCGGCTGCATGCGGTGTCCGCGCCGGTCGGATCGATAGCCACGTTACCTTCCTCAATGCTGGCGATCTTACCTTCCTTGTCCACCACGAACGTCGCGCGGTTTGCCACGCCGAGCGCCGTGATCAGAATCCCGTAAGACTCCGATACCTTGCGCATGTGATCGCTGAGAACCGGATAGGTGACGTTGAGTTCCTTCTTCCAGTGCGCCAAGGTTGGCGTGAAATCGGTGCTGATCGCCAAAACTTGCGCATCGTTCTTATCAAAATTTGCGATACCAGACTGGTACGCGTTTAGTTCCTTGGTTCAACCACCAGTGAATGCGGCTACGAAGAACGCCAGTACGACGGTCTTCTTGCCGCGAAAATCGGACAGCTTAACGGGCTTGTTGTCCGTGTCGGGAAGAGTGAAGTCGGGAGCCATGTCGCCGACCTTGAGAGTTGTCTTGGGCGGATTGAAACCTGGAGGCTGGGCCATAAGAGTTGCAGCCAGGGTTATTCCCGCCAGTAGCATCGGAATCGATTTCATATTTCCTCCAACTGGAATTGGGACTCTGCGTGAAGCTTAACACGCCCCTTGCGCCCGCTTGACGCTTCGGCGCTCCGTCGCGAGCAAACGCGAAGCGGCCTTCGCGGGCAGCCTTCATCGGATCGATTGGCTTCATTTCGGCGTGCAGGCCGTGGCTGCAAGTGGGCCTTCGCGGTCTTGCCTTATGCCGGGGACGAAACTGTATCCGACTGGTGCTCCGCGATCGCGGCAATCCTGTGGAGCATCCCTTGGAAAATAAAGTAATGTATCGGGTAAAGCGCGTACCAATAAAGAAGCCCTGCTAGTCCGGCTGGATCGAAAATCGCCGTCTGCCGAATAATAGAGCCCCGGCCGTCCGGTTCAACCTCGAATTGAAGCCACGCCCGGCCTGGCACTTTCATCTCCGCCACAAGATTGAGCCGGCGATTCGGTTCAAAGCTCTCTACCCGCCAGAAATCCAGCGCATCGCCGACGGTCACCGCATTCGGATCGCGGCGGCCCCGGCGCAATCCCACGCCGCCAACAAGAAGATCGAGGAAGCCCCGAACTTGCCACAGGAAACTGGCGAAATACCATCCGTTCGAACCTCCAATCCGCTGAATGGGGACAAAAGCCAAGGCCGGTGGAACCGATACGTGTATGGTCCGGGAATCGACCAGCCTGGTCCCAAGCCGCACACCACCCCACGATGTGGTCTTCCCACTGGACGAGAAAGCATCGGACCAGGATGTCAGGGCGAATTCCCGGCTTTCGTGACGAAGAGCTCTTTCAATAGCTTCTCTCACGCCCCTCGGCTTAATGGCAAAAGTTGTTAGTGCGGACGGATCGCGGACCAGCGTAGGGTTTTTCATGCTATCGACAAGCTTGCGGCCCACCCGAGCATAGATCGGAGTGACCAAGCCCAACCACAGGCTCGACAGGCGAGGCGTCAAAATGGGCACCGGGATCATCCAGCGCCTCAGGCCGCATTGGCGCGCGTATTCTCGCATGATGTCGCCATAGCTCACTTGATCGGGGCCGCCGATCTCGAATACGACGGATTTTTCCACGGGTAGATCCAGCGCCGCCATAAGATAAGCGACTACATCTTCGATCGCGATTGGCTGGGCTTTGATCTCCACCCATTGTGGACAAATCATGACTGGCAAGCGTTGTACCAGAGCGCGAATCATTTCGAAAGAAAGGCTTCCGGAGCCAATTACGATCGAGGCGCGAAATTCGACGGTCGGAACCCCGGATTCCCTCAGAATGTCGGCCACCTCATGCCGGCTCCGCAAGTGTGCGGATAAGGCTTCATCCTGGTTTCCTAGGCCGCCTAAGTAGATAATGCGTCGCACTCCTTGTTCCCGGGACGCGTCGGCGAAATTTTGCGCGGCTTTCCTGTCTTCGTCTTCGAATTGTCCCGATGAACCCATGGAATGTACCAGGTAGTACGCCGTATCTACCCCTTCGAGCGCTGCCGCGAGAGAAGCACGATCCTGGCAATCGCCCCGAACAACTTCGGTGGAGAAAAAAACTCTTGACGCCAGGAACTCAGGATGCCGGGCGAGACAGCGGACAGGCCAGCCCGCCGCCTCAAGCGCCTTGAGTAGGCGCCCTCCGATATAGCCCGACGCTCCCGTTAATAGGACGAGCGACCGATGATCCATGCCCATGGGGTACTTCAATTGGTCTTGCAACTTCAGGTTGGCCTAATTTTACTGCGCTCCACGCAGAACCATATCGGCTATCAGACAGCGTCTGATGAGCCGGTGGCGCGATAGAGTGCAGTTTTCACCCGGCCAAGCTCTCAATACGTCAACTCTTGCAGATTGTTGTTCTGCTCTGGTAACTGCGACGTGCCATAGATTGCTCGGCGATCCGCTGTAGACGTGAACGATGTGTAAACTCGGCTATTGCCTGCTGTCCCGGTGCCCCGGGCCTTCATTCCGAAGTGATAATCGAAGCCCAGCGCGAAGGGATTCTGGGTGGGATCTGCGTCCCACGGCGCCGGGGTGGAAGTGATGGCGATCGGCGCGCCCACTGTGGTACTGCCCGCGGCAATCTGGTTGAGCGATACGGCGATGCGCTTATGGAAGACGTCCGGCGACGTATTGTAATAGACAATGTTGACTGTGCCCGTGGAGACGTCGGTGGAGATCCAGGGGAAGAACTGATGGCCCGGGTCCGAGTTCACCGGGACCGGCGCGGACCAGGTTGTGCCGCCATCGCTGGACGCGCTCATGACCACCTGCGCGTTGAGGCAGACAGAGTCTTCTGGGATATCCAGATACTCGGTCTGGCATCGGTCCCACACAACGAACGAGGTCACGGTTTTGCCGTCGGACTCAAGGCGATCGGCATGACGCGCAGCCGTGAAGACCTCCATGTTCAAACCGCTGAGGCTGTCGTAGATGGCGAAACCGAGCGCCTGACTCTCGTTCGCCACCACCGTGGGCGCGCTGCAAACGGGCGCCATGGGAGCGCCCTTCGGTTTGCAGATCACAAAATGGATGGTATCGGAAGGCGCGGCGTTCATGTCCACGTAGGTGACCGTGATGTCGCCGCCCGGGCGCACTTGCAGGTTCGCGTCCAGCGAGCCGAATTCCGGAGAAGTATTGCTGATAATGAGTGGAGCGCTGCACGAAAGCGTGGCATTTGTGCATGCAATGAGAGTAATTCCGCCCGTGGTTACGTTGAATTTCTCAAACGCCACGTAAACGTCACCCGCGCCCACTCCGGATCCCGTGGCTCGCTCATCCACCACCACGCTTGGGTAATCCAAGGTTGCAATCACCTCGCCCGGCGGGTTTGGGTCCAGAACCACACCAGGCGTAGCTTCCCAACAGGACCGGGACTGCGCCGCTGTGTGGGTACCGTTGGGACAAAGTGTGGAATTCAGCAAGTTTGCCGAGGAAACCCGTAAGAGGCCGACCGCGGAAACGTCGTCCGTGGACCCAAATCTCAGGTCGGCCGCGAAGAAGGCGTCGCGCCGCGGATCGGCTGCAATCGCTACTCCGCCGTTGCCAAGATATGTTGTGCCGTTCGACACAATAGGCGGGAGTCCGCCCTCGAACTGCGGACTGCAATCGGACGTGGCCGAGCGATGAACGTAGTAGCCGCTAACGCTCCCGTCCCAGATGACGCCTTTAGGCGCAGGCGATCCCAGACCGGTTCCACGAAAATCGTAAGCGCCTCCCACCACCAGGTCTTCGCTTGGTCCGATTCGATTTGGAATAAAGTCGACGGCCTCAAGCTGTTGGGGAACGGCGTGGGTGTCCGGCTCAAGATTAAACTGAGCGCCGAAGGCCGCGCCACAAACAATTGTGGGCGTCGCGTGCAGTGCGGTTCCCGAAACAAGTGGAGCGAGTATCGTAAGAATGCCTGCGTATTTTAGCGTCATTAGTTTATCCGTGCTTCGTTTCTTTCGCACGCGCATCAGTTTTCGCAGGCCATCAGTATGCTGCACTCAGCAGAGTGTTATTCTGATCGGGCTGAGAAGTGCCAACGAACGTTCCAAATACGTTGTTCCAGGTGTAATGCACGTAAACTTCGCTCTGACCCGCCGTTCCGGTACCTGCCGCGGCCAGCCCGATCCGATCGCCGAAATTGATAACGCCTTCTCCACCTGGCTCGATAAGATTCTGAACACCCGCATCCGGGTCGGTGGAAACTGCGGTGAGAATGCTGGCGGTAGTTAGCACAGTGGAACCCGGAGCAATCTGACGCAGGCGAATCTTAGGCCGCTGGAGGAAAATATCGTCCTGCGTTGAGTAGTAAGCGATATTGATGGTCTCGGTGGATGTGTCGTCCTGAATCGTCCCGAAAAACTGGTGGCCTGCTCCTGATTCAACCGCTTCCAGGGCGGACCAGGTAGCCCCGCTGTCTGTGGAGAACGTGAAGACGACATCGATTTTCGAGCAAACCGGCGCCGCCACACTCGGCGAACCGATGATCGATCGGCAGCGGTCGTACACCAGGAAGGTAGTGAATGTTCCGTCGGCCTCTAGCCGGTGGGCGTGCTTGGGGAAAAGGAAGTCGCGGAATCCACTGTCTCCTGGCGCAAATAGACTGGGCAAATCGCTGGTGGCGACCAGAATTGGCGTCGAACATGTGGGAGCCTTCGGCGCGCCTTGTGGCGTACAGGTTACGAACTTAACATCGATGGTGTTGGGCTGGGTGCCGAATGGCTGGGTATAATTCCAATAGGAGATGGTGATGAGGCCATCAGCGCGCACTTGGACGTATGGATATGAACCGAACGTGTCCGCGCCGCTGACTACAATCGCTGAGCCGCAATCGAGAGCTAGGTTCGTGCAGGCGATAATTTCTGCGCTGGCAACGGCCGGGAAATTGGTCGAGTTCTCATAGTGCGCCACCACGTAAACATCGCCCGCACCGGTCCCCGACGTTCGCGGATCCACGGCGATATATGAGTCCAACAGAGCGGCCTGTTTGACACTCGGGTTGGTGAAATCCGCTGTCCCGACCACCGGCCAGCAATTCGGATTGGCGCCATTGAGCTGCGTGCCGCTAGGGCAGGCTGTGGAACTTAGAAGGTTCGTCGACGTCGTGCGCGCCACTTCCACAATTTGAGACAAACTGAGGAATATGTCGGAGAGAAAGAACGCATCGCGCGCTGGATCGGCCACCACCGTGGGATTCATGGCGGCGCTGGAGACCGCCCCTTCGAAGTCAACGCCGCAAGTCGATCCCCGGCGATGAACATAATACGCGTCAAATCCCCCTATGCTGGTGCGCTGATCGTTACCAGCTCCCACCACTAGGTCGACGCCTGGGCTTACCCGATTGGGCAGGAAGGCAACCGACTCGGTATTTTGCGGCAGAGGATTCATCCGCGGCTCAAGGTTGAAGCGAGCGTCCTCGCAATCGGGGTTAACTGCAATTGTGGGCTCCTGAGCCTGCAGACTACTTACCGTTATTGCGCTAAGCAGGCAGAATAGGCCGGCACGAAAGTTCCTGAATCTCATGGTCTGGTCAAGCTAAGGGACTACGTTAGCCGAACCGAATGTCGGAAATTGTGAAAGCGATGTAAAATTCCTGTCAATTCGCGATGGGCAGTGAAGCAGGACGCAGCGCCGAGTTGGAGCGGCTGTCGTCGCCCCACAGTTCTGCGTCGTTATTGCGGCCGCCGGAATAGGCCGCCGTAGACCGCCTTCGCGAGTATGTGCCCCTGAATCGCTTTCATCACATTGGCGCGCGTTTCGAAAGCGTCCGCCGATGGCGTCACGTCCAACTTGATGTCCAGGGCATAAAGCTCAAACATGTAGTGATGGAACGGACCCTTCGCCCCGGCTCCCGGGCCGCGGTACATGGTCCCTGTGGCGCTGATCTGATAACTTCCGTCGGCCAATTGCGAGCCCTTCGGTACGCCTTCCGGCAAGCCGGTCGCGCTTGCGGGAATATTCCAAAGCACCCAGTGCGCCTGATCTTCAGTAGTTTTGTTGCGCGCGAGATCCATGTCGTGCATATTGAGAAAGAAACTCTGCGTGCCCGCGGGCACATTGGCCCAGCTCATCGCCGGCGACGTACCCTCGCCGACCGCGACGCCCGGAGCAGCCTGGCTGAACTTAACGGGAATCTGGCCGCCGTCGGGAAATCCCGGAATGGTCAAAGTCATGGCCGGCGGCGGAGGCGCCTGAGCAGACAGCGTGAAAGCCATAGCGACAAGGATTGTTGAAGAAGGAAGCAAGCGCATGGCTTATCTTAGCCTGAAAGAAGAAACACGGAATGCGCTTACCCGCAACCCCGTAAGAACTTTTTGTTGCGGCTCCCGCTGCGCTTGCGCCATAGTAGAAATGAACGACGATGTAGGGCGCAGCCGAAATCCGCCGTAACTGCCGAGAACTTCGCGCGCTCCACCGGTCAAAATTATATGGGCTCAGGCGATTCTCGATGGCGGACGAATTTCTCTTTCTCACCGAACTGCTGGGCCTCAAGGTCTATGACCTGAAGGGCCGCCGCCTGGGCCTGGTCAAAGACGCTGCGATTGTTCCCCTGATTCATCCTTCCCGCGTGGACCGCTTTCTGGTGGGCGGCGGATGGGCCTGGCTAACTGTTCGCTACGACCAAATCCGTTCCATCTCGCTCGACGGGATCTATCTCAAAGACGAGCAGCTCACGCCGTATCATTCCGACGAATACATGCTGCGCCTGGTCCGCGATCTTCTTGATCAGCAGATCATCGACGGACAAGGACGCAAAGTTGTGCGCGTCACTGATGTCACGTTCGAAATCAACCCGGAAGCCGACGGCCAGATGCTCAGCATTATCGATATCGATATCGGCCTGCGGAGCGTGCTGCGGCGCTTGGCTCAGGGCGTGGTCCCGCCGCGCCTGGTTCGCCAGGTGCAGACACTCATTCCGCCGCATTCCATCCCCTGGGAGCAATGCAGCATCATCGAAGCCGACCCGCAGCGCCGCTTGCGCCTGAATGTCAACAACGAGATTCTGGAGCGAATGCATCCGGCGGATCTGGCCGACATCGTAGAAGACCTGAGCCCCGACGATCGCGAAGCCATTTTCGAGACCATGGATAGCGAAGTGGCCGCCGACACTCTTTCGGAGATGGAGCCGGATGTGCAGGCCAGCATTTTGGAATCGCTCGAAACCGAAAAGGCGGCGGATATTGTGGAAGAAATGTCGCCGCACGAAGCCGCGGATGTGCTGGCGGAGCTGGAAGAACAAACGTCGGAGGACATTCTCGAAGAGATGGAAGTAGAGCCTAAGGCCGAGGTGGAAGAGCTGCTGGAATACAAGGAAAACTCGGCGGGCGGATTGATGAATACCGAATATGTGGCGCTCCCGGAAAATACCACTGTGGCCGGAGCCATGGAGGCCTTAAGATCGCACGAAGAGATTCTGGAGAGTTTGAACACGCTGTTCCTGGTGGACGCGAGCGACCAGTTGAAAGCCGCCATTCCGCTGGCGCGGCTGTTTACCGCGGCGGGCGCGACGCCGTTGCGCGAACTGGCTCCCGAGATGCTGATTCAGGTGGACGTGGATGAGCGTGAAGACCGCATCACCGAATTGTTCGACAAGTATAATTTGCTGACGCTGCCGGTAATCGACGCCGAAGGGAAGCTGGCGGGCGTGATCACCGCCGACGAAATCATTTCGCTTTTGCGTGAAAAATGACGAGGGACAAATAATAAAACGATTTCGGTATCAAATCGCGATTTTTCTTTCCGTCATCGGTCCGGGGCTTATTACCGCCAACGTCGACAACGATTCCGGCGGCATTCTCACTTATTCACAAGCAGGCGCGAAATACGGCTATCTGCCGTTGTGGACGCTCATTCCCATCACGCTGTTATTGATCGTCACGCAGGAAATGTCCTCCCGCATGGGCGCGGTAACGGGCAAGGGCCTTTCCGATTTAATCCGCGAAGAATTCGGGTTGCGCACGACGTTTTTTCTGATGATCGCGCTGGTGCTCACGAATTTCACTAACGTGATCGCGGAGTTCGCCGGCATTGCCAGCTCCTTGGAGCTGTTTCACATCAGCCGTTACATTTCGGTGCCCATCTGCGCCGTCGCGGTTTGGTTCCTGGTGGTGCGCGGTAATTACCGCAGCGTCGAAAAGATCTTTCTCGTCGCGTGCTGTTTGTACGTCACTTATATCATTTCGGCGTTTCTGCTCAAGCCGGATTGGAAGGAAGCCGCCATCTACAGCGTGAAGCCGATTCTGATGTTCGATACGGATTACATCACGATGCTGATCGCCATGGTGGGCACTTCCATTGCGCCCTGGATGCAGTTCTATCTGCAGTCGGCCATTGTGGAGAAGGGAATCACCGCCAAAGAGTACGTGCAGTCGCGGATCGAAGTGGTGGTGGGCTGCATCTTGACGGACGTGGTGGCGTTCTTCATCATCGTGTCCTGCGCCACGGCCATTTGGGCGCACGGCCCCAAGGATATTAACGATGCGGCCGATGCCGCGGTGGCGCTGAAGCCGTTCGGCCCGTACGCCTACCTTTTGTTCAGCGCCGGCCTGTTCAACGCGTCCTTCTTTGCGGCCTGCATTTTGCCGCTGTCGACCGCGTTTACCGTTTGCGAAGGCCTGGGTTTTGAATCGGGCGTGGACAAGCGATTTCACGAAGCGCCCGAGTTCTATTGGCTCTACACGGGGCTGGTGGGCTTGGGTGCGGCCGTGATTCTGTGGCCGAATTTTCCGCTGATAAAAATGATTCTGGCGTCGCAGGTGCTCAATGGAGTGCTGCTGCCGTTCGTCCTTATTTATATGGTGATTCTGATCAACAAAAAGGGTCTGATGAAGGAATGGACCAATTCGGGGATTTATAACGCAGTGGCCTGGGTGTCTGTGGCCATCATGATCGGGCTAACCCTGGCGCTGGCGTCCATCACGGTGAAGCAGTTGCTGCCACAGGCCAAGATTGCGCCGGCTGAGCGTTCAACCCCGGTCGCCCAGATGCAAGGCGTCCCCAAGGTGCAGAGCTACGATTCCGAAGGTCATCCGTTCAAAGCGAACATTCACGAATCCCGCGTCGCGCATCTGATCCGCCAGGCCATCGGCATCGGGAAATTTTCGGACTGATTCGGGCAGGTAAGTATACGCGTCTTTCGATCCGGAGATTATCCCTCCTATGGTTGGCAGAATCGCGCGGGAGTAGAACCCGTACGCCGCAGCCAGCAGCGGGTTGGGCGGCGTGGAGAATTCCAGAATCGCGAGCGTGCCGCCGGGTTTCAGGATGCGGCGCAACTCCAGGAGACCGGAATGATAATTCGCCAGATTGCGGAATCCGAACGCGGTCGTGACCAAATCGAACGATCCTCCGGCGATGGGCAAGTGGAGCGCGTCGGCTTCAAACCAGCGGCCATTGGCGGTTTTGGTATTGGCCTTTTCGAGCATTGGATGACAGAAGTCGCTTCCGAAAATATGAGCGGATTGGGATCGGGACTTCAGGGCCAGCGTCAAATCGCCGGTGCCGCAACAGACGTCTAAAACCTTAGCGCCCGGCCGTTCCAGAATCTGCGCGACGCGCCTGACGGTGCGGGCGCGCCAGTAGCGATCAATATTCATCGACAGAAGATGATTCAGCAGGTCGTAGCGCGGGGCGATTCGGCCGAACATGCCGCGCACCCACGCCGAAGCTTGCTGTTCGGTTTCGGCGCCGGCCGGAGTGGTGCCCTCCACTAACAAGCCAGTGCTTCCTCGATGGCGGCTGCGACGAATCGCTCCTCGACGTCGGCCGTGATTTTCACCGCGCCAAT
>Ga0302324_100022593_pt1 | contig 12214 bp, 10 predicted proteins | sample Palsa_T0_1_FD_201949 | JGI IMG/M metagenome (GOLD analysis project Ga0302324, IMG submission 201949) | Peat permafrost microbial communities from Stordalen Mire near Abisko, Sweden - Palsa_T0_1 | ecosystem: Environmental > Terrestrial > Soil > Palsa > Peat permafrost | place: Sweden: Abisko...
ATGTGGTCGCCTCCGGGCCTTCTATCTCTCGCTTCGACATTTGACCTCTCCGGCAATTTCGGCTTGCTTAAGGTCAAAACTGAATGTGCAGGAATATCAAGCCTCTCTTCAACTTCGATCCGCCCGTGAGTGCGGAAGAAATTCGAGCTGCTTCACTCCAATTCGTCAGAAAAATCAGCGGCTTCAATAAACCGTCGAAGGCAAACGAAGCAACGTTCCGGGTTGCAGTCGATGAAATCGCCGCTATTTCGGCGAGTCTCCTCCGTTCGCTCGAAACCAACGCGCCTCCGAAAAATCGAGAAGAGGAAACCGCAAAAGCGATCGCCCGCGCCGCATCTTCGACCGCTTAGTTCATAGGGGGTGGAAACCCGGTGAGCCATTCCAAAAAGATCGTTTCAGGAAAGCGGGCCGCCGCGTTGTCGTCAAGTATTCCGATCCGTCAATATTCCGGCGGCCGCCGGAATCCAACGGTTACCGGCGAAAGGCAGCAATTTCCGTCGATCCTGAGGGCGTCCCCGGCTAAATCGTCCTCGTCGTCGTCCTTCGTCCTCGATCGCTTCGGGAAAAAATGGAGCCAACCGGTCGCTTATTCCGTTGACGCGTCTTCTCTGCTCGCAAACAGTGAACCCTGTTATTTCGGGGATAGGACACGAACGTCAACGCCTCTTGCCCGTCCCGTCGTTTAGGTCCTGACCGATTGACGGTGTTCATTAGATGGCCTGATCAGCAACGCCTTGTCCAAGAAATGACAATCGGATGGTCTTATTCCGTCTCGAACAGCGCCAGCGCTGAGCGGGCGGGAACAATGACTTGGAGACCGCACGGTTGGAGTTCTGGGGATTCAGGAGTGGCAAAGCTTATCAAGCCGGAATTAGCCAGTGCAACTGTCGCTTGGTGTGCGACGCTTCGATCGTCGTTGACGAGCACCACTGCACGCAGCTTTCGCTTGGTGTGCAAAAAGACGCTATACGAAATCGGCGCACCTGGAGCAGTATCGACTTTGGCGCCCATCGAATCGCGAAATTCTCCCTTCCAGAGGTAGTCGGAATAGCGAGACCGGAACGCATCAACTTTTTTTCCATAGGCTATCGTTAGCGGAAAATCATCCAGATCTCCCTTAAAGTTATACGGTTCGTAGCTGATGATATACCGATACAGAAGCGCTCGATTGATCATTTCCCTGTCGTCGAATCCAGTGACCGCTATCATGATCGGATAATACGGATCCGCATATCGTTCCGCCGGAATGTGGCCCTGAAATATCCGGAAATAAGAGAGCGCATAGTGCTGATGCTGCAGGTCGAAAGGTGCTTCGGCGGAAAGCAGGAAGTCTGGTCGATTTCGCTGCTCCAGCATTTTTTGAAAGGTCTGCCCTAGAGCCAAGTCGCCGGAAGCGGTAGTAGCGGGGACTCTGTGACCGTGCTTTTCAGAAAAACAATGGGTCGCAGAATAGTGATGAAATGCTTCATCGTACAGGATGCCACTGGCTCCCAGGGAAAGGCTTTTCTCGAACTCTCGCTGGCAAAGGTTGATCCAGCCTGGATCGTGCAGACAAGCGACCATGAATCGCCTGTTATTGATGCTCATCCACTGCACCGGTGTTTGATACTCGTATCCCGGATGATAGTAAGGCATACCGTACGGATCGACTGCTGCGCTATCGAGGAACGACGAATAGTCGGGGCGCGTGACGTCTGCCCAAACGAATTTATTAAACAGGATGACGCGTACACCGAGCGCCTCAATCCTGGATATAGCCGCCTTCAGCTCTTCCCAGCCGCCGAGTCTCTCGTCCGGATCGTGCGAAGGGTTCCCGCGATCTTGACCGCCTTGATTCCATCCAACCAACTGCAACGCGGTCACTCCATGTTCGGCCAATTGACGGGCTCTCGTCGGCAAATCCCTGAAGGTTGTCCGCAAGTCGTCCTCAGTAGAGCCGATTTGAATTTGTTGCCAGGAATGGACGTCGTGAAGCCACTCGGGACTAGCTGCCTGCTGGTACCAAGTTGCTCTCCAGCGCCGATAAACGTCCAGACCGCCATGCCAGTCGCCCAGATAGGGTTCAACCACAATGGCCGGGAGTTCGATTGTTTCACCAGGCGCTGCCATCGGGTAGTGGACCGATTCAATCGTCAAGTGTGCCGGAGTCTCTCCGAGATTCGATAGATCGGGACTCATGGCATGAAACGAGTCGAGATATCCAGGCCGCAGTTCGGACTGGAAGCAAACCATCAGGCGTGCGCTCGTGTCGTGAACGCCCATGTATATTCCTTGCCTTCGCGCGCTCAAAAGAACGAAGCGTTGCGGAAAATGGTAGGCGCCGGGAATTCCCGATTGAAGCGAGCCCTTGCCCTCGATCTGCATCGGATAGTTTGTCCCGTAATAGCCGCGCTCGCTTCCCGTTTGCGGCCAGAGCGGAGTCCGCTTCATCGTTCCATAATCCAGGTTTTCACGGAAAAGAAAATCAGTGCGATCGGGCGGCGCAAGGTCCCCCAGGACCGGCCAACTGAACGTTGTGATCGTCGCATCGCTCCCGTTGCTCAATCGGCCGGAAAAAATCAATCGGCCCTCTTCAAGACGTACCAGAGTCAACAGGCTCACTGCCAATTCAATACCGGTAGACGTGCGCAACGCATTCCATTCGAAACTGATTTGTTGCGCGGAAGCATCGACTGTCGCACGACGGAGCTGGCAGCCTAACCCGCTGACCGGATTATAAAGGCACTCTTTCCAAGCGGCATAGGCTCGGAAAGATTGCCCGAGCTCTGTCCGTCTCTGGATTTTCCAACCGGTCGGTTTGTACTGAAAATCGATCCATGCGCCCGTTTTGGCATCGAAGACGGCCCGCACTGTCGCGTCTTCCAGGGTCAGAAGTTCATGACCGGCTTCGGAATTCCACCAATCTTCGCTTCGCGGTGAGCCAGGAGATCCTATAGGTTCTGGAGTCGAGTTCTTCATAAATTGGATCGATGTCTAACGCTCGGACAGGAGACTACGCTTTGATCGCACCGGCCGTCAGACCTGCGATAAACTGTTTTTGCAAAAACAGATAAACCATCACCACCGGCGCAATGGAAAGGGCGAGCGTGGCAAACAATTGCGGGAATTGAGTCTCATATTGATTCACGAAAAATGCCTGTAGGCCGAGTGGCAATGTTTGTAAATCCGGGTTGTGAATGAAGACGAGGGCTAGAAAGAACTCGTTCCACGATTGAACAAACGTGAAGATAGTCACGGTTGAAAGTACCGGGCGGGAGAGCGGCAAAACGACTTTCAGCAAGGTCATGCGGTTACTGCAACCATCCAGGCGCGCGGCATCCATCAGTTCTGAAGGCAACTGGTCGAAGTAGGTCTTCATCAGGAATATCGCCAGCGGCAGACTCCCGGCCGTGTAGGGTAGAATCAGACCTAGCAGAGAATCGGAAAGATGCGCCCGAACAATCAGGACATAGAGAGGAATAATATATATTTGAACAGGAATTGTCAGCAAGACCACGAATGCCAAATAGACCCATCCGCGTCCGCGAAAACGGATGCGGCTCAGGACAAAAGCAGCCATCGACCCGGTGACTAAGGTTAGAAACACTGTGCCCGTCGCCACAATGAGACTGTTCAATGCAAATCTAGGAATGTGTGCTTCATTCCAGGCGAATTGGTAATTTCGGAGATCAAACGATGTCGGCGGAGAAACCGGGTTGGCTAAAAACGCGGTTTCAGTTTTCAAGGATCCGAAAATCATCAAGACAAAAGGATAGAGGATGACCACGGCGAAGCAGGAGAGGAGTGCGTAGCGGCCCCAATTCGATGCCTTTGGATTGGAGTACGGCATGGAACTTATGCTTCGCGCTCGGCGCCCCCGGAACGAAATATCCGCAGCAATCCAAGCGACAAACCGGTAATTAACAAAAGCACCAAGACCGATAGCGCCGCAGCGTACCCAAATTGGTTGAATTGAAATGCCTGCAAATAGACTTCAACCATCGCGACGTTGGTTGACTTGAAAGGCCCTCCTTGGGTCATCACGTAGATCAAATCAAAGACACTGAATGCGCCGAGGCTTGCGATAACGACATTGACGGCAGTAAACGGTTTTAGCAACGGGAGTGTGATGCGCCAGAGCATTTGGCAGCGGGACGCGCCATCGAGTGCCGCGGCTTCATAGAGGTCACCGGGGATCGATTGCAACCCGGCCAGGTAGATGACAACGTGAAAACCCGTCCACTTCCATAGGTCAACAAAGACGACGGCCGGGAAGGCGGTTTCAGGTGCGCCTAACCAATCGCGTTTTAGATCGGCTAGACCGATGCCTTGCAGCACAAAGTTAATCAGGCCGTAATTGTAGTTAAAAATAAGCGTCCAGAGGAGTCCGATTGCCACGAACGAAAGAATCACCGGAAGGAAAAAAAGGGCTCGGAAGGCGGCTCTACCGCGAAACGGGCTGTTCAACAGGAGCGCCGCAATTAAAGCGAGAACCAGCTTACCGGATACTGTGCTAATGGCATACCAGACATTGTTCGTCAAAGCCGCCCAAAAGTCCGGCTGCCCGGCTGCCTGGATATAGTTCGCGAATCCAATAAATCGGGGTAGCGAAAAACCGTCGGCGGCGAACAAGCTTAAGACGATCTCTGTCAGAATGGGAAGGTAGGTCAGCGCGCCGACCAACAGGAGAGCCGGCGCAAGCCAGAGCAGAAACTCAAAGCGTCGGACGCCCAACCTAGTGCATCGTCTCATAAGTGGGAGGTCTGGACGACAGGTTTCGCATCGGCGGCTCTGGCGGAACGGCCCCTTATCCGGCGAAATGGTATCCGCTGTTGGAAAGTCGATCCAGGACTGCCTGCAGATTCCTGGAGAGCGCTTCCGCGCTAATTCGACCAGCTAAGCCAGCTTGCAATCCCTCTTGCATCGCAGTGGTGATTTCCGGCGGATAGAACCAATCGAGGTACGTTACCATCTTCGAAATCTCCCTCTTTTCCTTTTGGTAAAAGGGAAGATCGGAGGGTTGGACATTTGCGTTTACAGGAACAGCTCCTCCGTTGATCTGCATCGATTCCCGATTGATATCGTCCGAGCTGAGGAAATCGAGGAGATGGAGCGCTGCTTCTTTGCGAACCGGATCAATCCGTGCGGGAATCGTCATAACCAACCCAGGTCCACCCGGATACTGGGAAATGACTGGTTTCTTGACCAGATTCGGCATCAACATGAAATCGAGTTTCAGATTTTCACCCTCTGCATCGTGGAGGCCCTGTGCGATCGAGTCGTGGAACAAGTAGAAACAAGCTTTTCCAGTCTGGAACTCGCTTTGGGCGTTCGCAAAGTCCAATCCGAATACGCCCGGGCTGAATAATTTGTCACGAGAGAATTGGAAGACGAGGTCGAGTGCTTCGACGAAATCGGGATCCGTAAATTTTCCCTTGCCTGAAAGAATCTCGATTGTTCTTTCGATGGAGCGATTGCCGGTTGTTTGTGCAAATGTCGTAAAGAACCAGACCGGCCACATATAGATCACTTTCCCGGGATGCGTGAACGCGCTGAGACCCTTTGCACGAAGTGCATCTCCGACTTGCTTGAGTTCTTCATAAGTTGAAGGAGCCTTTAAGCCTAGCTTCTCAAGCAGAGCAAGGTTGGTGAAGACGACAAAACCGCCTGCGGCACCCGCCGGTAACCCCCAGAGCGTCCCGTTCACGGTGTAGGGAGTGAGCGCTTCCGGAATAAACCGATCTTTGTACGGAATCGAATCGAACGAAAGGAGAGCGTTCGCTGTGGCATAGCGGCGGAGGTCTTGTCCGTTCAAATTTAAAAGATCGACCTGTTCGCCGGCGGTCTGGGCCGCTGTGTACATGGCAACGAACTTTTCTTCCGGATAGAGAACCAGCTTGGTGGTCACGCCGGGATTTGCCGCTTCAAACTCCTTTAGAGCTTTCGGCAGAGCTTTGTCTGGGGCTGCGCCAGTCTGGCTTACGATGACCAGCGAACCGGTTGTCGAAGTCGCAGCTTTGGTGGTGTGGACGAGCGAAGAGACGAGACCGCCCAAGCTGGCAACAAGGGCCATCTTGCTTGAGTTATCTAGAAATTGCCGTCGCGTCAGGTTGTTCGCGGTTTTTTCGGATAAAGTTTGCATTTTTTACGGAGGAGGGGAGTTGAGGTTAGCGTGTGCGGCCGGTCAACGTTTTTTGACCGACCGCGGCGCGGTGGATTGTCGAATGGTTAGTCGGGTTTCGAACATAATTTCAGAGGTGTCCAACTGCGGGTTCTGAATTCGGAGGAGAATATTTTCCATTCCTTGGCGACCCATTTCGTAGATCGGCTGGGAAACGGTTGTCAGGGGCGGATCAAGAAGAGAGGCCATCGGAATGTCGTCGATGCCAACAATTGAGATATCTGCCGGCACACGATGTCCGTGTTTTTTGAGTGTCGAAATGACACCGATCGCGACTAGATCATTTGCCGCCACCACCGCTGTCGGAAGGAAACGCAAGGAAAGCAGTTGCTCGGTGCCTCGAATGCCATCCTGAAGGTCGAAGCCACCATCGACAAGATACTCTGGTCGAACTTGCAGGTCCGCCTCGATCAGGGCTTGATTGAATCCTTCAATGCGCATTTGAGCGATGTTTTTGGACGGCGGCGGAGTGATAAAAGCGATCCTGCGATGCCCCAATCCAAGCAAGTGTTCGACGGCGACTTTTGTAATCCCAGATTCGCTGACACGGAGCGAAACAATTCCCTGTCCTGGTTGCGCTGCGCCGAGGCAAGCAATCGGCAGATGATGTAATGCGAGTTCCCTTGAGACCGGTTCAGAGGCGGCGGGGCCGCAGACGTACGAAACTAAAATTCCGGCGACTCGATGGCGCTGAAGCAACCGCAGATATTGGATTTCCTTTTCGGGATCCTCATCGGCATTGCAGAGAAAAATCGAATATCCTTTTTCGCTGGCTGCATCCTCTGCGCCGCGCACGAACTCAGGAAAAAAAGGGTTGGTGATTGTCGGTATGACGACTCCAATCGTGTGACTTTTTTGGGCGCGCAGGCTGCTGGCGATCCCGTTGGGACGGTATTGCAGATTTTCAATCGCGTGCAAAACCCGCTCCCGCGTCGGATCGGAAATGCCATGTCTTTGATTGACAACTGCTGACACGGTTTGGATCGAGACTTTGGCGACCCGAGCAACATCTGTGATTGTCGCTTTACGTATCGAATTCACGTTGGGGGATGAACGTTCATATGAACGTTGCTATTCTTGTTTGACCCAGGCGTCAATCAGGAAATTGAGGCGTCGACAAGCCAGGGAGGCGTGAATCTGCAGTTGCCGAGGGATGAGTTGCCGGCGGAGGAATGGTTGAGCATCAAGTCGATCATCCGCGACCTGGTACTCGAGGATCGCGATTGGGCGGCCGACCCTCCGCGGCGCGTGCTGTCCCCACCTTTCATCTCCGTCCTCCGTGACCTCCGTGCGAGCCCTTCTCCGTCCGGAAGACAAGTAGTAAAGCGTCTCGCTTTACCCTCTTCAGTTCCGGGGAAAACCGAGCCGGTTTGCTTCCATTCATCGATCGGCCCGTTTCTGAAGAAACAATTCCGGCTCATCAACATTCTCTCCAGTTTCGCCTCGGAGCCGGGTGTACGATCCGTGATGTTCGATCCGTTCTTCAATTCGGGAAATGTCATATATATAAACGCCTGACCCGTCCGCTGGGACACCTTCCAAGGGAAATTGTTTGCGACCTCGCCAAGCTGGACATGTCGCACGTCGGCTTGGGGGAACGATTTCTTGACACCGATAAAGGCTGTTTGAGATGGTTCTTCGCCTCGAAGGGACCGGTAGGGATTTTACCCTTGGACTAGCGCGCGAACAGACACCCGAAGAACCTATGACCGATTCAGCGGCTTTCGTTAGACCCGCGCCCATGGAGGGACACGGAGTCTATAATCGCAGCTCGCGGGTACAGGCTGCCGGGCTATCGCCAGCAATGCCGCTGCTTGAACAGGCGGCCACGACTGTCGCGCTATCCGCCGGGCCGGAGCCGGTCGTCATCGTCGATTATGGCTCGTCTGAGGGGCACAACTCGCTAGGCCCGATGGCCGTTGCGATCGGCGCGCTCAGAAAGCGGGTTGGGCTGGAACGGACAATATTGGTCGTGCACACCGACCTGCCCGAAAATGATTTCACGGCCCTCTTCCGGACGCTGGCCGCCGACCCGAATAGCTACCTACGCGCGGATCCTGCCGTATTCGCCTGCGCGGTCGGAAGGTCGTTCTACGAGCAGCTCCTTCCTGCCAGCAGTGTCACCCTGGGGTGGAGTTCCTGGGCGGTGCAATGGCTGAGTTCCGCGCCGGCACCGATTCCCGATCAAGTGCAGGTTGCCTACAGTGGAGATCCAGCCGCGCGCGCAGCGTTTGCCTGGCGGGCGGCCGACGACTGGCGCACATTCCTTGCCCAACGTGGGCGCGAGCTATGCCCGGGGGGACGGCTGGTGGTGCTGACGATGGCTGTCGATGAGGCCGGCAACTTCGGCTACCGGCCGTTGCTTGAAGCGATGTACGCATCGCTCATGCAAATGGCCGAGGAGGGATTTCTCCGCGCGGAGGAACTTCGCCGGATGGCCATTCCTACCGTTGGGCGGAGCCGTGAGGATCTTCTGGCACCGTTTGCCGAGGCCGGCTCTTTCGCGGGTCTCTCGATCGAGGAGATGGAGATGTTCGGCGGCGAGGATCGAATCTGGGCGCAATTCGAGAGTGACGGCGACGCTCCCGCCTTTGGCGCCAGATGGGCCGCTTTCTCGCGCGCTTCGGTCTTCCCGAGTCTTGCTTCCGGCCTGGCGGGTGGGCAACACGATCCACGTGCGATCACGTTCGTCGATCGCCTCGAAGCCAATCTGGCAACGCGGCTTGCGGCCGCTCCGGAGCGAATGCTGATTCCACTCGGCAAGCTGCTCCTCGTCAAAGAAGCGCGGTAGGCATTTTAGCAAGTTTTCAGTGCCAGTGTCAGAACCAACGCAAAAGGATCGCCGGCAAGAGCGATCCACTCGGACAGGATCGGATATTGCAGCGAATAAAGCAGAGCCTGCCCGCGCTTCAGAGTCGCCAGTTCTTTGCAGGGGCCGCGACCCACTGCTCGGGTCTCTGACGAAACGCTTGAAGTCTGCAAGTTTATGAGGAATGAACCTCCATGCTCTGCGATCTCCAGTCTAAACGCGCCAGCCGCAGCGTGGTCCGGCTTTCATCAAGCCGTTCAATTGTTAGCTGACGAAAGGCAGGCTCGGCACCAGCTCAGCTGCCCTTTCTCCAGCTCACTACAAACATCAGATTTCGTGATAGGACATAAAAAATGATAATTATCTTCTGAGGACCGCACAGCCGACGTTCTCATTCGAAAAAAAGATAGTAAAAAAGGAACAGAACCAACCATTATATGTCTACCCAACCAACCATTAGCCTCAATGACGGCAACGTAATTCCCCAACTTGGCTTCGGCGTCTGGCAGGTGCCAAATGCGGAAGCGGCAAAAGTGGTCGGAACCGCCATCTCAACCGGGTATCGCTCCATCGATACGGCTGCGATTTATGGCAATGAAATCGGCGTCGGAAAAGCAATTTCTGCCAGTCCGGTGCAGCGGACCAAACTATTTATTACAACGAAACTTTGGAACGACCAGCACACCAATGCACGCAGCGCGCTGAACAAAAGTCTTAGCCGGCTTGGGCTCGACCACGTGGATCTTTATTTAATCCATTGGCCGAAGCCGCGTCAAAACGGATATGTGGAGGCCTGGAACGCGCTGGTCAAGCTGAAGGAAGAGGGACGCGCCAAATCGGTCGGAGTATCCAATTTTACGGTCTCGCACCTCAAACGAATTATCGATGCGACGGGCGTAGCACCAGCAGTCAACCAGATCGAGTTGCATCCACGGTTTCAACAGAAAGAACTGGCGGCTTACCATACGGAGCACGGAATTATTACTGAATCATGGAGTCCGCTCGGTCAGGGTACCTTGCTCGAAAACCCAACGCTCAAAGCGTTGGCCCAAAAGCATGGCAGAACGCCAGCCCAAGTTGTCATTCGGTGGCATCTGGATCGTGGTTACATTGTGATTCCGAAATCGGTGACGTCGTCGCGCATTCGCGAAAATTTCGATGTGTTCGATTTTTCGTTGGATGCCGATGATCTGGCAAAGATCGCTGCCCTGGATCGCAAGGATGGCCGGATTGGCCCTGATCCTGAGACTGCGGACTTCTGAGCCGGGAATGTAAAGCTCGCACGGAGGCCACGATGGTCACGGAGTCATTGAGAGACATGGCGTTTTATCTTGCTGTCTTTGAATTGAATGAGAAACGGCTAAAACCGGTATGCCCGCTTAATCCTGACCACTCCGTGACCACCGTGCCCTCCGTGCGGTGCGATGTCTCAATCCGCGACGCCCGGCTAAGACGGCTTTTACCGTATTAGATCGATCAGAGAGTGCAATTTGGACACAATCTCCGGAGATTCTTTCGCATCGGAAAGCGGCGTTAGTTCGGAAAATACAAGCTCAAGATCCAACCACCCTTGCTGTCTAACAAGAATTCCTTCGACATCAATCCAGTCTCGTGGCCGATTCGCGAAAGCCTTGTAGACGATCAAATCTTCGGCGGAACAGGTGCGAATCTGCGCGCCAGCTAGGAACTCAAAGGTGGTTGACCGCTCGAGAACGCGCTCTTCGAACGGAATCGCAGCGAGGGCGATGTCGATCCCAACGCCGCCTTTTTGTAACAAGAGAACCCGGTTTCGAAGAGCGAACGCCGCGGCGTCGGCCACTCGTCCCTGATACGAAGCTAGAAGCGCTTCGATGTAAGCCGATTCTGTTCCAAAGCCAGTGAGTAGAGAAACATCCACATCGCGTGTGAGACGAGGCTCTCCCCAGCGTTGAACCGCAAGTCCCCCGATGACACAACTGCGCCAGCGTCTCGAATCGCAAAAGGCTTGAAGCTCGCTCGCGATTTCAATCAGTTGGCGCATCGCTCCGCAACCGCCGAAAAAATGTCTGCATTTCCACTAAACCCGAGGAGGGACGCGTTGAAAAGGAAGCGAGCATCGAGCGAAACGCGTCATCCAGCGCGACGATTGCTGTCGTAGTTTCCGCACATTTGATCTCGGCTTTTCGAATTGCCTCCAGCTCGCTTGCGGCACTCTTCCAGGTCCTTGCCCATTCCCGGTTTGAAAACGCTGTCGATTCGGGATGCGAAAGATTGCGACCTTTGAATGCTTTGGCTGAACGCGAGAAAGGTTCTTTTGGCATGATCGGAAGACGGTGTCTTTACTCCAAACGCTCTCACACTGTTCGGAACCAGAAAAGGGCATTTCGCGGAATTCCAGCGACAGGGAACACCGCTCGCAACGCTCCGCCCGCTCTATCATGTATAGACGCGACCCCTTTTGAGATCACACGGAACCCTGCCGGTAAAGTATAACGATTTTCAGCCACTCCGTGACCACCGTGACCTCCGTGCGATGTCTTCTCCTCCTGCCACCGAGATCGCGACGAGACAGTGAACTTGCCCAAGGGTCAAAAATAAACGGCTGACCCTCTTGATCCTTCGCAAAAGCTCAACAGAAGGAGAAAAGCTCGCACGGAGGGCACGGTGGTCACGGAGTGATTGGGAGACATGGCGTTTTATCTTGCTGTCTTTGAATTGAATGAGAAACGGCTAAAACCGGTACGCCCCTCATCCTGACCACTCCGTGCGAAGTTCTCTTCCTGCCGGATTTCCTCGGAAAAGCGTTCGATGATCTTGAATGCCTTCGAGAACGATGTTCAGGACCCGGAGACGATCTTTGGGGTCACCCTTTGAAGTCTCGCATTGGTTCCGAAGCAGAAGAGGTACTCGGAACCCTGCCGTTAAAGTATAGCGACTTGTCGACCACTCCGTGACCACCGTGTCCTCCGTGCGATGTTTCTTCCTCCTGCCGCTGAGATCCGCGTCGATATTGTGACAGGGATTTGGTTTCCGTTTCTACCTCATCAGGCAGCGTTCGTCCAATCTTGCCAGGAAAGGCCGTCAACGCGCCCGAATTCCGACACGTTTGCTGTAACCATGGTCGCGCCCATCCTGAGCGCCTGGGCAGCAATCAAAAGATCATACGGACCAATCGGCCTTCCCGCACTATCCAACGTGGCGAGTAGATCACCGGCAGTTCTAGCGTCCTGCTCGTCGAAGGGAAGCACGCCTATGTCAGCCGACAG
>Ga0302324_100022594_pt1 | contig 12214 bp, 6 predicted proteins | sample Palsa_T0_1_FD_201949 | JGI IMG/M metagenome (GOLD analysis project Ga0302324, IMG submission 201949) | Peat permafrost microbial communities from Stordalen Mire near Abisko, Sweden - Palsa_T0_1 | ecosystem: Environmental > Terrestrial > Soil > Palsa > Peat permafrost | place: Sweden: Abisko...
GCCTCCAGTTTCTTCGCTGTAAATGGAGAAGGTAACTCCCGTAATGCCCGTGATCGTTTTGCCCTGATCGACGGCCTTGCCTGAAAAATTGACCAAACGCGGCACCACGGCCGCGGCTGAAGTGGATTCGGCTGCCTGCTGAGCTCTGAGTAACGAGCACAGCAGAAGGACACTGGCAAATACTGAGGGTGAGTACAGGAAACGTTTCATAATCTTCTCCTCTGATTAAACTCGCTTTCGCTCGCTCCCGTCGCGTGGGATGGGAGCCATCACTCGGATAAGAGGAAAAGCGCAAAAACCTTTCAGAAGAAAATGAAGATTGTTTCCAGCCGGGCTCGCCTTGGCCATGACCTAGGACGCGGAAGTAGCGGTTGAAGCGACGGGAGGATTTCAGGTGTCGATCGCTGCGGGGCAGCCCCGCATTTCGACTGGCTTCCAGATTAGGTGGAGATCGACGGACTAACGCATTAACGCAAACAGGGCTAAGCCGTTGAAAGAAATGGCTCCTCGGGTAGGACTCGAATCCACCTGAAAACGTCAATCCAAGGACTTACAGAGCAGTGACGGCGCTGTAAGATCAGGTCAATATGTAAGTGGTTGTGAAATAATGGAGTTGCCGAGGATGGGCGGTTAGCTCAGTTGGTTAGAGCGCCTGCCCAACAACCGTATTCCTCGGGATTGCCCTGACGTAGGTTTCTCTAGAACTTAGCGCGATTCGGGTGCCGATGAATTGTCCCCATTTACCCGCATTTACCCCGGCTTAGGCACCAGTTAGGCACCAAAAAGACAGCGACGCCACCGCAAAGAGAAAGTCAAAGTCGTCAACGTCCTGGCGTCACACAATACCGTCTGTCAACAGTCGAATTCTCCATCCGCCCGAGAAGCGCATGCGCGCTGAAGACGTATGGCAGGTCACGGCTCTCGAAGACCGTCGGGCAGAACCAGCGCACAGTCTGAGCTAGTCACCGCGTGTCTATTGTCCATCTTGGCTTCACCGATTCTAACTGGCAGCACGTTCTGGACGGTGGGGGAGTTGGTTTGGGCCAGGACAGCGCAGGATGAGAAGGCAGTTAGTAGCAGAATGGCGATGTTACGCCAGCTATCTAGCACAATCGTAAATAGATGATTGGTTTGTATCGCCTTGGTGCGACAGGAGCTTTACATTTTGAGACGACCACAATCAGGGCGTAGCTGGCAGAATTTTAGCTTTGGCTACGTACAGGTGGTAGTCCGAGTAACGGTGGCGCCGCTGAACAGTCTGTGTTTTGAATTCCCATTCGATAACGACCTCTTGCGGTAGCCATAACGACGATCCGGCTTTCGCCATGTTCACCTCACCAAAGCGAATCGTGGTCGTGAACTTTTTCAGCCCTATATCAGGCCTGGGGGCCAATAGGTCCTCCCTCATGCGAAGAATTCGGAAGTCTGTGGAATCGATCCACATTACTCCCTGCAGGAAAATGGCGACTTCTTTTTCGGGCAATTGAAAGCGTGCCGGAAATCTGACCAATTCTGGAATCTGAGCAAATCCCAATACGAACGCGTGGTGCTGATCCATCATTTGCTGCCCGAGATAGCGGAATCTAGATTCGGATCTGTTCCCGGGATAGAGACGCAGCCATTCAGACGTAAACCCCTGCGAGAGTTCGCCCAATGCGGGCGAAGCTGTTGCAGGACGACCATGTACCATGCGGTACTCTTCAAGTTTTATGCCACTCGCAGCGTGCTCAGACAGCACCAGATATTCGAACGTTTCGCGCTGGATCCCGATGTAGGGCTCTAGGCTGACGCCCATGCGCGGGGGTGTAGGTACGAGTGAAATCACCTCTTCGCGAGCAATCACATTTGGTATGCGACTCAGCAAATCGATGCACTTTTCACCAGCACGGTCAAGAATGTAGGTGAGCTGATCTTGGCTGGTAGCAGGGGCGAGTCCCTTTAGTTCCGGTACATTTGCGCGCAGGTTCGGAAAGGGTTCCTCAAGATATGGTCTAGCCTTCGCCCATGGATTACTTTCAATCTCGCCCCCGTTTGACATGACATCCTTGGCCGTGCCGGTACGAAGTTCATCTGGAGCACGTTCTTTCGGAGAGCTCGCCGACAAGGAAGTCACGGGTGGAGCGGGCGTCGCAGCAACTTCCACCCTTCCATTCTTCGCAAACATCAAGTGGCTTTCCTCATCGCGCGCTACAACTCGCACCAGGTAGCTCCCAGGTTTCACATCAAAAGTGGTCTTCAACGTCATGCCCGATGCAAAAGTGTGCTCGATCGTTTCGTCTTTTAATTGCATGGTGACGGTCTTCTCGGTTCCCTGAAGATAATTCCCGCTGCGATCAAATATCAGCGCTGCAACTCTAAGCAGATCGCAATTTCTACCTTCTGATTTCTTGAAATGCAAGAGCTTGATATCCACATGCGTTAAAACTGAGAGTTTCGCGGTGTCCTGCGCAATCTCGGACTGCGTTTCGAAATCCACCGGCAAACCGCGCAGTTCATCGCGAGAAAACATGGCCTCCTCAAGCTCTTGGCTGGCTTGCTGGGCAGGATCATCAACCCTCTTCGGCGCAAAATAGCCCTCGCGAGCTTCCAACTTTAGCCTCTTCTTTGTTCGCAGCTTTACTTTTAATTTGTGGTATTTGCCGTCTGCCTTGAGATCCTGCGGTACAAACCCGAGGACATAAGAATATTCGGGAGCTCCGGCCAGCCGTCGAAAACCTTCATCCATGTCATTACTATTGAAGAAAAACCTTCCTCCCGTATTGTTAGCGAGGACGGCGAGGACGTCTTTCTGTCGGTCCGCAGCTTGCTGTTCAAGCTGCGCCCGGGAAGCAGGCGTAGCCAACCCTCCGGAACTATCCACGCCCGCACCAAAGCCCTTGTCGGGGTTCAGGCTTGGGACGACATACAGCCCACGTGCATCGATCGCGTTAATGATCACCTGCGCCCGCAGTGCTGTATTGATCACGTCATCGTTGTCATATTCCAGGCCAGGAATCAGAAATCCGGGTGAAACTAGCACGATGCTGCGATCCCCAGGCATTGCCGACAGACGTCGAACCGTGTTGTTAATGGCACTGACAACCACTCGACCTTCCTGCTCGCCGACTGCGAGAACCCTGGCAGCGGCCTCCTCTACAAAGCCATGCGGGTTAGGCCCGGTGTAACAATTAATCACCTCATTCGCTGCCGCTTGCGTCGCCTCAGGATCGTGCTTGTTGACAATAAGATCGGCCATGTAGAGGTTAAGGTCAGGGCACTTCAACTCGTCGTCTAAGTGCGTCGGATGTGAGCGCAAAGCCTCCAACGCTGCTCGCAATCGGATTTCGTCATCCGTGAAATCCAGCATGGTCTTACCTGAGGTTGAAAAAATTGCAAATCGATTCTTGCGAGCCGAACTCGCGATCGTGCGTCCCGCCGCTGCACGTGCGCGGTCGAGATCCCCGAATTTTAAATGCACATCATCAAACAAATAGGCGATATACCGTTCCGGGATAGTTGGAACTTGTTGCTTGGGCACTGTTGGACCGACACTTCGTTCGACCGAAGGAGGTTCTGTTTTTGCTTCGACCTTTTCCGCTTGTCCTTCGGTGCTGAATTCTGTGATGACTTCGGCCTTGCCGTTATCCAAGATCTGAAAATCTTCTTTGTGAATGCTTCCCACTGCATGTCCATCGCGATCCCACACACCAACTCGCACCAAAACAAGTTTCACATTGACTCGGAATGTGGTGGGCTCGTCGTGAAATTCAATTTCGGGTAGGTTCTTGTCAGAACTCGCAGAAGGGTTAGCGGTGGGGGAAGTTTGCCGCGCGCTGGGATTGGCTTTGTTGCTGACTTGCCAAGAAGGGATTGAGCTGACGCTCAGCCTTGTGCATCCACTGACGACTGTCGTCAAGGCCAATACTCGAACGAACGATCGGCACACCATAAATGGTCTCACCTAAACAATCCGATATGTCTATATCGCCTCAACCGGCTTCGGGGCGTCGGCAGGGTTTCTTTGCCCCCCACATCGGAAAGATATCAGCGTCGACACCGGTGTGTCGATGACGGATATTCGGATGTAACTGATGTAAACAGTGAGATAAGCGGCCAATGTTTCTGAGACGCAAAATTAGAAAATAGCTGGATGTGGCGCGAGCTCGAGAGGCGATGTATTATCTTCAGCCGCATTTCTTATCTTCAGGTGGAGCGATTCGAGTCTTGACTTGAATTAAGATTGGCAATTGCTGAGACCCAGAGGCCATGTGGCTGACGGGATCATGCTCCAGGCAGCCTCGGATAACCGGAATGAAGTGCACCTCCGACGTTGCTAACGAGAAGCTGCAATTTTCAATTGCGCAGCCCATCGTCACCTTGGCGAAGATATAGCAAGATCGGCAATGAACGGGCATTTTCTAGATACCATCAGAATGGGCAAACATTGGCCGGTTAACAGGCGATAACGCCCACCGAGAATTGCCCGACCCCTTCGGGTCAAAAAAGTGCAAAAGAGATATTACGTCAGCTTAAGCAACTCAGGGACAATGGTATGTGAACCGGAGGAGTGGAACATCGCCAGGGTGCTGAACCTTCCATTCCTCCCAAGCGCGTGGAGACAAGTCGCAGATTCTGGCTTCGCCATTGAACCGAATCAGCCGGTTAAGGTTTAGATCAAAGGCGCGTCTCTTCTGCTCCGGTGTCGCCCGCATGTCGAGTCTGCTGAAAACGAACCGCTTCCCAATCGGATTGCCGACGCAGTAGGGATTCTGGCAGGTTCCTGATTGTTCGCGAGCCTCTGAAACAATTGCAGCCAATTTGCCACCCGAGACTTGACGCTCGAACATGACACCGACAGCAACCACCTTGCCGTCCCGAGTGCCGATTCCTGCGTGCAATATCGCCCCAGAGTGAACCACATGTCTGGCTACCGAGGTTTCTGCGATTTCAAAGTTCACTTCATGAACCCCGTACCGGTCTTCGCTGGCGACCTCATACTGACTGAACTCCTTCGAGATTCGTTGAACGTCCGCATTGCTACTGCTTCCTACATCCAACAATTCAAGAGCCTGTATGAGCTTTTGCGCTTGAGCTTTAGAGCGCCTTAGATGCACAAATGTAACGGCGGCCCAAATGAAGGCGAGGACAAAAGCACAAGCATAAACGCGACGGGCTGGACGTGAAGCCCCACGCACCACGTAGTCGCAGGGAACAATTTGCGGAACGTCATGAAGATAAAGACCACCTGGCAGATGCAGGTTTATAGCGCGGGATCGGAAGCGAATTAAGGACTTGGTCAGCGTCGAAGGGGCGCTGAACAAGTGGATTCTTCCCGTCATCGGCGACCTGCCCTTGACGAAGGTGAACAACATCACCGTTAAGCCCCTGGTGGACAAGATGAAAAAAGCGAACCTGGCAGCCGAAACGGTAAATAAATATGTCAAGTACATCAAGCAGGTAGTTGCCTCGCTGAAGGACGGCGCAACGGGAGAACCCATTCATCATCGCAAGTGGGACAGTGCGGTGCTGGACCTGCCTGTCGTCAATCAAAAGGAACAGCGTCGTCCGCCTCTCAAGGCGAAAACCATCAACCAACTTGTTCAAGAAAGCGAGGGCGATGAACAGGCACTATATATTTTCCTTGCTTCATCCGGAATGCGAATTTCGGAGGCGCTTGCGATCGAAAGGACAAATTTTACCAACGACGGGTGTACGATTCAGGTGCGGCAGCAAGTTCATCGTGAGAAACCCCTCATCGTCTCCTATCTAAAGACCGATCCGGCATACCGCGACATCGATTTGCACCCGGAAGTTGCAGAGTACCTGAGAGTGTTCATATGCGGCAAGGATGGCTTGCTGTTCAAGACCCGAAACGGCACGCCGCACCTGCACAACAACATTGGAAACCGTTGGCTTACAGAACGCCTCAAAGCCATACAGCTTGACGAACCGGGGATGGGCTGGCATGCCTTTCGCCGTTTCCGGAACACGTGGCTGCGAGGGAGGAGATGCCAGGAGGACATCAAGAATTTCTGGATGGGCCACAAACCGTGGACCATGTCCGAGGTGTATTCGCACCTGTTCGAGGAGGTGGAGCTTCGACTTGCGGAAGGCGCGCAACTGGGCGTTGGATTCGATATTCCTGCTTATATTGGTCCAAACTGTTCCAAAGAATCTCTGCTATCAGACGTCAATATGTAAGTGGTTGTGAAATAATGGAGTTGCCAAGAATGGGCGGTTAGCTCAGCTGGTTAGAGCGCCTGCCTTACAAGCGGGCCCAAATTGCATCTAAGTCGTTGCGTCGGTTGCGGTTACTGAGTTCCAGCCATCCTTGGCCTGCTCCAAAGTTGATCCAAAACTAATAACTACGTCTGATACAGGTGCGCGGGATGCGACGAAGGGGCATCCCTATCGACTGTCGATCTCTGCTTCACTTCGTCACCCCTATTTTGGCTGGGAGAAATACTCTGAAGAGCCAACTCAGAGCTATGTCAAGTTTCCGACCCAAAAGCAGTGGTTGCACGGATTCACGGGACAGACGTTGCGCAACTGTGCTCGGCGACTCAAGCGAAACGGAATTCTTGCAATCAACATCGCAAGCGCAGCGGCGTTCTCGGACCTCGCTAGGTGCGTATCGAGCACCATTGACCCGCGTCTTCGACCGCACGCGAGTCCTTACTTCCCAGCTGCCCGATAACTTCCTGTTTGCCGATTAACCGGGAGTAATCTCGCCGCCTCCGCGGTTGCCCCAATTGGCAAAAGCGAGTGTTGGAGTTGTGCGCCGCGCCAGAGCTCTTTGTGTATGCTATTTTTTCTGTGCCTGGACAATGTTCTGGTAGCGTTTGTCCTTGACGAGGTCGGCCAGCACAGGGCTCTGGTTGATGTCGTCCAGCGGATATCCGGCCGCAATCAGCTTCGCTACCCAATCCAGCGCTTCCTTGCGATAGCCAAGCGATTCATAGGTTTCGGCCGCGTTGAATTGCACGTCTGTGTCCTGCGGCGCCAGTGCCAGCGCCCGTTCGATCAGCACCAGCGGCTCTTGGCGTTCGTTGCCCTCCGACGCTACGAACATCGCGAGATCCGAAAGCATGCCTGCATCGTTCGGATTCGCTTTCAGCGCCTCCCTGCACAATGTGGCCGCCTGCAGGAAGCCGTCTTTAGCTCGTTCCTTCTGGCCGGGGGTCCGGGAGTAGGCGACGGCGAGGTTCGACCACACGCGGTAATCGCTCTTGTTGATCTCAAGTGCGTTCTCGTAATCGGCGGCTGCCTCGGCGTAGCGCCCCTGCTTCAAGTCGAGATTGCCGAGGTTTGCATAGCTGGCATAGTTGGGTTCCAGGCGAATCGAATTCTGCAGGACCTCCCGGCTCTCGTCGAGCGACCCCGCGTAGAGCAATGCGACTCCCAGATTGGACATGCACTTCGTATTCGCGGGCGCCAGGCTAACAGCCCGTCGCAGCTCGACCACGGCCTTGGCATAATTGCCGCGATACAACTCGAAGAGTCCGAGTTGGGTGTGCCCGTCCGCCGAGTTGGGACGCAACGCGACCGCCTTTTGCCACGTTTCTTCCGCCTTATCGGGCAGGCCAGTGGCAGCGTAGGTCTTCGCCAGACCACGGTAGGCTCGATCGTTGCGATCGTCGAGCGTCAGCACACGCTCGAAATTAGATAGAGCCTCGGAATATTTGCCTTGGAGCACGCGCACTTCGCCTAGCGACAGCACAACGTCGGGCAGATCGTTGCGAATCTGCATCGCGCGGCTGACGTTTTGGTCCGCAAATTCCAGAGCATGTATGTCTTTAGTGGTTTCGTAGCGGCGGCGATAGCAATCCGCCAGGGCGGCAAAACCCAGGGCGAAGTTCGGCGCGGATTTCGTAACTTGCTCCAGACCCGCGATCGCTGCATTGAGATTCGCACTCTTATCCCAGTTTTCCAGATAGCCAAGGCTCGCCAGGTATGTATTGGCATCCGCCGGGGTGAGGCCAGCCAGTGGATCGGCCGGCGGCGACGAAGCCATCTTAAGTCCAAGCATCCTTGCCGAGGCCCGAGCCATTTTCAGTGACAGCGCGGGTAAGTTGGCCTTGCTGCCTTCAATTACTTCCGACGCCAACACCTTCGACGTAGCCGTGTCGACCGAACTCAACGCCACACGCAGCTGACCCCCCGAAACCGCAATGCTGCCCGTGATCGCTAGGTCCGCGCCGAGCGTGCGCCGGGCATCGGCCGGATTCGTTACGTGTTGTGCTGACAACTGCGCCGCGGGCACAACCAACAAACCCTGGTTAGCGCGCTCGCAATCAGCCAGTGCGGCAATCAACTGCGAGCGCAATCCGTCAGCCAGTGCCTGTGTCGATGCGGCGCCCGCGGCTTCCTCTGTGTTCACTGCCATCAGCGGCAGTGCTGCAATTCGCCTCCCTGAAGGCACTGCGGCCACCCGCCGCTCGTGAAGCCAGATCCCTAAGGCTGCAGCCACTACTAGCAAAACCACCAAACCGGAGATTAGCCATCGCATTCGTGGCGCGGGCACCACTTTCATCGCCGACGCCGCAGTCGGTTCCGGGGCGATCTGACTCAGCGTAACGTTGTCGGAATCAAGCCAGAAAGGAACACCGCGGGCGGCCTCGAGATCGGCGATCATCTCGTCAGCCGTCTGGTAGCGACGCTCCGGATCCTTTTGCAGGGCCTTTTGCAGGACCCGATCCAACGGGCCGGGCAGACCGGCAATGTGCTCGGGCTCCTTCGAAACCACGGCGTAAATCGTCGATCGCATATCGGACCTTCGGAAGAGCCCGCGCCCCGTGAGCATTTCATACAACACCACACCCACCGACCAGAGGTCGGCACGCTGATCGGTAGGGTTGCCCATTGCCTGCTCGGGGGCCATGTATGCCGCCGTCCCCAGGGTGGACCCAGGCGCAGTCAATTCGGGACTGCCATGCAGCTTTGCCAATCCAAAGTCGAGGATCTTCAGCACGCCTTGCGAATTGAAGATCAGGTTGCTTGGCTTGATATCTCGGTGTACAACGCCCTGCTTATGTGCCAGCGTCAGTCCACGACAGGCCTGCAATGCGATCGCAACCGCATCATCGGCTGACATCGGTCCGCGTACCATTGTTTGCGTGAGCGTCGGGCCCTCATAACAGGCCATGACCAGGAACAATTGTCCGTCGGTGGTCTCTTCGACCGCGTAAAGCGTTCCAATGTTGGCGTGGTCGAGCGCGGACGAGGCCAGAGCTTCGCGCATGAAGCGCTGCTTAACGTCTTCGCGAACGGCTTGCGACGCAGGAAGAAATTTAAGAGCCACGGTCCGTTTAAGCTTCAGGTCGACGGCGCGATACACCACGCCCATCCCCCCTTCACCCAGGCGCTCCGTCACCTGGTAGTGGAGGAGAACTTGCCCAACCAAGTTGCCGTGCTTGAGATCGTCCAAACCCGTGCCCAGCTCTCTTCAGGAATTGCGGGCTGCAACCGCTGCGGTCTGCTACTGGAGCATCGTAAGTTTATCCCAACGTGTAGGCAGTGTGTATTGTGGTTGGAAGCGGGTGTAGGCGAAGGAGTCAAGCAAAGCTGAGCCTGCGGCCGATTGTGGCTGGATGACGGGAGACCTCCGAACCCAGCTATTTGGTGACACCAGAAGAGGCCATCAAGGACCCGTTCGTTCTCGAATTCCCTGCTTCTTTTCGGCTTCCCGTTATCCATTTAGACCTTCAGTCCTTCACCGAGATCGTCGCCTCCCAAAATCCGCTGTTGTCGCCAAAATAATTGTCATTCACTCCTAAAAGTAGAAGACCTGATGCTGTGGCACGAAATTGCTTTGAACTTCCGACTTCAAAAGGCTCTTGGTCACCGATTGCCCGATGAGTGAGTGGCAAGAAAGGGCAGGAGCCGGGAAGTAGCCATGACGAGGTGGATCGCAGGCCCTGCCTTGCCCTTCCGGGCCTGTCAAAGGATCGTGATCTGAAAATACTACCTTGCCCTTCGCCGTAATGGTAACGACTTGTCCAGCTTTCACTAGTACGTTGGTTTGAGTCCAAGGCATAGTGGATGGAACGGAAATCGAAAGCGGGTTCTGCACGGAGCGAGGTTGAATGGATCCATTTCCCGCGTCATTCTTAGTTGGTCTTGTCTCATCATTAGTTATGACAACAGTTGGTAAAGTGAATATAGGCGCTGACGACGCTGGTGTTGGATGCTCCGGCCCCATTATTGAAGAAACTTCCTTGGGATGGGTAATGGCAACGGCCAGAACAACAATCATCACAAATCCGAAAAGCCCCGCGACCAACATCGAGGTCTCGGTCTTGAAGGTTTGGTGATACTGCATCAAGGCAACGAAAAGCACCAGTACCGCCGCAAGCGACGATACAAGAACTGCCACAGGTGCCCAGCCGCTCATAAGCCGGAATTTTACTCCCGTTTCGTGCCATTTCCCACACCTCCTATCAAGTTTTGACCTGCTGACTTAGCCGCCTTCATCGCTTCGCGCCGTACCCGCTAATTGCTGTTCCTTCTAGATTCCAGATCGCTCTCGGCAGGCCATCCGCGATCTGCGGCAGCGTGCAGAAACCCTGACGCAACGCGGTAGTATCGCTCTGGCTTCCCAGATTTGAATCGTGTTGTCTGCAAATACACGCGCTCCGGCGCAATATCCAAAGCCTGTGCAACTTTCGTGATGCCAGACAGCGTTCCGGCCAATGCTTGGTTGCCGGATACACCCACAAGACTTCTGAGCTTATCGCTGGACAGCCAAGTCGTCGGTCCATACTTCAGCAGTCGAGCGAGCAACGACTCGGCGGGATGGCCGCCGTGCTAGAAACTCGTTTGCAACAGGCCCAGGCCGAAGCCATGGCGCCCATCGATCTCATCGCCTGCCTCATTTCCGATGAGCTCACGCGCCGCGGCGACCGCTTGCTGGAACGACGGCGCACGCAAGCCAGTTTTCGCGACCCCAAGCCACACTAGATAATTTTGATTTCGACTTTAACAAGAAAATGAATCGTAGCCTGGTCTTTCAACTCGCCACCGGCAACTTTATCGCCAAGCACGATGACGGACTTTTTCTTGGTCCACCGGGCACCGGCAAGAGCCATCTGGCGCAAGCCATCGGCCAGGCCGTCATTCAGCAAGGTTATCGTGTCCTTTACCGCGAGACGCACGCGCTTCTCGATGAACTCGCGGAGGCGAACATCGACGGCACCCGCAGGGACTACATGGCCACCATAGCTTCCGTGCCTTTGCTGATCATCGATGACTTAGGTATGCGAAAGTTGCCTCCAACTGCCGCCGAGGATCTGCTGGAGATCGTCATGAGACGCTACCAGCGTGCCAGTACTCTGGTCACCTCCAATCGCCCCGTCGAGGACTGGGGCAAGTTGTTAGGGGATACCGCAGCCGTGAGCGCCATGCTGGATCGCCTCCTGCATCATGGCCATGTTCTCAAGTGTGGTCCTCGCAGTTACAGAACGAAAATCGGGGCCAACGAACACACGCTGGCAGATCTCACCTCGACAGGAGTGAGCAGTGATCGGATGCCTTAATTTACGCACTTGCCCAATCAAGCCTCGGCAGGTAAAACAACATTGGGAAAATGAAATGCGCCCGCTGAAGGACAACACCGGGGGATACTGTGGGTCGACCTAGTTCCAGATTGTCGCTCCTACACGATCTGGGCGCGACATTTTTCTGTAAAAGTTGCGACAATTACAAAAACGACGAAACCAGCAAGAATGGGAAGCACCTAACATTAACGTCCGGGGTAGAGTCTAATGGCCGGTTTTGACCCGTCCACAAATGGCCGGTTTTGAGGTGACCACTGAGGGGTTTCGCGGAGAAGAAGCAGAGTTCGGTCAGCGGCGTGCTGATTCTCCAAGTGAATCGCGCTCGAATGAGGTCAATTCGAAAATCATTCCGGGCAGAAGTCGGCTTCGAGGAGATCTCCCCCAAGCCCGTTTCTGGACCGCACTCAACTAGGCGACGTTTCGCGGGCAAATGATCGGTTCGGGGTAGCAAACTGTGTCACCCGAAGATTTTAGATACGCGCAGACCACTATCTAATCGTCGGGCCTGTCGTCAACCTCGTATACATGATTGTAGTTTTCATCGCTATTCTCTTGTGCGCCGGTTAAACCGGCGAGGTGTAGTGAATGAAAGAGTCATACGAATGTGAAGTAGCGACCCACATCGGCCCTGAGTCATGCGGAGCCGCTCGCGAGGGCGGCGTCGAAGCGTTGACAAGGGA
>Ga0302324_100022595_pt1 | contig 12214 bp, 4 predicted proteins | sample Palsa_T0_1_FD_201949 | JGI IMG/M metagenome (GOLD analysis project Ga0302324, IMG submission 201949) | Peat permafrost microbial communities from Stordalen Mire near Abisko, Sweden - Palsa_T0_1 | ecosystem: Environmental > Terrestrial > Soil > Palsa > Peat permafrost | place: Sweden: Abisko...
CGCGAACGCAACCGGGAGCGCGCTCGGGAGCGCTCCGCCCCCGTCCTCAGATGTCACCACGACCGGCGGCACGGTCAACGCGGTGCCGCTATTTTCGACGGCGACCAGCATTCAGAGCTCGGCCATTAGTCAGGCCGGCAGCGGCGCCACCGCGAAAATCGGCATCAACACTACCGCGCCAGCTTCAACTCTGGATGTGCACGGCGTTGCCACAGTACGCGGCAACTTGAGCCTGCCCCCTCTGGGCGCGGCAACCACCGCTGCCGGCAAGAGTTCGCAGCCCCTGACCTTCACCGCGTCTACCTACAACAGCGGCTCTGGCTCGGCGGTGAATGAGAGCTTTCGCTGGCAAGCGGAAGCGGTCGCGAACAATACGACCAACGCCACGGGAACGCTGAATCTACTCTTCGGACTGGGCACCCATGCTCCCGCCGAGACCGGACTGAAGATCGCATCTACTGGCCACATCACTTTCGCCAGTGGGCAAGTTTTTCCCGGGACGGTCGGTAGCGTTGCTCTGGCCGCGCCCAGTTCCGACTTCACCGTGAGCGGTTCCCCCGTCACGACGAGCGGCACCCTCAATCTCGCCTGGACTGTTCCCCCGACTGCGGTCAACACTCCCAGCGCCATCGTGAAGCGGGACTCTGAAGGAGATGTTGCCGTAAGTTCAATCTACGCCGCAAGCACCTCTGGCGGATATGCGGTTAGCGGATATGACAACTCCATCTTCAGCGTTTATGGAGGTGTGTACGGCCAGAGCAACCTCGGCATCGGGGTGTCTGGCAACGGCAATGTCGGAGTGAACGGATACGGCACCACCGGAGTGGTTGGAGGAGGAACAACTGGAGTTTCTGGCAACGGCGTTAGCTACGGTGTTTCCGGGTCCGCCCAGCACGGGCCCGGGGTATACGGTACCGGCGCGTCCGGGCTGGTCGGCGTAGCGGGTGCCGGCACGAGCGGTGGCACCGGGGTTTCGGGCACGAGTGACACTGGCATCGGGGTTTCGGCCGTGAGCACCTCCGGGACTGGCGTCTCCGCCTCCGCCGGTGGCACCGGACCGGCTGTAAACGCCTACGGCGACGGCACCGTGACCGGAATCCTGGCCGGCAGCAAAGGCTACGCTGGCTGGTTCAACGGCGACGTCGAGATTTCGGGCGGACTATACGTTTCGGGGCAAAAGGACTTCAAGATTGACCATCCTGTCGATCCTGCCAACAAATACCTGTCCCATTCCTCGGTCGAATCTTCCGAGATGAAGAATATCTATGACGGCAACGTTACAACGGATGCCGAGGGAACAGCCACGGTGCAGTTGCCCGATTGGTTCGAAGCCCTGAATACGGACTTCCGGTACCAGCTCACCGTCATCGGACAATTTGCGCAGGCGATCGTTGCGAAGAAAATCGAGAACAATCAGTTCCAGATCAAGACCAGCCTGCCCAATGTCGAAGTCTCCTGGCAAGTCACTGGCGTGCGGCAGGACGCCTACGCCAAAGCGCACCCGCTGCAGGTCGAACAGGACAAGCCCGAACGAGAACGTGGATTCTACATTCATCCCGAACTGTTCGGCGCGTCTGAAGAAAAAGGAATCCTGTGGGCCACCGCTCCGCGCGCCATGCAGCAGTGGAAAGCAGCTCAAGCCAAAGCCGCCAGCAGCGATGCGAATGAACCCCCCGAGGTCCCCGCCAAACCAAGTGTCGGGCAACCTCTGCCGCTACCCGTGCCGCCTAAGGCGACTGCGAGTTCGATAAAGAGGCCGTGATGAGTCGGCCTCGTCTAAACCTGCAGCACGTCGCCCTCGCGCGCCACCATCTGGTAGAGCACCGGGCTCACGATGCGGCCGAGAAACAGGCGCGAGATAAGTCCCGCCACAATGACGATGGCAAAAGGTTTCTGTGAGTCTGAGCCGATGCCGGTGGAGAGCGCCGCCGGCAGAAGGCCCAGGCAGGCAACCAGCGCTGTCATCATGATCGGCCGAAGTCGGATCAGCGACCCATCCAGCGTGGCCTGGCGGATGCTCTGCCCTTCGAGACGGAGCTTGTTGATATAGGAGACGTCGATGATCGCAGTCTCGGCCGAGACACCCATCAGCACCAGCAGGCCAAGAACGGAGGATACGCTGAAGGTAGTGTGGGTGAGTTTGAGCGCCAGAAACGCACCAACCGGCTCAGTCATCACTACGCCGATAACGACAGTGACGGGAAACTTGAAATTGCCGTAGAGCGCGAACAGGATCACAAAGATCAGGAGAATGGCGAGTGGGCCGATCACCGCGAACTGCTCTCTGGCGGCGACATATTCGCTGTATTCGCCGCCCCAATCCAACCGGTAACCCTGCGGCAGTTTAACGCTCGACTCCACGGCCCTCCGCGCCTCGTTTACGGCGCGAGCCAAGTCGCGCCCTTCGATACCGAATTGGACTCCGATGTAGCGTGAATTGTTCTCGCGATAGATGAATGACGCCCCGTTGCCCTGACGAATCGTGGCTAGTTCTGCAATCGGAACCTGCTGCCCGGAAGGAGTCGGCACCAGCAGGTTGCCGATGTCGTGCTCGCTCGACCGGTATTCCGGCTTCATGCGTACCACCAGGTCAAAGAGTTGCTCGCCCTGGATCACCTGCGTCGCCGCCTGGCCGCCCACTCCGGCCTGGATCACCCCTTCGACATCGGAAACATTGATGCCGTAGCGCGCAATCTTTTCCCGGTTCACGTCGATCTGCACGCTGGGCTGCCCCAGTTCGCGCACTACTGTAAGCTCGGTGAAACCGGGCACCTGCTGCAGTACGCGCTTGATCTCTACGGCCTTGTCTTCCAGAACTTGCAGATCGGGGCCGAAGATCTTCACGGCCAGCGCGCTTTTCAATCCGGTGAGAGCTTCATCCACGGCATCTTCCGCCGGCTGCGTGAAGTTAAAGATTACTCCCGGGTACTGCTCGACTTTTTTCTTCAGATCCGCGGTCAGTTCGGCCTTGTTGTGAATCGATCCCCGCGACCAGGTGCCATCCTTGTAAGGTCGCAACCCGACGTAAAACTCGCAGTTGAAAAATCCTGTGGGGTCGGTGCCGTCGTCGGGACGGGCCAGCTCCGAGCCCACCTCGGTGACCATGGGGTAAGCCATCAGGATTTTTCTGATTTGCGGAGCGAACTTGGCAGCCTCCTCGAACGAGATGGTATAGGGCATGGTGGCGCGCACCCACATGGCTCCTTCGTCGAGATGCGGCATGAATTCGCCGCCGATGAAGGGAACCAGAAGTAGCGAAGCCAAGAAAATGACGGTGGCGATCACCATCGTAAGATTCGGTCGGTCCAGGCACCACCTCAGTTCCGAAGCGTACTCGTCCTTCAGCCAGTCGTAAGCGCGGTTCGCTTTTTCCTTCACACCTTTTTTGAACCAGTAAGAGGCCAACACAGGCACAAAGGTCAAGGTGAAAATCAGCGAACCGAGCAGCGCCCAGGACATGGTTTCTGCCATCGGGTGGAAGAGCTTACCGGATGGGCCACGCAGCGCGTAGATGGGAATGTAACCGGCGAGGATGACCGCGATGGAATAAAAAATTGGCCGATCCACGTCGCGCGCGGCGGCAAGGATCACGTCTTGAAGTTTGTAATCCTGCCCGTGGCGCGCGGCTAGTTCGCGGTGAATATTTTCCATCATCACTACCGTGCCATCGATGATGATCCCGAAATCGATTGCCCCAATGGAGAGCAGGTTCGCCGGAATGCCGCGTGCGTGCAGGAAAATGAAAGAAAACAGCAGGCTCAGCGGGATGGTCAGAGCAACAATGATCGCCGCACGCACGCTAACCAGGAAGAAGATCAAGACGATCAGCACCAGGCCCATGCCGAGCAGCATGTTGTGCTCGACCGTGTCGATGGTCACCTGCACCAGGTCGCTGCGGTCATAGTAAGGCCGGACCCTCACATCATTCGGCAGCAGGTCGCGGTTAATCTCCTTGGTCTTTTCTTCTACCCGTTTGAGGACATTCTGCGTTTGCTCACCCGTAAGCATCAGGATGACGCCTTCGACCCGGTCATCATCGTTCTGGAAACCGAATTCTCCCAGGCGCGGAGCGTGGCCGATCGTGACCTCGCCAATGTCGCGGATGCGTACAGCCACTCCGTTGTTATTGCCGACGACGATGTCACCTATGTCTTCGGTCTTGTTTACCAATCCAAGCCCACGAACGTAGAAAAATTGCGAACCCTGCGAGTAAAAACCACCGCCGGCATTGGCGTTGTTCGCGGCCAGCGCGTTGAGCACTTGCGGCAAAGGAATGTGGTAGCTGTAGATTTTGGCCGGATCGAGCAGCACCTGGTATTGCATCACTGTGCCGCCGAAGCCTGAGTCGTCAGCCACACCGGGCACGGACTTGTAAGCGCGCTCAATCACCCAGTCTTCGTAAGTCTTCAGCTCTTGCGGCGTTCGGTCTGGACTTTCGATTACATAGCGATAGACAAGGTTGGATGGGCTCGACAGCGGTGCCAGGCTGCCGGTCACGCCCTGGGGCAATGCGGCGGTCGAAAGCCGTTCGAACACGACCTGCCGGGCAAAATAATCGTCGGTGTTGTCTTCGAATGTCATGATCACATCAGACAGGCCATAGAGCGAGATCGACCGCATGAACGCCATGTGCGGAACGCCATTCATCTGCAGCTCGATGGGCAGCGTCACCAGTCGCTCGATTTCCTCAGCCGCGTGCCCGGGCCACTGCGTAATGACTTCGACCAGCGGCGGGGAAAGGTCCGGGTAAGCGTCGACCGGCATTCGTTGGAACGACAGCGCTCCGGCGACGAAAACGAGCAACGCCAGCATCAAGATCAGGAAGCGCTGACGGAGGGCGAATTGAACGATGTGATGAATCATCCCCGGTTGCGTTTCTCAGTGCTGGAGCGAATTCTGGAATTGCAGGAAAAGGCTGCCGTCGCCGACCACGTGATCGTCTGCCTGCAGCCCGCTGAGGATTTGTGTTTTTCCGGCCTGGGTCTCCCCGAGTGTGACGTCGCGCCGGGCGAACTGTGCCGATCCGGTTTGCAGATAAACGTACGGCATGTTTTGCTCGTCGCGCAAAACTGAGGAGTTGGGAACAAACAGCGCGTTGTGAATCACACCCGCCTGCACCTCCGCCGTTACGTACATCTCCTTCTTCAGGCGCTCGCCTGGATTGGCGGCCGCAATGCGCGCCTGCAGCGTGCGTGTGTTGGGGTCGAGAGCGGGAGAAATATACTCGATCTTCCCGCGCACCACTCCCGGATACGATTCATTCTCGATCGTCACCGGGTCGCCCACGTGCACGTAGGCCACATCGTTCTGATAGATGTTGACCAGAACCCACACCGAACTCATGTCCGACAGCGTGAAACACTGCGTAGCGCCGGCCGCCAGCAATTGCCCCGCAGAGCACTGGCGATCCACCACCTCGCCCGCCACCGGCGAGAATAGCGGAATTTCCGCGGAGGGTGGCTTGGCGACAATCGTTTCCGGATCGGCTATCCCGAGGACGCGTATGGCGTCCGCGCTGGATTCGAAGTCCGCCTTCGCCTGGGTTCGGGTCGATTCCGCCTGATCGAGGTCGGCCTGGGCTATGGCGCCATGCGAATAGAGATCTTGCGCCCGGCGGTAGAGCTTGTCCGCGAGCTGGAAGGCGTCGCGTGCCTTGAGGTAAGACGCGCGCAGCAGCGAGTAATCGGGACTGGCGACGTAAAGCAATGCCTGGCCGGCGATCACGTGCTCGCCCTGCACGACCATAACGCGGCTGACCGGCCCACCCACCTGCGTGATTACCGGCGTGGTCTTAAAGTCGTTGTACTGGACGGCACCACTCAAGCGGAGAACACGCGCCATCGGTCCCTGCGTGATGGTCACGACCTGGATATGAGACATCTGGTCGGAGGGCAGCGAGAACAGCTCGGCCCTGGACTCCGAACTTTCCCCCGTCGAGAACGAAGTCATCTTGCTGGCCTGCTTCGCTGGGCCGCCGCAACCTTCGACTGCGAGCAAGGCCGCCGACACGGCGGCGACTGCGGCGAAGCTCCGACACCTCCGCGCCCAAGCGCTCATGGCAGGTTCCTCGTCCCCACGGCCTCTTTCAACTGTTCGAGAGCCGTCATATAAGAAGCCAGCGCCTGCCGATAGGCCAGCTGAATGGACCGGTAGCTGCGCTCCGCATCGAGGAAGTCCAGCAAGCTGGCAGCCCCGCGCCGATACGCATATTCGCTGATATCCCGCGAATCCTCCGCCTGCCTAAGATACCCGGATGTATAGAGCTGCACCACCTCGTCGTTGCTTCTGAGGGCCTCGTACGCGTTGGCGACGTCGGAGAGAACCGTATCACTGGCCTCTTGCTGCTGCTCCTGCGCCTGAGTCAGCGCGTAACCCGTGCGCGCGATCTCTCCTTGATTTCGATTGAAGACGGGTAGCTCAAAATTAACAAAGATCGAGGCCGTGTTCTCACCGGAGACATGCGTGAAGTCGTAGGTACCGTTTACATCCACCTTGGCGTTCGCTTTCGCCAGAAGAATTTGGCTCTGTGCGGCGGTGATGCCTAACTCTGCCGCCCGGTAGTCAGGGCGTTCGCGCAGACCCTTCAGCTGCAAGTCTTCGAGGTTCCCTGGCACGGGCTGATATTCCAGTTCGCCAATCACGTCGAAGCCAGCCGGTACCGCGTTGTAGCCCAGAAACTCCCGCAGGCCAACCAGCGCCTGCACCTTCGCCAGGCGAGCCGAGGAGACGTCGGTCTGAAATTGCAGAAGCTGCAGCTCGATCTTGAGATAATCCCCTTCGCTGAGGGCGCCCGCCTTGAGTTGTGCCTGGCTGATATCAACCGTCTTCTGAAAGCTTTGCAGATCCTGAAGCGCGAATTGAAGAGTGGATTCCGCCAGTAATACGCTGACGAATTGCTGGCCTACATTGAAAGCCAAAGTTCGTTCGGCGTCGGTGACTTGGGCTCGTGTGACGGCAGTTTGATCGCGAGCGGCTTGCAGTCGACGTTGCCGCTTGTGACCACGTTCGAACAGGTACCCAATCCCAATATCGAACTGCTGAGTCTCATTCAGGTTTGTCCCCGAAAAATCCTGCGGACTAAAAAATGGGACAAACTGGCTATCCGCTCCCAGCGTCGGATTGGGACGAAGGTTCGCGGTAATCTCCTGGGCCTGATTCTGAAGAATCAGAGTCCTCGTGGCTCGAAGGGAATGGTTGTGCGCCAACGCCAGATCGATGGCCTGATCAAGACTGATGAGCGTCGCATTTTGTCCACTGCCTGCCCCTACCAGCAAGAGGAAGAATATCGCAGCCGCGGCGAACATCCGAGGGCACCTGGATGGCATAAGGGCTGAGATCAAAACGCACTCGTTGAGCGCAAGATCTCGAACGGACTTCGAGCCGCACCAATACTTCGCTTAAGCTCGGCCGTCCGTATCATCCTCCTGGGCAAGACCACGATTGAAGCACGACGGAATCATTCTAATGCACAATCACGACTAGGGCCGCTGCGGCGAGGGCCGGTCAACCCATCGCGGCGATGCGGTTCTGATTCGACTTGGTTACCGGTATCTGCGGCGAACCCCGCTACCCGCCTCGGCGAAAGCATCTTTTGTCCCGTATTGGGACCCGCGAAAAATGTGTGAACAGTCCGCTCTACAATTTCCCGGTTCCGAATGCCAGAAAAGCGCCACAGGACACACGAAACAGAAGAGTGTTTCGTAATCAACGACAATGGCGTGTTTGATAACTGACTATCTTTTCGATTACAGTTTCGTCTCTACGTCGTCTACAGTTGTAAAGTGTTCAGCTTGTTGCGAGCTCTTTACAAGATATTTGTGTACGTGCAACAAAACTTTGGATGATTGGTTTGTCGGACGCCATGCCGTTCCTGACCGCGGCTGGCAGGGGAGAAGTATGCTGACTCGACGTTATGTTCCTGGAATTCTTGTCCTCGTTGTTGTTCTTTTTGTCTCAGTCGCTCTGAACGCTCAGGATTTCGCCTCAATCACCGGTGTCGTAACCGACCCAACAGGCGCGGTCATTCCAGACGTCAGCGTCACTCTCCAGAATCCGCAGACTGGCGTCATGTCCAAAGGCGTTACCAATGCTTCGGGGTCATATACGCTCAATCAAATCAAGCCGGGACCCGGCTACAAAATCGAATTCAGCAAAGACGGCTTCAAGTCCGCCGTGGTCTCCGGGCTTTACCTGAACGTGGACGCCACCCGTGTACAGAACGCCCAGTTGAATCTTGGAGGAACCAGCGAGACGGTTGAAGTATCGGCCGCGAATCAGAACGTCACCATCGACACCACCGACGCGACAGTAGGAAACAATGTTCAAGTGCAGATGTTGAATGACTTGCCGATCGAGGACCGAAGCAGCCCCTCGGCGCTCTTCGTCCAACAGCCGGGCACGACCCTGGACGGCTCGGTAACGGGTGCCCGCGTTGATCAAAGTCGAGTTACGGTGGATGGCCTCGACGTCAACGACATGGCTACGGGCCAGTTTGGGGCCATTGTCGCCAACGCCCCGGTGGACTCTGTCCAGGAATTCCGCGGAGTGGAGGCTGGCTTTCTGTCCACTGCGAACGGAGGTGGCGGCGGCCAGTTCGAACTCGTAACCCGCAGCGGTACGAATTCGTTCCACGGTGCGTTGGTGGAGTACCACCGCGACACGGACCTGGAAGCCAACGACTGGTTCAATAACAACGATGGCGTTCCGCGGCCTCCGCTCATTCGGAATCAGTTCGGCGGCAATATTGGCGGGCCGATTCTCAAGAACAAGCTGTTGTTCTTTTTCGATTACAACGGTCGCCGCGACACCCTCTCGAATTTGGTGGAACGCACCGTTCCACTGGACTCCTTCCGTGACGACGGTATCATTCAATACATCAACTCCTCGAATAGCGTCGAGTCCTTGACCTCGACGCAGGTAAAGGCGCTCGATCCCCAGCACATAGGCTTCAATTCTGCGTTGCAGAGCCTCTTTTCCAGCCGCTATCCTCACGCGAACGACCTGTCCGGAGCGTACGGAGACGGCCTCAATACGGCCGGTTACCGCTTCGACGCTCCCTTCCCGTACAAAGAAGACGATTATGTTCAGAGGGTCGACTATACGTTGAACGATAGAATGAAGTTCTGGGGGAAAGGCAGCTTCACCAGAACCAAGGGCACCGAAAGTGCGATCTGGTTCCCTGGCGATCCACCAACCTACCCCTTCATCGATCAAAGCTATACCTGGGTAGTGAGCCAAATCTGGACCCTTAGCAGCACCAAAATCAACCAGGTGTCTTACGGGGAAGTATTCGAAAATTACAACTTCCCGAATACTTACAACCCGACCGGCGTCACTCAATACGGCGCGGTGGGTGGGAACGGCACCGGAGGCGCGATCATCTCGGGCCCTTATGGCAGTGCTATCAACGCGCAAGGCCGGACCTACCCCATCCCAGTCGTTCGTGACGACTTCAATTGGGACAGAGGTACGCACAGTTTCCAGTTTGGCGGCACCTTCAAGTGGCCCAAACCGAGCGGCTACACCATCCTCAACTACAACAGCCCGACGATCGGATTGGGCGGAAATACTCCCCAGTTGAACCCTAGCTTAGAGCCTGCCGATATTTGTCCGAACACATCAAATGTCTGCGGATACGCGCCCGGACTGTATGACGCCGCATTCGCCTTAGCGCTGGCTCCATACAGCGCAGTCGGCAGCACCTTCAACTACAACGCCCAGGGCAACGCATTCCCCCAGGGCTCAGGCCAAACCCGGACCTACCGTTATTACGAAACCGAGCTCTATTTCGGGGATACGTGGAAGGCCCTGCCCAAGCTCACCGTCTCCTACGGACTTCGCTGGGTCAATTACACCGTGCCCTACGAAGTTAACGGGATCGAGTCCATCGAGAACGCTCAATTCAACTCCTACTTCGCAGATCGTGTCGTACAAAGCTCGACCAGCCAGTCCGGCAACCTCGCGGTCCCGTTGATCGCCTATTCACTCGGCGGAAAGGCGAATCACGCCCCTGGATATTTCAAGCCGACGTATAAGAACTTCGGGCCGAGGCTTGCTTTCGCCTATAGCCTTAATCCGAAAACCGTCTTCAACGCCGGTGCGGGCATACTCTTCGATCAAACAGTAATCAATGCCGTGCAGTACCAGCAATCCCAGTTCGATTATCTCTTCCAGGCGGGCGTTACCCAGCCCTTCGGAACTACGGGCGATGCAAACGGCTCCCTGACGACCGATACGCGATTCACAGGCCTGAACGCGCCGCCTCCGCCACCCACTGCGCCTACGATCACCAAGCCTTTCTTACCCTATGTCTCTGGGTCGGGGTCCAGCGCAGTTCCTTTTGGACTGGCGAATGGTTCGGCGTTCAACGAAATCATCGACCCCAACCTCAAGACTCCGTATTCGATTCAGTACGGTTTCGGGGTTCAAAACCAGATTCCAGGCGGGTTCATCTTGAAGGTCAACTATGTCGGTCGGCTGGGCCGGCGCTTGCTCGCGCAAGTGGATGCTGAGCAACTAATCGATTACGCCGATCCCGTATCGGGGCAGTTAATGTCCCAGGCATTCGCAAACGTCACTCAGGCGTTGCGCAGCGGCGCCACGGTTAACCCGCAGCCCTTTTACGAGAATGTGATGGTGCCCGGCACCGGAGTCGCATTAGGTGTCCAGAACAACACACAGGTTGTTTCTCAGTTGCTCGGTACGTACGCTCAACGGGGCGATTTTGCGGATACCACGCAACAGCTAGCGTCGCTTCAGCCGTACGGTCTCGGTCTGCCCGCAAACGTTGGCATGGCCGCTCAGTTTTCCGAGAACACGTTTTACACCAATCAGGGGTTCTCCAACTACAACGGACTGTTGGTAACTCTGCACAAGAATCTGACGAATGGGCTGGTATTCGATCTCAATTACACATGGTCCCATTCGATTGACAATGTCTCATTGGTCGCCAACTCCGTGGCTTTTGGTGGATATGGATTCATCTGCGACGAGCTGCGGCCGCGGGAATGCCGAGGCAATTCCGACTTCGATGTCACCCAGTATTTCAACGGAAACTTCGTCTACGATCTCCCGTTTGGACGAGGAAAAAGTTTTGTCGGCGGAGCGCCTCGCTGGCTCAACGAAGTTATCGGCGGCTGGAGTGTCAGTGGCCTGCCCAGCGTGCATACCGGCCTTCCCTACTTTGCTGCCGCCAATGCGTTTGTTGCGGGATACTCAAACAATGCGCCCGGCATTCTGACCGGCCCGATCTCGGATCTGAAAATAAAGTTGAACGGCGGTAAAGGCCAAACCCTTTACGCCTACTCGAATCCGAGCCAGGCCAATGCCGACTATACCGGTCCGGTAGGCTTCCAGATCGGTTCGCGCAACAACCTGCGTGGCCCAAGGTATTTCGACTTGGACTTGGGGCTGGGCAAAGCTTTCCCAATTACCGAAAAGGTAGGCCTGAAGTTCCGCGCGGACGCTTTCAATGCGTTGAACCACCCCAACTTCAATACGCCTTGCACCGACATCACTAACGTCTCGTGTCTGTTCGGTACTATCTCAAGCACCATCGGCACCGGGATCAACAACGGAGCCGACGCATCGCGCGTGTTGCAAGTATCTCTGCGCCTGGAGTTCTAGCCGGAGACCGAACTGACCGCCTTTGCCGCAGTGAAAGGTGATAGCCCGTTCTACTCGTGTGGGTAGCCCATAGCGCAGCCCCGTCAACTCAACCGCCTGTGAACGGTTGCCGGGGTATGTCGCATCGTCAACTATCTACTCTGCGCCCCGTCGAAGAGTTGGAACTCTCGGATGCATGGCGTGCCGGATGCCGTGAGAATGTTGAGTCGAACATGCCGTGTTGTCACCCGAGGGAAGATGTCGATTTTCTTATGCCCGATCGTAGTTCCTGAATACACCGGCCGCCATTTTGAGGCGTCCATGACCTGAATCGTGTATTTCTGCACACTCTGCCCATTCACCAGCCACTCCATGGTAAGTGCGCGGTCAAAGCTGACGGGCTGCGCGAATTCCAAATCGATGATCGCGGAATGCGATCCCTTCGGCGCCGACCATGTTGTGTCAGGATCGGAGTCGAGCGCGGTCCTGAACTTCGAAGCGTTGCTGGCGCGCGGCGCCAGATTCCTCTCGGACGCGTAGGTCGCGCGAATGGCATCGCCGAAATCATTGAGGCGGCGCACGTCCGCGTCGGGAAGCAGACCCCGGTTGT
>Ga0302324_100022599_pt1 | contig 12212 bp, 9 predicted proteins | sample Palsa_T0_1_FD_201949 | JGI IMG/M metagenome (GOLD analysis project Ga0302324, IMG submission 201949) | Peat permafrost microbial communities from Stordalen Mire near Abisko, Sweden - Palsa_T0_1 | ecosystem: Environmental > Terrestrial > Soil > Palsa > Peat permafrost | place: Sweden: Abisko...
TAGGCCCATCTGTTGTCCGGCGTAGTTGATGGTGCGGGTCAGCGAGGTGCGGAAGCCGGAGAGATGCGAGCCGCCATCGACCGTGTTGATGTTGTTGGCGAAGCTGAAAACGGATTCGGAGTAGGCATCGTTGTACTGGAGACCGATTTCGATGTGCACCTCGTCTTTGTCGGCTTCCATGTAGATCGGTTTGTCGTGCAAGACGGACTTGCCGCGGTTCAGATGCTTGATGAATTCGGCGATGCCGCCGTTGTACTTGAACTCGGCACGTTTGGCTTCGCCGGTCTTCGAATCGGTCTGGCGCTCGTCGGTGAGCGTGATGACCAGTCCCTTGTTTAGAACCGCCAGTTCGCGCAGACGCTGCGAGAGGGTGTCGAAGTTGTATTCGACGGTGGTGGTGAAGATTGTTTTGTCGGGAACGAAGTGGACCTTCGTGCCGGTCTTTACTTTGGCGGCGCCAGTCTTCCTCAGCTTGCTGGTGGGCTCGCCTTTGGAGTAAGTCTGCTCCCAGGTGAAACCGTCACGCCAGATTTCGAGATCTAATTCTTCACTGAGCGCGTTGACGCAACTTACGCCTACGCCGTGCAGGCCTCCCGAAACCTTGTAGGAGTTACTGTCGAACTTGCCGCCTGCGTGCAGGGTGGTCATCACGACCTGGGCGGCGGGAATTTTCTCTCCGTCGATGTCCATGTTGTCGACGGGAATTCCGCGTCCGTTGTCGATCACGGTGATGGAGTTGTCGAGGTGGATGGTGACCTCGATTTTGTCGGCGTGGCCGGCTAGCGCTTCGTCTACGGAGTTATCGACGACTTCGTAGACGAGGTGATGCAGACCGAGCTCGCCGGTCGAGCCGATGTACATGGCGGGACGCTTGCGCACCGCTTCCATGCCGCCGAGGACCTTGATCGAGTCGGCGGTGTAATCGCCGTTGGTAGTATTGCCGTTCTTGTTTTTCGCGTCGTTGTTCTTCGCGTCTGCGCTCTTCTCAGCGACGAGTTCGGCTTGCAATTCTTTGGTTGCCATTCCGCTCCGTGGGAAATGCCGGATGCGACGCCTGAGGGGAGACGAATCCGAGACTGTTGGGTGAGCTCAACTTATTGAATTTTCTGCTATTTAGCGCTCACCGAGGCTGACTTTATTCTAACACAAAAAGGGCGGGTTTTGAGGCTGGAATCGAGAGCATAAACCGCGCTTTTTCTGGAGTTTGAAGAGGTATGCACGGAGGGGATCGGGCGCAGATAGACCCTCTGCCGAAACAGCTCGAATCGGTGCGGAAATCCTACGCCGGCTGGTGAATGTCGTTCGCTGCTAGTGTGCCGGTTTTGGCGCGACGCTGAAATGGAGGCTGTCCATTAACTCATCGAGATCGTCTTCGCTGCCGGCGATGAAGGTGAAGGAAACGATTTGCCCCTTCGTAAGCAGGACGAGGGTGCACTGGCGCATGGTCAGTTTGTCATTGAGTGGCTTGGTGAAATCGGCACGCAGCAGTTGCCGTGATTCAACTTCCAGCGGGTAGGGATAGCCATCCGCCTTGAGGCCTCCGGCGGTTGCGAGTTCGGTGAGTGGGCCGAGGTAGTCCTCGGCTTTCTTGAGGCCGGGATAGGAGGCTGCACTCTCGTAGGCGATCACGACCGCGGAATTGATTTTGTCGGCGACGGCCTCGGGAGGATGCTCGAAAACCGCGAGCAGGACATCCGCCTTGCCAGCGGCGGCGTTTCCCTTTTGCATCTCTTTGGTGCGATCTACCCAGCCATAGGGAATCTGATAACGGAATCCGAAAGTGGCATTGCGGTAGAGCTGCGCGTCATCGCCGCTCGTGTCAGGCTTGGGGGGCGGCGTGGCAACTGGCGCAGCTTTATTTTGCGCCTGTAGGGGGAAGGTCAGGCACATGGAAGCGAGCAGCACAATCATGGATGTCGCTAGTCCAGAGTTGCTGCGGCGACAGGCAGCTGCCGAGCTGCGCTCGGCTTGGACCCTTCGACTTTGCTCAGGGCAGGCTCGCGAGGGCGCCCGTCCCCACACTAGCAACGCACAATCGCGCATACATTCTCATGCTATCAGCGTCGGGCGGTTACTCGACGAGCATGCAATCTCCGTAAGAGTAGAACCGGTATCCAGAATTGACCGCGTGCCGGTAGGCGTTCATCACGAAGTCCTTTCCGCCGAGCGCACATACCAGCATCAGCAGGGTAGATTGCGGCAGATGAAAGTTTGTCAGCAGCGCGTTAACGATACGAAACTGGTATCCGGGATAGATAAACGCGTCTGCCTCGCCTTGCCCGGCCGCTATCCAGCTGTCTGTTTGTAGGGCGGCGGCGTGTTCTAAAGTGCGGACGGTGGTTGTTCCCACTGCCACCACGCGCCGTCCGTCGGCTTTCGCCTGGTTGACGGCGCGCGCCGCCTTCGCTGAAATCTCGTACCACTCCCGATGCAGATTGTGGTCTTCCACCTTTTCTACTCGTATCGGCTGAAAGGTGCCTAGCCCGACGTGCAACGTGATCTCGGCAATTTCAATTCCGCGAACGCGAATCTGCTCCAGGATTTCCGGGGTGAAGTGCAACCCGGCCGTTGGCGCCGCCACCGATCCTGCCATTGACGCCAGTGCTTGCGCGTATACGGTCTGGTAGCGATCTCTGTCCTCGTCCTTCTCCCTCGCCCGATCGTCGGAGTTGGGGCGGTTTATGTAGGGCGGAAGAGGCACGTGTCCGATGCGCTCGATACGGGCAAAGAAATCGGTGACCGGAGCGAAGCGGATGCGCCGTTCGCCGAAACTTCCGCGCTCTGTTACCTCGGCTTGCAGTTCGGGTGAGCCGTCTTCGAGTGGACCGCCGGGCGGACCATTGAAGTAGAGCTTTTCCCCGATCCCAATCTTGCGCCCGGGCCGTACCAGGCACTCCCACTCATTCGGGTCGTCCGACAGCTGGCGGGTCAGCAGAACTTCGATTCGACCGCTGAGAAAATCTCGCCGCGCCGGATTCTGCGGGCTCAGGGACTGAGCTCGTTGTCCACTGCGGTGGCCGTACAGCCGGGCGGGAAACACCCGGGTGTTGTTCACGATCAGGAGATCGTCCGACCGCAGCAAGCTGGGAAATTCGCTGAATTTTCGATCCTGCCAGCTCCCCGGCCGATCGTTGCGTGCTGGATCAGCATTCGGCCGATGCAGGTGCAACAGGCGCGATCCGGCGCGATCCGGCAAGGGTTCCTGTGCAATGCGTTCGGGCGGCAAATCATACTGGAAGTCCGAGACCAGCATCGAGGAGATTATAGGGTTCGTCCATAAGTTTATAGCCGGCTGCGGCCGGAGCCACGGCGGGAAATCATCGCATTCTATTTACACATCTTGACCTGTTAGTGGTTGTAAGGTGTCCGAGACGTGCTGTACCATGACCGCGCAAGGTTTCCCCATGGCCAGCGACCGCCAGAATCGGCTAGCGATTGTGCAGTTCGGCCGCCTGCTGCACGAAAATAATTTTGTTGCGGCCACCGACGGAAACCTGTCCGTCCGTCTCGACGAAGAACGCCTGCTGGCGACTCCCACCTGCATCAGCAAAGGCCGAATGCGTGCTTCCGACATGGTGATCGTGGACATGGACGGAAAACGTCTCGCTGGCAAGCGCAGAGTTTCAAGCGAGATAGGCATGCACCTGCTGATCTATCGCCTGCGGCCCGACGTGAATGGCATCGTTCACGCGCACCCGCCGACCGCCACGGGATTTGCGGCTTCCGGATACGATCTGACCCGGCCGCTGGTCTGTGAGGTTGTCGTGGGATTGGGCTCGATCCCGCTAGCCCGCTACGGCACTCCGGGGACGCCCGAGCTGGCCGATGCCCTCGAACCGTTGATTCCGCACCATGATGCCATTCTGATGGCGAATCATGGCGTCGTGACTTTCGGTTCGTCGCTCGAGAGCGCTTACATGAGGATGGAGACCGTGGAGCACTTCGCAAAGATCGCGCTGGTCACGCACCTGCTCGGCAATGAGCAACCGCTCGGTGAAAAAGAAGTGGAGAAACTCCAGGAAGTGCGCCATCGCTACAACGGTGGAGGACCCCCGGCCCCAGCCCTGTCGCGGCGGATCATCGTGTGAACGATCATCGCGTGAACGATCTTCAGTCAGTTGACGAATCGAAAGAGACGGCTGGCAGTCGACGATAGAGTTAGTCCCCTCCGATACGAAACCTCAGCCCCACGCGAAAGTTCGCCGTCATCGCGGGATATCCCACTACTTCGTTGTAATGAGCGTTGAGTACGTTCCCGACGGCGGCATATGCGGTAAATCGGGAATTGATGGCATACCATCCGCCGAGATCGACACGCGCGTAGCCGGCGGCATGATCAACGAGGTTGTCCACAAAATCGGAATCCGGACGCCGGCCCACGAAGCTTCCTCCCAGATTCGCTCCCCACCGCGTCCCCAGATAACTGAGGAGCGTGGTTGCCGAATGCTTGGGTCGGCGGAGCAGGGGATCTCCCGGAATATACGGATAAGAGCAAGGATTTACTGCCGTACAAAGAGGATTCTCAAGTATCTCGGTCGAGGTATAGGTGTAGGCCGTATTCAACGACAACCCCTTCCGGATTCTTCCCTGAATTTGAACTTCAGCGCCCTGTGCGAGGGATTGCTGCACATTGAAATACTCACCCAGCGTTCCCGGAGGGTATTGCCCGATGTACGTCACCGTGTTGGTCCCGTATTCAATCTGATCGTGGAAGAGATTATTGAAGTAGGTCGCATTCACGGCCCAACGCCCCGCTAGTAAACTCTGCTGGAAGCCAGCTTCAAATGCCCGCGTGCGCACCGGCAGGAGGCCGCGGTTGGGGACAAAGCCCTCGGCAACGGTAACGAAGGTCTCCTGGAAGTCGGGTTCCATGAAGGCCGTGGCATAGGAAAACCGCAAACGCGTTCCAGAAAAGAAATCCCCACCGCGCAGTGCCAGCAGGGTCAGCGCCACCCTCGGCACGCCCGTGTTGCCGTATGTGCTGCTGTGAACGAATCGCCCGCCCGCGATGACGGACAGTCTGCCTAGCGTGAGCTGTTGTTGCAGGTATGCATCCTGGTCGAGGCGCTGGCCATTGGTTGCCGGGGGATAGGCGGGGTATGAAAACAATGCGTTTTCGTTTTCGATGCGATAACCAAAGGTCGAGTGGGCCCATGTGCGCTCCGAGTAGTCGCCCTGATATTCGAATGCCGTGTGGTTCACGTGCTCGTCGTAAAGGGCCGAAAAATTGTAGGTATTTCCGTCGGGGCTGTTATCGGTATAGCGATAGAAGTAATCAGACACAGTAAAGCGATGCTGCCAGCCCGAGGGAGCAGCGACGTTGAGTTCGACGCTTCCGAGCAGAGTGTTAGTATGAGCATCCCCAACCGTAAGCGGCGCGACGAGTGGATCGCCATTAAAATCCCATGCGCCCGGAAGACCTGCATAACTGTTGGAGTGGCGCACACGCACGCGCAAAGACACCTCGTCGCTTAGAGCCGCGCCGACATTGGCACCCTCCAGTGAATCCGAGTAAGCGTTATTTACGCCCTGTCCGTCGGTGTTGAACTGGTCGCCAAAAAAGTTGTAATCGAAGCGCCCGTGGGCGCCAGCCAAAGATGCGTAGCCATTGGCAGTCCCAAAATTTCCGCCATCTGCGCCGAAGCGGAGCTCAGGCACCGGAGTGCTTCCGGTGCGCGTCCACACCTGGACCACGCTGGTCATGGCATCGGAACCGTACAAAGTGCTCTGTGCGCCCCGCGCGAATTCCAGGCGATCGGTTTGCGCCAGGGGCAGGCTGCCAAAATCAAACGTCTCGCCGGGTTCGCTGATGTAGACGCCGTCGACAATCACTTTGTTGTAAGTGGACTCGCCGCCGCGGACAAACAGCGAGGAGAGGCCGCCGCGTTGCCCGTAAGTATTCACGACGGCACCCGGCAGGAAGCGCATGGCATCGTCAGCCCCAACAGGCTGCATCAGTTCCAACTGTCCGCTGCTAAGAGTGTCAACGTCGGCGCCCGCAGCCTGGGTCGGAACTGGAGTGCGGGTCGCGGTCACGACCACGGTTTCCGCTGCTGTCGCCACGCGCAGCTTGACCGTTATAGCTTCAGAAGTGGAAGAGAGGTCCACCGTCTCTGCCGCGAAGCCCGGAGCCAATACCTGGACGCGATAAGAACTCGACGCCGTCTCGCGAAAAATCACCACCCCTTCGGCGGACGTGTTTTGCAAGGCCACGGGTTTCCCCAGTTTGAGCAATTGCACCTGCGCGCCCGCAACGGCGGCGTCTTGAGGATCGACGACTTTGATTTTGATTTCGGCGGAAGCGATCGACAGAAAGATGGACAGCAGAAAAAATACATCAGCGAATACACGAGAACAGCGCATGCACGTCTCCTTTATCACGCGAAAGGGTTGTGTGGACGGTTCACGCCGGTCTCCTGGCTTCGCGAGTAAGGATGTGAGCTTCGGCCCAGCATCCGGTGGCTACAACCGGCCTTCCCAGGGTTGTCTTTTCAGATATCCCCAGTGACCCGTTGCGATGTCCTCGCTTACAGTTGCGCGGCAGCGCGGGATTTGCACCCGCTTCCCATAGCGCCAGCATGTAGCTGGCCTACGATCATGCGCGAACCTAATTTTGAGAAAGAGCAAAAACAGCTGCCCGTAAATCTACCGGGCAGCCCGATACAAAGTCAAACGACTCTCCACTGGTAGTTCTTACAGGATGGGAAACTCCGCCGATCCGACTTGGGCTACGTGCTCTTCGGCGAACCTCGTGACGCGTTCGAGCGCCGTTTGAATCTGCGCGTGAAACTCCGCCATGCTCGCATCGTCGGCTTCGGATGGAACTCGAATCTTGATGCTGAAGCGCACCAGCGCCTTCGAGAAAGGCTTCGGGATCATGAGGGCATCCCAGGTATTAAGGACCCAGGCGTTGCTGAGCCCCACGTAGAACGCCGCCATCGGCAAACCGCTGGCACGTGCCAGCAGCACCGGGCCAGGCTTGGCCACATACTTAGGGCCACGGGGACCGTCGATCGTAAACACCACCGGAATGCCTTGCTCTAATTGGCTTCTCAAGCCGAGCAGCGCCGGCGCTCCTCCGCGGGTGCTCGATCCTCTCACCGCGACGAAGCCAAGTCTTTCGATGGTGCGAGCGATGTATTCGCCGTCAAAGCTGCGGCTCACCATTACGGCGGCGCCAGCCTTTCTCCATAGCCATGCACCGGCGAACACGGCCCGGTGCCAGAAGGAATAAATCACCGGGTTCTCGTAAGTCGCGTGCGGAGGCGACGGCGGTTCTTCCCACGATATCGAGTAGCGGAGAGTCGGGCCGATCAGCGAAATGGCCAGATAACCCGCCCAGCTGATGAGCCACAGAAGCAGTCTTTGCCGCAGCGAGAATCGTTGCGTCTCCAAAGCCGAGGGCGGCTCAGGCTCAACTGCGGCGGAGGAAGAACTCACGCGGATATTGTAGCTGGATAGAACGGTTTAACCGCTGGCCGACAGCCGAAGTCGGGTTTAGCTAACCTTCCAGATAGGCCACGATCCACTCTTTCAGCCGTTGCCGCCGTTCGTCGGTCGGGTCAAAGCGAACTCCGAAGTTCTTGTTGGGTTTTTTCCACGTGACGTTTCCACGCACCCAGACGCGCGGCAGCGTCAACAAGGAAAACGACACTTCGACCATACTTCCTATCTCGGGCACGTGATGGCCCTTGAGCGACATCCCGCCTGAACTGACCTCCTGGCTGGTGGCTGTCATGCGGCCACCATCGGATATCACGACTCCAACCTCCGTCATCACCGGGATACGCACATAGCGGCGGAATTCGTGCAGCACCAGCATTTTGGTCGAGCGCACCAGTTTCATTGCCGCCGACCGCTCCAACGGTTCGTGAAACACGGCGTTGAGAAGGCATAGCTTCGAATAACGCATGGCATCCTGCACGGTCCCGCCCAGCCCGTAAATGATGATCCGGCCGTTGGAAGCCGATGCTCGCGTCAGCTCTATGATGTCGCGGGCTGCTTCTCCGAGGGGCAAAACACAGGCCTCAAACTTCTCGCGTTGCAACCGATCCGCGTGCGCGCGGGGGATCAAAACGGTTTCAATTCCAGAGTGGCGGAAACACTCCGTTACCAGCTGCGCAGACGCGTCGGGCAAGTCAATCAGAGCGACGCGCGCGGCCGATTTTCTATGGGCTGGAATGTCGTTGGGAACGGAAGCAATCGAGTTAGGCATGAGTCCCAAAGGGTGGAATCCTCCAAAACCCCATTCTGACGGGCATTTTGGGGGTTGCATAGGTTTCTAAAGGGCTTAGCCCCCTCCAAAAGGCCATTACGTAAGTTGTACTTTGAACCCACCGCCGCCGCTCCCTTTCGTTTTTCGGCGCTGCCGAGACAGGCCCCGTCTCTCCGCCGCTCAACTTGCGTTCAGGTAAGATGTTGCCATCATTGCCTTCGCAGCCCGCTTCTAAAATGATCACTCTGAGCGACATCCAGTCGGCCTTGCGCCGTATTCGCAGTTCCATCTACCTTTCGCCCTGCGCGCGTTCGGAGACATTTTCTGAATCCACCGCCAACCAGGTTTATTTAAAGCTCGATAACCTGCAGCGGACCGGGGCTTTCAAAGAGCGCGGCGCGCTTAACAAGTTGCTCTTGCTCAACCCCGAAGAACGCGCCCGGGGTGTGATCGCGGCCTCGGCCGGAAATCATGCTCAGGGCGTCGCCTATCACGCCGGCAAACTCGGCATCCGCGCCCAGATCTGCATGCCCTTGACCACGCCTCTTATCAAAGTTTCGGCAACGCGCGGTTACGGCGCCGACGTGGTTCTGCATGGCGCCAACTACGACGAAGCTTTCGAAGAGTCCGTCCGCCGGAGCCAAGCAGAGGGCCTCACCCTGGTGCATGCCTTCGATGATGACGCCGTCATCGCCGGCCAGGGGACCATCGGCCTCGAGCTCCTCGAGCAGCATCCTGACCTCGAAGCAGTCGTCGTGCCGATCGGCGGCGGAGGTCTGATTGGCGGCATCGCCTGCGCCCTGAAAGAGTCGAATCCGAAGATTCAGGTGTTTGGAGTACAGCCTTCGCGCCTTCCGTCGATGAAGGTTGCAGTCGCCGAAGGCAAGCCCGTGACGCTCAAGGCAGCTTCCACGATCGCTGATGGCATCGCCGTGCGCCGCGCCGGCGACCGCACGCTGCCGCTGGTGCAGAAATACGTGGACGACATCGTCACCGTGGAAGAAGAAGAAATCGCCAATGCCATCCTGCTGTTGCTGGAGCGCGAAAAGACTCTGGCCGAGGGCGCCGGCGCAGCCGCTCTCGCGGCTTTGGTCAATCGCAAATTGCGCCTGGCCGGCAAGAAAGTTGCCGTCCTTGTGTGCGGCGGAAACATCGACGTCACTTTGCTCTCGCGCATCATTGAGCGCGGCCTGGTCAAAGATGGACGTCTTGTGCGGCTGCGCGTCCACCTTCCTGACTATCCCGGCGCACTCAATCGCCTCACATCCATACTGGCCGAGCATCGCGCCAATATCGTTGAGACCGACTACGACCGTGCGTATCATGGCGTTGGCCTGGGCGAGACTGCGATCGAGATCACCATGGAAACTCGCGGCCCTGACCATATCGCGGAAATCATCTCGGCACTTGGCGCTGCGGGCTATGCGCAGGAACGGGTGCTGTAGAAGGCTTTTCACCGCCGAGACGCGGAGGAAAACCAAGACCTTAGCTAAGGGGAGCACTTAGTGGCACAGTGGAATCACTCAAACTGCTTTCGGAATTTCTCCAACTGTTCCTTTACTTCCGCGACTTCCTGTCGCAATTCGGCTACCTCTCCTTCCAATCGGGTGATGCGCCCGGCGTCTGCCGGATTGCGCTCACCCGCCGCGCTTGCCGGCACCGGCGCTTCCGCTTCCGCCACGTCTCCGGCAAACAGATGTGCGTATCGAGATTCTTTCGTTCCCGGCTGACGGGGCAATACCTTCGCGAGCGGCGGTTCGCGCTGCATCAACTTCTGCAACGCCGATTGCACATCATCGAGCGCTTCGAAGCGGTGCATGCGCTCGGCGCGTCCGCGCAACTCGCCCGGCGTCTGCGGACCGCGCAACAGCAGCACGCACAGCACTGCAACCTCTGGCCGCGTGAAGTTAAACAACTCCTGTAGTCGCTGCTCGTATTTGGTCACCCGGCTGTCGGCGCCACGGGCCGGTCCGGCCATGCGGTGCTGCTGCAGACCGTCCAGCGCATCGCGCACGGCGTCTTCATCCAACTGCATCACCGGATCGCGATTCGTTTTCTGGTTGCAGGCATTCACCAGCGCGTTCAGCGACATTGGATAATACTCCGGCGTGGTGATGTCCTTTTCGATCAGCGACCCCAGCACGCGGACTTCGGTCTCCATCAACCTGAATTCCATGAGTTTCATTCATTGTAATGATTGTGTGGGGCGGCGTCGGCCGCCGCCTGTTCTTTGGTTGCCGAGGGGGTACCCCCTCCCCCTGCGGCCGTGTGGAATCATGAGGTTAGGGTATGAAATCCCCGCAAAACATCGGGCTGAAAGGACTAAGAGGTATAATATTCCAGAATAAGGACTTAGCTTCCTCAACATGGCACTGAATGGCTCTGGGACAGCTTCGACGGCCATTTTGGAAAATTGGCACACTTGTGGCTGCCCCATTCAGGGTGCATTGTCGCACTGAACTGACGGGCATGTCAGTGACGGGGATCACAGCGTGGATGTGACGAAAAAGTGGCATCGGCACGCCAGAGTCGCAAATTACGCAGTCGCCTTAAACATACCGTAGGGGTCTTTCGACTGCGCGACTGCTTCGCTTCGTGGAGCAGCCACTTCGCTCAAGATGACATTTTGTTATGGGGCTGGGCGGACGAATGCGCCCGCTCCTACGTGGGCAGCGGATTCTGCCATCATCGCTCACGTTTTCGTTTGAAAAGATCTGGATCAAGATCAAGATCGAAATCAAAGGCAAAATCAAGGGCAGCGGGCGAGGGCGCCCGCTTCCACACGGACCGATCAGCGCTGGGGAAGATGAGCGTCACGGGCGCTCACGGTATACTCAATAGTTTGTCAAACACATCGTTGTTGAGTACATCCATGAATGAGCAGGCAGCACCACCGCGAGTCCGAATTGACGAACTGGTCCGGCAGCTTCGCGCCTTTCCCGCATCGGCGTTCGATACGACGGAAGAGATCCGGGCGCTGCTCGCGAAGTTACCGGTCGATGAGGCTAGTCTTGCACCTTATCTGACTTGGGACCGTCAGCACTACACTCGCAATCTGATCGACAAGACGAGCCTCTACGAACTGATGGCTATCTGTTGGGAAGTGGGTCAGTACAGTTCGGTGCACAATCATCGCGATCAGAATTGCTGGATGGCAGCGCCGGTCGGTAAGCTGCTGGTCGAGAATTTCCACGTCGGATTTCAGGATATCGGGGCAGGCAAGTGCCAGTTGCTTGCATCTAACACGGTGGAATTAACGGCGGCCAATCCCTGCGCCGTCGATCCGCGGGAACCGGTGCACCGGGTGGTGAATCCGCGCGAAGCGAACCAGCGCGCCGTCTCGCTGCACGTCTATTCGCGTCCCTTCGACACCTGCGTGGTCTATTCGCCCGAGCAAGGAACATGCGGGGAAATCGAACTTCACTACAACACGGCTTTCGGGAGAACAGCACCGCGTAGTCAGTAGCCAGTACCAGCTGCGACAAAGAGAGACTCGATACCGGATCGGGTATCGGCAATTACATTTCAAGGAGGAACAGTGAGGAGATACCTGGGAGTTTTGGCTGGCATGGCTGCGCTGTGTGTGATGTCGTGGGCGCAGACTCCCACTCCAGCTCCCACTGCGGATCAAGCGCCGGCCCAAGCCCAAGCACCGGCACAAGCACCGGCGCAGACGCCGGATCAAGCGCCGGCCCAGGCTCCGGCGCAAGCGCCAGCCCCTGAGGCAACGACGATTCCAACTCCGGCGGAGAAGCCGGCACTACCGGCGCCCGAGTATCCGCGCATCGAATTCTTTGCTGGTGGTTCGTATGCGGAAGCGGGTCTTTTCAACGCCGGACACTGGGCGGGGTTGCCTGGCTGGGACGCTTCCCTGGGCGCGAACCTGACCAGTTGGGTGGGTGTGCTAGTCGATGGCGGCCAATACTTCGGAACTTCAAAAATCCCGACAGCCGTGCCCACACCATTTCCCACCTGCACACCGTTCTGTCCGGGCACT
>Ga0302324_100022604_pt1 | contig 12211 bp, 15 predicted proteins | sample Palsa_T0_1_FD_201949 | JGI IMG/M metagenome (GOLD analysis project Ga0302324, IMG submission 201949) | Peat permafrost microbial communities from Stordalen Mire near Abisko, Sweden - Palsa_T0_1 | ecosystem: Environmental > Terrestrial > Soil > Palsa > Peat permafrost | place: Sweden: Abisko...
CCGCTGGCCTCCTGTGCCTTTCGGAGAAGGTCCGCCCGTACCTCAACCGTGATTTTTCTCATCATTTCCATTCTGAACTCTCCCGCACCATAGTTTATACCAGCATTGGGTATGGTGTTGAAGTACAGGCTTTAGCGACAGCGCAGCAGCTCGGGCTGGTTTGAGACCTGCTCCGGAAAGCCGGTCCGAAAAAGCGTGACGAAAAAGCGTGACACGAAAAAGCGTGACAGACGGGACGTTTGCCCAATCATTACCCGTAAGCATGTGTGATCGCGCAAACTCCCATACCGGTTGAGTGAACCTCCGTCTGTCACGCCTTTCCCTGTCACGCCTTTCCCAACCAGCCCGGAAACCAGTCCCGTCAGGGACGACAGAAAGTAGCCCAGGACGCAGTCCTGGGAACTGGATCTCAGCCCGGAAACCAGTCCCGTCAGGGACGACAGACAGTAGCCCAGGACGCAGTCCTGGGAACTGGATCTCAGCCCGGAAACCAGTCCCGCCAGGGACGACAGAAAGTAGCCCAGGACGCAGTCCTGGGAACTGGATCTCAGCCCGGAAACCAGTCCCGTCAGGGACGACAGAAAGTAGCCCAGGACGCAGTCCTGGGAACTGGATCTCAGCCCGGAAACCAGTCCCGCCAGGGACGACAGAAAGTAGCCCAGGACGCAGTCCTGGGAACTGGATCTCAGCCCGGAAACCAGTCCCGTCAGGGACGACAGAAAGTAGCCCAGGACGCAGTCCTGGGAACTGGATCTCAGCCCGGAAACCAGTCCCGTCAGGGACGACAGACAGCGCGCAACACTTCACGATTGCGACCAAGCGCAAGGCTCTCCTTTGGGCGTGGTGAACGTACCGTCTGGACACCCCTTTCTTAGCGCTGAAGGCTGGCGTAGTATGCCGTTACTGTCGCCGCGTGGCCAGCGTCGTCGATGGCAACGCAATCGATCACACGGTTGCCGTTCTCTCGTTGATACAAAACCGCATAACCCGACGGAGCTAAGAACACCTGATCGAGTTGGAATTTGAGTTGCGGAGCCAGTTCCAAACCTAACCCAAAATGCCTTCTCAATTCCGCGATTCCATGGAGTTTCCCGTCGGCCTTATGCCAACGTGCCCTTGCCGTTTCCACCTCGAATACCACGTCCTTTGAATAATGCGACAGGATGCGCTCAAGGTCATGAGAATTCCATGCTTCGATCCAGTCCTTCGCGTGCGCCAGCGCATCGTCGTATGTCATGCTGACTCCATCCATGAAGGCCTCTCCAGAGGATCGTTTGGCTAAACTGCGTGCACCCCATCCGCGACCGGGCAGCCACCACGTCCGAAACACACGGAGTGATCGCAGAGACGGCAGATTCGTTGCCCCTCCGGGACGGTAGAGACCGAACGGCGAAGAAGCTTAGCCGATATCGCTTGGAGTTGGCTTCTCTCTTCCCGTGAAAGGCTGTTCAGTGCAAGTTCAAGCTGGTTCATCCGTCTCTCCGAAATGACTCGGCATTGATTTCGGCCCGCGTTCGTAGCCTTCAGGCTCACAGTCCTGCCGTCCTGTCCCGCTGAACGTGTGACCAGGCCGGAGAAAACCAGTTTGTCCACCACTCTCACGGTCCCAGAATGCGAGAGCCGAAGAATCTGGCGCAGTTGGTCGATGGAGAGACCAGGCACTTGCACGATCGCGAGTACGGCTGCGCAATGGCCGACAGACTGCGACGTGGATTCCTCAATCGCATCCGACATGGTGCTGACGATCGAGAGGGCCATGGCGCCAAAAATATTCGCAACTTGGTCGTGCTTCATGATCTCATTCATATGTATGCTGCATACATTCGTCAAGGGTCGAAGGGAATACACTGGGGGGCAGGCGAGGATCATGATTGATTTGGTTTGGAATTTTCCATTGTTGCCTGAGCAGGGCGAGCAGTGGCGCGGCTATCTGCGGCGGGCGTTGGAGAAGATGCATCCGCAAGATGCTCGTGAGCTGCGGCCTTCGTTTCGTGGATGCGATGCGACCTTGCGCGAGCGCGCAGCGAAGTGGCTGGGGACGCCGGTGGAGCGCACCTGGTTGAGCGTCGGTGGGCATCACGGAACGTTGATGTCGATGATGGCCGCGGGGATGAGCGGCAAGACGATGGCCGTGGAAGAGATTACCTATACCGCTGCGCTCGACCAGAGCAGAATGCTCGGGTCGAGCGTCGTGAGCGTGGCGTTCGACAGCGAGGGCATGTTGCCGGACGCGCTGCGGGCGCGGTGCCTGGCGGGCAAGGTGGATGCAGTATTTGTGATGCCGAGCGTGCACAATCCGCTGGGGTACGTGGCTTCTTTCGAAAGAAGAGAAGCGATGGTGGCCGTAGCTCGCGAGTTCGGGCTTTGGATGATTGAGGACGATGCGTACGGGTATATGGCTCCCCATGCGCCGCCGAGTTATGCCAAGCTGGCGCCGGAGCGGGTGTTCTATGTCCGGGGGATGAGCAAGAGCTATGCGCCGGCGGCCGGGACGGGGTTTTTGGTGGTGCCGGAGTCCGTCGTTGGGCTGATGGAGAATGTGCTGAAGCATACGACGACGGGGTCGTCGCTGCTGCACAACACGGCTACGCTGGATTTGATTGAGGATGGAACGCTGGATGCTGTGATAGCGGCGAAGCTGGCGGAGGGTGCCAGGCGGAATAAAGCGGCGCGTGCAGTGCTGGGTTCAGCGGCAACACCGGGTGCGGAGTGTGCGTGGCATTTGTGGGTGTCGCTGCCCGGGGGGATGACATCGGGTACGGCACAGCGTGCTTGTGCGGAGCGGGGTGTGATGGTGAGTGGTGCGCCGGGGTTTACGGCTCCGGGGGTAGAGGTACCGCGGGCGCTGCGGATTGGGTTGGGCGGGGAAGTTGAGGCGGAGCGGATTGAGGAGGGAGTGCGGGTGGTGGCTGAGGTTATTGAGGGCCAGATGAGGAACAAATGAGCATGGCGTAGGGGATTATTTCGGCGCTACTGGCTTTGCCGGGTATCCAGGTCCTCCCGGCTCGTGCACGGGCTGTGCGCGGATGGATGGAACTGTGCAGCGTCACCGGATACCGCCACCTTCTTTTCGGTAGTGGAGTATTGCCATCAATCTCTATAACAAAAGGAACACGGGGTCGAGCGAGCGCTGTACGCTTATATTTCCTGAGCCGAAGGATACCTTGGCTTAAAGCGAAGTAGCGGGATTCATTGTGCGGAGAGAATGAATGGCGCTTTTTAAGTACGACCCCGACGAGCATATTGTCTCGGCGGCTTGGCATGCGCTCGATGAATCCGAGCGCATGCGGTTAGTCAAGCAATACCACCGGCAGCAGCGAATCCGGCTTCCTGACGAGACCATTCACGCTGCTATCCACGTGACCGTCGAGAACCAGGTGGCGCTGGCGGATGAATTTCTGGCGAAGGCCGTGCTCCTTCGGTTGATGGAGGAGGGGCTCGACCGGCATGAGGCCATCCATGCGATTGGTTCCGTGTTGTCCGAAGAGTTTTTTGCGGTGATGAGGAAAGAGGAAGGGCAGGGTGATTTCAATGCGCATTACGTGGAGAAACTCAAACGACTCACAGCGGAATCCTGGAGGAAGCAAGCACTCTAGAGCCAGCGTTCTTACGATGCAACATCGGCAGCTCGACGAACGCCGGCTCCGCGCGCCTGTCTCTTTCGGGATTCCGCGCCACGTCTAGAGAAGCTGGAAGTGTAGGGAAATTTCGTCCCCTTGCCTCCGCGCGTGGCGCAGCGGCGTGGCAAAAGGCTATGATGGAAAGGAGGGAAATCACATGGCAACTCTCGATTGGTCACAGTGCCCCGCCGTGGAGAGCATCCCCGGCAAAGTCAGCGGCGCATGGGTGTTTCGCGGGACGCGAGTTCCTGTATCGGCGATCTTTGAGAATTTAAAGACTTCGCCGCTCGATGAAGTTCTTGAAAACTTCCATGTGACGCGGGATCAGGTTCAGGCCGTGTTGGACTTCGCCGCCCAGAGTGCGCAGACGACGCCCGCGCCTCACCAATCCCTGCGCGTTGGATGAAAATTATTCTTGACGAGAGCACTCCGCAAAAACTGCGGCTTCTCATCGAAGGTGAGCACACAGTCGTTACGGCATGGTTTCAGGGTTGGTCTGGCCTGAAAAACGGCGCGTTACTGGACGCGGCGGAAGAAGTGGGCTTCGACCTCTTTATCACGGCGGATCAAGCCCTCAGCTATCAGCAAAATCTGAGGGGCCGCAAAATAGCTTTGCTTGTGCTGAGTACAAACAACTGGGCATTGGTCAAAGCGCACATTGCCGTTGTCATGGCTGCGATCAATGCAGCAACCCCCGGCAGCCACACCGAAGTAACAATTCCCCGCCATTAAGTTCGTCTCGCGGAGAGTGCTTTGAGCGTGGCGAACGTTCCGTCGCTCACCCCCCTCGGTCACCCCCGTCGTGTTGTCCGGAGAGTTTTTTGCGGTGATGGGCAAAGAGGACCGGATGCCTAAAACCTGGTGACAAAACCCTGGTGACAGACGGCCCGTTTGCCTAGGTAATACTATAGCAGTTACGGTTACGTTCCGTCTGTCACCGGGTTGTGTCACCGGGTTGTGTCACCGGGTTGTGTGGTCTGGACCCCAATTTTGAGACACTGAAAATAGAGACACACTGCAGCGAACGGAGGTTCGAATGTCAGGTGCCCGAGTTTTCAAGGTGGAATATCGAATTGCAGTAGCGCGGCGGATTCTGAACGGGGAGAGTGTGACCGCGCTAAGTAATGAGCTAAAAATCAAGCGCAGCGTGCTCTATCGATGGCGAGACGCCTACCGCGACCAAGGTGCGGCCGGCTTGAGCCGGCCCAAGGGGCGTCCGCCCGGAGCAACGACCCAGGCCGTTTCGAAGATGAGCGCCGGCGTGGTGGCGGCGGATCAGAAGATAGCGGAGTTAGAACGACGACTGGGAAGGATGGCGCTGGAAAACGATTTTTTAAGAAGAGCCTTCAAGCGAGTAAAGGCAGCACGGTCGAAGAGCAGCGCGCCTGGCGAAGCGCGTTGTACGGAGAAGTGATGCAGCTGGAGGGCAAAGTGGGACTCTCTATTTTGGAAGCGTGCGATGCCGCGCGTGTAAGCCGAGCAGGTTTTTACCGGAACTTTCATGAGCACCTGCCGCGGCAAGCGGACACGGAGTTGCGCCAGCATATTCAGCAAATCTGTCTTGATCACCGTTGCTACGGTTCTCGGCGCGTCATCATTGAACTGGAAAAGCTGGGTCTGCGGGTCAACCGCAAGCGCGTGATGCGGCTAATGCGCGCCGACAACTTATTGTGCCTGCGTAAGCGGCGTTTTGTTTGCACCACCGACTCGCGTCATACTTACGCTGTCTATCCCAACCTCACTCGCGACTGGAAACCGACTGGCCTCAACCAGCTATGGGTAGCCGACATCACCTACATTCGGTTGCGGGAATCGTTCCTTTATCTGGCAGTTATCCTAGACGCCTATTCCCGGCGCGTGATCGGCTGGGCACTTGGAAATACGCTTGAAGCCGAACTGGCTCTGGCAGCCCTGCGCAGCGCCCTGGCGGATCGCCCGGTGCCTGCATCTCTGATCCATCACTCCGATCGCGGCGTGCAGTACTGCTCCCACGCCTACGTCGATCTACTCCAGTCCTACGGCATCCGCATCAGTATGAGCCGGAGCGGCAACCCCTACGACAATGCTCGGGCGGAAAGCTTCATGCGCACTCTCAAGTGCGAAGAAGTTTATCTGAACACCTACCGCGATCTTGACCATGCTGCGCTTCACATTCAAGATTTTCTCGAACGCATTTACAATTGCGAACGTTCACACTCCAGCCTCGGGTATCTATCCCCGCTGGCATACGAGGCTCTTACATACGCCAACGCTGCGGAGGTGCTGGCTTGAGTTTTTTAAGGCATGAGAAGATCTATCAGTCCGATGGGCTCAAGAGGGAGTTGAACTGCTCGTTCAACTCCCTCACAGACCATCGTTCCGATGAGTCTTCAACCGGCTATTCCTTCATGAGTTGCTCTCCAGCAGAGCTCATGTCCGCTTCGCCGGTTCTGCAAAGCTTCTCCCTCAACCTTGCTGCTGTAAAGCCCCCAGCAGCCAACCGCAACTGTCCCTATTTTTCTCTGTCTCAATCAAGGGGTCCACTCCAGTGTGTCACCGGGTTGTGTGTCACCGGGTTGTGGTCACCGGAGATTTGTGGTCGGAGATTTGTGGTCAGACGGGCCTGGAACTTTGCCAAGAGTGGTAAGCCGCACGTCATTATTCAGAAGCTCTACAGAAGTGAGGCCCCCGCGAAAAGACCGGCACAGATCTCCCCGGAGCGAGCCGGTAGCCGCTCAGGGTCAGACTGACAACGGAATAGTCGAACCGGGCAAGGTGTCGAGGAGGAAGCAGTACCAGTCATGGTTACCAAAGAATTCGTCTTGCCTCTTGTTGAGTTCCGAAAACCGCACTATCCTCGTGGGTAAGAACTGTATGTCGGAGCCCTCTTGCCACGACGGCTCTGCTTGGCTTTGCACCAATGCGCTCTGCGCGTGCATCTGCCGCCACCAACAAGGAACCATCATCGCTGGAAGCATGATGAATCGGTGACCTCGAACAACAAAGTATGACATCGAAATGATTTAAATGCGCTGTCCGCAGCATTCTCGCGCCTTGAGGGCGCGACGGCGAGCAGAAAACATCACATGAGCAGGGAGCGCCCAGTGCGCCCTCTTGATGAAGCGGTCTTTGACAACTAGAGAAAGCCACAGTGGCGCAAAAACCCGGCCAGCCGAGGCCGAACGACCACGCACGCCGGCGAGCAGCTTGGTACTGACGCCGGCAATAGCCCAGCAAGAGGCAAGGTGGCCAAATTAATTAATGCAAAAATTTGGCCACCTTCATGAAACAAAGCACTTAGCGGTCAACCTTGAGCACCTTCGATAAAACAAAGGACTTAGCGACACGCATCCTCGCATGTGCCTGAAAATAGAGGCGAGTATTTCTTGCCCAACCGCAAATGATCGGGTGCCCCATCCTTCGCGCTTTTTGCGAAGGGTGGGAAAGCAGACCCCAACCGGCCGCGCTCGACGATCCACTTAAAGTCGACGGTGGTATTGTTCCCACCCCTCGCAAGAGCACGAAGGACAGGATGCCGAACGATCTGTCGGTCGTCCTCGTTTCTTCGTTGCCTGGATGGATAAACATCCATCTGTGTGACGCACTACACGTTGTGATCGTAAGGCTCTACTTGTATCGGTACGGCCTAAAGGCGCATAAAATTATCCCCCTCTCCCCAGCCGGGGGGACTTATTTAGCATATTTAGCTTAATTTGCAGCCATCTCCCCCGATTGTTGCTGCCAATCAAACTCTTAATCTGAAAAGGAATTCCTATACCCTGAGGCTGGGATCGACGCTCTACCCTCTGGCTGGCCGTCCAACAGCGGCAAACCGCGGACACACCTACGGAAAGCGATGAACCGGCCGAGTAGGTCTATTCTCGCTTATCTCGCTTATCTCTCAATCTTTTTCGCGCATGAAAGCGCCGGCCTGGGGCCTTATCTCTCTTTTCTCTCACAAAGTGCATACTTTTTCGCGAAGCTTTGCGTGTTCGCATCCTCTCACAACACCTATACCTTCAAACACACGGAAGGTTACCGTTGCTTCAACGATCTTATTGATCAGGATCTCTTTGAGGAGATAGAGGGCAGCATACCTGGGAAATAGCTTGCTGTTCAGGGTTACCCGGCACCGACGTGCCGGCCTACAGGTTGTTCCGTCCCCATTCGACAAGCTCAGGGCAGGCTCTGCCGGACTGGCATAGTTGCAGTGACCGAGTCCCTTCGAACCTCCCAACAGGCTGCGGAAGGCCAGGTCCGATACAGACGCTAAAGCCACACCCAAGGGCGGCGGCTAGCCGGGGTTGGGCTGGTTGGTCAGTAGCTCTTCGCGAACATTCTTGAGTACAGCCAACGAGCGTTGCACTCCGACTTCCCCGCTCAGGATCGGGTCTTCGTTCTCGATGCTCAGCATTCCGTTGTACCCAACCTCCATGTAAGCGGCGATGATGTCCTTCCAGGCGCTCGCTCCATGCCCGTAGCCGACCGCGCGAAAGAACTCTGAGGCCTCGCGATCATCCTTCTTTCCGAAATTCAAGACCCCAAAGCGGTCTACATTCTGGGGGAAGAACGCCGTGTCTTTCATGTGCGCGTGATAGATCGCTCCCTGCTTGCCGAGAAAGCGGATGACCTCCACCGCATTGCATTGCTGCCAGAAAAGATGGCTCAAATCGCAATTGGCCCCAATCTCCTCCCCGGCCGCCTCGCGCAGGCGCAGCAGCGTGCGCGGATTGTAGACCACGAAGTTCGGATGCATCTCGAGCGCGATGCGATGAACGCCATGCTCGCGGGCAAACTTCGCCGTCTCCTGCCAGTACGGGATGACGCGCTCCTTCCACTGCCACGCAAGAGCGGCCCCGTGCTCAGGCGGCCAGTCATAAATAACCCAATTAGGAACCGTGTCGGTAGCCGAACCGCCCGGACACCCGGAAAAACCCACCACCGTCGGAATCTCCAACATGCCGGCCAGCTGAATGGTTTGACGAAACTGATCCGCCGCCTCCTTCGCCTTCGCGGGGTCCGGATAGAGCGCATTGTTATGGCAGCTCAGGGTCATCACCGGAATACCGCGGTCATCAAACTTCTTCTTCCAGGCGCGCGCCTTCGCCGGGTCCGCGACCAGCTCCGGACGCGGGCAGTGCGGCGATCCGTTTGGCCCGGCCGCGCCCACCTCCACTGCTTCAATACCCAGGCCGGCAAACTTGTCCAGCATCTCGTCCAGAGAAAGCTGGTTAAAAGGAGGATCGAACACGCCGATGGGCAACTTCTTTAGCGGAGCGGATTGCCTGTCCTGCGATGCGTTCTGCGCGGGTGACGATGGGGGGAACGGAGCAGCGGATGCCAACGCTGCCGCCGTGGTACCTAGGAACTGCCGACGGTTCATGAAACGCTCCAAAGCATTACGATCGAAGTATATGGCACGGCCAGTTTTGATGCCGGAATTCGGTCAGCAATCGGGAGCTCATTTTGACGATCACATCTTGACAATCATATGGAGCGAGCGTAACGTAACCCCTATATGGACGACCCGAATACAGACGTCATCCAAGGCACCCTCGACATGCTCATTCTGAAGACGCTGAGCTTGGAGCCCATGCACGGGTTTGGCATTGCCCGCCGAGTGGAACAAATTTCACGTGGCGTGTTCAAGGTCAATCCAGGATCGCTGCTGACTGCATTGCAGCGGCTCGAGCGTGCTGGATTGCTGGACGCAGAGTGGCGTCAGACGGCGAATTCGCGGCGGGCCAAGTTCTATACCTTGACCCGGGTTGGGACGAAGCGACTGGAAGTGGAAACCGCAGACTGGGCTCGCCGGGCATCGGCCATCGCACGGCTCCTCAGAACGGAGGGTTAACATGTGGCGCCAGGTCGCATACGGTCTACGCAGTCTGTTCCATCGCTCCCGGCGGGACCAGGACGTTGCTGACGAAGTGAAACAGTATTTCGAAGAAGCGACGGCTGATTGGAAATCGCGCGGGCTGTCTCTCGAACACGCCAAGCGCGCCGCACGGCTCGAATCAGGCAGCCTGACGAGCGTCCAGGAGCAGGTGCGTTCTTATGGATGGGAGAATGCGATGACAAGTTTCATCGGAGACCTGCGCTTCGCGCTGCGGCAGTTGTGGAAGCATCCGTCGTTCGCTGCGACCGCGATCCTGACCCTGGCGCTGGGAATTGGTGCAAACACCGCCATTTTTACCGTTGTTCAGTCCATTCTGCTAGCGCCGTTGCCCTATGAAGACGCCGGCAAAATTGCCGCCCTCAAAACACGCTGGAGCAACAGCGGACATACCAGCCCTCGGGTCACTGGCCCCGATGCCAGCGATGTACGCGATCAGGCCCCAAGCCTCGAGGCAGTGAGCCTCTACTCCGGCGGCAGCCTGGGTGTGCAATTGCGAGACCACGCGGTGTTCACGACCTGGGCCGGGGTCGATAGCAATTTTGCGCGAGTCTTTCGCTTGCATCCTATCGCCGGCCGTGTTTTTACCAATGCCGATGCGCATCGAGCAGTCATGATCAGCGAGCAATTTGCCCGCGACAACTTCGGCAACGCACAGGCTGCGCTGGGCCAGACCATTCAGGTCGAAAACGAACCCCTGCAGATCACCGGCATACTTCCCGGGTCTTTTGACTTCCCCAACAAAACGCAGGTCTGGGAAGCCTATCCATTGCGGCCTGAGTCACAGTCTCGAACCGCGTTCAATTACAAAGCAGTCGCGCGCCTGCGGCCTGGCGCCACCTTCCAGACGGCACAGACCGGGCTGGATGCAATCTCGCGCCGGCTGGAGATCGCCTATCCGGTCGATAACGCCCACAAGCAAATGATGCTGTTGCCCTTGCAGCAAGCCCTTACAGGGGAGACGCGGCCCACACTGTTGCTGCTCTGGGCTGCGGTTGCGCTGATCCTGCTCATCGCGTGCGTCAACGTCACTCATCTGCAACTGGTGCGCTCGATGGAGCGGCAGCAAGAGCTTGCGATACGACAGGCGCTTGGTTCCTCGCGGCGACAGGTGATGCAGCCGGTCATCATGGAGAGCTTCTTGATTTCGCTCATTGGCGGCGTTTGTGGAGTGGGGCTCGCCATCCCGGCCCTGCATGGGCTGCTGGCCATCGCGCCGGAGACGCTGCCTCGGGCCACTGAGATTCATCTCAACGGGTGGGTGCTGGCCTTTACTCTGGGGCTTTCGCTGGCAACTACGTTGGTGTCGGCCCTGCTGCCGGCGCGCCGGGCGGCGAACGTCAACCCTGCCGATGCCCTCAAGCAGGATAGCTCGCGCGGCCTGTCGCGCCCCGGTGCATCGCTGCTTCGCGACGGCCTGGTGGTGGCGGAAGTGACCGCGACTTTTGTTCTGGCCGTGGGTGCCGGGCTCCTGCTGCACACCATGGCGAACCTGCTCACACGCGACCTGGGATTCGAGACACGACAACTCCTCGTAGTCGAGGCGGATGCACCGGCGCACTCCGAGCAGGACGCCCAGCGCGTGGTGCGGCAGTACGACGAGCTATTCCTTCACCTGGCTGCGTTGCCGGGTGTGGAGCACGTGGCCGGAATCATGGGTTTGCCCACCGGCACCTACGGCTCGAACGGTTACTACAGCGTGAGCGGCGGACCACCCGTCGATCATGATCATGCACCATGGGCCAATTGGAGCGTTGCCAGTTCTGGCTACTTTCAAACCATGGGCATCCCACTCAAGCGCGGGCGCGACTTCAGTGCAGGTGATTTGGCCAGCAGACAGTTCGTCGCCGTCATCAGCGAATCCCTGGCCAGGCAAAGCTTCGCCAACTCGGATCCCGTAGGCAGACAAATTCAATGCGGGCTCGACTCGGACAAATGGATGACGGTCATCGGGGTGGTGGGCGATGTGCGTCAGGAGTCCCCCGCTGAGAAGCGCGGACCCACGCTGTACATGCCCATGTCGCAGCATCCGTTTTATGCCAACCAGATTCATATCGTGATACGGACCGAGCTGCGGCCGCTGACCTTGATGAACGCGGCGCGAGAGAAGATCATGCAAACCAATCCACAAATTGCTTTGCGCTTCACCACCATGGATGCAATGGTCAACCAGTCGATGACCACGGAACGTTTTCGCGCCGCGCTGGTTTCCTCCTTCGCCGGGGTTGGTTTGCTGCTGGCCACGCTCGGCGTCTATGGAACCATGGCATATTCCGTGGCCCAACGTACTTTCGAGATTGGCATACGCATGGCCTTTGGCGCGGAAAAGGGAAGCATCCTGCGCGCGGTTCTCGAACATGCCGCGATGTTGGCCGGCTGCGGAATAGCTCTCGGGCTGCTGCTGAGTTGGGGCCTGGCACGCATGATCACCAGCATGCTGGTCGGAGTAAGCCCGTTGGACCCGGTGAGCCTGGGCACGGCGTCCGTGCTGCTATTGATTGCGGCCGTGGCTGCGGCCTTCGGTCCGGGATGGAAGGCGACTCATGTGGATCCCATGGTGGCCTTACGCGCCGAGTAGTGCGCTGCAGGTTTGCGGCTTTTATCCTATATCACGATGCAATGCTGCGGAAAAACCTCTGTTTTGTATCAGCGCACGACTTTAGAGGTTGCGGAAAAACCCAGGTTTTTGAAGGGTACGGCCTTTAGGCCGTACGTA
>Ga0302324_100022608_pt1 | contig 12209 bp, 9 predicted proteins | sample Palsa_T0_1_FD_201949 | JGI IMG/M metagenome (GOLD analysis project Ga0302324, IMG submission 201949) | Peat permafrost microbial communities from Stordalen Mire near Abisko, Sweden - Palsa_T0_1 | ecosystem: Environmental > Terrestrial > Soil > Palsa > Peat permafrost | place: Sweden: Abisko...
ACCAGCAGTAACTGTTACTCCAAGGGTCGCGTTCGAAAATCCGTCATTCCCGTCGTTCCACACTGTGCCGGGAGTACCACCTTGCGATGGTCCTGGCGCGCATGGCCCACAGACACCACTTTGCGCCTGTCCTGTGCCACCACTACTGCCAGGCGGACTGTTTGTTGGGTCGGTCGTCGCTGACCCGGGATTGGTTGAGTCGCTCGGCACTGAACTGCCACCGCCGCCGCTCGCGCCATTGCTGCTGGGGGCGGTAGTCCCGGCGTACACGGTCACCGACCCGTCCAAATAATCTCCATAGCTCGGACCGAACAAATCGTCCTCGCCGTCACCGAACCCACCGCCCAACTCCCACCCGCCTCCTGCCCCCCCCATACGACAGTTCGCCGGGACAGGTGCTGGCGGGTACGCAGTCTTTAAATCCGGTCGGGTCCACCCTCGTGAGGGGATTATTGCGCACGTAGCTGTAACGATTATAGCTCTGCGCGTTGGTGGGATCAGGTATGTGCGGATCGGGCGACAGGAATCGCCCCAGAATCGCATCTTCCACGCGCCCGTTCATGTGATTGAGCCCCATCGATTGACCGAGCGCGGTTTGGAACGTGTAGCCCTGGCGGCTCAAGCTCGCAATCGTGTTGAGGTCGCTGGTTGTCGGAGGCCCGGTCCATGTGGTGGGATTACGTCGAGTGCCAAACGCTGAAAAGCTTTCATTGACATCAGCAGTACCCGCACTGGATGCAATGGCTGACGCACCGCCCTGATGATCTTCGAGCATATAGCTCATGGTATTGACCCCGGCGGCTGTACGGCTGTAGACCGCGACGGGTTCGTTGCCGGCGTAGATGTAGTGACGGTAATTGGTGGTTCCACCGCTGAATACCAAATCCACCAGCCCGCCGATGTAATACGTCTGCTCGGTCGTCGTGGAATTGGTATAAATTTGCTCCCAACGCTGTCGATCGGGCCCGTAAAATAATTGGACCTGCTCATTGCCTGTCGCATCGCTCGCGGCGATCGCCGTCGGATAATTGTAGCTCGACCACGTGATGTTCTGAGCTGAGCTCGCCCGAGCGGTCATATTTCCATTGGCATCATAGGAAAACGCGGGGTTGGCGATTCCGTTGAACGTGCCCGTGATCGACGTCACGGCATGCGGCCGCGACTGTCCCGCGGCGGGATACGTATAGGTTCCGACACCGGCCTGTGAGGTAATGTTGCCGGGTCCGGCGGATCCCCCGTCGTAAACCAAGGTGGGAGTGGAGCAGCTACTGCCCGTCAGCGTTGAGCAGGTCAACCGATTGTCGGCATCGTAAGCGAAGTTTTCGGTCAACCCCAGATTGTTGTTCTGGCGTTGAATGACATTGCCGTCCTCATCTTGCAGGTAGGATTGATTCAATAGCGCTGCGCCGCCTCCTACACCGCCCGTAGCGGAGGTGAGCCAAGACGTCACCCCATCGTAGCTTCGGTTCGTAACCACTCCATTACCGAGCGTCTCCTGGGTTATTTGGCCAAAACCATTCATCGCATTGGCCGTCCACAGTACACAGGTGCTACCGCAAGTACTCGCGGTGTCCGTGGTGTCAGTCACCGATTGCAAAATACCATACTGGTAGCCGTACTGAAGGTTCAGCGCTACACCCGAGGTACTGGTGGGGTAGGTCAACGTGCTGAGCTGGCCCGTCGTTGGGCTGTAGCCGAGCGTGAACTGAAACACGCCGCCCAGATCGTTTCCGGGATTGCCGCTTTGGGTGATGGCTCGAGTGGACAGCCGGCCGGCGGCGTCGAACTTTCGGGTTTCCGAATAGAGGGGACTGTTTCCGCAGCCCGTCGTGGGCGTGCCGGTGGTACTGGTGCATTCTGCGATCAATTGCCCGACGTTATCGAGTGCCGGCGTCGATCCCCAGGTCCACTGAGTAAACAGATCCGGTTCCGTCCGGGTCATGGGGCGTGAGAGCGCATCGTAGGTCTCGGAGAAAGACTGCCCCTTGGCATCGGTCCAACCGGTGCGCTCGCCCAACGAATCCACCGTATAGGTCCAGGCACCGCGATCGGCGTCGGTCGAGGCGACCAGGAAAGGCTTGATTCCATACTGGTAGGTCACATTCTTCAGCAGCGTATTGCCGACGCTATCGGTGACCCCGATGAGGCTGCCCGCGGCATCGTAAGAGCGCGTAACACTGTAGCCGATGGGGTCTTTGGTCTGCCGAAGCTTGCCATTGACATCCGTAATCGTCGTGGTCACGTGCGAGTAGGGATCCGTCACGGTACGCGTGCGGCCTGAATAGGCGAAGGTCGTGCTCTGGAGATTCGTGTTGGTCGAGCTGATGGGGCGCGTGATGGTGAGAGGGCGCTTCAGAGCGTCGTAGGTGTAGGTCTGCTGGTACGCTGGGGCGCCGCTTAAGAACGGGATCGATTGCTGTACGAGCAACCCCGACGAGTTATAGAGTTTTTGAACGATTCGCGGCGCTCCGGTGACAGTCGGGCCAGATGATTGAGTGACGCGGTTAATGGAGTCATATAAATTCGTGTCGGTGCGAATCGCCGTACCGTTGCTTTGATAGGCAGTCTGCGCGATTTGATAGACGCTATTGCTCCACCCGCATTGGGATGTGCATGGGCTCCAAATCCAGCTGGTCGACGTGCCGTCGGGGCGGTTCTCCGTGCTCTTGCGCCCGAATGCATCGTATCCCCACGAGGTGGTCAAATTGTTGGCATCCTTGACGCTATCGGGGACACCGAACGCCAGGCTTTGCGCCGAGCCGTAGGTCCATGTGGTTGTAGCGCCCGAGGGGTCGGTCTGAGTGGCTAGAAATTGACCCGTAGTACCCCAATTGCTCGTCGTCACTCGACTGGCGGATGGTGAGGGCATATTGATGCCCGTGACCGTGTCGGAGTTGATGTTGCCAAAGCCGTCGAAGCCCAAGGATTCGGTCACCTTGTACAGACTACTGTTCGGTTCCGTCGTCACCCCCATCACGCGGCAATTGGTGGGCGTATCGAGGGTATACCCCTGCGTTCGGGTTATCGTATTGCTGCCGTTGATCTGCGAGCTGTACATGACCTGAGTTTTAGCGAGGAGAGGCAAACACCACTGGGCTAAGTCCGTCGATTGATTGACCGAAATGTCTGTGGTGTTGGTGACACTAGTCGTCCATGTATCTCCGGTGTACGGAGAATTAGGATCATTGTCCGTCACCGTCGTCGCCACATTGGTGGCATTGCCATAATTGTCGTAGCTGTAATTGGTAACGGTGGTCGAAGTCAGAGTATTACCGTTCAACTCATACTTCAAAGTGGTCGTCGTGCCGATATAGGGAAAGTAACGCTGATTGTTGGCGGTACTGTCGAGAGTCGTGGACGTCTCGTTACTGGTCCCTGTCAGTACGAGCATCTGGTTCTGCAATTGATCTTGTGAGAGTTCGTCGCATTCGTGCATGCCCGTCCAGGGAAACTTATTGCTCAGGCACAACTTCCTCCAGAGTCCGTTGCGCGAATCGAATTGCTGCCACGTCAGAAAGTTGCTAAATCCTCGACCCGTTACATCCGCCCACGCGCCCGTGTACAGAAACGTTTGATAGTACGTGTTGCCGTTCAAAGCGCTGGGATCACTGAACGTGGCATTAGTGACCACGGACAGCGGCACGAGATAGTTTACGAGAGGATAGGCGGGGCTTGCGTAGGGATAAGGTGAGTAGTTGCTGCTCTGCAGGATCGATGCATAGGTCGGGCTTACCGAATTTCCATAGCCATCCGCGAAAAAAGCGGCCGAATCCGACACACCGTTGTGCGGATAGTAGGTGACGGGGTGTGATCCGGATTGACCCCAACAGCCTAAATCATCCAGGCCATCGCCTGTCGTATCCATGGTTACGTACTGGCAAGTGGAAGCGTACGGAGTCGATGTCGCGGTAAGAGAAGGGGCTCCTGTAGCGGTCGAGAGATAGACACCGATCGTCGAGCCATTGGCAACCAGGATGTCTGTCCGTTTGTCGCCGTTCCAATCCAACGCCGCAAGGATAGTGCCCGAGAGAGCATAGCTTTCCGGAACGGTTCCGTTACACCCCGACACGTAGAGCGTGTTGTTGAAGACGTAATCAGTGCAGGCATCGTCGTTCCAATCTACGAAGAACGCCGGTGCTTTACTGCTATTGGCGGCGTTATATGCTGCGACATCGGTGGCGGTAAACGTGCTCCCGTTTGAAATGAGTTCGTAGGTGTTAGTAGGAAGATTGCCGGTTTTCGAATTCTGGGACTGGGTAACAAGGACGATATCGTCGCGCCTGTCGCCGTTAAAGTCAAAATGGCGGAGCTTGCCAAATTGGCTGTCTGGCGTTTGGAGCCACGCATCCGAGAATGCGACTAAGGTCGCCGAGTACGCGGTGGTTAAGGTCGAGCTGAAGCTGACCGTGGTCCCGCTTGTACTGTTGAGGCGCGTGTCGACACTTACCACATAGGTGCTGGTGTTGAGATACAGGCTGACAAGATCGGGCCGCCCATCGCCGTTAACGTCGGCAAGTTGATACTGAAGAGCGGTCGAGTCGAAGGCGAGACCTGTCGAAGTCCCCGTAAACGCACTGCCATTCCAAGTGTAGTAGTACCAGGTACTGCCGTTCGTTGCGAGCAGGCCATCCTCGGAACCCGCGTTGAGGTTTCCAGGGAGCACCACAGCGCTGCTGGGAATGTTCGTATTAATCGGCGCCTGATAGCCGCTTGATGAACCGAACGAGACGTACCAATCAGTGCCGTTGTTATAGACAAGGTCGGGAATGCCGTCCCCGTTCAAGTCGTAGCGGGCGGTCAGTTGGGAGCCGGTACTGCTCAACGCACTGACCGACGCAGTCGATAGACCGGGAATACCCGTTTGGTAGCCCACGCTGGTTGGGGATAGACAGTTCGATTGCGCTGAATCCGCGCATTCTTGGACGGAAATCAATTCCTTGCGCCACGTGAGCGCGGAAGCCTTGTAACCGAGAAAGTACTCCTTGACCACCGTACCTGCAGACAGTATTTCAATGGAGGACAAAAGCTGCGCATTGCTCACCAGTGTTCCGGCCACGTACTGGTTAATCGAACTCTGCGGCACATTCGCCGTGTAGTTGAACTGCATCGTATAGGCATAGGTCGATGCGCCGGCGCTCGTCGGTGTCCAGAGGATCTTGGACGGGACTGCGGTGCCGGTGAGCGCGGTATAGTTGATGACATAGTTATTGCCAGCCCGATCGAATACCTTGCTCAGCAGCCAGGTGACCGCTGTCGATGTGCCATTCGCGAGAACCTGAGAATTGGCTCCGTTGCCATTGGAGTCGGTGAAGCCGTAATAGTAGGTCAGGCCGTTGCGCGCCTGCACCGTAAAGGAAGCGGGACCATTATTGCCAGCGGTTCCAACAGCGGTTATTTGCGAAAAGTCGGCGATCTCAGTTTGGTATGTTGACCCCGGCTGACCATAGGTCGCCGGCCCGGATGTCACACGCAGGCGATTTCCATTGATGCAGTAGCCATCGGTTGCGGCGAGCGCCACCGGCGCGGGGGTCGTGTCTTGCGCGACTGTCTTGTTACAGCGGGTGATCGAACCCAAACCCGCGAGCGACCAGCCGATGCCGAGCGGCCCAATGGAGGACTGACTATCGTAGAAAAGGGAGATCTGTGGCTGCATTCCCTTCGGTCCCGGGGGTGCCCAGATCGGAATCCTGTACTGCGCGCTACCGGCCGACGAGACTTGGAAGTGACCCTTCGTGCGGCCCACCGAAGCGGCCTCGACCGTCCCGGTCACCGCGGCCGGATTTTGAGCCGATGCAGTCGTGGTGGCCCCGACCGCATCGGAGACGTAGTCCGTGCCCGAGGGGGTGAGTGCTTGGACGTAGAGGCCGATACCGCTGCCGCCTGCGAAGTTGGCAGCGATCAGGTGAGACGTATCGGCCGACAGATTGACATTCGACGATATCGCGGTCGCGCTGCTCGGAAAGATCGCACCGGTCGCGTTGCCCACCAATTCGTAACTCGTTTGTCCGGTATATTTCGCTTGTAGGATGACGGTCGCTTGATTGGATCCGTTCGTCCCAATCACTATATTGTTTGTGAGGGGTGACCAATCGACGCCATTACTCATGCGACTCCACGCCTGCACACCCGCCGCGGTAAATATAGGCGATGTGGTTTGCGCAAGGACCACTCCGTTGAGGTTGGGTGGGTAGGTTGGAACCGGAAACGGGACATCGTAATTAATGGTGACGAAATTCGGGATCGCTTGAATCAACAAATCGCCGTAACCATCTCCGTTGAAGTCTCCCGCAAACACATTGGCCTTCGGAGTGGACCAATTGAACCCCAGATAGCCGTCGGTCCAGGTTTGAGCGGGCGAGGCGGCAGTGAACATTCCATTGGCATCAGACAGCACGATGGCGTCCGTACCGCTGCTGCTGGTCGCTTGCAGAAATAGGTCCGCCTTGGGGTGGCCGTTCACACGGCCGGCAAAGGCACCCGCAATAATTCGATGCTGATCCGCAGACCACATGAGACCCATCGTGGTCTCGGGTATGGTCTGGGAGACCGACACAACGTAGCCGGCAGCGCTGGTCAACAGCAGATAGCTGTTCCCGGGCGTCACGCTTTGCAGAAAGATATCGGCTTTGCCGTCGCCATTGAAATCCGCAACGATGACGTTGTACGCGTTACCGGACCAATTGATTCCTAAGAAATCACTGGGCCACGATTGCCACGCGATGTTGGGTCCGTTGCCATCCGAAAGCGCGATTCCGCTCGGCATATTGGGCTTTTTGGCAATGTAGAGGATGTCGGTCTTACCATCCCCATTAAAATCCCCCGAATACAGGTTGTAATCCTGGGCGCTCCATTCGGTTGTTGCATGCGCCAGACCGCAAAGCGCCAATAGAACCGACATCCCGAACAGGCGAACAATAATCCTCAACGTGATTCTCCCTAACCGCATTTCTTGTTCATGCAATCAATCTATATTCCGTCTCGCCATATCGAGCCGATCGAACAACCATCGTTCAGTCGAAGGCTGTCCAAGCGGCCTGGATTTCCCCTTCATCCAATGCCGGCGTCCTCTTTAGAACTTGACCTTCACGTCCTTTTCAATTCTGACCGTCAGCAATTCTTTGAAGAGGTCGGCACGCGGCGGGGACGGCAACGGTGATGCCTGCCGAATCGCTGTCATCACTTGCTGCCGCCACGCAGCGCTTGTGCCACAATCGCCAATATCGACATCGCCAACCGAGCCATTGGCGCTCTGTTGCAGGCGGACACTGCAAGGCGATTGTCGATGTACATTCGCGATATCCAAGACGCGTTCTATTCGCGCGGCGATCTGCTGACCATAGATGCCTTCGAGATGTTTTGTTTCTGACTCTACCGGCACTTCAACTGCCTCGGTATGCAGCAAATCATTCAGAAGGCGCTCCGCGGGTGGCAACACCACCGTCAGTGGCGGCGCGAGGTTCATTTCGTCATGCACATTGACGGCGATCGGCTGAGGAGGGTCGAGTATCGTGGTCACCATGACCCCGCTCGAGTCCTGCCCAGAATGACCGGCTTCTACGATCGATCGATGCAGGCCGCTGGCCAAATCTATCGTCAACAACGCTGCAACATGGAGAGAAATGGTGCATACGCCGGCGAGCATGAGCAGGTGAACCGATCGAGCGTCGCCTGATTCCCATATCGCGGCACGCGCGCACCCTCGGTGTTCACCAAGGCGATGCGGCGCTTCGTAGACACTGACTTCCATGTGCTTAGCGATCATTTGAAGTCAGTTTGTGCGTCCTGGGTTTATCGCCATGTTGGAACATCCGACATTCCCTAGAATCGGCGCGGGAATCCCGCAATCCGCCCTGTCATACCTACGGCGTCAAATAAAAACTGTTAAGAACGCACGAGGAACCGCTTACGTAGTAGTAGATACCTACTGTTTGACCGGCGATCTTCGCGGCCATTATGAGAGCCCAGAAGCGATTTTGATCGTCAATTGTTGAGCTTGAAGGAAACGATAGATTGCCGTTGGTACAAGACGATCCGGTGAACCAGACTGTGACGGCAGGGGTCATGCCGGGATAATCCTGCAATCGCCATGAAGCCGGTGAGCCTTCGATATTTATTAGAGTTTGAGTTTGAGCATGTGCGGCAACTCCAACAAAAAAAGTCAATATGGTGACGAATAATCGCGTTTTTCTGAATGACACTGACACCCCTCCCTAGAATGACGCTTGTCGCGCGCTTTATTTGACTAACTAACGGCCACAGAAACCAACGCAACATCGCCGTTGCTGTTGCAAGTCGTGTTGTAGTAGATGGTAACTGTGAGCCCCTGCGATAATGCCATCATGGCAAGCGCTAGATTTTCTTTGTATTGAATTGCCGAGGTCGGCATAAAGAGCTTTCCATTGCATACTGGGGACGGCGCCGGCGATAGAGTGATGTAAATCCCCTCACCGCCCCAACCAGATTGAATCGAGGTAATGGTTCCAGTGGTACCAATAGGTGTCTGCGCGGTCGCGCTTGTTGAGAATGTGACGACTAGAATCGCCGCCGCGACCAGCCGGCTAAAGGACAGTTTATTATTCATGAATTCCTTCCTCCATGAAGAGAGATGAGAGCTCAGCGCGCTGTATCTCTGGTCCGTCCATGAGGTCATTGCAACCATCCCTAGTATTCCTGTCGCGAACTGCCTTGTTGTTGTAGCCAAAGAACAAACGCGCTGGTTTGAGTGGCACACGTCGGCGCCGAAGAATCGGAAACACTCAGGTAAACGAAAAACGCCCCGCCTGAGGTGCTCAATTCCGCGGTAACGCTTGTAATTGTCCCAAAGGCATTGCCCGCATTCGCGGCCACCGACAGAGCCGTGCCCAGGCCAGCCAAGGCCACTTGGACAAAGCGATTGATGGATCTCATTCCGACTCTCTCCGTGAATGGTTAAAAAAATGGGGACACAGCTAATTCTGTACCTCTACAAGAATTAGCGTGCACGCCGTTCCAGATCCCCCCGATTGGATATAGGTGATTCTCGAAAGCATTCGCCCCGAAATCTTAGCTGCTAACAGGTTCGCATAGGCTGCTTGACCAAAGGTGGAAGTGATGTCCGTGTAGATGAGTCCGAATTCGCAATTCAGTGTGAACCCTTCGACAGCACCGAAATACGCGAGCGCGGGGGAGGAACTCTGGAGACCTAGCGTACTGATGGTCTTATTGCTATCCGTTGTCTGCGCAATCACGCCAGAACTCAGGAAAGCAAGCCCGAGCAACGGCAAGTACCATTTCATGATTGTTATCTCCGTAAATTACAGTTATTTTTTTCGCCGAATCTTCCGAACCCCCAGCTCACGAAAGCCCCTCCAGTCGCGGCACCCAAATTGGCAGTCGGAACCATTGCACTAATCGCATTTGGATTGGTGATGAGGAAATCTACATCACTGACGCCTGCAACCTTGACGCCAAATTTAACAAAGGAGCGTAAAGCCGAGTGTTCTGAAACTGCGTTACATGGATTGATCTGATGGGCCGGACGTTTATTTGTCCCGCAGCTTGCGCGACCTGAGTGGGAGTCGCACAAACTGTAGTTGCGACGATCGCTCTGACGTTTCCGGCGACTTGCAGATCCTGCGAGAGTCGACATCTCCCTGTCACAGAAAAAATCCTTCTACGAAGATCTGGCCGCAAAGTACACTCATTGCGGCCTGCGCGTCAACAATGAAAAGGTATTTGGCTTTTCGCCGCTTGCGGCTTACTGCAATGTTGCTCCGAAGTCGGATCGTTCAGACGCGATTCCAGAACTTTTTTTTCCAACTAACTAAGGGCGCGACCACCAATGAGCGTCCCTGCCGCGATGCTTCTTGCCGTATCTCTAGTCTTACATTCCGCACATCGCGGACTTGATTTGACGTGAATTTCCGCCACGGACGGTCAGCCGATGAAGGAATCAGCCGGGACGCCGAGTAGATCAAGGGTTTGTAGCTGAATATCGGTGAGCTGCGGCGGGAAAGACTGAACGGTCGTTGCGGAACAGCGTGTGGCGTTCGGCGAGGCTGAACAATCGCAGGATCTGCTCGGTGGGCGGCCGCTTGCAGAGACGTTGTTCCGGGTAGATCGGTAGTTCCTTTATTTTCTCCCGCTTCATCGCGAGCCGCAGCTCGCGCTCGATGAGGGCTTGGACGAGCAAAGACAGCAAATACAGGGTAAACAGCGCCTCGATGCGGCCCGGGTTCTTCAAGAACACCGGCGCGATTTCGTGCACGGTCTTGATCTGCTCGAAACGCTTCTCGATGGTGGGCTGGCCTTTATGGGCTTCGATGACCTGGCCGGCCGCGTTGCTTCTGTTTGAAGGTGTGCTCGGGGCGGGGCACGCGCTTGACCTTCAAGTACCGGCGCACCCGGTGCTGCTCGAGGATCATCTCGACTTCCAGGTCGATGCGCGCCCCACCGCAAATCCGAGATCGCGCCCCGAGGATCCGCCGGCGCAAGGTGAGCAACGTGCTCCAGACCCAGATCAGCGAAAATCCCTCGGTTGAACCCAGGGGGTCGCGGTACACGGACCAGAGGTCCCTCGCACCCTCTCGGCGGCGAGCATTGGGCCGATCCCAGACGAGCTCCCAGGCGGGAGTCTCGGTCTGCAGGAGCTTGCGAAAATGCTTATCTTCCCGGCGCGAGCGCGGCAGTACGGTGACGAAGCGGCCGCCGGCGCGGTCGATGAAGCTCAGGTTATCGGCACTGCAGAGCTTGGAGTCCGCGACGTACAAGAAGTCGGCACGGCCGGCCACGGTACGCAGCGTTGTCCAAGTCTCGATATGGGTGATGGAGTCGTTGGTGCGTAAGCGGTAACCACGCGGCGTTCTTCCCGACCGCGTGAGGATCTGGACAATGTCCTCCGGTTTTTCTACAACTGGAGTGAACGATGGCGCAGCGCAAACGGATCAGACGGAGTGCGGCGGTTTGGCGGAGGTTATTCTCTCGGCAATCGAGCAGCGGCATGTCGGTGGCGGAGTTTTGTCAGCGCGAAGGGATCAACGCGAGCTTTTTCCGAAGCTGGCGGGTGAAGTTGAGGGATGCCGCGGTAGACGGACGGGAGTCTCCCGGAGCGGAGTCGGCGATGCCGATGGCGGCGCCGTTTATCGACTTGGGCGATCTTCGGTCCGGCGGTCCACGGTTTGAAGTGCGACGATCGCTCCGACGCTGCCGCCGACTTGCAGTTCCCGCGAGAGTCGACATCTCCCTGTCACAGCAAAAATCCTTCTACGAAGATCTAGGCCGAAAGTACACTCAGCTCGGCCTGCCCGTCAACAATGACAATGTCTATGGCTTTTCGCCGCGCGCAGCTTCCACACTATAGCTCCGTACCGTGTCGACGAGGACGGCGACGCGGTCGGGGTCTACATCGGGGGTAATGCCGTGGCCTAGATTGAAGACATGGCCGGGCCCGTCGCCGTAGCTGGCGAGCACCCGCAGAGTTTCCGCCCGCAGTACTTCGGGCGGAGCGAACAGAGCGGACGGATCCAGGTTGCCCTGCAAGGCGACGCGGCCCTCGACCGCGCGGCGCGCGGTGGCGAGATCCGTAGTCCAATCGACGCCGACGGCATCACAGCCGATGCCGGAAATCTTGCTTAGCCACGCGCCGCCGCCCTTCGTGAACACGATGTTGGGCACGCGGCGGCCGTCCGCGTTGCGGGTCAGCGCATCGACCACCTCGGCCATGTAGCGCAGGGAAAATTCCTCGTATTGCCCGGGCGTCAGTACGCCGCCCCAGGTATCGAACAACATCACCGCTTGCGCCCCGGCGGCTATCTGCGCGTTCAGATACTGGATGGTGGCCTTGGCGAGCACTTCCAGCAATCGATGCAGATCGCGCGGCGCTTCGTACATCATGCGCTTGATCACGCCGAAGGTCTTGCTGCCGCCGCCCTCCACCATGTAGGTAGCCACCGTCCAGGGGCTGCCCGCGAAGCCGATGAGCGGCACTCGCCCGTCCAATTCACGGCGGACCAGTGCCACGGCGTCGATCACGTACTTGAGATCCTGTCCCGGGTCCGGCACGCCGAGCCGGGCGATATCCGCAGCGGTTCGCACGGGCCGTTCGAATTTGGGTCCCTCACCGGCCTCGAATTCGAGCCCCAAGTTCATCGCATGCGGAATGGTCAGAATGTCCGAAAACAGAATGGCGGCATCGAGAGGATAGCGGTCGACCGGCTGCAAGGTGATTTCAC